>Ga0207664_10002478_pt1 | contig 12223 bp, 9 predicted proteins | sample LARL83metaG_FD_184349 | JGI IMG/M metagenome (GOLD analysis project Ga0207664, IMG submission 184349) | Corn, switchgrass and miscanthus rhizosphere microbial communities from Kellogg Biological Station, Michigan, USA - LAR L8-3 metaG... | ecosystem: Host-associated > Plants > Roots >...
AGCGCACCCGCGTGCTCGGCGTCACCGTCGCCGAGGGACGGGTCACCGGCGTGCGGACCGACGCGGGCGACATCGCGGCCGAGGTGGTGGTGAACTGCGCCGGGCAGTGGGCCAAGCAGGTGGGAGCGCTCGCCGGGGTCAACGTGCCGCTGCACTCCGCGGAGCACTTCTACGTGGTGACCGATCCGGTCGACGGCGTAAACCCCGACCTTCCCGTGCTGCGCGACCCCGACGGCTACACCTACTTCAAGGAGGAGGTGGGCGGCCTGGTGGTCGGCGGCTTCGAGCCCGAGGCCAAGCCGTGGGTCGCGCCGGACCGGATCCCGTACCCGTTCGAGTTCAAGCTGCTGGCGGAGGACTGGGAGCACTTCTCCGTGCTGATGAACAGCGCGCTGCTGCGCATACCGGCGCTGTCGGAGACGGGGATTCGGAAGTTCTACAACGGGCCGGAGAGCTTCACGCCCGACAACCAGTTCATCCTCGGCGAGGCGCCGGAGGTGCGGAACTTCTTCGTCGCGGCCGGCCTCAACTCGGTGGGCATCGCCACCGCGGGCGGCGCCGGCCGGGCGCTGGCCGAGTGGATCGCGGGCGGCGAGCCGTCCATGGACCTCACCGCCGTCGACATCAGGCGGTTCGCCGGGTTCAACGGGAACAACCAGTGGCTGCACGACCGGGTCGCGGAGGTGCTCGGGCTGCACTACGAGATCCCCTGGCCGAACCGGGAGATGCGGACGGCCCGCCCGTTCCGCCGCTCGCCCGTCTACCACCTGCTGCGCGCGGCCAACGCGAACTTCGGCAGCAAGATGGGGTGGGAACGGGCCAACTTCTTCGCTCCGGCCGGCGAGCGGGCCGAGATCGAGTACTCCTGGGGCAGGCAGAACTGGCTGCCGTGGTCGGCTGCTGAGCAGCGCGCCACCCGTTCGGCGGTGGCGGTGTTCGACCAGACCTCGTTCTCCAAGTTCCTGCTGACCGGGCCGGACGCGGAAAGCGTGCTGCAGTGGCTGTGCACCGCCGACGCTTGCGTGCCGCCGGGTAAGACCGTCTACACCGGCATGCTCAACGACCGCGGTACTTACGAGTCCGACGTCACGCTCACGCGCCTTTCCGATGAGTCGTACCTCATTGTCAGCAGCGCGGCGACGACGGTGCGGGACGCCGATCACATCCGCCGTCGCATCCTTCCCGGCCAGCGCGCGACGCTGGTGGACGTGACGTCGCAGTACGCCGTCTTCGGTGTGATGGGGCCGCGGTCGCGTGCGCTGCTGTCGCTTTTGACGCGGGCGGACCTGCGGAACGAGGCGTTCCCGTTCGGTACCAGCCAGCTGATCGACCTCGGTTACTCGACCGTCCGGGCGACCCGGATCACTTACGTCGGGGAGCTCGGCTGGGAGCTGTACGTGCCGGCGGAGTTCGCGGCCGGCGTGTACGAGGACCTGATGCGGCTGGGTTCCGACCTTGGCGTGGTCAACGCCGGGTACTACGCGATCGAGTCGATGCGGCTGGAGAAGGGGTACCGGGCGTTCGGCCGGGAGCTTACCCCTGACTACAACCCGGTGGAGGCGGGGCTGCTGTTCACCTGCAAGATGGCTCGCGGTACCCCGTTCCTCGGCCGTGAGGCGGTCGAGAAGGCGGCGGCCGCGGGCCCGCGTAACCGGCTCGTGTCGGTCGTCGTCGGCAGCCCGGCGCCGATGCTGTGGGGGGGCGAGCTGATCCTGCGCGACGGGGTGCCCGCCGGGCAGGTGACGTCGGCCGCGTGGGGCGAAGCCCTCGGCCGGTGCGCCGGCCTGGCGTACCTGTGGGACGCCAACGGCGGGCCGGTCGACGCGCGCTGGATCGGCGAGGGGTCTTACTCGGTCAATGTCGGGGGCGACGTGTACCCGGCGACGGTCACCACGAAGGCGCCGTACGATCCCGCCGGGCACAAGATCAGGGTCTGAGTCATTCCTTGCCGTTGCCTTTGCCGTTGCCTGGGCTGGGTGCCGGCGGATCGCCTGCCTCGCCCGCTGGCAGCTCAGGGGTCGCGAGCTGTGCCTTCAGCGCGGCCAGCTGGCTGTCCACGTCGGCGGCCCGCGCGGCTTCTTCGAGTTCTTCCTGGATGTCAGCCGTGTGGCCGCCCAGGTCCTCGAGGACGCCGGACTGCAGCAGTTCCTCCGTGGCGCCGGCCCTCGCCTGCATGGTGGCGATCTTGTCCTGCGCCCGCAGCAGCGCGTCGCCGGTGCCGCCGTAATCGCCCGCCTGGGCGACGGCGTAGTCGGCCTTCATGACTTCCTTCTGATTGCGGAAGTGGCTGACCTGCTGCTGCAGCTGTGCGAGGCGCTCCTGAAGTTTCTGTTCCTGCTCGGCCAGTTCCTGGTGTTGCGCTTCCATCCCGTCGACCTGCTGCTGCGCGGCGGCCTGGCGGGACAGCGCCTCCCTGGCCAGGTCCTCCCGGCCCTGCCCGAGTGCGGCCTGGGCCTGGTCCCCGAGATGGGCGACGGTTTGCCGCAGCTGCGGTTCCTGCAGCTCGAGGCGTTTCCGCTCGGCCGCGAGCGCGACCAGTGCCTGGCGCACCCGGGTGATGTAGTCGAGCATCTGCTGGTAGGAGTAGTCGAGCGTCTCGTTCGGGTTCTCGGCGGCGTCAAGCGCGTTATTTGCCTTGGCCGCGAGGATGTCGCGGGCTCTGGAGAAAAGGCTCATGACTGCCAGAGTAGGCCGGCCTGGCGTTGACGTGGCGCTGCCACCTAGGTTCAGTACCTGACGCCCGGGAACTGGTCGCGGGCGCGCTCGAGCTGGGCGGCCCGCTCGCGGGGCCAGCCGAAGGCGCGGGCGGCCTGGGCGCTCAGGTCGGCGCCCGCGGCGGCGCTGGTGAAGTGGATGTACTCGCCCCAGTTCATCCGGCGGGTGTAGGTGCCGTCCGCCTCGCGGGGGAAGTGCTCGGCGAGCTGGCGGAAGAACCGGTCCATGACCGCGGCCTGGCCGCAGTCCCGCCATAGCGGGTAGAACCAGTCGCGGAACCAGCGGGTGCCGCGCCGGGGGAAGTCGTCGCGGTTGCCGTCGAACTGGCGGTAGACGCGCTTGGCGTGCTGCTCCAGGCCGAGCGCGGTGTAGACGTCGTAGATGTAGAACTCGGCCCACTTGCTGTCGCCCCACACCTCGTAGGCGGGCGAGCCGTGCCTGCCGTTGTTGGCGCTCTCGACGGTGTGGCCGATCTCGTGGGTGGGCAGCTCGGGGGAAAGGGGGTCGCTTTCCCGCCAGCCGCCGAGGCCGCAGTCGCTCACGTTGTGGTGGTCGTGAACGGGGCTGACGTAATAGCCGGCGTGGCCGCCGCCGTGGCGGCCGGCGTGGAAGATGGCGTAGATGCGCGGGTCGGGGCCGAACGCCTCGCCGTACGTCGCCTTGGAGTACCGCCAGACCGCGCCGATGTAGCCGGGCAGCCAGCGGGCCTCGTCGCGGCGGACGTCTTTGTCCAGGTAGATCGCGCAGTCGTCGTCGCTGTAGTAGAGCTGGAGCAGCTGCCGGTGGTCGAACCAGTGCTCCTGCCAGGTCTGCGGCGGGCTGCCCGCCGGCCGGTCCCGTTCCGTTTCCATCCGATCCTCCCGGTCCGCTACGTGACCTCGACGATACTGGCCTCGACCAGGGTCCCGTCCGCGACGTGCAGCACGCCGAGGGTGCCGTGCGGCTGGCGGCGCCGGTCAGTCGGCGAGCCGGGGTTGAAGATCCGCAGGCCCGCGGCGGCGGCGTCCAGCGGGATGTGCGAGTGGCCGAACACGACCAGGTCCGCCCCCGGGAACCTGGCCCGCATCCGGGGCAGGCGGCCGGTGGCGGGACCGCTGTCGTGGATCATCGCGACTCGCAGGCCGTCCGCTGTCAGTGCGGCCGTCTCGGCCGCGCCCCAGGCGGCGACGTCCGGGCCGTCGTTGTTGCCGGCCACGGCGGTCACCGGGGCGTACTGTGACAGCTCGTCGAGCACCGCCGCCGTGCAGACGTCGCCTGCGTGCAGGATCAGGTCGGCGCCGCGCAGCTGAGCGGCGACCGCGGGCGGGCAGGACTTCCACCGCCGGGGCGCGTGCGTGTCGGACAGGACGACGATCCGCATGACGCCCGCGGCTACCTCAGCCTTCCACGCGGGACAGGCGCAGCCCGAGGGAGGTGAACTGGTCGAACGGGCGGTGGTAGCCGCGCTCGATGTGGTGGACGCCGTGCAGCAACGACGGCCCGTCGGCCACGGCCGCGGCGAGCACGGCGGAGAACCCGGCCCGGACGTCCGGCAGCTCGACCTCGGCGCCGTGCAGCTTGGACACGCCCCGGATGACCGCCGAGTGCAGGGAGTTGCCGTCGTGGAAGCGGCAGGCGGCCCCGCCGAGGCAGGCCGCGAAGACCTCGATCTCGCAGCCCATCTGCTGCAGCGCGGGCACGTACACCAGGCGGTTCTCGAATACCGTCTCGTGCAGCACCGACATGCCGTTGGCCTGCGTGAACAGCACCATCAGCGGCTGCTGCCAGTCGGTCATGAAGCCCGGGTGGGTGTCGGTGTGGACCGCGGCGGGCTGCAGCCCGTCCGGTGCGGACGCGGTGATCCACTCGTCGGTGATGTCGAACTGGGTGCCCATCCGGGCCAGGGTGGTGATCGCGGTCACGAGGCGGTCCTGCGGGCAGCCGTGCACCCGAACCTCGCCGCCGGTGATGAGGCCCGCGACCAGGTAGGAGAAGGCCTCGAGGCGGTCGCCGGCCAGCCGGGTGGAGGCGGCCTTGAGCCTGCGCACGCCCTCGATGACGATACGCCGGTCGGGACTGAGCTCGATCTGGGCGCCCATCCGCTGCAGGAACAGCGCGAGCTCGACGATCTCCGGCTCCGTGGCCGCGTTGCGCAGCACGGTCTTGCCCTCGGCGAGGACAGCGGACAGCAGCACGGTCTCGGTCGCGCCGACGCTCGGGTAAGGCAGCTCGATCCGCGCGCCGTGCAGCTTGCTCGCCTTGGCGCTGATCCCGGCCGGCCCGTAGCTGATCTCGGCGCCGAGGGCCTTGAGCGCTTCGACGTGGAAGTTGACCGGCCGCGTCCCGATGGCGTCGCCGCCGACGAGCGGGACGAACGCCTCGCCGGTCAGGTGCAGCAGCGGGCCGAGCATCAGGATCGGGATCCGGTTGAGGCCGGTGAACGCGTCGGGCACGTGCGGCCGCACCTCGCCGCCGGGCGCGATCGTGATCTCGCCGTCCTCGCGGCTGACGTGGAAGCCGGCCGACTCGAGCATCGCCGCGGTGATGTCCACGTCACCGACGTGCGGCGCGTTCCTGATCACGCTGGGCCCGTCGCCCAGCATCGCGGCCACCATGTGCTTGGTCACGGCATTCTTGGAGCCCCGCACGGAGATGTCACCGCGCAACGGCCCTGACGGCTCAACTGCCCACGTCTGCGTCACGCCGTTCACCCTATGCGCTGCCCGGAGCGCGGGTTCCCAGCTTGGGGGAACGCGAGTCAACTCAGCACAAGCTATGAGAATCAACCTGGCCCGGAACGGGAGGTGGCTTCGCCGCTCACCCGCCGTGGCCGCGGCGCCCGGGCGGTCAGACCCCGACGGGATGCCAGACGGTCTTGACCTCGGTAAAGGCGCGCAGCCTGGACAGGTCGGGGGCGGCCGACCAGTCGGTCGCGCGGGGCACGTAGACCCGCTTGACGGTTTCCGCCGCGGCCGCGCGCAGGTCGGCCCGGGCGGCGGGGGCGGCGCCGGTGAGGTCAAGCGCGTTCACGTCCCGGTGCGCGGCCAGCCAGGGCGCCAGCTCGGCGGTGAAGCCGGTGAGCAGGTTGAGCACGCCTCCGGGCACGTCCGAGGTGGCCAGCACCTCGGTCAGCGACACGGCGGGCAGCGGCCGGTCCTGGGCGGCGATGACGACGGCCGTGTTCCCGGTGGCGAGCACGGGGGCGACCACCGAGACCAGGCCGAGCAGGGAGGAGTCCTGCGGGGCGAGCACGCCGACGACGCCGGTCGGCTCGGGCAGCGAGAAGGTGAAGTACGGGCCGGCTACCGGATCGGTGGCCCCGGTGACCTGGGCGAACTTGTCGGTCCAGCCGGCGTAGTGCACCCAGCGGTCGATCGCGGCGTCAACCGCGGCGCGGGCCTTCGGCGCGGACAGCCCCTCGGCGGCGGCGACCTCGTCGGCGAACTGGGCGCGACGCCCCTCGAGCAGCTCGGCGACGCGGTAGAGCACCTGCCCGCGGTTGTACGCGGTCGCCTTCGACCAGCCGGGCTGGGCCGACCGCGCCGCCCGGACGGCGTCCCTGACGTCCTTGCGGGACGCTTGCGCGGCGTGCGCGAGCAGCTTCCCGCGCGATGAGGAGACCGGGTAGGACCGGCCGGACTCCGAGCGCGGGAACGCCCCGCCGATGTAGAGCTTGTAGGTCTTGCGCACTTCCAGCCGCGCGGTGGTCTCGTGGTCGCCCGGGTGCTGCTCAGACATCGAGGTACGCCTCCAAACCGTGCCTGCCGCCCTCGCGGCCGAAGCCGGACTCCTTGTAGCCGCCGAACGGCGCGGTCGGGTCGAACTTGTTGAACGTGTTGGCCCACACCACCCCGGCCCGCAGCCGCGCGGCCACCGACAGGATCCGCGAGCCCTTCTCCGTCCACACCCCGGCTGACAGCCCGTAGGCGGTGTTGTTCGCCTTGAGTACGGCCTCGTCCGGTGTCCGGAAGGTCAGCACCGACAGCACCGGGCCGAAGATCTCCTCGCGGGCGATGCGGTGCGCCTGCGACACGTCGGTGAACACCGTCGGGGCGAACCAGAAGCCGCGGTCGGGCAGCTCGCACGGCGGCGACCAGCGGACCGCCCCCTCCTCGGCGCCTGACTCGGTGAGCTCGCGGACGCGGGCCAGCTGGGCCGCGGAGTTGATCGCGCCGACGTCGGTGTTCTTGTCGAGCGGGTCGCCCACCCGCAGCGTGGTCAGCCGCCGCTTCAGCGCGTCGACCACCTCGTCGGCGACCGACTCCTGCACGAGCAGCCGGGACCCGGCGCAGCAGACCTGGCCCTGGTTGAAGAAAATGCCGTTGACGATGCCCTCGACCGCCTGGTCGACCGGGGCGTCGTCGAAGACGATGTTCGCCGCCTTGCCGCCGAGCTCCAGGGTCAGCTTCACGTCGCGGGCGGCCAGCGCGCGCTGTATCCCCTTGCCGACCTCGGTCGAGCCGGTGAACGCGATCTTGTCGACGCCGTCGTGCTCGACGATCGCCTGCCCGACCGACGGCCCGCCGGTCACGACGTTGACCACGCCGGGCGGCAGGTCCGCCTCGGCGATGATCTCGGCGAGCACCAGCGCGGTCAGCGGCGTCGTCTCGGCCGGCTTGAGTACCACGGTGTTGCCGCAGGCCAGCGCGGGCGCGATCTTCCACGCCGCCATCAGCAGGGGGAAGTTCCAGGGGATGATCTGCCCGGCGACGCCGAGCGGCCGCGGCGCCGGGCCGAACCCGGCGTGCTCCAGCTTGTCCGCCCAGCCCGCGTAGTAGAAGAAGTGGGCGGCGGCCAGCGGGATGTCGACGTCACGCGACTCGCGGATCGGCTTGCCGTTGTCGAGCGACTCGAGCACCGCGAGCTCGCGGGCCCGCTCCTGCACCGCGCGGGCGATACGGAACAGGTACTTGCCGCGCTCGGCGCCGGACAGCCTCGACCACGGGCCCTCGTAGGCGCGCCGCGCGGCGCGGATCGCGTCGTCGACGTCCGCCGGCCCCGCCTCCGCGACCTCGGCGAGCGGCGTCTCGTCCGCCGGGTTGATCGTCTTGACCGGCTCGCTGCCGCCGTCGCGGAACTTGCCGTTGACGAAGATCTGGTAGCTCGGCTTGAGCCGCGCGATATCCCGCGACTCCGGCGCCGGCGCGTACTCGAACACCTTGCTCATCTCGCTTCAGTCCACCGTCACGTAGTCGGGTCCGTCGTAGGCGCCGGTCGCCAGCTTGTGCCGCTGCAGCAGCAGGTCGTTGAGCAGGCTCGACGCGCCGAAACGGAACAGCGCGGGCGTCAGCCACTCCTCGCCGGCCACCTCGTTCACCATGACCAGGTACCGGACCGCCTCCTTCGCCGCCCGGATGCCGCCGGCCAGCTTCACGCCGCGGCGCTGGCCGGTGGCCGCGGCGAAGTCCCTGACGGCCTCCAGCATCACCAGCGCCACCGGCGGCGTCGCGGCGGGCGACACCTTGCCGGTGGAGGTCTTGATGAAGTCACCGCCCGCGAGCAGCGCGAGCCAGGAGGCACGGCGCACGTTGTCCAGCGTCGCCAGCTCACCGGTCTCGAGGATGACCTTGAGGTGCGCCGCGCCGCACTCGGCCTTCGTCGCCACGATCTCGTCGAAGACCTGCCGGTACTTCCCGGCGAGGAACGCTCCGCGGTCGATCACCATGTCGACCTCGCCCGCGCCCGCGGCGACCGCGTCCCTGACATCGTGCAGCTTCGTGGCCAGCGACGAGCGCCCGGAGGGGAACGCGGTCGCCACCGAGGCCACCTGCACCGTTGAGCCGCGCAGCGCGGATACCGCGGTGGCCACCAGGTCCGGGTAGACGCAGACGGCGGCGACCGGCGGCGCGCCTTCGTCCGGTCGCACCGCCTTCGCGCACAGCGACCGGACCTTCCCCGGCGTGTCCGACCCCTCGAGCGTGGTGAGGTCCACCATCGCGATCGACATGTCGATCGCCCACGCCTTGGCCGTCGTCTTGATGCTGCGCGTGGCGAGCCCGGCCGCCCGGGCCTCCGCCCCCACCTGGTCCACCCCGGGCAGCCCGTGCAGGTAGCGACGCAGCGACGCTTCGTCGCGGGTGACGTCGGCGAAGTCGGAGACGTAGCGTTCAGTCAGCAATTCGGACTCCGTTGGCCGCTCACGAACTATCTTGCCGATCCTACCTGGAAGCGGGTGGCCGGGCACGACCCCGGTCAGCCGCCACCGCGCATCCGACGCCGGCGAGGCGGATCTGGCAGTTGCGTATGCCGGTATCACGGTAAGTTGGCCTCATGACCGGAATGTCGCCTGGCGGTGCCGGACCAGGGGAACGAGAGATCCCAGGGATCAACCTCAGCGTCCCGCACCCGGCGCGGGTGTACGACTACTTCCTCGACGGCAAGGACAACTTCGAGGCCGACCGGATAGCCGCTGAGGCCGGGATCAAGGCCTTCCCGAAGACCGCCGAGTCCGCCCGCGCCTCCCGGGCATTCCTGCGGCGGGTAGTCCGGTTCCTCACCGCCGAGGCAGGCATCCGGCAGTTCCTCGACATCGGCACCGGGCTTCCCTCCGGGGAGAACGTGCACCAGGTCGCGCAGTCCCTCGCCCCGGACGCCAGAATCGTGTACGCGGACAACGACCCGATCGTGCTGGCCCACGCGTACGCGCTGCTGAAGGGCAATCCAGAGGGCGCGGTCGCCTACCTCGACGCGGACGTGCGCGACCCGGAGAAGATCCTCGGCGCCGCCGCACAGACGCTGGACTTCACCAAGCCGGTCGGCCTCCTGCTGCTTGGCATCCTGCACAACGTCGGGGACCAGTACGACCCGCGCGGCATCGTCCGCAAGCTCGTGCAGGCCATCCCGGCCGGCAGCTACCTGGCGATATCCCACCTCACCGCGGACATTTACCCGGAGGTGGCCGATTTCGCCGCGGCACTCAACGAGCGGCAGCTCGACGCGCCGCTGGTGCTTCGCGACCATGCCCAGGTGAGCAGCTTCTTCGAGGGGCTCGACCTGGTCGAACCCGGTGTTGTCCAGATCTCCAGGTGGCGGCCGCAAACCGAGCTCGAATCGGAGGCGGCCGCGGGCCTGTGGGGCGGGGTAGCCCGCAAGCCCGCGTAACCACGCCGAACCGCTCGACGCCGACCCGGCGGCGGGCGGGGGGGTTGCCGCCGGTGGCGGGCGCATGACGGTGGCGCCGGGCGAGAACAGGGCCGTGCGGGCCAGTTCGTGACCGGCAGCCGCCGCTGCCACCGGGCCGGCGCCCCGCAAGCGGGCGGCGAGGAATCCGGCGGCGAAGGCGTCCCCCGCTCCGGTCGAATCGCGAGCCGGCGGCGCTTGCGGCACCGGCACGGTCCTCGGGTCATCACCGGGCACGGTCACGACCGTGGGCGCGGCGCCGTTCTTGACGACGGTTACGGCCTTGGCGAACTCCGGACGGGTGACGTCAAGCAGCCGGGCCTCGTGCGCGTTGGCGAAGAAGACGCAGGGCCTGACCGACTCCACGAGGTCCAGGTAGCGGCGTAGCCCGTACTCCTCGATCATTCCCAGGGACGACGCGTCAAGCGAGACGGGGATCCCCGCGCGTTGCGCGTGCCTGATGAGCCTGCGCACCGAGGTCGCGGCGGGCTCCGCGGCGAAGCAGTAGGACGGCACGTGGACCATGGCCGCGGATTCCAGCCAGGCATCTGGCACCTCGCTCAGGTCCGCGGCCGCGGCGCGGTCCGGGTACATCGTGCGCTCGCCGCCGGAGTCGACGAGGACCACGATCGTCCCGGTTCGCCCGCGTCGCTGCACCCGCACATCGACCCCGTGCCCCGCCAGTTCACTGATCAGCAGTTCCGCTACCGGATCAGCACCCACGCAGCCGATGAACCGCGCGGGCATGAGCCCGCTTGCGAACGCCGCGACGTTCGCCGCGCTGCCGCCCCGCGTGCGGTGGATCACCGCGTGATTGTCCGTCGCGTGCCTGGCCGGCCCGCTTGGCCACACCACCACGTCCTCAACCAGGTCGCCGACGGTGACAAGGACGCCGCCGGCGGCGCCCGGCGATTCAGTGACGGCCAATCAGGTCACCACAGAGCCAGGCCCGCCGGGTTGAGCGCCGGGATGACGCTCTTGCCGTAGGCGGCCAGGGTCTGGTCCATGCCGTCGTGCTGCAGGTACACGGCGAACTGGTCGACGCCGAGGTCCCGCAGCTCAGTCAGCCGCTTGACGTGCTGCTCGACCGGCCCGACGATGCAGAACCGGTCGACGATCTCATCGGGCACGAACGCGGCGTGCGTGTTGCCCGCCTGCCCGTGCTGGTTGTAGTCGTAGCCTTGCCGTCCGGCGATGTAGTCCGTCAGCGCCGCGGGCACCCCTCCCCCGGTCCCGTACCTGGCCACGATGTCGGCGACGTGGTTGCCCACCATGCCGCCGAACCAGCGGCACTGCTCGCGCATGTGCGCGAGGTCGTCGCCGACGTACGCCGGGGCGGCGACGCAGATCTTGACCGCCGCGGGATCGCGGCCCGCGGCGGCGGCCGCCTCCCGCACCGCGGCGATGGTCCACCGCGCGATGTCGGGGTCGGCGAGCTGCAAGATGAAGCCGTCGCCGACCTCGCCGGCCAGCGCGAGCGCCCGCGGGCCGTAGGCGGCCACCCACACGTCCAGCCGGCTGCCCGACGCCCACGGCAGCCGGACGGTCGCGCCGCCGTAATCGACCGCGCGCCCGTTGGCCAGTTCCCTGATGACGTGGATGGACTCGCGCAGCGTGCCGAGCGAGGACGGCTTGCCCGACAGGGTGCGCACCGCGGAGTCGCCCCGTCCGATCCCGCAGATAGTCCGGTTGCCGAACATCTCGTTCAGCGTCGCGAACGTGGACGCGGTCACGGTCCAGTCCCTGGTGGCCGGGTTGGTCACCATCGGGCCGACCGTCATCTTGCGCGTCTGGGCCAGGATCTGGCTGTAGATGACGTAAGGCTCCTGCCACAGCAGGTGCGAGTCGAAGGTCCACGCGTAGCCGAAGCCGTTTAGCTCCGCCTGCCGCGCGTACTCCACCACCCGCGCCGCCGGCGGCGTGGTTTGCAGGACAACGCCGAAGTCCACCGTTGACACCCCCCTCCTGGCTGACGGTTAGCGCAGGTACGTCGACAGGCCGCGGGGCTGGAACCGGCCGTGGCCCGCCCGCCCGAGGAACCGCCCGCCGTCGATCACCCGGCTGCCGCGCGACAGCACGGTCCGCACCGCGCCGGCCACCTCGCGCCCCTCGTACGCCGAGTAGTCCATGTTCATGTGGTGGGTCTCCACGCTCAGCCTGGTCACCCCGGCCGGGTCGTAGACCACGACGTCGGCGTCCGAGCCCGGCGCGATGACGCCCTTGCGCGGGTAGAGGCCGAACATCCGGGCGGGCGTGGTGGCGCAGGTCTCCACCCAGCGGGCCAGGGACAGCTGCCCGTCGGCCACCCCCTGGTAGATGAGCTGCATGCGGTGCTCGACTCCCCCGATCCCGTTCGGGATCTTCCTGAAGTCGCCCTTCCCCATCTCCTTCTGGTCCTTGAAGCAGAACG
>Ga0207664_10002479_pt1 | contig 12221 bp, 16 predicted proteins | sample LARL83metaG_FD_184349 | JGI IMG/M metagenome (GOLD analysis project Ga0207664, IMG submission 184349) | Corn, switchgrass and miscanthus rhizosphere microbial communities from Kellogg Biological Station, Michigan, USA - LAR L8-3 metaG... | ecosystem: Host-associated > Plants > Roots >...
TATCAGCGCTGGGCCGGGTCGTGGTCGGGCAGTCTTACCTGTCGAGGACTGGTCGCTGTCATGCGGAGCGTCCGCCCGGTGTACGCAGGCGTTGCTGTCAACGTTGCTGTCAGCCGGTGGACCTTGTAAAGCGCCACTGCCGTGACTCAGTGTCGACGACGATGGCGGAGCCGTACCGCCCGGCGAGCAGCTGCCGTGCTGCCTCAGTGAAGTGGGCCAGGTAAACCCTGATTTTGCCTGAGTCAGGGTCAGGTCCCCATTGGCTCAGCTCGACGCCTTGGCTTGCTAGCCAGTCATGGTCCGCGTTCAGTCGTTCCATGATTGCCTCATGCTCAGCCGCGCTGCTGCTGGCCGGAGAATCCGTCATGACCTGCAGCTTGGCACGCAAGGGTCGCCCGTCGCCAGCCGCGGTTTATGACGAACCCTTGCTTGCGAAGATCGTTTGATCTACCGCGCTGACCTGTCCGTTCCGCAGATCGGCCGGGCCTCGCCATTGCCGCGGGTGACCTTGGTTTTCCCCCGGTTCACCGCTCGATCGGCCATGCAGCGGGCACGACTGGCCGCCCCGCGTCTGGCCAGGGAAATAGGTTCGCGCGGCGGGGCGCGGTGCGAGAGTGTGGCCGCATGGATCTGCCAGATGCCGCAGTCGTCTGGCGGCGTGAGGGCTTTGTCGTGCTGCCGGGCTACCTCGATGGTCCCGAACTGGCGGCGGCTCAGCGTGATCTTGCTGCCGTCTACCCCAGCGCGGAGGCTTACCACGCTGCCCCCAGCGAGGGACGCAACCGGGTCTATACGGGCGATGAGTTTGGTGGGATTATCACCTTTCCTTTTCCCACGATTGCGCTGTGCCGGGTCGTCGTCCATGACAGGCTCGTCGCCCTTGCTGAGGCATGCTTCGGGACTGAGGACATCCGTATCTACGCCTCGGAACTGTGGGCCAAGTACAGCGGGGCGGCCAGCTATGAGCAGGAACATCACCGTGACTATCTCAACCACACCCCGCTAGTTCCATCGGCAAGCGATCTGCGCTGGCGTGGGCTGGAGATGTTCGTCTGGCTGAGCGATGTGCCAGAAGACCACGGGCCTACCCACATTGTGCCGCTGCCCGTTACCGCTGGAGTGCCTGCCCTGCCGCACGGCTATCTGCGCTCGGAGCGGCCGGACTTCTATGAGCATGAACAGTCCGGGGCAGGCCCGGCCGGTACGGTCGTGGCCTACAGCACCGATACATTCCACCGGGGCACGGAGATCACCGCCCCCGGCTCGGCCCGCTACAGCGCCCACGTTAGCTACCGGCACGCCGAGAACTGCTGGACTGGCCGCCACGCCTGGGGAGATCACTCCTTCCATCCCGACTGGAATCCGTTTATCGAGCAGGCAACCATGCGGCAGCTTCTGCTGTTCGGCTTTCCCTCGCCTGGCCACCCCTACTGGACGCCCCAAACCATCGAAGATCTCGGAGTCCGTTACCCGGGTCTCGACACACGCCACTTCCAGTCGGGGCTTCCCCCGAACCCGTGATCGGCTACAGGGGAGCCATGTCCTGGTCGTCCCCGTTTCCTCGCAGGCGCCAAGATCCTAGCGAGTGGGTGCCGGGTCCAGGCTGGCGAAGCCATCGCGAAGCGACGCCCAGAGGGCGGCCTGGACGCGGTGGCCGCGAGCTGGACAATGGACCGCGTGACCTCAAGGCGCGGATGGGCATGACGGCGCCCGCGCTGCGATGATCTACCAGCACGCCACGCGGCTGCGGACCGGGCTATCGCCGTCGCGCCGGACCGCCAGATCAGGGGCCGAGCGCAAGGACTAATGGCGCGTTAATGGCACGGGGCAATGCTTGAGACCTGTGGATGGGCCGGGAAGGGCTGTACCTTCCCGGTGACCGTGTCGAGTCTCAATCAATGACCGGCGTTGGCACGCCGGCACGTTCTCGACCGCATGACCGCCGCCTTCCAGCAGATCGCCAGCACCCATCCCGGCGAAACCGTCGCGGTCGTTGGCCACGTCGCCAGCCTGACCCTCGCGCTCAGCCGACTCTGCGCCCTCGGCTAATGCGATACGAGTGTTCTTAGTGGCGTGAGAGGTTCAATCGCTCGTACTAGCCCACCGTGGGCGTCGCACCAATCCGGTGGCCGGTGGCAGGTTCGACCCACTCCGTCGGTGCGTCCGGTCAGTCAGATCGTCAGGCCAGTGACAGCTTCGGCTGCCTGGAGCGTGTCTTGACCGAGGGGCTGCAGATGGATCTGGGTGCAGAGCAGTCCGCTCGAGAGCCGTTCGATGACGCCCCACTCCCACGTGGCGACGGGATCGAGCATTGTACGGGCGGCTAGCCAACGGGCCCGATCGAGAGGGTTGCCGGCCAGCAACTCGATCGGATCTCCGCGCATCAGGATCCCGAGGTCGTATTCGGCCTCGGCCATGAGACCGTCGGGATCGACCAGCTTGAAACCGCTATCACTCTCGAGTGCATTCATCTGGTGCACATCGCCGTGGACCAATACGGCTTTCTCCTCGCGGTGCGCCTGTTCGCGCCGGCGGGCAGCGCTGAGGGCATAGTCGAGCGTCTTTTCAGAGCATGGGTGATCGAGTTCCTCCCAGAGCATCACAACGAAGTCGGAGAGCCAGCGGGCTTTGTCGGCACCTGTGGGCAGCCCACAGTCGGGCGCCGGCCGCCAGATGCGCGCTGCGCTGGCGCAGAGAATCTCGAGACGTCGCGAGAGCGGTAGGCCGAGCTCATACATGGGCCGGCCTAGCCGTTCCATGAGCAGGGCGCCCCGGTCGGCGTCGAACTGGTAGAGCGCCGGACATCCGTCCCCGTCGGCGAGGCGAAGCACAGTCGCCTCGTTGGAGGGGTCGTTCCCCGCGCCGGGCACCAGCACTTTCAGGACCGCCGAGGTCCCGTCCGCCAGGGTCGCTTCGGCCACGAAGGCCTCAGACCCGCCCTCGTACGGCCGCCCCAGGGTGATCGACCAGTCCGTCTCCAGGCTCGAGACGAGCGCAGGCAGGTGCTCGAGCCAGCCTTCGGCGCCGGCGGAGCGAGCCTTGTTGCGCACGATGACGGGCACCTGTATCACTGTCGCAGTCTCACACCAAAGGGCAGCCACGATCCGGCGATCGGTGATAGGTCCGGCAGGTTCGAATACGAGAGACTGGGGACTCGAATCCCTGACCCCCTGCTTGCAAAATCCGCCCAAGGCGTCCCGTACCGTCCGTGGCCTCGGCATGCCTGTCCGGCCGGTCCCACGAGATTCGCCAGCATCCGGGCTCGTTGGTGTCAGACGTGGGTGTCACTCGCTCGGTCTCCGGGCCATCTGATCCGTAGGCATAGCAGAACGTTCAGAACTGTGGCTTCGACTGCTCTGCCTACCCGCTATACGATCAAGCCACTTGACCTGGGGAGCAGACAATGTCCCTCAGCGGCGGACCGCCCGAAACGCGGACTGGCAGGCGCGGGTCGACAAGCTCGCGGCCCGACCTGACGCCGCCCGCGCAGCGCGCCTGTCGGGACACAAGTCGCCCCTGCGGCGCCTGCTCGGACGCCTGCGGCCGCACCGGCAGGGGCCCAGTGGCAGCCCGCAAAGCGCATACGGCACCCATGACGATCCCGAGCAGTGACGCGCCCAAGAACTCGGACGGATTCGCCCCCTTGGCCTTCTGATCCATAGAGTGTTTCAGGCGCGTCACCGATCCGCTAATATGCCCATTGACCTGGCCGAATGCCACTCAGTACCACGCTCTCATATGGAGCAGCGGTGAGGGCCGGGAGGCATCAGCGTGAACATTCAAGCCAACATCGCTCCATCTGTTTTGGCCCACTTGAGCGGGCGCTTGCGTGGCTTTACCTCAGCGCACCGGGCAGCGTCCGCATTCCCCCTTTGGGGAACATAAGCCTGGGCTTCCTTTATCAGTCAGGTTGGGCTCTGCTCGTGCTCACAGCTCTAGTGTCTTATTATGTCGTTATTGTGACGCTAAGAACCGTAATGCGCCATGACAATAAGGCTGCAGACCTCAAGGACGACACTTAGCGACCTTTGGTCCTGAGATTCGCCTTTCTGGCCTTCCTCGGCCGCCGCCTTCTGATCCGTCGAGAGCTACAGGAACTCCCCCAACCTGGGCGGGTGCCTTCTGACCTGGCGGTGGGACGCTCACGGGTGCGCATCATTGACCTACGTTGTGCATCCTTCTCCGGCCAGCAAACGGCCCGGCCAGTCGACCCGCGACGCCTTCCTTATCAGGAAAACACATGCGCTTCTGACGTGCTCCGGCTGGTGCTTCAGGCGCTTTACGGTCCGTCCGCGTCCGCCATCGTCCGCTGGCGGTTGCCGCGATCGTCACTCAGTTAGTTATCCCTGTGCAGGCGGCCCCCAGCATATGGGTTGGCGCCAGGCGTCCACACAATCCGTGGCCTACGTGCCAGTGATCACGATGTGGAAATTGCTTAGCCATTGCATCACCGTATCCTCAGCAGGACTGAAAGGTCCGGCGCTAGGGAGGAACGTCTTGACGAAGTAGAGCCCGTCGGGGCTGCCTAGCAGGATGAGCTGCTCCGCCAGGTGGTACGACGAATAGCGCCGCCCGTTGACGGATACGTTTTGCAAATCAGTATCGATCCGCGCGTAGAGGGCATTACCTTTCTTCTGAATAGCCGTGAGCCCGACGGGAAGACCACTGCCCGCGAGAAGGTTCAGCTGGCTCAATAGATAGAAACCGGTTGGTTCGGCCTTGTAGAATTGCTCCAGCCCATTCGCGTTTTGCGCGTGACTTGTAGTTCCTGTGTCGTCGGCGAATAGTGCAGGAACTACCGATTGTTTGATCAGTTCGACGATTATTTGCGGGTAGAGAATATGAATGCCCGGGACACCGGTGATTACGAGCTTCGCGTTTGCTTGGCGCCAGAGGTAGAGAGGTATCTTCGCAGAAAGCTGGACGGCTCGCGGTCCCATCACAGACTTGAGGTTCGCTCGTGTGGCCCCCGTCGTCATCAGATTGAACTGCAGTTCATTCATGGTCAAGCGGGACCAGCCAGGGAGCGCAGCTGTACGCAGAGCATAGAAGCTTGCAGGCTGTATGAACTCGTCTCGTGAAGTAACTTTCCCCGAGTCTCCCTCGTGCAACGTGAGCGAGGTGACGTCGAGATCGAGGCGCTTCCGCCCGACAATGATAGGTATTCCGCGCAAGCTCTGTTTCAGGTTTTCGATCTGTGTCTCGTATTGATTCTTTAGCCGCTGCTCCTCGGCCGCAGTCTGCGATTTCTGGCTGCTCCGCCAGTATTCGAGAGGGCCGGAAGTTAGTCCGGCGGTAAGGGCTACGGCCGTGAGTATGACAATGATCGGATGATTCTCTATTCGTTCTTTCAGTCCTCGGCGCGCTGGCTCGTTGCTCGTAGCCATGGTTTCCCCCCCATGGACGATTGTTGATGTCGTCACGAACACGATGCTCTGACGCGGAAGAGAAGTCAATCTCCTGCGGCCTGCAGACTGTCCCGCTCTCACTACTGCTGTCTAGCCGGGCTCGGATCTTGAGCCCCTATTCATTCCTCATCTCCTTGTAGGCAGCAGCTCGCGCGGCCTCTTCGTCCCGAAGCCAAGTAGATCCGTGAGTTGTCAGCGGACTGTGGAGTCCGACCTGCGTCGTGCTGTCCCTTGGCGTCCACTGTTGTTTGCCGCTGGCTGCGACCATCGTTACTCACTTGGTTACTCGGCTCGGATGTCTGCTGTGAGGTCAACCCAGCCAGCCCGGCCCGATGACCCTTGCTTGCAAAACCACCCGGGGCGTCCCGTACCGTCCGTGGCCTCAGCAGGCCCGTCCGGCCGGTCCCACGGGATTCGCCCGCAGGCGGGCTCGTTGGTGTCAGACGTGGGTGTCACTCGCTCGGTCTCCGGGCCATCTGATCCGTAGGCACCAGCGTAGCCCGGCTGGATCGTTCAGAGCCGTTCGCACGCTCGGGATTGTGCCGTGCCGCTGTCCCAATCCGTCCGGTCTGACGGCAGGTCGTTCACCCGGGTGGCTCCCGGCGTGGCTCCCCGGCCGCCAGCTCGACCCCCTGCTTGCAAAACTCAGCGCGCGTGCGAACAAGCTACCGGCGCGGTTTCGGTTACCGTCGTTCACTTGGGATTTGGCTTTCCGCTGCCCTGCTCAATCGACCAGGGTCGTATGCCGTTGTGGTCAACTTTGGTGGTCAACTGCCGATTTCGGCCCGTCTTGCCGCTGCTTCGGAGCGGGTGTCGGGGTCGAACTTGTCGTCGGCCACGATGCTCCGCAAGGCCTCGGCGGCCTGGGCCTCGTTGACCTCGGCCAGGCCGCCGCCGCCTCAAAACGGGTGTCTTCGCTCTTGCTTTCTAGACGTACCCAGTCGATCATCGAATCATGAGGGTGCCTCGCGATCAGCTCGACAATTCGCATCCCACGGTCGGCGTCTAGACCCTCGTCAAGGACTTGGTTCCATGCCCACGCACTTATGTTGCGCTCGGTGCAGCCCGGCCGTTCGGGCGCCAGGCTTTCGGAGGCTGAGCGCGGCGCTGACGTCGGGTCCGCGGAGCCGCCTAGCGGTGCCCGCCTTGATCCCAAGAGCGAGGCCACAGAAAGCTACCAATCGCCGACGCCTAGATATCCCTCTTAGACCCCCGGTTATCGCCCTGGTGATAATCGTAGTCGTGTTTCTGTTCATCATCTGGATAACTGAGCTAGATATGGTTGTGCAGATACCGTACCTGTAAAGGAGAAGTGATGAAATTCGCAACGCCACAGAGGGTCCGACACTGGGCTATCTTCACTGCACTCGCGCCGATCTTCGCGATGGTCCCAGTATTCGCGCTATCTTCAACCGCCCACGCACAAGTTTCAACCACCCCCCCGCCCACCCAAATCTGCAATAACGCAAATAATCTTCTTGTCTGTATCAACAGAAGCGGGGGCGGAACTGGTAACGGAACTCACATCATCGGATGGCATCCAGGGGATCGGAATAACGACTTCCAATGGAAGCAGGAGAACGACCTGTGTGGTGGTCATGTAAGCGCAGCGACCGACTGCCCGTTTACGAATACGGGATTGGATTCGGCTTATAATGGTGATGTCATCGTCCGCATCTACGCAAACGCATACGGCGAAAACAAATGTCTCGTAAGCGGAAACGTGGACAGCCAGGGATTCATCCGCAGTCAGCTAAACGGATGCAATAATGCCGGCCATGCCTTCGTGTTGACCGGATGCGGGAACCTCAGTATCTGCGGAGGTTTTCTGCATAATAAGGTTATAAGCGTGGGCAATTCGAATTCGAATCCATTTTCACCCCCCGTATGTCTCTCGTGGTGGACTGCTGCAATCGGAAACCAGCTCGTTACCAACGATGACTGTGTCATAGACGCACAATCCAATTTCCAAGAACTCTTTTTTGCCTGAGCGGATAGAGACGAGGTTCGCCGCGCGCGTTGAGGGCCTGGCCTCTGGCCTGGCCCTCGCCGTCAGGCCCCGCCGGGTCGTCAGAGGTCTCCGCGCGCAAGGGTGGGTCCCGAAGATGCTTTCTGCGGAGCGGGTTGTGCGGAGCGGGTAGAAAGGATCTTCGGGTGCCCTTGCGGGTGGAGGGGCCGACACGGACAATGCGCGGCGTTCCGGCCCGGTGACTGTGATCTTTCACCCGGCCAGCGGCTCGCCTGGCGTGAGCGCGACGGCCTGGTCCTGCTCGCGTGCCGCAGCACCGGGGCCGTGACGGCGGGGACCGGCTGCGGCCGGCGCCGGGGAAGCCGTGCAGGTGGCGGAGGTGCGGCTGGAGGAGTCGCGGGCGGTGCTAGCCGGGCTGTCGGGCGGGGCCACGGGGTGCAGAACGTGAGCTTCGGCGGCCAGCGTGAACCCGGCCCCGGGAGCAGCTGACCCCAGCGCGTCCGGCGGAACTAGTAAGGAAACACCCGCCGGGGTGCGGCAAGGGTTCACGGCATCGGATGAGGCCCGGCAGGCGGTGCAGGGCTCCGGTGTCCAGTACGTCTATTTCGGTGAGGGCCGCCCGGCGGCGGTGTCGGTGTCGGCGGAACCGCCGTGGGGCCAGCGGGACGAGACCCGGCCGGTGCGGGGCCGTGAGCGCCTCCTGGCGGACCTGGCAGGCGGCACGGGCAGCGTGTGGGTGGTATGCGGCCTGGGCGGGTGCGGGAAGACGCGGCTGGCGCTGGAAGCAGCCTTCGCTGCACGGCAGGCCGGGGTGCTGGTGTGGTGGGTCTCGGCGGCTGAGGAAGGCGTGCTGGAAGCGGGCATGCAGGCGGTGGGCCGCCGCCTGGGCGTGCCGGAGGCTGACCTGGAGCACGGTGATGCCGCCGATGTGATCTGGGCGCACCTGGCGGGCTGGCCGCAGCGGTGGCTGCTGGTCCTCGATAACGCCGATGACCCCCCTGTACTGGCGGGTGCAGCGACGGCATTGGCCGATGGCCGGGGCTGGCTGCGACCGGTCACGAACTCGGCCGGGATGGTGCTGGTCACCAGCCGGGATGGCCGCCCCGAGGCGTGGGGAAGCTGGTGCCGCCGGGTGCGGCTGGGGATGCTGCCCGGGGAACAGGCGGCGGCAGTGCTGGCCGATCATGCCGGGCATCAGGCCGAACTAGGAAGTGAGCAGGACGCGCGGGAGCTGGCGATGCGGCTGGGATGCCTGCCGCTGGCGCTGAGGATCGCCGGGCTGTACCTGGCCGAGTCTGCGGCCATCCCGGCCGCGTTTGCTGACGAAACCAGGATGCTGACCGGGCCGAGCTCGGCCGGGCCTGGCATGACAGTGGGCTGATCTTCACCACCCGGACGGGCCGTCCGGTCGAGCCGCGCAACCTGGTTCGCTCATTCCGGCGCATCTGCTCGGCTCATGGCCTGCGGCCGATCAAGGTTCACCACCTGTGGCATACCACCGCGACCTTGCTCAAGAACCTCGGCGTACCGGCGCGTGACGCGCAGCTCATCCTGGGCCACTCGCGCCTGGCCGTGACTCTGGAGATCTACACCCACGAAGATCGCCAGTCGCAGCACGACGCGCTCACGAAGATCAGCGAAGCGCTTCGCAGCAACGGGCAACAGGCCCGGTGAGCGGGCTATTGGTGTCAGTCGTGGGTGTCAATCGGCTGTCGTCGATCTTGGTCGCCGGTATTTTGCCTGGTGGAGCTTGTGCGGCGCTATTCAAACCGCGCTGACCTGCAAGAACGCCTTACCCAAGCCAACCTGCGGGCCAGCGAACGCGGGGGACAGTCGCAGGGTGACAACACGCTTACGTTAAGTGGTCGTGCCCCCGGCAGTTGGCGGGTCAGCGACCGGCTGACGGACGAGGGCGCACAGAAGCTCATCGCTGAGTTCCTGTCTGGAACGCCTAAGCACGTTCTGGCTGATCGCTACACGGTCAGCCTCAGCACGGTGAAGAGAATACTGAGGAAGCACGGCGTGAGACGCCCCACTTCGAGCTGAGATACGACCTCGGCTCTTGTGCCCTGGCCTGCACTCGCGGGCCGGGGCACCCTCACAGCATGTAATAACAGGACACCTCTATATATATGAATCCTCGAAGCCTTCTACCAGGAGGTCTGATTCCTCGCGCCCAAAAAGCCGATGGGCGGACCAACTTACCGCTCACTTTCAGAACGATCCTCGCTGATCCGCCCTGGGACGTGCTGCAACGCAGCGGCCGCGGCGCTCACCGTCACTACGACCTGATGACCGTGGAAGAGATTGCTGCCTTGCCGGTAGGGCGGCTCGCGAACGCCGACGCTCATCTCTGGCTCTGGGTGACCAACGCGACCCTGTTCGCAGGTCACATGGTCATGGGCACCTGGGGCTTCACATACCGTTCATGCCTGACTTGGGTGAAGCCCGGGCTGGGGCTAGGTAGCTCGTACCTGCGGAACAGCACCGAGCACCTGCTGTTTGGCACCAAGGGCAGAGCACCGGTTCTTTACCGCAGTCAGCCAACGTGGCTCTTCGCTGCCAGGCAAGATCACAGCCACAAGCCGGAAGAACAGTACGCCATCATTGAGCGCTGTTCACCGGGCCCCTACCTTGAGCTATTCGCTAGGCGGAAGCGGCCGGGCTGGCAAGCGTGGGGCAAAGAGATCGCGAGCGACATAGCGCTGTAGCGAGGGCTGCCTCCTCGCTGTCATGTGGCTGTTGTCGTCATGCCAGCAGCGCATGGCCAGCCGCTCGCACCGAGGAGGTATCCGGCATGCCGGAACCCAAGAGCAGTGATGTCCGCACCCTAGCCGTGCGGGTATCGCCCGACTTCCACGCCCAGCTGAGCATGGTGGCTCAGGTCGATGAAGTTTCTCTGACCGACCTCATGATGACCGCTCTGCAAAACCACGTGGCCGCGCGCCGCGAAGCTCCGGACTTCAAGGAGAAGGTCCAAGCGGCGCTCGCAGATGCCGAGGCTCAGATGGCGCGCACCCGAGCAATGCTGCTTGGCACGCTGCCCGACGAGGACGCGGGCGAAGCAGGCGCTGATGCTCCATCCACGGGTCGGGGTCGGCGCAAGGATGCGACTTCCGGCTGAGGTCCGGAAGCTAGCCTAAAATGGATCTGAGGATGGTTAAGGCCATCCTCAGATCCATTCACATAGAGCTTGCTGCTAATTTTGGTAGAATTTGAACCTCGCCATAGGAAGCGAGAACCCTTGCCACAAGTAATGGATAAACGATATTATTAGAGTAGAACAATGCGGGTAACGCCCATAAGTTGCCGGATAAATCAGCTAATAGGGTCCGGAAGCTTGTTCTAGCCAACTCATTAGTTCGCTAGATAGGCACGCCAAGGGCGGAGAAGTGACGGCTTAATACAATAAGCCAGGCAAAACTAAATAATAGAGGGCATGCGCCATGTCGATACACGACAAGACGCAGCTCGTTTGTATAGTCATATGGGCTGCCACCCGGCTATACATTGAACTGCGTCAAAAGCGCTAGTCGCTCGCCATTGAGCCTGAACGGGTCGGAAACTCATCGGGCTTTCTGGCGCTGGTTATATGATACACCTATGAGCAAAAAATCACGCGAGGAAAGTGCTTATGCTCGTATTATATTGGAAGGCATTAGCTCATGCCTTCTGTAAGTTTGCTCCACCTAGGCGTTTCAGGGCTTCCCACGACCCGTGAGCGGTGCTCACGTCGTTCTCGGAAACAAGCAGGTAGCGCCAAGCGTCGCTCACGGATGGATCAGCGTTGACGTAGTTGGCCCAGCGTTTGGCAGCCTCTCGCTTGCCCTGGACGTCCGCCGAGGTCATCTCTTTGTCCATCTTGACTTCGACAACGCAGTGCGTGCCATCGGACTCGATCACGATGAGGTCAGGGTTATACTGCTGGCCGCTTGAATTCCAGAGGATTGGTAGCTCGTTGATATGCAGGCGCACCCAGCAACTCACACCGTCATCGCCGTCAACCATGTTGGCGACAGTTCGCTCCGGAGCAGAGTCGAACCACTCGACGCCGAAGAGCGACTTGGCCCAACCTTCATACGCCAGCGACTTCGAGAACGGTCCGTACCTGTCGGGGGTTACTGCCTTGTCGGTTGCACGCGCTGGGCTGAAAGGCTCCAAGCGCACGACCTGGTCGTATGTGGGCTTGGCCATGAATCGACGCTGCTCCGCCGCGACGAGCTGAATGAGTCGTGCTCCCGCTCGTTCGAGGTTGGCCGACAGTACTGCTTCGGCCTTGTCACCGAGACCATGGAAGAACGCATCGATAAGAGGCCTGAGGGCAGCCCTCTGGTCTTTGCGGGCAGGGACTGCTGACGAAGCGAGCACAACCTCGGTCAGATCGTTGCGAAGCTCGTCCAGCGAGAAAAGAGTCGGGGTTGAGCGAATGCGGTCAGCCGCGGCCGAGCGGATCAGCTCTGTCCTCTTGATGCCGTCCGGCCCCGTAACCACGCGAGCACCTACGAGCGTTCGATTCAACTCGCCGTCAGGGTTGGCTGCAAGCGCTGATCCCAGCTTGCGGAAGTTGTCGGTCTCCGTGATGTCCGCGAGTGAGAAGCTGCTCTGCACGGCTGTCATACGGAGGACAGGGATGGTGATCTTGGGCGCGTCAGTTCGGCGAGTAATTTCCTGCTTCATCTTCAAGGCGGCGCCAGCGACTTGGGCGGTGCGCTCTTGGACGGATGTGACGATCGGGCTTGGCTGATCATCGAACAACGCAGGCTGTGGTTCGCCTTCTTTGGCGCTGGATATTAGCGGTGGTGCAGCAGTCTCAACCGTCTCGGTGACAACCACTGTCTGCCCTT
>Ga0207664_10002480_pt1 | contig 12212 bp, 13 predicted proteins | sample LARL83metaG_FD_184349 | JGI IMG/M metagenome (GOLD analysis project Ga0207664, IMG submission 184349) | Corn, switchgrass and miscanthus rhizosphere microbial communities from Kellogg Biological Station, Michigan, USA - LAR L8-3 metaG... | ecosystem: Host-associated > Plants > Roots >...
CCTCCTCGGCGCCTTCTTCTTCATCAAGCAGGCGTTTCAGCACATGAAGCGCGGCGGCGCCGTGGTGAACGTCGCCAGCATCCATGCGGTGGAGACGGAGCCGATGGTGGCGCCCTATGCGGCGGCCAAGGCGGCGGTCGTGTCGCTCACGCGCTCGGCGGCGCTCGAGGGGCGCCCGCGCGGCATCCGCGTCAACGCCGTGCTCCCCGGCGCAGTGGACACGCCGATGCTGTGGGACAATCCCAACGTGAAGGCCGGCGTGGAGAAGGTGGACCGCGCCGACGTCGGCGAGCCGGCCGACATCGCTGCCGCCATCGCCTTCCTCGCCTCCGACGACGCGAAGTTCGTCCAGGGGTCGGCGCTGGTGGTGGACGGAGGGCGACTGGACCGACTGTAGCTCAGCGAGCGACGTAGCCGCCGTCGACGAGGAGGTGCTCCCCCGTCACGAACGAGGCGCCGTCGGACGCGAGCCAGAGCACCGCCGACGCGATCTCCTCCGGCTTGCCGAGCCGCTGCATCGGGTGCAGCGTGGCGATGCTCCGGTACGCGGCTGCGTCGCCCCCGGCGTGCACGCCGCGCTCCATCACCATCGGCGTCTCGATGAACCCGGGGCAGACGGCATTGACCCGGATGCGCTCCGTGGCCAGCTCGAGCGCAGCAACCTTGGTGAGGCCGAGCACCCCGTGCTTGGCGGCGGTGTACGCCGGCGCGCCGGCAAAGCCGACGAGGCCGAGGATGGAAGCGTTGTTGACGATCGCGCCCCCGCCGCGCGCACGCAGGGCGGGGATCTCCTCCTTCATGCAGAGAAACACGCCGGTGAGGTTCACGGCCAGCACGCGCTGCCACGCCTCCTCGGCGTACTCCGCCGTGCGGGCGAGCGCGCCTTCGATCCCCGCGTTGTTGAAGGCGACGTCCAGTCCGCCGAAGCGCTCGATGGCCTGATGCACCATGTCGCGCACCTCGGCGGCGTTGGACACGTCGGCGCGAACCGCGGCTGCCTCACCCCCGCTTGCGCGCCCCGCGTCGGTCACCTCGCGCGCTGCTGACTCCACGCGGGCGAGGTCGACGTCGGCGAGCATCACCCGCGCCCCGGCCCGCGCAAAGGCGAGCGCCGTCGCGCGCCCGATGCCCGAGGCAGCGCCCGTCACCAGCACGACCTTGCCGTGGAACGACAGTTCGTCCGTCATCGAGGTGCTCCTCTCACCGTCGGTGGGGCGGCGGAGCCCGCTCGCCGCCGCGGGAACGATAGCGTCCGGCGCACGGGGGGCTGTCGGGTATACGCCGACGCTGACGCATTCCAGCGTCGCCGCTTGCCCGACAGACAAGGACCCCGCCGCAGCGGATACTGGGACGGTCCCATGATGAAATGCGTTCCCTCGCATCGCGGGAGGTTCCATGCGCACGGCACCACGTATGACCATGCTCGCCACCCTCGTTCTGGCCGCCGGATGCTCGCGGGGCATCCAGGTGCAGACGATGGCGGCGCCCGAAGCGGCCTTTGCCGGCATGCACGCCTTCAGCATGCTCGCCCCGGCCGCCCGACGGCCCGGTGAGCCTGCCGCGCCGGCCGACGACCCGATGATCAACAACTCGATCGCCAATCGCGCGTTGCGCGCGGAGATCGTGAAGGCATTCACCGACCGCGGATACGTCGAAACGAGCCGCAACCCGGACTTCGAGGTGGCCTTCTACGCCTCGGCGCGCGAACGGCTCGACGTCTCCGCGTGGGACTACGGCTATCCGTTCCTGCCGGGGTGGGTGCGGCCGCTGCCGCCCACGATGACGACGTACACGGAAGGCACGCTCATCGTCGACGTCCTGCGCCCGGGCGACCGGATGCTTCTCTGGCGCGGGCACGCGCACACCGATCTCACGGAGAATCCGATGAAGAACGTGGACCGCCTGGGCGACGCGGCGCGCGCCATCGTCGGCAAGTTCCCGCGCTCCACCGTGGTGAACGTGGCTGCGCACCCCTGACGGTGGAGCACGGCGCGATCATGACCGCTACCTGGACTGAGCCTCCGCTTGCCGCGGCGATGACGAACGAGCCGATCGCGGCGAAGCTGGAACAGGTCGCCGCACTGCTGGAGGAGCAGGAGGCCAACCCATTCCGGGTGCACGCATGGCGGGCGGCAGCCGGGACGGTGCGAGCGCTCGAACGGCCGGTGCTCGACATCCTGCAGGACGAAGGGATCGAGGGGATCGATCGCCAGCCGGGAATCGGGCCCGTGCTGGCCCGTGCCATCCGGGAGCTCGCCGAGCGGGGCCGGCTTGGCATGCTCGACCGGTTGCGCGGGGAAGCCGAGTGCCGGATGCCGTCGCCGGCGCGGGGCGCATCGACCCCGCGCCGGTACGTGCCGGCGGAAAAGCCATCGGTCTCCGAGCTTCTCGACGTGGACCGGGAATACCGCGAGCGCGCAGCGGCGGGCACGCTGCCACTCATCACGCCACGCCGGTTCAATCCCCGCGAGGAGCGGTGGCTGCCAGTGCTCCACTGCGTGCGCGGTGATCGTCACTACACGGTGCTCTTCTCCAACACGGCGCTCGCGCACCGGATCGGCCGGACGCACGACTGGGCGGTGATCTACTACGACGGCCGCGACGCCGAGCACCGGGCCACCGTCGTCACGGCCACGAAGGGACCCCTCGCGGGGCGGCGCGTCGTGCGCGGTCGCGAGCACGATTGCATCGCGCACTACAGGGTCTCCACGGCGGCGTGAGGGAGCGTCCGCCGCCGGCGTGCGGCACCAGCGGGGGCACTCGGTGGCGACGCGGCGCTATGTTTGTCGCGCATGCGCCGCTTCCCTCCGCTCGCCTCGCTCGTCGTCCTCGCCGCACTTGCCGCATGTCAGCGCGCGCCCGCGCCGCCGAGCGGTGGCTCGGTGCTCCGCTGGGGCGGCGACGCGGAGGGTGGTGCACCATTCGTCGAGGCCGACCCCGCTGATCCGTCGAAGGTGCGCGGCTTCGACGTGGACATCGCGGGCATGATCGCGCGTGGACTCGGCCGGCGACCGCAGTTCGTGCAGGTAGCGTGGGCTTCGATAGAGCAGTCGGTGGAGCGCGGCGACTTCGACCTCGGCATGTCTGGGGTGGAGGACCGCGCCGACCTGCACGAGCGCCACGCCGTGAGCATTCCGTACTACGAGTTCCGCGAGGTGCTCGCCGTGCGGCCCGCGGACTCGGCGCGGTTCCGGACGCTGGACGACCTCGCCGGCCATCGCGTCGGGACGCTCGGCGGCACGGGTGCGTATCGCATCCTCCTCGATGCGAGCGCGAAAAACGGCGTCATGCCCATTTCCTACGACGACGACGTCCATCCCTACGAGGACCTCGTGTCCGGCCGGCTGGATGCGGTGCTGCTGGACAACATCATCGCCGAGCGATCGCTCCGTCGCACGGGTGGCTTCATCATCCAGCCTGTGCCCGTGGCGGTGGGACACTACGTGGTGCTGATGGCGCACGGCCGCACCGCGCTGCGCGACAGTGTCAATGCCATCCTGCTCGCTCGCATGCACGACGGCTCGCTGGAGAGGACATTTCGCAGCTGGAAGGCGTGGAGCGCCGCCGAGTCCACGTACGTCGCCCAGGCTCTGGCGCGAGCACCGGCCGCCGAGTCGGGAACGCCTCCGACGTCACGCTCCATTGCGTCCTACCTCCCCAGTCTCGCACGCGCGGCGGTGGTCACGCTCGTGCTCTCGTTGCTGTCGATGACGCTCGCCGTGTGCGCCGGTGTCCTCATCGCCGCTGGTCGGGTATACGGTGACGCACCGTTGCGCGCCGCGCTCGCGGCGTACGTGGAGGTGGTGCGCGGCACGCCGGTGCTGCTCCAGCTCTTCGTCCTGTACTACGGGTTGTCGAGCGTGGTCCGGCTCCCCGCCTTTGCCGCGGCAGTGATCGGGCTCGGGCTCAACTACGCGGCGTACGAGTCGGAGATCTATCGCGGCGCACTCCAGGCCATCGCCCGCCCGCAACTCGAGGCCGCGCGCACGCTCGGTCTTTCCGAGCTGCAGATCCTGCGGCTGGTGCGCGGACCGCAGGCGCTCCGTCTCGCGCTCGCGCCGATGACCAACGACTTCGTCGCCCTGCTCAAGGACTCGTCGCTCGTGTCGGTGATCACGGTGGTGGAGCTGACGAAGCAGACGGCGATCTACGCCACCAACGTGGGTAGCTGGGTGGTGCCGGGCGCGCTGTGCGCCGCCATCTACCTCGTGATGTCGCTCCCGCTCGCGCACCTCGCGCGGCGGCTCGAGCGGCGATGGAGCGCGGCGTGAGCCACGCGCTCGTGGTGCGCCGACTGGAGGTCGCGCGCGGCGGCGTAGCAGTGCTGCGGGGGTTGGACCTCGACGTGGATTCCGGCGAGCTGGTGGCGCTCATGGGGGAGTCGGGAGCGGGAAAGTCCACGGCGCTGCGGGCCATCATCGCGCTGGAGCCGTTCAGCGCCGGCAGCATCTACGTCGGAGACGTCGAGCTGTCGCCTGGTCCCCTGGCGCCCGAGTCGCGACTGCGTGCTCTGCGCCGGAGCGCGGGGATGGTGTTCCAGGCGCACTCGCTGTTCGATCACCTGTCGGCGCTGGATAACGTGACGCTGGCCCTCGTGCATGCCATGCGAGTGTCCCCGGAGCACGCGCGCGAGCGCGCCTTGGAGCTGCTCGAGTCGCTCGGGGTCGCGCATCGCGCTGTGGCGCTCCCGCGCCAGCTCTCCGGCGGCGAGGCGCAGCGCGTCGCCATCGCGCGCGTGCTCGCACTCGATCCGCGCGTGCTGCTCATGGACGAGCCCACCGCGGCGCTCGACCCCCAGCGGCGCGACGCACTCGGTCGCACGCTGCGCGCGCTCGCTCGGGAGGGAAGGGCGCTGCTCGTCGCCACGCACGACCTGGAGTTCGCGCGGAGCTGGGCGGACCGGGTGATCGTGCTCGACGGGGGCGTCGCGGTGCGCGAAGGACCGGCGGCCGCGGTGCTGAGCGACGACCGAGCTGCGTCAGGGTGCGAGGAGCGCCAGGGTGAAGCGTGACCCCTTTCCCACTTCACTCTCTACCGTCAGCGCCGCGCCCATTGCCTCGGCCAATCCGCTCGAGATGGACAAGCCGAGCCCGGTGCCCGCTCGTGGCGCACTGAGCGTACGCCCGAGCTGGGTGAAGGGGGAGAAGATCACGTCCAGCTTGTCCCGGGGGATGCCGACGCCGGTGTCGGTCACCCGCACGAGTACGCGCGAGTCGACGCGCTCGGCCTCGAGGCGCACCCGGCCGCCGCGCGCCGTCGCCTTCGCCGCGTTGGCCAGCAGGTTCACGCAAATCTGGATGATTCGCTCCCGGTCTCCCAGCGCGACGAGATCCGGGTCGCACGGGCTGCACGCGAAGTCGATCCCGCCAGCGTGCATGAGCGGCTCGACCATTTGCGGCACCGCCTGCAGCACGTCAGCCATCGACACGGGGACGCGCTCTACCTCCAGCTTTCCGGCCTCGATCCGCGCAAAGGAGAGCACATCCTCGATGAGCGATGTGAGGTGCTGCTGGTTGAAGCGCACGCGCTCGAGGTCACCCTGCTGCGCGCGCGTCAGGTCGCCGCGAGCGCCAAGGAGCAGCAGGTCGACGTATCCGGCGATGCCGTTCAACGGGGTGCGCAGCTCGTGGCTCATCGCCGCGAGGAAGTCGCTCTTGGCGCGGTTGGCGTTCTCCGCCGCGTACCGGGCGTGCCGTTCTTCCTCGTAGAGGCGTGCACGCTCGAGCGCGAGCGAGCATTGGTGGGCCAGCAGCTGGAGGAAGTCCTGCTCCTCGGTGCTGAAGTCGCGCTTGTCGCGCCAGTTGATTCCGATGGCGCCGAGCACCCGTTGGCCCACCATGAGCGGGATGCTGGCCATGGCCCCTCCGCCATTCTCGGCCAGCAGCTCGCCGAGGTGCCCGTAGCTGGCGTGCCGCGACTCGACCGAGGGAAAGAACTGCGGGCGTGCGTCGCGTACGGTGTCGGTGAGGGGAAAGGAGGAGTCGAGGGGGAGAGAGCCGAACTCCGTACGGGCGCGCGTCGAGTAGCCGACCGCGGCGATCACGTCGAGCGCCGTGCCGTCTTCGCTCACGAGCGCCACCGAGCCGCGCTCCCCGCCCACGGCGGGAATGCCCGCATTGATGACGACGTTGGCGACTTCCTCGCGAGTGAGCGTGATCGTCAACGCCGAGGTGGTGCGCTGCAGCGCGGACTGGCGTCGCGCCGCATCCTCCAGCGCACGCTGCATCGCCACCTGTGCGGAGATGTCGGTGATCGACGCAACCCACCCCTCCGGCACCGGGCCGCCCCTGGCAATGCGGCCCAGGTGAAGCAGGGCATCGAACGTGGTTCCGTCGCGGCGCCGGAATCGGACCGAATATCCCCCCTCGGGGGCGACGCCGCGAAGCGTTCCCGCGAGTGCTTCCTCGATCCGGGAACGCTCTTCAGGCGGCCAGTACGCGAACGGCGGGAGCGCGCCGACAAGGTCCTCACGTGACCAGCCGACCATGCGGGCGAACGTCTCATTGACGTAGCTCTGCCGCCCGCTGTCGTCCACGGCAGCGACGCCGATCGGCATGCTGTCGGCGAGCTGGGAGGACGGCATCTGGGGAGACGGGCCCGGAGTCCGGTCAGGCGTCATCGGTGCGGTCCGGGGTAGGGAAGCGCGGACGAGCAATCTAATGCGATGTCGTTCCCCGGCCACTCGGACATGGAGCGGACCTCTGGTACGGATACGAGCACGGTCTCGCGCGTGGGCTTACCTGCCGGATGCGAGTCCTCACCGGCATGATCGCCGGCTCACTCTTCGCGAGTCCCCGAAACGAAGAGCAGGCACCTGCTTCCGGCGTTCTCCCGATTGTGACCCTCCTTCCCACCTGACATATTCGCGCATCTCCCTTCCCTCACATGCGCTCCCGCCTCGTCGCCGCGTTCGCGCTCCCGTTGGCTCTCGCCTGTCATCGCACCGATCCGGATGAGCTGTCCGGCGTGGGCACGGTGGAGATGGTGGAGGTGGACGTCGCCCCAACGTCGCCGGCGCGAGTCGAGCGGGTGATCCCGCGCGAAGGCGCACAGGTGAGGCAGGGTGAAGTGGTGGCCGAGCTCACCCAGGCCACGATGTCCGCCGACCTCGACGCGCGCCGCGCGCGGCTCGCCGGTGCGGAGGCGGTGCTGCACGACCTGACGATGGGGCGCGCATCGCCCGATCGTGCGCGGGCCGCGGCCGAACTGGCGGGCGCGGAAGCCGAAGTGACGAGGACCGCGGCCGACCTTCGCCGCCTCACGCCCCTCGCCGAAAGCGGGACGGTGAGCCGCCAGCAGCTCGACGCGGCGCGCAACGCGGCGGCGCAGGCGGTGAGCCGTCGTGACGCCGCCCGCGCGAGCCTGAGGCTCCTCTCACAGGGCGCGCGGCCCGAGGCCATCAGCCAGGCGCAGACCGAGGTGAAGTCCGCGTCGGCAGCGCTGCACGCCATGGAGAGCAGCGCCGCCGAGCTCGTGCTGCGCGCGCCGATCAGCGGCGTGGTGAGCAGTCGCAACGCGGAGCCGGGCGAAGTGCTCGGCGCCGGCCAGCCCGCCGTCACCATCGCCGACGCCAGCCGCCCTTTCGTGCGCGTCTACCTCAACGAGCACGCCTTCTCACGCGTGCGCGTGGGACAGAAGGCCGACGCGCGGCTCGACGCGTATCCCGACACGCCCATTCCGGGCCGCGTCTCGGCGGTGGCCACCCGCGCCGAGTTCACGCCGCGCGTGGCGCTCACGGAGAACGAGCGCGCCGACCTCCTGTTCGCCGTGCGCGTGGAGCTCAGCGACACCACAGGGCGACTCAAGGCGGGTCTGCCCGTGACGGTGCACCTGCTCGGCACTCCGCCATGAGCGACAGCGCGGCGATCCACACGCGAGCGCTGCGCAAGGTGTTCGGTGCGCTCGTCGCCGTGGACTCGCTCGACCTCGACGTGGCGCGCGGGGAGGTGTTCGGGCTGCTCGGCCCCAACGGTTCCGGGAAGACGACGACGATCCGCATGCTCTGCGGCCTCCTGGCGCCGACGTCCGGCGAGGCCGTGGTCGTGGGCCTCGACGTGCGTCGCGAAGCCGAGGCGCTGAGGAGCCGCATCGGTTACATGTCGCAGCGCTTCGGCCTGTACGACGACCTCACGGTCTACGAGAACCTGCGCTTCTACGCCACCGTGTACGGACTCCATGGCGAGGAGCGCCGCGCGCGACTCGAGGCGCTGCTTCGCGATCGCGGCCTCGCGCCACGGCGCGACCAGCTCGCGGGAACGCTCTCCGGCGGCTGGAAGCAGCGCCTCGCGCTCGCCTGCGCCACGGCGCACGAGCCGCCGCTGCTGTTCCTCGACGAGCCCACGGCAGGCGTGGACCCGGCCTCGCGCCGCCGGTTCTGGGAGCTCATCCACGCGCTCGCGCACGCGGGTACCACCGTGCTCGTCACGACGCACTACATGGACGAGGCGGAGCGGTGCGACCGGCTCGCCTTCCTGTCGCGCGGGCGGCTCATCGCCGAGGGCACGCCGGACGAGATCACGACGCACTTCGGCAAGCCGTCGATCGAGGACGTGTTCATCGAGCTGCAGGAGAAGGACGAGGGTCAGGAGGTCGGTACGTGATTCCGCCGCTCCGCGACTCGCGCTTCTGGCCGATGCTCCGCAAGGAGTTCATCCAGATGCGTCGCGACCGGCTCACGCTCGGCATGATGGTGGTGATCCCCGCCGTGCAGCTCATGCTGTTCGGCTACGCCATCCGCACCGAGGTGCGGCACCTCCCCGCCGTGGTGCTCGACCAGTCCAACAGCTCGGAGAGCCGCGCGCTCGTGAGCACGCTGCGCAACACGGGAAACTTCGACGTGGTGGCGTACGTGGCCGACCGCCATGCGCTCGAAGACCACATTCGCCGCGGTGACGCGCGCGCCGCCTTCGTCATCCCGCCCGAGTTCATGCGCGACGTGAAGCGCGGCCGCACCGCGCAGGCGCAGGTGATCGTCGATGCGGCGGATCCGCTGGCGTCGTCCGCCGCCATCGCCGCGGCGTCCCAGGCTGGGCAGTTTCGCGCCCTGCAGATGGCACAGGGCGCATCACCGCGCGCGCTGCCCCTCGACCTGCGCGTGCGGCCGTGGTACAACCCGGCCCTCCGCAGCTCGGCGTACATCGTGCCCGGCATGGTGGGCATCCTGCTCATGATGACGCTCGTGCCCATCGCCAGCATGGCCGTGGTGCGCGAGCGGGAGCGGGGGACGCTCGAGCAGCTCATCGTCACCCCGATCAGCCGGGCGAGCCTCATGCTCGGCAAGCTCGTGCCCTTCGTGCTCGTGGCCTACGTGCAGATGACGGTGGTGCTCCTGCTTGGGAAGCTGCTGTTCGACATCCCGATCCGCGGCAGCCTCGTGCTGCTCTACGTGGTGACGCTCACCTACGTCGTCGCCAACCTCGCGCTCGGGCTGCTCGTGTCGGCCATCGCGCGCACCCAGGTGCAGGCGATGCAGCTCGGGATGTTCTTCATCCTCCCGAACATCCTGCTGTCGGGGTTCATGTTCCCGCGCGAGGCGATGCCGGTGGTGGCGCAATGGATCGGCCTGCTGATCCCGCTCACGTACTACCTGGAGCTCGTGCGCGGGATCCTCCTCAAGGCCAACGGCATCCGCTACGTCTGGCGCGACGTGCTCGTGCTCGCGGTGTTCGGCGCGGTGCTCGTGACCGTGGCTACGCGCCGATTCTCCCGGACCATCGAGTGACTCAGGCGACCTCGATCTTCCATGACACTGTGGAGCCGCACAGGAGGCAGGTGGCATGACCACCGGCCTGCAGCGCCATCTCCGAGACGAACTCGCACTCGGGGCAGAGTGCCGTCACCGTGCGCAGCCCCTCGAGCGGGATACCGCTGTGCATCAGCCGGCGGACCATGTCGTCGGGCGCGGAGGCGCCGAGTGGGCAGAGGCCGCCGGTGCAATGCTCCCCGATCTCGAGGCAGACCACCTCCGAGTCGTGCAGCGGTGCCTGGCCCTCCGTGACCGTCGGAGGGTTGGTGATCAGCACGCGCACGTTCCGGTCGCATGCGCCACAGTACACCTTCTGGCTTCTCATGACTGCCTCCCGAGGGGTGCCCCTCGCGGTCCCTCACGTCAGTGGAATCACCTCGGCGTGTTCGTCGAGTCGGCGGGCAATGGGTAGCGCGACGGCGCTCGGCAGACCGAACACGGCAGTCGACGCGGCGTCCGCGTCGATGCAGCGGCTTGCGAGCACCGTTGCGCTGTGGAAGGGTGTCCGCCGCGGCGCGGCGGTCGCTGGATCGATGAGGTGGTGGTAGCGCACTCCCCGATACCTGAAGAAGCGCTCGTAGTCCCCCGACGTGGCGACGGCGCGATCCCGGAGTCGCAGCGTGCCGGCGATGCCGTCGAGGTCGTGCGGGTCGCGGATGCCGACGGTCCAGTCGTCCCCGTCGGGTGCGCCGCCGATGGCGTAGAGATCCCCGCCGACGGTCACGATGGCATGACGAACCCCCCGGTCGCGCAGCACCTGCGTCGCGCGATCGATGCCGTATCCCTTGGCAATGGCGCCGAGGTCGAGGTGCAGGTCGCGGTCCTCGTAGCGGAGTCGCGCACCGCTCGCGCCCGCGTCGACGTCGACCTTCCGCCAGAAACCGCGATTGGCGAGGCGGTGCACGCTCGGCTCGGGCGGCGGCTCGTGGCGTTCGAGCACGTTCCACAGCTCGGACACCGCGCCCACCGCGGGGTCGAAGCGTCCATCGCTCTTCGAAGCGGCGCGCAAGGCGGCGGCGACTACGGTAGCCGTCTCCACGCTCACGCGCACTCCCTCACGCGCCGCGCCGGCGTTCGCGCGGCCGACGTCGCTGTCGGAGCGGAAGCGTGTCATGAGGCCCTCCACGCGCTGGAGCTCGCGGATCGCTTCATCTATGGCGTCCTCAGCGAACCGCTCGTCGGCGTGCGCCACCTGCAGCTCGGCGATGGTCCCCATGAGCGGGACGGTGCGGCGGACGAGCCGCGTGCGCCGCCGCAGCGAGAGCGGCATCGAGAGGGCGACGAACATCCCCACGCCCAGGGTGAGGAACTCGCGCCGATCCGGATGGCGCGACCACATGCTATCGGACATCCCTGGCCTCCTCGTCATGACGCCCGCAGGCGCCGGTACAGCCGGCACAATGTCCCGTGCAGCCGCGATACTTGATCGCTCCGAAGAGCACGAACAGCAGGGCCATGGCGCCCATGGCGACGACGGTGTCGATGATCATTGGCTGCCCATCCCGGCAAAGCCCATGAAGGCGAGCGAGAGGCAGCTCGCCGCAACGAGCACGAGTCCCATCCGACGCGCCACCACCGGCACGTCAGCCAGCTCCATCCGCTCGCGGATGGACGCGAGCAGCGACAGCGCCAGCGTGAGCCCGAAGCCCGCGCCCAGCGCGAAGACCAGCCCCTCGGTGAGCGTGTAGTGGCGGCTCGTCTGGAAGAGCGCGAGGCCGAGGATGGCGCAGTTGGTGGTGATCAGCGGCAGGTAGATGCCGAGCTGCCGGAAGAGGACGGGGAAGTACTTCTTCACCGCCATCTCCACGATCTGCACGGCGCTGGCGATGACGACGATGAAGGCGATGGTGCGGAGGTACGGCGTCCGCACGAGCACGAAGGTGTTGAGCACCCAGGCGCTGAACGCGGTGATGATCAGCACGAAGGTGTTGGCCAGCCCGAGCCGCCACGCCGTGCCGATCTTGGCCGTGACGCCGAAGAACGAGCACAGCCCGAGGAACATCACGAGGGTGAAGTTGTTCACCACCAGCGTGGAGACGAAGATCCAGGCGAGGTTGCTCATGCGACGGCCTCCCGGCGGCGACGGCGGAGCTCGGCCACCCACGCCACGGTCATGAGCAGCAGCCCGAGCGTGAAGAACCCGCCTGGCGGCAGCACCATGAACACCCACGGCTCCCAGTGCGGCCCCATCACGTCGATGCCGAGCAGCGAGCCGCGGCCGAGCAGCTCGCGCACGGCGCTCATCGCCGAGAGGGAAAGGGTGAAGCCGAGTCCCATGCCGAGGCCGTCGGCCACGGCGCGCACCGGGCCCACCTTGGCCGCGAACGCCTCGGCGCGGCCGAGCAGCAGGCAGTTGGCGACGATGAGCGGGATGAACGGGCCGAGCGCCTTGCTGATCTCGGGGAACGAGGCCGCGAGGAGCAGGTCGGCGAGAGTGACGAAGGTCGCGATGATCAGGATGTACGAG
>Ga0207664_10002481_pt1 | contig 12212 bp, 8 predicted proteins | sample LARL83metaG_FD_184349 | JGI IMG/M metagenome (GOLD analysis project Ga0207664, IMG submission 184349) | Corn, switchgrass and miscanthus rhizosphere microbial communities from Kellogg Biological Station, Michigan, USA - LAR L8-3 metaG... | ecosystem: Host-associated > Plants > Roots >...
CGCCTAGGTACGCGACGGCGGTCCGACCGGAGTCACTTTTCGTAATAGCCGCAGGTAAAGTGGGCAATAGCGGTTCGGCTTGCGCCGCCTCGCCGTCAGCCACCCATGACAGAGATGCCATCGGCGACGCTCAGCGGCGGCACCCCGCCCCCGCCGAGCGGCACTATAGTATCTCTCAGTAATCGCTTGTGCACGCACAGGCACGCAATTGCGGGAAGCTGTCGAGGTCTCGCCGCTCGACGCGGGCGCGGGGGGCGAGGCGAGCGCGGCTGGCATCGGAGCGGCGGCCCGGAGGGCGCGCGGCGGTCTGCGGAATTCCCATCTGTAACACCTGTCACCTTGATCGCTGGCATGACACCAGCCCCGGCCGCAACGGGGCTGGTGTCATGCTCTCACCCTTGGTCGCGCGACGTGCGACGATTGATCATTACCGATTTGTGACGGGTTATTTCGGGCGCGCCGCCGCGGGCAGAGACGCCGGAAGCCACGGGCTAACCCGTGGCTTCCGGCGTTGGTCGTGAGACGGCTGTCCGTTGAGCGGGTCGGTGCGTCCCGCTGCCGGGCGGCAGCCGGACGCGCCTTGCGAGGAGGCGGGATAACACCGCCGCGCGCAGCGCGGCGGCGCGGTCGGTGCGCTCCCAGGAAAAGTCGGGCTCGCTCCGGCCGAAGTGACCGTAGGCCGCGGTCTGCGAGTAGATCGGGCGGAGCAGGTCGAGGGCGGCGATGATGGCGCGCGGGCGCAGGTCGAAGACCTGGGTCACCGCGTCCTGGATCCGCTCCACCGGCACCTTCTCCGTGCCGAAGCACTCGATGAACAGGCCCACCGGCTTGGCCTTGCCGATCGCGTAGGCGACCTGCGCCTCGCACCGGTCGGCCAGCTCCGCCGCGACCACGTTCTTGGCCACCCAGCGCATCGCGTACGCGGCGCTGCGGTCCACCTTGGACGGGTCCTTGCCGGAGAACGCCCCGCCGCCGTGCCTGGCCATGCCGCCGTAGGTGTCGATGATGATCTTGCGCCCGGTGAGCCCGGCGTCACCCATGGGGCCGCCGATCTCGAACCGTCCGGTCGGGTTGACGAGCAGGCGGTAGCCGGAGGTGTCGATGTCGAGCCCGGCCAGCACCGGGTCCACGACGTAGTCCTTGACGTCCGGGGTGAGCAGTTCCTTCAGGTTGATGTCCGGCGCGTGCTGGCTGGACACGACCACCGTGTCGAGACGGACCGGCTTGTCGCCCGCGTACTCGATCGTCACCTGGGTCTTGCCGTCCGGGCGCAGGTAAGGGACCTGCCCCGAACGGCGCACCGCGGACAGCTGCCGCGCCAGCTTGTGCGCCAGCATGATCGGCAGCGGCATCAGCTCCGGTGTCTCCCGGCTGGCGTAGCCGAACATCAGGCCCTGGTCGCCCGCGCCTTGCCGGTCGTAGTCGTCGACGCCCTCGCCCTCGCGGTACTCGAACGCGTCGGAGACGCCCTGCGCGATGTCCGGCGACTGGGAGCCGATGGAGACCGAGACGCCGCAGGAGGCGCCGTCATAGCCCTTGGCGGAGGAGTCGTAGCCAATCTGCAGGATCTTCTCGCGGATGATGCCGGGGATGTCCACGTAGGTCTTGGTGGTCACCTCGCCGGCCACGTGCACCTGCCCGGTGGTGATCAGCGTCTCAACCGCGACCCGGCTCGCGGGGTCGTCCTTGAGCATCGAGTCCAGGATGGCATCGCTGATCTGGTCAGCCATCTTGTCCGGGTGGCCTTCGGTTACCGACTCCGAAGTAAACAGCCGACGCGCCACGTCTAGTCTCCATCCGCATAGTCAACTGGCCCGGTCGAGTTTAACCGCAAGTCGCGGGCGGCGGGGCAGGTCAGTGCCCTCACTCAATGACCCAGGAGCGATTCCCGCCCAAGGGGAGCGCGGAGCAGGGCACGGTGATACACCCCGCAGGCCGCCACTGGTGCCCTCTTCAGTCAGCCTTCGGTCAGCCAAGACGGGCAGTGACCAGGGCCAGTACCTCGGCGGCCAGGGCGTCCTTCGACCGGCGCGAGATTCCCGTCACGGTGCCGTCCGTGTCGAGCACGAACCACTCGTTGTCACCCACGCCGAAGCCCTGGCCGTTGCCTACCTGGTTCACGACGAGCAGGTCGCAGCCCTTGCGGGCCAGCTTGGCGCGCGCCGCGTCCGGGTCGGGGTCCGTTTCCGCGGCGAAGCCGACGATCACCTGGCCCGCAGGGCCGTCGTCGCGGCGGCGCCTGGACAGGTCGGCGAGGATGTCCGGGTTCTCCGCGAGCTCAATCGGCGGCGGGAGGATGCCGTCCTTCTTGATCTTCGCGACGGCGCGGGCCGCCGGGCGGAAGTCGGCGACGGCGGCGGTCATCACGATGATGTCCGCCGCAGGCGCCACGGCGAGCATGGCGGCGTGCATGTCCCTGGCCGAGACGACCGGGACGACCTTCACGCCGCCGGGGTCGGGCAACTCCACGTTGGCGGCGACCAGGGTGACGTCGGCGCCACGGGCCGCCGCCTCGCGCGCGAACGCGTAGCCTTGCCTGCCCGTCGACCAGTTGCCGAGGAAGCGGACAGGATCGAGCTCCTCGCGGGTTCCGCCGGCGGAGATGAGCACGCGCTTCCCGGCCAGGGAAAGGCCGTCATCCAGAACGCGGGCGTGGCTGTCGCCAGCAGCGGACTCGATCACCCGGACCGCGAGCTCAAACAGGTCGTCCGGTTCCGGCAGGCGCCCCTTGCCGGTGTCCTTGCCGGTGAGACGGCCGACGGCCGGCTCGACCACGATGGCACCGCGGTCCCGGAGCGTGGCGACGTTGTGCCTGGTGGCCGGGTGCTCCCACATCTCCGTATGCATCGCGGGCGCGTAGACCACCGGGCAGCGGGCGGTCAGCAGGGTCGCGGTGAGCAGGTCGTCGGACAGGCCGGCCGCGGCCCGCGCGAGCAGGTCGGCGGTCGCGGGGGCGACGATGACCAGGTCCGCGGTCTGGCCGAGCTTCACGTGCGGCACGTCGGCGACGCCCGTCCAGACGTCGGTGGCCACCGGCTCGCCGGACAGCGCCGCCCACGTGGGCTCGCCGACGAAGCGGAGCGCGTCCCGCGTCGGGATGACCCGCACCGCGTGCCCGTGCTCCTTGAGCAGGCGGAGCAGCTCACACGCCTTGTACGCGGCGATGCCGGCGCCGACGCCGAGGATGACGCGCGCCACTCACTTGCTCCGATGCTTATGGTGTGCCGCTGTTGGCGTCCGCGGGGGTCCGGGGGGCGCCCCCCGGGGGATATGGCGCGCGACCCCGGGGAAGGCGACCGTTGGTCGGCGACCGTGGTTCACCGATCGCGCCCGGGGGTCTGGGGGCATCCCCCAGGAAGTATGGCGCGCGACCCCGGGGAAGGCGACCGTTGGTCGGCGACCGTGGTTCACCGATCGCGCCCGCCCTCAGCCCTCGGTCTGCTCGACCTTGAGCAGGCCCTCACGGGCCTCGCGCAGCGCGATCGAAAGCGGCTTCTCCTGCACGCGGGTCTCGACCAGGGGGCCGACGTACTCGAGCAGGCCCTCGCCGAGCTGCGAGTAGTAGGCATTGATCTGGCGAGCCCGCTTCGCGGCCAGGATCACCAGCCGGTACTTGCTGTCAACGATCTGGAGCAGCTCGTCGATCGGCGGGTTGATGATGCCGTCCGCACCCTGGGTCACAGCCACGTGTTTGCCATTCCTCACTAACTAGGGCGTCAACCGACCCTCTTCACGCTGCCCCGCGGCAAACTGGCTGGCCTGCTTGGGCATCAGGAAGAAGAGAGGTCACTCATTACCGTTAATCAACGTTACCATCTGCCGGCAAACCTCATCGATCGAAGTGTTGACCAGCGTCACATCGAACTCGCCGGCCGCGGCCAGCTCTTCCCGCGCCACGGCCAGGCGCCGCTCCACCACGTCCGGCGGCTCGGTGCCGCGGCCGGACAGCCGGCGGACGAGTTCGCCCCACGAGGGCGGCTTGAGGAACACGAGCAGCGCGTTGTCCTTCATGGCGTCCCTGACCTGCCGGGCGCCTGCCAGGTCGATCTCGAGCAAGGTCGCCTGGCCCTGCTCGAGCCTTTTCCGCACCGGCTCGACGGGGGTGCCGTATTTGTTACCTGCGAACTCAGCCCACTCGAGAAGTTCGCCGGCGCTGAGCATGCGGTCAAACTCGGCGCTGTCGACAAAATGATATTCCCGCCCGTCCACTTCTCCAGGCCGCGGCCTTCGGGTAGTAACGGAAACGGAAATCCAGACCTCCGGACTGCGTCGCCGCAGTTCCGCGACGACTGTGCTCTTACCGACCCCGGAAGGGCCGGAGAGCACAGTCAGCCGCGAATTCTTCCGGTCCGCGGGCAGGCAGGCGTCTTCCGGCGCCGCATTATTGGTCGCGGCAGCGGTTCGGCGCGCCTCACCACCGGGTGCTTCGGCCATACCCTCGCACCCGGGACGGCCGCGCCGACCGCCCGCCTAGCCCGCTAACTAGCTTAAAGATCCGCACCGAACTCCTGCTCAAGGGCGGCGCGCTGGTTGGCGCCAAGCCCTCGGACGCGGCGGGACTCGGCAATGCCGAGCCGCTCCATGATCTGCTTCGCGCGGACCTTGCCGACGCCGGGCAGCGACTCAAGGAGAGCCGAGACCTTCATCTTGCCAATGACGTCGTCGGTGGATCCGTCCTTGATGACTTCGGAGAGAGTCACCGCGCCGCGCTTGAGGCGATTCTTAACGTCGGCACGTTCCTTGCGCGCTATCGCGGCCTTCTGCAAGGCCTCGGCGCGCTGTTCGGGAGTGAGGGGAGGAAGAGCCACTCGGGGTCACCTCGGGTTTCGTCGAAAAAAAGGTTGGACGGGAGGGGAAACTAGCGAGTCAAGTACCCTTTCGGCAACGCGAACCTCCGTTTATGTCGTCACAAATCCAAATATACTACTCTGTACACACGGTTCGCTACTCAGGGTAGTCAATAGCAGGTCCAAAGCGTCAGCGCGCTCTCGCGGAGTGATAGCCGCACCGCGCCTCACGCCCTTCCGCAGCCTCGCCGCAACTGGGGAAAAATGCTCCATTTGTCCGTTTCGCTGTCCCTGGAACGGATGCCCATTACCCGTGGCCCGCGACCCGCCGCCGCGCTGCCGGAGCCGGCGAGACGACTCGCCGGCCGCGCCCGGACGGCAGCCGCCCCGCGGGCGGCCGGCCCGTCCTGCGCCCGAGACCGTCCGCGCGGCCGGCAAAGCCGGGCCTGCGCCTGCCTCGGCAACCGCCTCAACGATACACGCAGCGAAGAAGCCGGGACGTACCGCCGCAAAGGCCAGGCGCGCGGTCGGCCAGGCGGCAGGACGTTCCGCACCGGGGACCGCCCTCCGCGGAACGCGCGGTGAGCGGGGACACCCGCACGCGGCCACCGGCGCACTTGGCTGACCGCGAAGTGACATATGTGCTTTATGGTGATTCACTACCGGTTTTCTCATAATCCAGGATGTTCCACGCTCACCTAGTCCGTAGCGGACATTTTACCTACCGCAGCGTTCCGATCACAGTGCACTTCCGATGAATCGTCGCAGGTAGGATTTGTTACGCCGAACATACCTCCGGTCAATTGGCGACGACTGATGCCAGTGTGGCTGCTGAGGCCTTCTTCTGCCACCCAGATCGCGGGACTCGCGCTGACAAGGCAGCCGCCTTTCTCGAAGTTCGCGGCCCACTCGCCCGCGTTTCCCGGGTGATAGCCCATGTATTGCGGCTACTCGCCCCGCGTTATGCGCCGCCGGCCCGCGCATGCCGGCGCAGGCCGCGTTCCAGGCGCGTCGACCCGATCGGCGGGGCGCTTCACGAACTCTTACAGCTTTCAGGCCGGACAAAATGGTTAAAAGCGGACATAATTCGGCTCTGGCTCAAATAACGTGATGGCATCGGCAGTCAGTCGCGATGGTTGTGACGACGGGCCGGTTATAGCCGGTCTAACTTCACAACCATTGCCCCCGGTCCAGTGCTCCGCCCTGCGGCGTGAGGCTGCGGTGACGCATGGTGCGCTCGGGCGTGGTGCTACCGCGAGACCGGGCCTGCGAGCCAGTGGCGTCAGCCGTCTCCTCATCCAGGGGAGTTACCATCACGAGATTTGGAACAGAGCCCATAATTCGTCCTAGGCGCGGTACAAGTTGCCGCGGCGGGTTGCCGCGGGGCGGGGTGGCTTGCGGGGCGCGTGGTTAGCGGGCCGCGACGGCGCGGCGCAGTGACATGGCGATCGCGGACGCGGCGGCGCCCGGGTCGGGGGCCCTGGTGATGGGGCGCCCGATCACCAGCAGGTCTGCGCCCGCCTTGAGAGCCTCCACGGGGGTGGCAATCCTCGCCTGGTCGTCGCTGGTGGCCCCGGACGGGCGGATCCCCGGCGTGATGAGCAGGATGTCCGGGCCCACTTCGGCGCGGACGGCCGCGACCTCCTGGGGCGAGCAGACCAGGCCGCGTGCGCCGGCCGAGACGGCGAGCACCGCCATCCGGCGCACGGCGTCGCTCACTGAGCCGCTGACGCCGAGGTCGGCCAGGTCCTTGCCGCCGATCGAAGTCAGCAGGGTCACCCCGGCGACCATCGTCTCCGGCGCGGCCTGCACGGCCGCCTTGATCATGTCCGCCCCGCCCGCCGCGTGCACGGTGAGGATCTCGGGCCGCAGCTTGGCTACCGCCCGCGCGGCTCCCGCCACAGTGTTGGGTATGTCGTGCAGCTTGAGGTCGAGGAAGACCTGCACGCCGCTCCCCCCGCGTACCGTGGCGACCACCGTGGGGCCGTACCGCAGGTACAGCTCAAGACCAATCTTGACCGTGGACACGTACGGCGTGACCAGCGTCGCCCAGTGGGCTGCGACGTCGATGTCCGGCGCGTCAAGCGCGACGGCGACCGGTGCCTGCATTTGCACGCGACTCTCCTTTCTCGGTTGGTGTCTCAAAGGTCCCCCGGGCGTTCCGCGCGGCGCGGTCTCAGGCGGAGGTGAGGCTGGCGTGGCCCCGGATGGCTGCACGTGACCGGGGGCCGGGTCCGGGGAGCCGGGCGCCTGGACAAGGGCGGGAGCCTGGGTATCGGACGGCTGGACGGGGCCGGCGGCCGGGTCTGGGGAGCCGGACGGCTGGACGGGCGCGGGAGCCTTGGTATCGGGCCGCTGGACGGGGCCAGAAGCGGGATCCGGGGAGCCGGACGGCTGGACGGGGCCGGGAGCGGGATCTTGGTAGCTGCTTGCCGTGGCGGGCACCGGGGGTCGTTCCGGGGGGAAGCTCACCGCCGCGGCGACGGCGACGGCCCTGGTGGCCCGCTCGGTCAGTACGGCCAGGCTGGCGCGGAGCGCGGTCCGGTCCTCGCTGTCGCCAGTGCCGGACTCGAACCGGGCGCTGAGCGCCCGCTGTTCCGCCTTGAGCTCCTGGTGCGCGCCGGCCAGTTCCGCCAGCTCCGGAGGGACCGCGAAGGCGCGCCGTGGCCGGCCGCCGACGCCGGACGCCGCGGTGATCAGTCCCATGATCAGCGCGCCCAGATCGCGCACCAGGCCCGCGAGTTCCCCGAGCAGGTCACTTAGCTCGGCGAGCTCCCGCAGGTCCGCTGCGGAGCTCTGCGGCGCGCTGGAGGGCATCTCAGCCCGGCGGGCCGCCCAGGCGTCCCAGTCGGGCAGCGTGGCCTTGACGGGCACCTGGCCGGTGTCCTCCTGGTCAGCGAGCCAGGCTTCGGCGCCGCTCGCCTGACTTTCCGCTCTGCTCGCCCCCTTCCACCGGGCGGTGAGGCGGGAGGTGCGGGGGGCCGCCGGGACCTGAGCCGCCTCCGAAGGCCGTGTCCCCCCGGGAGATGGCTGCTCGTGATCGCCGGACCGCACCATGGCCGCTCCCCCTGAGTGCCTCGCTATACCCAAGTATGACGGTCAGCCGCGTAGCCGGCCGGCTGGTGGGCCCGGCCGATGACGTCGGATACGCGGTCGACCCCGCGCGCGGTCAGCTCCTCCTCCAGCTCGCGCTGGATGCGGGAGCAGGCCGACGGGTCGTGGAAGAGCACGGTGCCGACGGCCACCAGGGAGGCGCCGGCGAGCAGCAGCTCCAGGGCGTCGCCACCGGTCCGCACGCCGCCGCAGCCGATCAGCGGCACGTCGGGCAGCGCCTCGCGGACCAGCCACAGGCAGCGCACGGCGACCGGCCGGATGGCCGGACCTGACAGGCCGCCGGCGAGGCCGGCGAGCGCGGGCCGGAAGGTCACCGGGTCGATCGTCATCCCGGGGACGGTGTTGATCATGGACAGCCCGTCCGCGCCGGCCGACACGCACGCGCGGGCCACCGCCACGATGTCGGTGACGTCCGGGGAGAGCTTGGCGAATACCGGGATGTCGTAACGGGCGCTGCCCCGCACCGCGGCCACGACGGCGCCCGCCGCGGCGGGGTCGTGCGCGAACGGGCGGCCGGCCGTCGCGGCGTCCGGGCAGCCGAGGTTCACCTCAAGCGCGGTCACCCCGGCGGCGTCCGACAGCCGGCTGGCGATCTCGCCGTACTCGCGGGCGGTGTGCCCGGCGACGCTCACGATGGCCCGCGCGCCCCGCGACAGCAGCCAGGGCAGGTCGCGCTGCAGGAACCCGTCGAGCCCTGGCCCTTGCAGGCCGACCGACGACAGCAGGCCGCTTGGCGTCTCGGTCATCCGCGGCGAGGGATTGCCCGCCTTGGGCTCGAGGGTGACCGACTTGGTGATGATCGCGCCGATCCGCGCCACGTCGGTGAACTGCGCGAGCTCGCGCCCGGTGCCAGCGCAGCCGGAGGCGGTGATGATCGGGCTCGGCAGGTCCAGGTGCCCGATGCGCGTCCTCAGGTCAGCCGGCATCCACGATCCTCCCTTGCTCGCGCATAGCTGGCGGCTCGCCTTTGCATAGTCCATGACCGTGGATGGCCCAGCCGCCCTGAGTGGTCAGCTGGCATGGGTGCGTTCCCCGCTGGCCGGCTTCGGCTTCCAGCCAGGGGCCCCGAGCGCGTCGAAGGGGATCGTGCCCACGTCGTCCCAGCGCACCAGGTCGCCGCGGAAGACCGGGCCCTCGGTGCACGCGCGGACCATGCGGGTGATGCCGTCGTTGCCCACGGCGGGCAGTACGCAGCCCATGCACAGCCCGGTGCCGCAGGTCATGGCGGGCTCGGACACCAGGGCCTGGACCGGGATGCCGTACCGGCCGGCCATGGCGCACACCGGGCGCAGCACGGCGGTCGGCGCGGACGCGTAGACGACGTCGGTGCGCGCCTGCTGCAGGACGGTGGGGAGCATGTCCACCACCGAGCCGCGCGAGCCGAGGGAGCCGTCCGCGGTGGCGATGGTCGCCGAGCGCCCGGTGCGGCGGGCGGTGAGGGCGCCGAACACCCGGTCGGCGCTTTCCGCGCCGAGCAGGTAATCGGTCTGCGAGCCGCGCTCGGCCAGCCGGGAGGCCAGCGCGAACAGCGGCGCGGCGCCCTGGCCGACGCCGAGCAGCAGGCAGGACACGGGATCTCGGGGCACGGGGAACGGGCGGCCGAGCGGCCCAACCACGTCAAGCACGTCACGAGCCCGGCAGTCCGCGAGCCACTGGGCGCCGGGCTCGCGCGGCAGGAACACGAACTCGACCGTGCCCCCGTGGTCGGGCCGGACGTCATGCACGGAGAACGTGCGCCGCGCCAGCATGCCCGACTGCGGGCCGCCGACCGCGATCGCGATGAACTGGCCGGGCCGGAACCTGGTGGCGATGGCCGGGGCGACAACCGTCATCGCCACGTACGCGTCGACACGGCGCACCGTGAGCACCGTGCCGCGCACCTGAACCGGCGCCGCCCCGCCGTCCCGGTCGTTCCCTGCCATTCGGCCGCCGTCCAGTTCCCTGTCGTCACTTGTTGCGCAAACGCTAGCCGAACAATCGCGAACCGCCTACTCGGCGGATCGCGGCGTCCCGGCTATCCTCTTCAGCCTCTCCGCCGACCGGAGACCAGCATCGGGGCTCGTCCCGTCCAGCCTCCCCCTCCGCCGACCGCAGACCAGCATCGGGGTCATGAGCACGTCCCGTCCAGCCTCCCCCTCCGCCGACCGCAGACCAGCATCGGGGTCATGAGGGCGTCCCGTCCGACCTCCCTGTCAGCTGGCCGGAGGCCAGCATCGGGGGGTACGGGGGGTCGTCCCCCCGGGAGATTATGGCTGAAGTTGGCGCCCGATAAGATGGCGTTTTGTGCCATCGGGCGCCAACTTCAGCGGCCATCGGGCGCCAACTTCAGCGGCCATCGGGCGCAATCTTCAGCGCCGCGGCGTGCTCTTGCAGGGAACGGACGCCCATGTCGCCGCGGATGGTCGACTCGATGCCCTGGACCGCCGCCGCGAGCCCGGCCACGGTCGTCACGCAGGGTACGCCCCTGCGGACCGCGGCGGTCCTGATCTCGTAGCCGTCGAGCCGTACCGCCGCCGAGGACGTCGTGGCGGCGCCGAAGGGCGTGTTCACGATCAGGTCTACCTCGCCGTCCAGGATGCGGTTGACCACGGTGGGCTCACCGTCTGGCCCCGCGCCGTCACTGTGCTTGCGGACGATCTTGGCACGAACGCCGTTCCTGCGCAGTACCTCGGCCGTTCCCGATGTCGCCCAGATCTCGAAGCCGAGGTCCGCGAGGCGCTTGACGGGGAAGACCATGGCCCGCTTGTCCCGGTTGGCGACCGACACGAACACCCGTCCCTTGACCGGGAGCGAGCCGTAGACGGCCTCCTGCGACTTGGCGTAGGCGGTGCCGAACGACTCGTCGATGCCCATCACCTCACCGGTGGAGCGCATCTCCGGGCCGAGCACGGTGTCCACGCCGGCCCCGGAGGCGTCACGGAACCGGCCGAAGGGCAGCACCGCCTCCTTCACCGCGACCGGGGAGTCGAGCGGCAGCGTGCCGCCGTCGCCGCTGGCGGGCAGCACGCCGGAGGCGCGCAGCGACGCGACCGAGGCGCCCATCATGACGAGTGCCGCCGCCTTGCCGAGCGGCACCGCGGTGGCCTTGGAGACGAACGGGACGGTGCGCGACGCCCGCGGGTTGGCCTCGAGCACGTAGAGCACGCCGCCGGCCAGGGCGTACTGGACGTTCAGCAGGCCGCGCACGCCGACGCCGCGCGCGATCTTCCTCGTGGCCTCGCGGATCGCCTTGATGTCGGCGTTGCCGAGGGTGATCGGCGGCAGCGCGCACGCCGAGTCACCGGAGTGGATGCCGGCCTCCTCGATGTGCTCCATCACGCCGCCCAGGTACAGCTCCTCGCCGTCGTAGAGCGCGTCCACGTCGATCTCGATCGCGTCGTCGAGGAAGCGGTCGATGAGGACCGGGTTGACGTCACGACCGTGCCCGCCGTGCGCCGCGCCCGCCGCATGAGCCTGAGCGGCGTGGGCGGCGGCCGCGCGGCCCACGTAGGCGCGCAGCGTGGCCTCGTCGTAGACGATCTCCATGCCGCGGCCGCCGAGCACGTAGGACGGGCGGACGAGCACCGGGTAGCCGATCTCGGTTGCCGCGACCGCCGCCTCGTCGGCGGACAGCGCGACCCTGCCGAGCGGCGCGACCAGCCCCGCCTCGGCGAGGACCTCGGCGAAGGCGCCGCGGTCCTCGGCGGCGTGGATCGCGGCGGGCGAGGTGCCGACGATCGGCACGCCCGCGGCCTCGAGCGCCCGCGCCAGTCCGAGCGGCGTCTGCCCGCCGAGCTGGACGATCACCCCGGCCACCGGACCGGAGCGCTGCTCGGCGTGCACCACCTCGAGGACGTCCTCCAGGGTGAGCGGCTCGAAGTACAGCCGGGAGGAGGTGTCGTAGTCGGTGGAGACGGTCTCCGGGTTGCAGTTGACCATCACGGTCTCGTAGCCCGCCGCGCGCAGCGCCATCGAGGCGTGCACGCAGGAGTAGTCGAACTCGATGCCCTGGCCGATCCGGTTCGGGCCGCTGCCGAGGATGATCACCTTGGGGGTGTCGCCGCCCGGCACTTCGTCGCCTTCGTCGTAGGTCGAGTACAGGTACGGGGTGCGCGCCGCGAACTCCGCCGCGCAGGTGTCGACCGCGTGGTAGACGGGGCGGACGCCGAGGGAGTGGCGCAGCGCCCGCACCTCGTCGGCGCGGATGACGCGCAGCTCGGCGATGGCGGCGTCGGAGAACCCGGCGGCCTTCGCCGCCGTCAGCAGCGGCTCGTCGAGGACGGGGGCAGCCGCTATCGTTCTGCTTATCTCAAGGATGTGCTGCAGTTGCTC
>Ga0207664_10002482_pt1 | contig 12208 bp, 10 predicted proteins | sample LARL83metaG_FD_184349 | JGI IMG/M metagenome (GOLD analysis project Ga0207664, IMG submission 184349) | Corn, switchgrass and miscanthus rhizosphere microbial communities from Kellogg Biological Station, Michigan, USA - LAR L8-3 metaG... | ecosystem: Host-associated > Plants > Roots >...
TCGAGACGTCCGTCAAGCAGTCGGCACCCGCCTCGTTCATGTGCTCCTACGCGGTGGTCAACGGCAACGCCTCCTGCCAGAACGCCTACATGCAGATAGACGGGCTGGACAACAACGCCAACTACGGTGGCTTCATCACCTCTGACTGGGGCGGCGACTACAACAACGTCGCCTCGGTCGCGGGCGGCATGTCGATCGGCATGCCGTTCCCCGGTTCGATCCCGACCGACCTGGCCAACGCGATCACGGCCGGCACGCTCAGCCAGGCAACGATTAACGACCGGGTCGGCCGGATCCTGACCCAGATGTTCGCCTTCGGCATGTTCGACAACCCGCAGGCCGGCTCCCTCTCCGCCACCGTCACCAGCGCGGCGCACCAGCAGACCGCGCTGCAGCTCGGCGAGGAGGGCTCGGTCCTGCTGAAGAACAACGGCATCCTGCCGCTCAACCCGGCCGGCAGCGAGTCCATCGCGGTGATCGGCACCGATGCCGGCGCCGGGGTAGAACTGGCCGGCGGCGGCAGCGGCACGGTCACCAGCTCGAACACGATCTGGCCGATCACCGGAATCCAGAACGCGGCCGGGCCGAACGTCAAGGTGACCTACACCCCGGGCAACGACAACGGCGCGACCGACATCCCGCAGGCGGTCGCGGCGGCCAAGGCCGCCACTGACGCGATCATCTACGTCAACCTCGCGGAGGGCGAGGAGAGCGACCTGACCTCGCTCGACCTTTCCGCCACTGACGAGTCGATGATCTCCCAGGTAGCCGCGGCCAACCCGAATACCATCGTGGTGATCAACAGCGGCGGCCCGGTCGTCATGCCATGGCTGGGCAGCGTGGCGGGCGTGTTCGAGAACTGGTACGGCGGGCAGGAGACCGGCGCCGCGATGGCCGCCTTGATCTTCGGCACCGTCAGCCCGTCGGGCAAGCTGCCGCTCACCTTCCCGTCCAGCCTCAGCCAGGTCCCCGCGCAGACCACCGCGCAGTGGCCGGGCACGTCGACCGGACCGGTCTACAGCGAGGGCGTGAAGATCGGTTACCGCTGGTACCAGTCCCAGAACATCACCCCGATGTTCCCGTTCGGGTACGGGCTGTCCTACACGACGTTCTCGTTCTCCAACCTGAGCGTCGGCGCGTTCAACGCCAACGGCCGGGCGACGGTGACCGCGACGGTCACCAACACCGGCTCGAAGGCGGGCACGGACGTCGCGCAGCTGTACCTCAGCGACCCGGCCGCCAGCCAGGACCCGCCGGAGCAGCTGGCGGGCTTCCAGCGCGTCACGCTCAACCCTGGGCAGGCCGCGACGGTCAGCTTCCCGCTTACCATCCACAACCTGGCCTCCTGGTCACCGGCTGACAACGCCTGGGAGGCTCAGGCCGGCACCTACGGGATCTCGGTCGGCGACTCCTCATCCAGCCGGCCGCTGGCCGGCTCGACCAGCCTCGCCCACGAGTTGACCGGCCAGGTCGCCGCGGGCTCCGCGTACGCGGGCGAAGCGCCGGCCAACACGGCGGTCAGCGCCAACGTCACCGCGAACTCGGGCGTGCCGGGCGCGGAGACCGTCGGCGTGCTCAACCCGCAGGGCTACAGCAGCCCCAAGGGCGCCGGGGTGAGCTTCACCGTGCAGGCACTGGACTCCAACTCGTCCGCGGGCCTGACCTTCACCGCCACCGGGCTGCCGCCAGGCATCTCGATCGCGTCGAACGGGGCGATCTCCGGCTCGGGCGGCACGCTCGGGACCTACGCCGTGACCGTGACCGCGACCGATACGGAAGGAGTATCCGGCACGGCCACCTTCGTGTGGTCAGTGGTGCAGTGAGCCGCGAACCGCGCGGGCCCGGGCAGTACCGCCGGGCCCGCGCGGCGCACGGGCGTTGCCGGCCGGGCTAGCCGACGGGCCAGGGCACCCAGCGCGTGCGGATGGTGACGCCGCCGCGGGGGCGGCCGCCGGCCAGCCGGGCGGTGCGGACGCAGAAGTGGGACCACATGTTGAGCTGGATCTCCTTGGCCAGCCGCATCCGGTTGTAGAGGAGGTCCGGCAGGTCGGTGCGGGTTCCCGCTATGCGCCCTCGCGGTAGGCGATGGCGGCCGCTTCCGTGCGGCTCGCCGCGCCTAGCTTGCCGAGGATGTTGGAGACGTGGACGCTCGCCGTCTTCGGCGTGATGAACAGCTCCGCGCCGATCTCGCGGTTGGACTTGCCCCTGGCGATCAGGCTCAGCACCTCCCGTTCCCTATCGGTTAGGGCGGCGAGCGGACTCGTACCGGACGGCCCGCTGCCGTGGCCGTGACTGTTCACGTGTCCCGCGTCCAGGCGGGCGCGGCGGGCCAGGTCGTCGAGAGCCGTGGCCAGGGGCGCCGCCCGCAGCCGGGACGCGGTATCGCGCGCCGCGCGCCAGACGGCGACGGCCTCGTCGCGGCGGCCGGCCTCCACCAGCGCCTCGGCGAGCCGCCACTGGGTGCGCGCCGTCTCGTACACGTAACCGGGGCCGAATTCAGCGAGGACCCGTTCCCACGCCTCCGGGGAGTTCTTCCTGGTGAGGCGGGCGTACTCGGCTTCGCAGCGGGCGAGCCAGCCGTGGCCCTCGGGCCCGAGCGCCGCCTTGGGCCGGGCGGGGTAGCTGGCACCTTCCCTGGCGACGGCGAGCAGCGCGGCGCCGGCGGCGGCTTCCGCGTCCGCGCCCGGGTAATCGCCGGCCGCCCGCAGCTGCGCCGCGCGGTCGGCCCGGGCCGCGAGGGCGATCGCGGTCACCCGGATCACCGAGGGGCTGTGCGCGGGCCACGCGTCGGCGTCGATGGCGGCCTCCGCCTCGGCCAGGGCACCCGCGCAGTCCCCCTGCCACAGGGCGTGCTCGGCGAGGATGCCGCGGGCGATGTACGCGACGAAGACGTCGTCCCAGAACGGCTCGAGCCAGGTGCGCCGTTCGGCGGCCGCCGGGTTGCCCCTGGCCACGTCGATGAACAGCGCCATCGCGGAAAGCACCGCCTCCGACTGCCGGGCGACCCGGACGGGGAACCCGTCCGCCAGTTCCTGCGCGTGGTCCCAGTGGCCGTCGGCGAAGTGCGCCTGGAAGTGCAGGTGCTGCAGGTCCAAGCCGAACGGAGCGAGGCCGAGCCCTTCAGCCTCCGCCCACTCCACCCCGTGGTGGGCGACGCTGGCGGCCTCCGCGAGCTCGCCGCGGGCCATGCGCTCCGAGGCCAGGTGGTAGGCCGCCCGCAGCCGGACGCTGACCGCCCCCGCCGCTGCGGCCTGCTCGATCGCGGCGGTGAATATGCGGATCGCCTCGGCGGAGCTGCCGGCCCGCAGGGCGAGCCACCCGGTGGTGGCGAGCGCGTCCGCCTCCACCGAGGCCGAGCCCGCGGCGCGGGCCGCCTCCCCGGCCCGGCCGGCCCAGTCCCTGGCGTCGTCGTAGCGCTCCGCCGTCAGCAGCGCGATCGCGTAGGTCGCCATGGCGCGGGCCCGGTACCACGTGGGCGGATCGTCCCGCGTCTCCCGCACGGTCGCCTGCGCCACGTCGAGTGCCTCGGCGAACCACTCCTTGTTCTCGCCCTGCAGCAGGTGGTACGCGAGCCGCTCCCCGACCCGGCAGCGCAGCTCGGAGATTTCCGCCGGGCTTGCCTCATCGGGCACCCAGCCGCGGATGCGGCGGAGCAGGTGCACGGCGCGGGGCACGTCGCCGCTGGCCGCGGCGGCGAGCGCGGACTTCAGGCCGAGCTTGCCGCGCGTCATGCCCGCGATCTCTTCCGCCGCCTCCACCCGTACCCAGAGTTCCAGGGCCAGGTCGTAGTGCCGGTGGGCCTCCGCGGGGGCACCGAGGCGGCCGGCCTCGGTGGCGGCCCTGATGGACGCGGCGAACGCGCCGGGGATGTCGTGGCTCGCCATGCTGTGGTGCGCGAGCTCGGCGGCGGCACCTGGCTTGCCGGCGAGCAGGCTCGCGAGCCGGGCGTGCAGCCGGGTCCGCTCCCCCGGCATCAGGTCGGCGTAGACGGCCTCGCGCAGCAGCGCGTGCCGGAACCGGTACCCCTCGGGACCGTCGGGAGCGAGCAGCTGGTGGCCGGCCGCCTCGCGGACCGCCTCCTCGTACGCCTCGTCCGACAGGCCGGAGGCGGCCCGTACTAGCTCGTCGGGGGCGCTGCCGCCGGCCACGGCCGCCGCCCGCAGCACCTGCTGCGCGGCGTCCGACACGCGCTCCACTCGCGAGAGCAGCAGGGCGGCGAGCCCGGTCGGCAGCGCGTTCCCCGTGCTGCCGCCCGTGCTTGACGACATGGTGCACGACGACGCGGTCAGGAGTTCCTCGGCGTAGTAGGCGTTACCCTCCGCTCGTTCGACCAGGGAGCTGAGGGTGGCGGTGGACAGCGGCAGCGGCGCGCTCGGCACGTTGGACAGGATCTCGGCCAGCGCGGCGCCAGACAGCGGCCCGAGTTCGACGAGCGAAACCATCGGCAGCCGCAGCAGCTCCGCGATCACGCCGCGCAGCGGGTGGCGGCGGTGCAGGTCGTCGGTGCGGTACGTCCCGATGATCGCCACGCGCTCGCGGTGCAGCATGCGGGCGAGGAACGTGAGCAGGTGCCGCGTGGTGGCGTCGGCCCAGTGCAGGTCCTCGATGACCAGCAGCACCGGGCTGGCCGCGGCCAGCTCCGCCAGCAGGCTGAGCACGGCGCCGAACATCTGCTGGCGCGCCAGTCCGGCCCAGTCCGCCTCCGTGCCCTGGCCGTCGCCGTCCGGGAGCAGGCGGGCCAGTACCGGGCGGGCCTTGACGGCCTTCTCGATGTTCGGCGGCGCGGTACGGAACGCGTCCGCGAACGGGAGGTAAGGGACGCTGTCCCCGATCTCCGCGCACTGTCCGCACAGCACGGTGAAGCCGTCGCGCTCGGCGATCTCCATCGCCTCGGCGACCAGGCGGGACTTGCCGATGCCCGCGTCGCCGCTGACCAGCCCCGTCACCGCGTGCCCGGCCGCGGCGTCGCGCAGTACGCCACGCAGCCGGTCCAGCTCTGCGGCCCGTCCCACCAGCATGCCCATGTCCCTATTATCCCCCGGTGTCCGGCGTTCCCGCGAACCGATTACGGGGCCGACCGGGCCCTACGGCCTGGGATTTGTGGGCATTTAAGTATTTCTCCTAATGACCGGTGGCGGGCCTTACGGCGAGCCTTGAAGTGAGAGCACAGAAGGAGGCCACCGATGATGACCACCGCGCGGCGGGTCGCCGGCAAGCTGGCGGACGCCGTTCACGAGATGAACGAGGCGCAGCGGCTGAGCCTGGCGCTGCGGACCGCCACGGACCGGTACGTCGAGAACCCCGGCGCCGCGCCCGGCACGTACCAGGAGTTCCTCGCCAGGACGTCCGGGGCGCTGCTGCACGAGCCGTCCGCGCGCAAGCGGAGCAGGAGGGCGTGGCGCGGCTAGCCGCGTTTCTGGTGCCCGGTCGCCGTCATCGACGGCCCGCTACCTGAAGCAGTCTTTCAATTACTTATAGTGATTGACTGGCGGGCGAGGCCCCGTTCAGGGAGGGGACTGCTCATGCCTTTCGTCGGCACAGGCGGCCGGGTGGCGGGCCGGGCGCGCGGCCGGCTGGGCGCGCTGCTCGCGGCCGTGGCCGCCGCGGCCGCCGCGGCCGGGGTAGCCGCGCCAGCTTCCGCGGCGCCGGCCGTGGCGAAGACGCCGTACGTCTACGTGGCCAACTCGGGCAGCAACACGGTGACCGCGTACGACGTCGCCGCAGGCACCGTCACCGCCGCCATCCCGGTCGGCAACGACCCGGTCGCCGTGGCCGTCAGCCCGGACGGGACCACCGCCTACGCCGTCGATATGGGCAGCGATGCCGTCTCGGTGATCAGCACCGCCACCAATGCCGTCACCGCGACCGTCCATGTCGGCGCCAGGCCGTTCGGCGTGGCGGTCAGCCCGGACGGCAGCACCGCCTATGTCACTAACTACGGCAGCAACACCGTCTCGGTGATCGGAACCGCCGCCGGCACCGTCACCGCCACCATCCCCGCTGGCACCGAGCCAGCGGGCGTGGCGGTCAGCCCGGACGGCAGCACCGTCTACGTCACTAACTACGGCAGCAACACCGTCTCGGTCATCAGCACCGCCGCCAGCACCGTCACCGCCACCGTCCCCACCGGCACCGCCGCCCACCCCGAGGGCGTCGCGGTCAGCCCGGACGGCAGCACCGCCTACGTCACAAACCACGGCGGGGATGACGTCTCGGTCATCAGCACCGCCGCCAGCACCGTCACCGCCACCGTCCCCACCGGCACCGCCACCCACCCAGAAGGCGTCGCGGTCAGCCCGGACGGCAGCACCGTCTACGTCGCCGATACCGGCAAGGGTGACGTCGGGGTGATCAGCACCGCCACCGGCACCGTCACCGCCACCATCGGCGCCGCTGGCTCCGCACCAGTGGGCGTGGCGGTCAGCCGGGACGGCAGCACCGCCTATGCCGCCAATGCCGCCAGCGATGACGTCTTGGTGATCAGCACCGCCACCGGCACCGTCACCGGCACTATCCACGCCGGCGCGGCCCCGTTCGCCGTGGCCGTGGCCGACGTGCCGCTGGCCGCCCCGGCGGTCACCGGGATCAGCCCGGCCAGCGGGCCGCAGGCCGGCGGGACCAGCGTGACGATCACCGGCACCGGGCTGACCGGGGCGACCGGCGTGGACTTCGGCACCGTCCCGGCGGCCGCGTTCACGGTGCACTCCGCTACCCAGATCACGGCGACCGTGCCCGCCGCCGCCGGCGCCGGCACCGTGAACGTCACCGTCACCACCCCGGGCGGAACCAGCGCCGCCAGCACGGCCAGCCAGTACGCCTACCGGCCGGCCCCGCGCAGGGCCGACGTCTCCGCCGCCCTGTCCTGCCCCGCCGCCGTCGCCACGGGCCACGAGGCCACCTGCACCCTGACCGTTGCCAACGCCGGGCCCGACACCGCCGACCATGTCACCGCCGACATCCTGCTTCCTTCCAAGCTGACAGCCGAATCGTGCGCCCCGGGCTGCACCCAGGACACCAGCACCGCCACCTGGACCGTGCCCGCACTGGACAGCGGGGCCACGGCCAGCTTCGCCCTCACCGTCCGCGCCGGCGCGAGGGGCAGGGTCACCGTCCTGTCCGAGGTCACGGCCCTCACCCCTGACCCTGACCCTGACAACAACATCGCCACCGACCGCGTCGCCATCACCCGCCACTACCCGAACTAGCTAGCGGCTACGGCAGGCCTGGCGACTGGCCGGCGTCACCCAGCGGACGCGAGGGCGGCGGGCTGGGCCGGCCGCTGCTGCCAGTGGCCAGGAAGCTGGACGCGGAACGTGGCGAAGCCCGCGGAACTCTCGGGGCGCGCTGCGGGCCAGAGCCGCGCGATCAGGGCGAGCATCCTGTGGTTGCCCGGCAGCACGTCCATCGTCAGCGAGGTCACGCCGCGCGCCTGGGCGCCGGTAGTCAGCGCGCGCAGCAGCGCCGTGCCCACGCCCAGGCCCTGCCACGCGTCGGTCACCACCACGCCGATGTCGGCCGTGCTTGCCCCGTTCGGGCCGGCCTGGTCCACGGCCATGGCGTGCCCGATGATCACGCCGCCGCGGACCGCGACCACGGCGCTGACGTGGCCGTCGCCGCCGGACATCCGGCGGACCAGGGCCGGCCCCGGCATGACCGGGGCGAAGAATCTCAGGTACCGGGCTTCCGTGGAGAGCCCCGCGAAGAAGTCGGTGAGCGCGCCCGTGTCCGCCGCGGACGCCGGCCGGATCGCGGCGACGGCAGGGACGCCGTCCGCCACCTGAGTTCCAATCATGAACTCAGCATCTCCCTGGATTGCTGAGTCTGTCAAGTAGACCTAGCATTTGTTCATGGGACATTCGTGGATGCTGGACTATGACCCCTCCAACTGCGCGATCGGCGCGGCCCTGGACATCCTCGGGGAGCGGGCGACCTTCCTGGTGCTGCGAGAGGCCTTCAACGGCGTGCGCCGCTTCGATGACATGCAGCGCCGCACCGGGATACCACGACAGGTGCTCAGCAGCCGCCTCGCCCGCCTGGTCGGCGAGGGCCTGCTCCGCAAGGTCCCCTACCAGGAAGCCGGCCAGCGCAGCCGGACCGAGTACCGGCTAACCAGCAAGGGCGTTGACCTGTACCCGGTGCTGGTGGCGCTCATGCAGTGGGGCGACCGGTACGAGGCCGGCCCGGACGGCCCGCCGGTCCTGCTCCGGCACCGCGACTGCGGAGAACCAGTGCAGCTCCAGTTGTCCTGCCGGGCCGGGCACGTCCTGGAGTCGGCCAGGGACGTCAACCCCGTCCCCGGTCCCAGTGCCCGCAAGATCGCCTGAGACCCCGGGTACAGGCTTCGACAGGGTACCGGCGGTCGGTACGGCGCCGTCACCCGGAAAATCGTCCCGGGCTGTCGATCCGGGGTAGTGCCGTTCGGCTTCAGGGAAAGAGCGCCACGAGACGGAAAGACGGTGCGCCATGAAGTACCTGATGCTCCTTTACGCGAACGACTCGATGCCCGAGCCCGGCAGCCCGGAAGCGAACCGGCTGTTCGGCGAGTGGGCTGAGGCAAGGCAGGCGATGACCGAGGCGGGCGTGCTGATTGAGTGCTCGCCGCTGCAGCCGGCCTCCGCGTCCACGACCGTACAGGTGCGGGGCGGCGAGACGCTGCTCACCGACGGGCCGGCGGCGGAAATCAAGGAGGTGTTCGGCGGGCTCACGGTGATTGAGTGCGACGGCCTCGACGAGGCACTGAAGTGGGCCGCGCGCCTGCCGACCGCGTCCGCCGGCAAGGTGGAGGTCCGGCCGTTTTACCAGGTGCCGGGCTGAGCGACCAGTACGGCGAGCTGTTCCGCGGCTGCTGGTGGCCGGCGGTCGCCGCCCTCACCCGGCTCACCGGCGACCTGGAGACGGCCGAGGACGCCGTGCAGGACGCGTGCGCGCTCGCCTTGACGAAGTGGCCAGCCGAGGGGATGCCGTCCAGGCCGCTCGGCTGGATCGTCGCCGTGGCCAGGCACAAGGCCCTCGACCGGCTGCGCCGCGAGGCGCGGCGGGCGCCGCTCGAGGCCGCGGCGGCGCGAGGCTGGGCGGGTCCGCCCCCGGCTGTTCCCAACGGCGCCGGCCCGGGCGAGGGCGGACTGGGCGATGACGATCTCGCCCTGATCTTCATGTGCTGTCATCCGGCCCTCGACCCCGAGGCGCGCATCGCGCTGACCTTGCGCTGCGTGTGCGGCTTGACCACCGCGGAGATCGCCGCCACGTTCGTCGTCCCCGAGCCGACGCTGGCGCAGCGCCTGGTGCGGGCCAAGCGCAAGATCCGCCAGGCTGGCATACCGCTGAAGCCGCCGGGCCCCGAAGAGTTGCCGCGACGCCTCGCGGCGGTGCTCCGGGTGGTCTACCTGGTCTTCACCCAGGGCCACATGGCGCCGGCCGGCGCCGAACTGGTCCGGGGCACGCTCTGCGAGCAGGCGATCCGGCTCGCCCGCGCGCTCGCGGCGCTGATGCCGGACGAGCCCGAGGTCACCGCCTTGCTGGCGCTCCTGCTGCTCACTGACGCGCGCCGGGAGGCCAGGACGGGCGCGGCCGGCGAACTCGTCCTGCTCGGCGACCAGGACCGCGGCAGATGGGATGCGGCCAAGATCGCCGAGGGTACCGCCCTGCTGCGGCAGGCGCTGTCCGCCGGGCACCCCGGGCCGTACCAGGTCCACGCCGCGATCGCCGCGTGCCACGCCGAGCCGGACACCGACTGGACGGAGATCGCCGCGCTGTACGGTGAGCTGGCCCGGTACGAGCCCACCGCGGTGACCGAGGCCAACCGCGCCGTCGCCGTCGCGATGGCCGAAGGTCCCGCCGCCGGGCTGGCGATCCTCGACTCGCTGGGCGCCCGGCTGGCCCGGTGGCCGCAGTTCCACATCGCGCGCGCCGAGCTGCTAAACCGGGCCGGCCGCACCAGCGAGGCGGTCGCGGCCTTCCGGCGGGCACTGGACCTGCCGCTGCCAAAGCCCGAGCAGGCCTTCCTCGAACGGCGCATCGGCGAACTGCTCGGCGACGGGAAACCCTGAGGTCGGCCCGGCTGAGGCCCGCCCTGGCTCGGAAAAGGCGCATGAGCAATTCCGCGCCGCCGGGGACTTTGAGGAGTCCTATCGCAACGCAACCCAGGTCGCCCCGGCCGGGCGTCTTCCCTCGCACGCTCCGCTCGTGCTTTACGTCGCGCTCGACCTGGTGGAGTCGTGCGTCAGTACCGGCCGGCGAGCCGAGGCGGCGGCGCATGTCACAGCCATGGACGCTCTCGTCCACGGCACCGGACGCTGGGTAGTCGCTCGGATACGCGATTCTGCTGACGCTATCCGGCCATCCCTGCTGGCAGGCTACGGCTGGGGGTGGCCAGCGCGCAGAGGGGGGCCTGGCCACCTCAACGGAGCCAAGGGAGACCTGGGTTAACCGGGCCACGGGCGGGAAGCGGGCTGCTCGTGGACGTCCAGCCTCCGCCCGTGGCCCACCCGGTCATGTATCACCAGTGGAACCGCATCGCGTTCCTGCACTGGCGGTACCCGCCCGAGGTGGTGCTGCCGTACCTTCCGCTCGGCCTCACCGCGGACATCTGCGACGGGACGGCGTGGATCGGGCTGACGCCGTTTCTGATGGATGGGGTCAGGGCGCCCGGGCTGCCCGCGCTGCCCTGGCTGTCGCGGTTCGGCGAGATCAACGTCCGCACCTACGTGCGCGACGAACAGGGCGGCCGGGGGATCTGGTTTCTTTCCCTGGACGCCGCGCGGCTGCCCGCCGTGCTGGCCGCCCGGGCCGGCTACCGGCTGCCCTACTTCTGGTCCAGTGTCAGGGTCGCGGCCACTGGCCACCGCATCCGCTACCACTGCCGCCGACACAACACGGCCGGTACCCGGTGCGATGCCGAAGTGGAACTGGGCGGGCCGCTGACCGGGCGCGACGAGCTGGCGGAGTTCCTGACCGCCCGCTACCGCCTGTACACCGTCGTCGGCGGGAGGCTCGCGGCCGCCGAGGCCGAGCACCGCCCGTGGCCGCTGCACCAGGCCACGGTGCTCGGCCTGGACCAGAGCCTGCTGGCCGATGCCGGACTGCCCGCCCCGGCCGGAGCCCCGCTGGCGCACGCGTCCCCGGGCGTGACCGTACGGATCGGGATGTGGCACCGGCTCTAGGCGGCGAAACTGGCAGAGCGGAGATCCGGCGGATCATCGGCGGGCATACCGGCTAGCAGGAATGCGGGGTGCCAGCCAGCACTATCCGATGACTGACGCTGACCGTGATGTGCCCGCCCGGGGACGCGGCGCAGACTTTACCCAGTGCCCCGGTCGGCTGGGGCGATACTCGCCGACTGGGGCCGTCCAGCGTGCGGCAACGTGGGGATTGGCCGCCGCGAAGCCGAAGACTCCGCCCCGGCGTCTCCCAGGGCGGGAGAGGTGCCCCGGGCCGACCCGTCACCCCCGGGGCGGCCAGCCATCCGGCCCGGGGCACCTGAGCATTCCCCCGGAGGCAGCCGATGACCAGCAGTCCCGCAGCGAGAGCTGACGCCGCGCAGCACCGCCCTCGTCAGCTGCGGTCGCTTGCGGACGGGCCGTCGCGGGCAGTGCTCGACTTGGCCGCGCGGGCCACGGCACCGGGGCGTGCCCGTGCCTGGACTCGCCGGATCCTATGGGAATGGCAGCTGACCAGCGTGTGGGACGCGGCGGAGCTTGTCGTGTCTGAGCTGAGCACCAACGCGATCCTCGTCTCGCGTCCGCTGGCCCGCCCGGTCATCCGGCTGACCCTCACCCGCGACGAGGGCGACCTAGCCATCTTCGTCCGCGACTACTGCCGCGGCACCCCGCGGCCCGCGACCGCCGGCGATGAGGATGAGAACGGGCGCGGGCTGCTCCTGGTCGAAGCCATGTCCAGCCGGTGGGGATGGTATGCGCCCGAGGACGGCACCCCGGGCAAGGTCGTATGGGCGGTCCTGTCCAGCTGACGATCTACCGGCTGGTTGTCATGGCGATCTGGCCTGGCTCGGGCAGCTCGTCCGCGGCCAGGGCGGCGAATTCCGGTTGAGGCGGCCCGGCATCACTACAACACTGTCCGTGTTGGCGACAAGGACTGCCCGGGGACGAGGAAAGGGTTGACATGGTGAGCAATGCGAAGATCGACCGGCCACCTGAGGACATGTACGTGGAGCCTGCGGTGCATGCCTGGAGAGTCAGCCGACTGATCCGCC
>Ga0207664_10002483_pt1 | contig 12202 bp, 10 predicted proteins | sample LARL83metaG_FD_184349 | JGI IMG/M metagenome (GOLD analysis project Ga0207664, IMG submission 184349) | Corn, switchgrass and miscanthus rhizosphere microbial communities from Kellogg Biological Station, Michigan, USA - LAR L8-3 metaG... | ecosystem: Host-associated > Plants > Roots >...
GAACCCAACACCTGCCACAACACCTGCCACACAACACCTGCCACACCCTGCGAAAACGCCCCGGCTAGCTGCGAATTCTCGCGCTAACGGGGCGTTTTCCCTGCCTCGTGGCGGTCACCGTGCGGCTGTGGTCAGCGCCCGAAGGGCAGGCGGTCGAAGACGGTGATCAGCCGGGTGATCTTGCCGTTCTCGATGGTCGCGTAGTCCATGGCGCGCATGCCCGGCACGACCTTGGTGTCGTTGGTGTAGAGGATCGAGGCGCTGTTCTCGCCGGACAGGACCGCGGTGACGCGGCCGGTGACCAGCAGGCGGGTCACGAACGTGGCGGTGAACTCGCGGTAGGCGGCCTTGCCCTCGATGGCGCCCGCCGGCGCCTCGCAGACGATGTCGTCGGCGACGTAGCTCATCGCTGTGTCGATGTCGCCGCTGGTCCAGGCGCTGGCATAGCCCTCGGCGACCTGCTGGGCGGTGATGGCGGCTGCGGTCATGTCCTTGTCCTCTCGTTTCCCCTGCTTTCGAACAAGACCCATCCTCAGCGCCGTATATGACAACCTCTGTCATATACGTGGGAGAATCATGGAGACATGAGATCGGACCGGCTGATCGCCATCATGCTGCTGCTCCAGACGCGCGGGCAGTTGCCCGCCGCTGAGCTCGCCGGCCGGCTGGAAGTCTCGGTGCGGACCATCATGCGCGATGTGGAGGCGCTGTCGGCGGCGGGCGTCCCGGTCTACACGGTCCGCGGCCCGCTCGGCGGAGTCGCCCTCGTGCCTGGGTACCGGACCGATGTCACCGGACTGACCGCCGAGGAGTCCCGGGCGCTGCTGGTTATGCTGACCGGCCCGGCCCGGGCCGGCCTCGGACTGGGCCTCGGGGACGCGATCGGTTCCGCGCTGCGCAAGCTGGTGGCGGCGCTGCCGGACCAGCAGCGGCCCGGCGCGGAGCTGGCCAGCCGGCGGATCCTCATCGACCCGGTGCGCTGGCGCGGTTCCGCCCAGCCGGGAGAGTGCCTGGAAGTGCTGCAGGAGGCGTCCTTCAACGGCCGCCGGGTGAAGCTGCGCTACCGGCGCGGCCGCGACGGCTCGGTGCGCACCTACACGCTCGACCCGTACGGCCTGGTCAGCAAGGCAGGCGTCTGGTACCTGGCGGCGGACCACCGGGGCGAGCCGCACCTGTTCCGGGCCGACCGGATCCTGGCCGCCACGCTGCTTGACTCCCCGGCCCGGCTCCGCGACGGGGTGGAACTCGCCGGCGTCTGGGCGGACCTCCGCCGGGAGATCGAGAACTTCCCCGGCCAGTTCCCGGCGACCGTGCGGGTACGCCGGGAGATCCTCGGCCGGTTCCTGCTGCTGCACGAAAGCGACCTGGCAGAGCCGCCGCCCGCCGAGGGCGACGACTCCGATCACGTCGATCTCCGGCTCCGGTTCCGCGCCCCCGCGGCGGCCCAGATGCTGCTCGCGTTCGGTACCGACGTCACGGTGATCGACCCTCCGGAACTGCGTGAGCGGCTGGCCAGCGTCGCCACTGCCATCGCTGCGAGCTACACGGTGCCGCGGTCCTGCTGAAGATCTACGCCCACTGCGTCGACGAGCAGGCTGACGCCGCGAACCAGCGGGTCACCGACGCCCTCGCAGCTGGCCGGGTCAGCTTGGCGGAGCCTGCGCCCGTCTGGTAATAAAGCGGTTTACTGCATTTCAGGATCAGTGGCGCCCGGAGTGCGACATTATGCTTCTGGGCACGCGAATCTCGGAGTCAGATCATGATCGGGACGAACAGGAAACTCCTCGCCATCGTCGGCGGGGTGACCCTTGGCTTCACCGTACTGGCGGGGTGCAGCGGCATGAGCACGTCACCGCCGGGGAGCGCGTCGGCCGCCGGGCAGCCGCTGATCATCGTGGACAACGTCGGTAAGACGTTCACCCGGACGTTCAACCCGTACGACCAGACATCGCTCAGCGCCGCCATGAACATGCAGGACCTGACGTACGAGCCGCTGCTCATGTTCAACATGATGAATCCCACCCAGAAGCCGATCCCGTGGCTCGCCAGCCACTACGGCTGGTCCGGCGACGGGAAGACCCTCACGTTCACCATCCGGCCCGGCGTGCGCTGGAGCGACGGCCAGCCGCTGACCGGGAACGATGTCGCGTTCACCTTCAACTTGCTCAAGCACAACCCCACGATGCAGTCCACCGCGCCCGGCCCGACACCGCTGCCGAGCAGCGCTACGGCGAGCGGTGACAAGGTGACCCTCACGTTCGGCGCGCCCGAGTTCGCGAACCTGTTCCTGATCGCCTCCACGTACATCCTGCCTGAGCACCGGTGGTCTTCGGTCCGCGCCCCGGCCACGTATGCCGACCCGGATCCGGTCGGTAGCGGACCGTACGTGCTGTCCTCGTACTCCACGCAGCAGGTAACGTTCACGGCCAACCCGAAGTACTGGCAGGCCAACTCGGTCCACGTGCCCGAGGTCGACTTCCCGAACTACGAGAACAACACGACCTCGAACCCGGCGCTCGAGAACGGGCAGATCGATTACGCGGGGAACTTCGTCAGCGACGTCGCGCCGAGCTACCTCGACGTCAGCAGCACCAATCACACCTGGACACCCAGCCCGCCGTACTTCGCCGACACTAACGTGGTGGGCCTGTACCTGAACGTGAAGGTACCGCCGCTGGACGACCCGATGGTCCGCCAGGCGATCAGCTACGGCATCAACCGCCAGGACCTGTCGAACGATGGCGAGGCCGGCTACGAGCCCGTGGCCAGTTCTTCCGGTGGCCTGAACCTGCCGACCGACAATTCGCTGCTCGACCGGGCCTACGCCAACGACCTGAAGCCCACCGGCGACCCCGGCAAGGTCAGCCAGATCCTGACCAGCGACGGCTACAGCAAGGCCGGCGGCCTCTGGATGAAGGGCGGGCAGCCGATCAAGTTCAGCATCGAGGACCCCAGCGACTACTCGGACTACGCGACCGACGCGCAGCTCATCGCCGGACAGCTGAACGCCCTAGGCTTCGAGGTCAGCTTCAAGGGCGTGCAGGACGCGCAGTGGTACGCCGACTACCCGGTGGGGCACTTCGACTCGATGATCCACTGGGGGACCCAGGGGCCCAGCCCGATCTACTACTTCGAGAACTGGCTGGATTACAGCCAGTCTGCGCCGCTCGGGAAGAGCGCGGGCGGCGACTGGGAGCGGTTCGACAACCCGGCCGCGCAGGACGCGCTGGCCTTGTTCGAGGGCACCGACAACCCCGCGAAGCAGCAGCAGGCCCTTAACACCCTGCAGGGGATCATGTCGACTCAGGCGCCGGTGATCCCGCTGCTCTACGGCGCTGCCTGGTACGAGTACAGCACGAAGAAGTACACCGGCTGGCCGACCCAGTCCGATCAGTACACGAACCCGGCGCCGAACGCGCCCTACCTGGAGTACACGCTCCTGCACCTGACCCCTGCTTCCTGATTCGCGCGCCCGCCGATTACTTACTGTACCGGTTTAGTCAACAAAGTGTCATGGCAATTGCTCGGCGCCCAAAAGGGAACAGTAAATTTTCAAATACATTCGTATTCGTACCGCGAGCGGAATACTGTGACCCTTACGGAAGGTGGCCGTAGGGCAAGCAACGGCCACGGCGTCGCAGGGGCAGGGGCGCGTCATGAGACTCCACGCGAAAAGATTGGCAGGCGGCCATGCCATGCCACGCACCAAGCGGTCGGGTGTGTCGGCATTCCTTAACTTGCGGGTGATCCAGCGGCTGATCGCGCTGATCGCGATACCGACCGCCATGGGCCTGTTCTTCGGTGCGATACGGGTGGCGACGGCGGACAGCGCGTCGAACCAGTTCGGCCAGTTTGAAACGCTGGCGCGGCTCGGCCAGCAGGTCACGGGCCTAGTGGGCAGCCTGGACGACGAGCGTGACCTCGCCGCCGGCTATGTCGCCGCCGGCCGGCCGGCGGCGCTGCACGCGCAACTGGAGCACCAGTACGCAGTCACGGACGCGTTGACCAGCCAGGTGAGGGCATCGCTGGCCGGGATCGGTGCCGGCTACCCGGCGCAGGCGCAGGCGCGAATCCAGAGCATCCAGGCGATGCTCAGCAATCTGCCGGGGGCGCGCGCCAGGACAACAAGCAAAACTAATGACGGCGCCCTCGGCATCGTCAACACCTACACCGGGTTGGCCGGTGACCTGCTGTCCTACACTGACGACATCGCGCCGGGCAGCGCCGACCCCACGCTGGTCGACACCGCGCGCACGCTCGGCTGGCTCTCCCGGCTGGAAGATGTCATCTCCCAGGAGCGCGCGACCATCAACTCCGGCCTGCTCGAAGGGCGGTTCGAGACCGGCGCGACGCCGCTGCTCGCGGCCCAGCAGGCGCAGCAGGCCATCTACTATTTCCAGTTCCAGTCGTCCGCGGCGGCCGCACAGCAGCAGCTGTACCTCACGCAGGTGGGCAACGCCAACGGCGCCTTGGGCACCGACGACGTAGTGATGACGCTCGCGCTCGCCGGTCGCTCCCCGACCGAGCTCAACGTCACGCAGAGCGAGTGGTACGCATCCATGTCCGGCGCCATCGGCAAGCTGCGTGGCGTCGAGCAACAGGTGGCCGCCTCAGTGGTCGCCCGCGCGCAGCAGCTGCACCAAGGCGCGGCGGACTCCGCCCGGCTCAGCGTCATCTTGTCGGTCATCTTGCTGCTTGCGGCGCTGGCCGCCACGTTCGCCGTCGCCGCCTCCATCGTCCGTCCGCTGCGGAGACTGCGCGGCGATGCGCTGCAGATCGCGAGTGCGCGGCTGCCGGAGAAGATGCTGGCGATCGCCGACGCCGAAGATCCGAGCGCCGAAGCGGACGTGGCACCGGTCAGCGTGGCTTCCACTGACGAGATCGGGGAAGTGGCGCGCGCCTTTGACCAGGTGCACCGCGAGGCGGTGAAGCTGGCGGCCAACGAGGCGGTACTCCGCAGAAGCATGAACGGGATCTTCGTCAACCTGTCTCGCCGCAGCCAGTCGCTGCTGCTACGGCTCGTCAAGCAGATCGACTCGCTCGAGCAGAGCGAGGATGATCCCGACCGGCTGGCTGGCCTGTTCGCGATGGATCACCTGGTCACGCGCATGCGCAGGCACTCGGAGAACCTGCTTGTGTTCGCGGGGTACGAGTCGGCCCGCAAACAGGCCGAGCCGCTCGCGCTCCCCGACCTCGTGCGCGCGGCGGTATCGGAGATCTCCGAATTCGGCCGGATCGAGGTGAACATCCAGCCGAACATAGCGGTAGCGGGCCAGTCGGTAAGCGACATCGTGCACCTGCTCGCGGAGATCCTGGAGAACGCGACCATGTACTCCCCGTCGCACACCCGCGTGCAGGTCACCGGCGAGGTGCTGCCCAGCGGTGGAGCGATGATCAATGTCGCCGACCGTGGCGTGGGCCTTCCCGCGGACCGCCTGGCCGAACTCAACGACCGTCTCGATGACCCGCCCGTTGCGGACGTGTCGGTGTCCAGGCACATGGGACTGTTCGTTGTCGCGCACCTGGCGGAGCGGCACGGGGTCCGGGTGCGGTTGCGTCAAGGTGAGCGGCGCGGGCTGGAGGTGCTGGTCTGGATACCGGAACGGCTCATCATGAGGCAAAGGCCTGACAGCTGGCAGCCCGCCGCCGGTAGCGAAAAGCAGCCGCGTGTCGTTGAAACCGCGGGAACGGACTGGTTCGGGAAACGCACTCCGGCGCACCCGGGGCGGCCTGCCCAGGGTTCGCCGGCCGATGCCGGCTGGCGGGCGGCCCCGGCGGGCATGGCCGCGGCACCCGTGGATGAGGGCCTCACCACCGCGGGGCTGCCGCAGCGCACGCCGCGCTCCAACCTGTTCCAGGGAACGGCGGGGGAACCTCCGGCCAGCGGGGACGCCGCCGGCCGGGCGGCGCGATCGGCGGACCGAACTCGGGCCCAGCTCGGCGCCTTCCAGCGCGGGTCGCTGAGAGTGGAACGCGGTCAATCCGGGTGACAAGCAGGGGGAGGACATGATGAACGATGAGGACCAGGGCCTGGGCTGGCTGATCACTGATTTCAAGACGCGGGTCGTCGATGTCGCCCATGCGATCGTGGTGTCCGCGGACGGGATACCGCTCGCGGTGTCCGACTCGATCCGCCCCGATAGCGTTGACAAGCTGTGTGCGATCACTTCCGGGCTCGTCGGCCTCGCCAACGGAGTGGCGCGGATGTTCGACGGCGGCATGGTGGCGCAGTCGCTGGTCGAGATGGACCGGGGCTACATGCTGGTACGCACGATCGGCGCTGGTTCCCATCTGGCCGTCCTGACCAGCCCGGATTGCGACATGGAGGTCGTCGTCTACGAGATGGGGCAACTTGCGGAGACTGTCGGCCATGCGCTGACCGCGGCGCCGCGCCGCGCCTGACCCCGCATCCTCGTTAATAGCCGGCCACCCCCCCGTCGCCTGCGCGCGGGTCGGCGGCCGCGGCGAGCAGGCCGTCGCCGGTGACGCCGATCGCCTGGGCATGGCCGAACGACTGGTCGCCGGGCGGGCTCTCGATGGTCTGGTAGCCGCGGGCCCGTAGCCCGGGTGCCCATGCCGCCGGGGCACCGTGCTCCACCCGGACCAGCGGCGGATCGTCGCCGATCCAGGTGTCGAAGGCGTTGGTTGGCTCGCGGCTGAGGATCCAGCGGGGCGCGGATACGGCCGGGCCGGCTTCCTGGCCGAGGGCGAGCATCCGCACCAGCAACTGCAACAGCACCTGCGGTTGCGCGTCACCGCCCATGGTGCCGAGCACAGCGTCGAGCTCCCCGCCCGGCCGGGTGGCCGCCAGCGGGCTGAGCGTGTGCGGCGGCCGCCGGCCGGGGCCGTACCCGGCCGGGTCGCCAGGTCGCGGCGAGAACCCGGCGCCCCGGTTGTGCAGGAAGATTCCGTAGCGCGGCAGCATCAGGCGGGAGCCGAAGTCGGAGGCGTTGGACATGATCAGCGAGACGCCCATCCGCTGGGCATCGACTGCGCACAGGTAGGTGGTGCCTCCGCCGCCGTACACGTCGGCCAGGCCACGGGCGGCGCTTTCCGCCACGGCGGCGGCCCGCGGAGCCAGCCGCGACTCGCTCAGCAGCGCGGCGCCGTCGGCGCGCTCGTGCAGCACCCGTGGCCGGTCGAATGCCGCCTGCCTGGCCGCCTCGACCAGCAGGAACGCCCACTGTGCGGAGTCAGCGGCCGTTGGCAGTCCGACCCGCTCGGCGATCCACGCCCCGGACAGCGCCAGGTAGCCCTGGGAGTTCGGCGGGACCGTCCACAGGTCGCGGCCGAACACGGCCAGCCGCAGCGGCGTCACCCAGTTGGCCTGGCTGGCGCGCAGGTCGTCCTCGGTGAACTCGCCGCCGCCGACCGCGAGCAGGTCCTCGCCCGCCGGGCCGAGGTAGAAGCCTTCCCGGCCCCGTTCGGCCAGCGCGGCCAGCGCCTTCGCGTGCCCGGGCAGGGTCAGGCGGCGCCCCTCGACTAGCGGGCCGGCGCTGCCGAACGCGGCCTCGCGTTCGGCCGGGGTCAGCTCGGCCGCGGCCTCGGCCAGCGTCGGGGAGACGGGGAAGCCGTCGGCTGCTAGCCGCCTGGCCGGGGCAAGCAGGTCGGGCAGCGGCAGTGTCCCGTACCGTTCGTGCAGCGCGACCAGGCCGTCCACGCAGCCGGGGACGGTGACGGAGCGGATGTCGTGCTGGAAGGGCATCGCCGTCGCCGTCGCCGCCACCTGCCCGGGGTCCGCGCCCGAGCCGGCCCGGCCCGAGGCGTTTAGCGCGGCTGGCGGCTGCTGGCCCTCGCCGGCCACCACGGCGAGCAGGTCGCCGCCGAGGCCGCACATATGCGACCCGGTGACGGCCATGGCCGCCGCCGCCGCTATGGCCGCGTCGGCCGCGTTGCCGCCCTGGCGCAGCATGTGCAGCCCGGCCGTCGCCGCAAGGTGGTTGGCCGCGGCGACGGCCCCGGTCGGTGCGTAGCGCGTGATCGTCACGTTCAGTGCAGCACTTTCGAGAGGAACGCCTGGGTGCGCTCGTGGGCTGGAGAGTCAAGTACCTGGGCGGGCGGGCCGGCCTCGATGATCTGCCCGGCGTCCATCATGACCACGCGGTCGGCCACGCCCCGGGCGAAGCCCATCTCGTGGGAGGCGACGACCATCGTCATGCCGTCGCTGGCGAGTTCCCGCATCACCGCGAGCACCTCGCCTACCATCTCCGGATCCAGGGCGCTGGTCGGCTCGTCGAACAGCATCAGCCGCGGCCGCATGGCCAGCGCGCGGGCGATGGCGACCCGCTGCCGCTGTCCGCCGGACAACTGGCTGGGGTAGGAGCCGCGCTTGTCGTCCAGGCCAACGCGGGCTAGCAAGCGGCGGGCCTCGTCAAGGGCTAGCGCCCGGGACACCTTGCGCACCCGCACCGGCGCGAGCGCGATGTTCTGCTCCGCTGTGAGGTGCGGGAACAGGTTGAAATGCTGGAACACGAAGCCGATCTCGCGCCGCTGGCGGGCGATCTCCGCCTCGCTATCCTCCCGTAGCTCACCCCTGGCGTTCTCGCGGTAGCCGATGAGGTGCCCGTTGATCAGGAGCCGGCCCCGGTCGATGCGCTCCAGGTGGTTCAGGCAGCGCAGCAGCGTGGTCTTGCCGGAGCCGGACGGGCCGATGAGCACCACCACCTCGCCGCTGGCGACCTGGAGCGAGACGTCGTCGAGCACGTGGGCGGCCCCGAACCACTTGTGGATCCCGGTGGCTTCGACGGCCAGCGGGCCCGTTTCCTCCGGTTCGCCTGCTTTAGCCGGCGCGCCCGCGGCCGCCCGCGTGCCTTCGACGCCGGCGTCCGGGGTCTTCCCGGTGGACGGCGTCACCGGGCACCCCGCAGCTGCTCGGCGCCGATGGCCGGCCCGCCGCCGCTCGTCCCGCCGCTGAACAAGCGCTGCCGCAGCGGCACGGTGGCGACCAGATCACCGCCCCTGGCCTGCAGCCGGCGTTCGATGGCGGCCTGAACCAGCGACCAGGCGGTGGTCATCACGATGTAGTAGATCGCGGTGACCAGGAAGATCTCGAAGGTCCTGAAGGTGGCTGAGTTGTAGTCCTGCGCGGCGAGGAACAGCTCTTGCAGCCCGATGACGCTCAGCAGCGAGGTGACCTTGAGCATGTTGTTGAACTCGTTGCCGAGCGGCGGGATGACCACTCGCATGGCCTGGGGAAGGACGACGTGGCGCATGGCCTGGCGGCGGCGCAGGCCGAGCGACTCCGCCGCCTCGGCTTGGCCCTTGTCCACCGAGTTGATGGCCGCGCGCATGATCTCGGCCATGTAGGCGCCCTCGTTGAGCGCCAGGGTAACGATGCCGGCCTGGACCACGCCAGGCACCGAGACCGGCCCGACGCTGAGCGTGCCGAAGGAGTACAGGCCGAGGGCCGAGCTGCCATCGTAGATGATCACTGCCTGGACCAGCAGCGGTGTGCCGCGGACCAGCCAGATGTAGCCGCCGGCCAGCACGCGGAGCGGCAGGTAGCGCGAGCGGCGCCACAGCGCGAGCAGCAGTCCGAGAGCGACGCCGAGGGCCTGGGCGATGACCGCCAGGTAGATGGTCCTGATGGCGCCCTGGACGAAGGTGCCCGGCGGGTGGAACAGCAGGTGGGCGAAGAACGACCAGTCGAAGCTCATCGCAGCTAGCCCTACTTGAGCTCGTCGGGGCCGAGGCCCCACTTCGTCATGATCTGCCCGTAGGTGCCGTCTGCCTGCAGCGCGGCGAAGGCGGTGGCGATGGCGCCGTGCAGCGCGGTGTTCTTCCTGGCCGTGGCGATGCCGGTGGCGATCTGCCCGAACGGAGGGCCGGCCAGGTCGAACATCCCGCTGTTCTTGGTGATGTCGTAGCCGCCTGACTCGACCGTGGTCCCGTAGGCGGCGACGTGGCCCAGGCCGAGCTGGCTCAGCGCGTCGCTGTCGCGCAGGAAGGTCTGCACCGCGATCGGCTTCTTGCCGCTGGACGTGCAGGACTTGCTCGCGGCGGTCAGGAAGTCGGCCACGGTGGTGCCGGTCTCCGCGGCCACGCTCAGCCCGCACAGCCCGCTCAGCCCGGTGACGTGGTCCGGGTTGCCCTTGCGGACCATGATGGCATCGCTTGAGTTCATGTAGTCGACGAAGTTCACGACCGCCCGCCTGGCCGGCTTGTCGAATAGCTGGGACAGGATCGCGTCGCAGTGCCCGGCCTGCAGCGCCGGGATGATGCCGGCGAATGCGGTGTTCACCCACTGGGCCTTGACCCCGAGCTTGGCCGCGATCGCGTTGCCGAGGTCGATGTCCGAGCCGGCCGGCTGCTGCCCGCTGGCGTAGAACTCCAGCGGCGGCGAGGAGATGTCGGAGCAGAACCGGATCGTGCCCGACTGGCCCAGCGCGCCGGCCGGGAGGGCGGTGCCTGTGCTCACGGCTGTGGCCGAGCCGGTGCCGGCACTGGCGCTGGAGCTGGAGCTGGAGCTGCCGTTCGAGCCGCAGCCGGCGGCGAGCAGCCCGGCTGCTCCGATCGCCAGGCCGGTCAACGCTCTCCGGGTGATGCGAGGTAGCTGTGGTTTCATCGACCGACCTCCTGGGAAGGCTGGCTCTGGCCATGTGCCAAATCCTTTTGGCAGACCATAAAAACGTCTCGGAGCTCGTGTCAAGGAAACGGTGTTAAATGCGCGTATCAGATCGTATGGCGGGTGTCGCCGCCGCGAGTGCCTTCTCCGGTTCCCGGCTTATACTCGCCCCTGTCCAGTAAACCTGCGCACCCCAGGACTCATGATCAGCCGACCCACCATCCGCGACGTCGCGAAGGCCGCCGGCGTCTCCGTGACCACGGTGTCGCACGCACTGAACGGCAAGGGCCGGGTCGACCCGGAGACTCGCGCGCTGGTCGGCCAGGTGGTCCGCCAGCTCGGCTACCGGGCCAACCGGCACGCCCAGGTCCTGCGCTCGGGCCGAACCGGCGCCCTGGCGCTGATGCTGCCCGTCCAGGCCGAGGTGGGCTCGAACGAAGTGCTGAGCCTGGACTTCTACATGCGACTGGCCAGCGCCGCCGCCGCGGCCGCGTTCGCCGCGGAGCAGGCGCTGATGCTGCTGCCGCCGGCCGTGGTCAGCACCGGCCTCGGCGGTCTCGGGGTCGACGGCGGCATCGTGGTCGACCCGTCGCCGCTGGACACCCGGGTCGAGCTGCTGGCCAGTCACGGGCTCCCGGTCGTGACGATCGAACGGGACCCGGGCCGGCCCGACGACCCCTGGTACGTGACCGAGCAGACCGACGTCAGCACCCGGCAGCTCCTCGACCATCTGCGGGCCCAGGGGGCGCGGCGCATCTGCCTGCTCGCGCCGCAGGCCGACTGGGGCTGGATCACCGAGACCCTGCGCGCCTACGACGAGTGGACCGCCGGGCACGGGGCGCCGCGTCTGGTCGTGCCGGTGGCCATGCGGGACAGCGAGGAGAGCGCGTTCGCGGCCACCAGCCAGCTGCTGGCCGCGGCTGACCCGCCGGACGCGATCTTCGTGGTGGCCTCCCGGTTCATCCACGGGGTGCAGCGGGCGGCCAAGGCCGCCGCCCGGCGGGTGCCCGATGAGCTGCTGATCGCCGCGGGCGTGGACAGCGTGCACGCCCGCGAGGGCGACCCGCCAGTTACCGCGATCGACCTGCACCCCGAGCGGCAGGCTGAGGCCGCGGTCGAGATGCTGCTGGCCCGGCTGAACGGCGACCCGCCGGCCGGGCCGCGGTACGTGCCGGCCACGCTCCGGCTGCGGGCCTCCACCGGGGCCCGCTGACCCGCCCGGCCGCGGGCGACGGCCGCCGCAGCGGAAACGGCCTTGTCCCGGACAGGACCGCGCCACGCGCTTCTTGCTGTTATCAACTCGGAAGAGCGGCTGACGGTCCCCCGTGGGCAGCGCCGGGACGGCAGGCGATCATGGAGGGCATGAATATCGTCATCGTCGGCACCGGGCCGGTCAGTTTCGCGGACGTCGTCGCGGTCGCCCGGGACGGCGCCAGCGTGGCGCTGTCCCCGGAGGCTGAGGCAGCGATCGCCGCCGGCCGCAAGGTCATCGACGCGCTCGCCCATGACTCCGCGCCGCACTACGGCGTCTCCACCGGCTTCGGCGCCCTCGCCACCAGGCACATCCCGGTGGAACTGCGCCTGCAGCTGCAGCGCTCCCTGGTCCGCTCGCACGCCGCGGGGTCGGGGCGCGAGGTC
>Ga0207664_10002487_pt1 | contig 12197 bp, 12 predicted proteins | sample LARL83metaG_FD_184349 | JGI IMG/M metagenome (GOLD analysis project Ga0207664, IMG submission 184349) | Corn, switchgrass and miscanthus rhizosphere microbial communities from Kellogg Biological Station, Michigan, USA - LAR L8-3 metaG... | ecosystem: Host-associated > Plants > Roots >...
CACCCTGAGTGAGCGCGTCCGCGCGCTGCTGACCCCGACGCCGTGGGGGGTCGCCGGACCGGGCCGGGTGGGCGCCGAGATCGAGTTGCTCCCGGTCCGGCTGACGGCGGACGGCCCGCGAGCGGTCCCCCGCGTGGAGACCCTCGCCGCGCTGCGACGCAGCGACCCCGCGCTGTTCGACGACGCGTGCGTCACCTTCGAGCCCGGCGGCCAGCTCGAGCTGAGCCCGCCGTGCAGCGCCGGCCCCGCCGAGGCGCTGCGGGTGGTCGACACGATGATTGCGCGGGCGCGCAAGTGTGCGGACGCCGCCGGCTTCCTGCTCCTCGATGCCGCGGTGTCCCCGTGGCACGGCGTCGAGGCCGTGCCGCTGCAAACCGCGGAGCCGCGCTACACGGCGATGCAGGAGCGCTTCGACGCCGTCGGCCCGCAGGGGCGGCGGATGATGCGGCTGACCGCCTCGCTGCAGGTGTGCGTCGACCTCGACGCGTCGCTGCTGCGCTGGCGGGTGCTCAACGTGGTCGGGCCCGCACTGGCGGCGGCGTTCGCCGCCTCGCCGCTGCTGGAGGGGCGGCCCACCGGCCTGTGCAGCACGCGCCTCGCCATCTGGCAGGAGCTCGACCCGACGCGCACCGCCTTCGACGGCGGCAACCTCGGCTGCGACTGGGTCGCCGCCTACGAGCAGTTCGCCCTCGACGCCGTGGTGATGCCGCCGCCGCGGCGCGACGGCGACGTCGTGCCCCCGCCCGGCACCACGCTGCGCGTGTGGCTGGCGCGCGGCGGGGCGCGTCCCGACGCCACCGACGTGGCCCACCACCTGACCACGCTGTTCCCGCCGGTGCGCCCGCGCGGCTACCTCGAAGTACGCTACCTCGACGCCCTGCCGGCGCGCTTCCGCGACGTCGCCCTGTGCACCGTCGCCGCGCTCTGCGTCGACGACGCCGCGCTGTGGCGGGCCATGGACTGCGTGCCCTCGTGGGATTCGGCGTCCGCGTCGGCCTGGGCCCGCGCTGCGCGCGACGCGGTGCACGACGACTCGCTGCGGGCCACGGCGTGCGCGCTGCTCGGCGTCGCCGCGGCGGCGGCGCGGCGGGCTCCGCAGGGCTGGCTGCCCCCCGACGCCGACGACCGCATCGCCCGCTTCGCCGCCGCGTACACGGCGCGTGGACGCTGCCCGGCCGACGAGCTGCTGGAACGCTGGCGCGACGACCCGGAGGACTGGACGGCATGGACCTGAAGCGGCGCATCGCCGCCGACCTCGCCGAGGCGCACGCGCGGACCGACGCGCTGCTGGCACCGGTCGACGACGCCCGCCTGCGCGTGCAGCACGACCCGATCATGTCGCCGCTGGTCTGGGACTACGGCCACGTCGCCGTGTACCAGGAGCTGTGGCTGGTGCAGCAGCTCAGCGGCGCGCCGCCCATCGACGAGGCGCGCATGCACCACTACGACGCCTTCGAGAACCCGCGCCGGGTCCGCGCCGCGCTGCCCCTGCTCAGCCGCGGCGAGGTGGCGCGCTACCGCGACGCCGTCGACGAGCGCTCGCTCACGCTGCTCGACGAGATCGACCTCGACGCCGGCGGCGAGTCGCCGCTGCTCCGCGACGGCTTCGTCTACGACATGATCGTGCAGCACGAGCATCAGCACTGCGAGACCATGCTGCAGACGCTGCAGCTCATCGGCGGCGGCTACGGCATCAGCCTTCCACCGCTGCCGGAACCGCCGCCCGGGCGCGCCGTGGCGCTCGACAGCGTGCGCATCCCCGCCGGCACCTACCCGATCGGCAGCGACGAGCACGCGCCCTACGACAACGAGCACCCGCAGGCATGGGTCGAGCTCGACGCGTACAGCATCGACCGCTTTCCGGTCACATGTGGCCAGTACGCCGCCTTCGTCGACGACGGCGGCTACCGGCGCGCCGAGCTGTGGAGCCGCGAGGGCTGGGCCTGGCGCAGCGACGCCGGGGTCGAGGCGCCCAAGCACTGGGAGCGCGAGGGCGGCGCCTGGTGGACGTCGCGCTTCGGCGAGCGCGTGCCCGTCGACATGCGCACGCCGGTGATGCACGTCTGCTGGCACGAGGCGCAGGCCTACTGCCGCTGGGCGGGACGGCGCCTGCCCACCGAGCAGGAGTGGGAGGTGGCGGCGACCTGGGACCCGGCGGCCCAGCGCAAGCGGCGCCACCCCTGGGGTGACGAGCCGCCCACCGAGCGGCACGCCAACCTCGACCAGCGCCTCTTCGGCGCCGCGCCCGCCGGCGCCTACCCGCTCGGCGCCAGCGCCGTCGGCTGCGAGCAGATGGCCGGCGACGTGTGGGAGTGGACCGCCTCCGACTTCCTGCCCTACCCGGGCTTTCGCGCCTTTCCGTATCGCGAGTATTCCGAAGTCTTCTTCGGCAACGAGCACAAGGTGCTGCGCGGCGCGTCGTGGGCGGCGCGCGCGTCGGTCGGCCGCGCCACCTTCCGCAACTGGGACTACCCGATCCGCCGGCAGATCTTCGCCGGCTTCCGCTGCGCCGGCGACGACACCGACGGAGGAAGGCAATGACCCTCGGACTGGCACCGCTCACCCTCGCGGTGCACACCGTCGGACGCAGCGCGCGCGCCGACCTCATCGCCGACGTGCAGCAGGGCCTGGGCGCCATGCCGAAGACGCTGCCGCCGCGCTGGTTCTACGACGAGCATGGCTCGCAGCTCTTCGACCGCATCACCGAGCTGCCCGAGTACTACCAGACGCGCACCGAGACGGAGATCCTCCACGCCTGCGCGCGCACCGTCGCCGCCGCGGTGCGCCCGGAGTCGCTGGTGGAGCTGGGCGCGGGCTCCTGCGCCAAGACGCGCATCCTCCTCGACGCGGCGCGCGACGAGGGCTCGCTGTCCACCTTCGTGCCCTTCGACGTCAGCGACGCCGCGCTCTCCCACGCCGCGCACGGACTGCTCGAAGACTATCCGTCGCTCTGCATCTACGGCCTGGTCGGCGACTTCGCCACCCATCTCTCCTACATCCCGCGCCTGGGCCGCCGCCTCGTCGCCTTCCTCGGCAGCACCATCGGCAACCTCGACGGCGCCGAGCGCCGCCGCTTCCTCGCCGACGTCCGCGGCCTGCTCGCCCCCGGCGACGCCTTCCTCATCGGCCTCGACCTGGTCAAGCCGCGCGACGAGCTGGTCCGCGCCTACGACGACGCGGCGGGCGTCACCGCCGAGTTCAACCGCAACGTGCTCCGGGTGATCAACCGCGAGCTGCAGGCGGGGTTCGACGTCGAGGCCTTCGAGCACGTGGCGGTGTGGAACGACGCGGAGTCGCGCATCGAGATGCACCTGCGGGCGCGGCGCGCCATGACCGTCGACATCCCCGCCGCCGCCATGCGCGTCGACTTCGCGGCGGGCGAGTCGGTGCGCACCGAGATCTCCTGCAAGTTCACGCGCGAGTCGGGCGAGGCGATGCTCCGCGACGCGGCGATGCGCGTCGTGCAGTGGCACACCGACCTGCGCGGCCGCTTCGCCCTGGCCCTGGCCCTCCCCGACTGACGGCGCCGCTCAGCCTACGGCACCGGGCCGAACTTCGTGCAGAACTGGTCCGCCGTCATCTGCCCGGCGCCGCTCGACACGTCCTCGATCACCGCGGCGAGCGGGGTGACGAACTGCGGCACGTCGCCCCAGTAGTCGTGGGCGCGCAGCCCCGTGCCGGGCACGAGCTTGACGTTGTCGACCGGGCAGTCGACGACCTGCGCGGGCGCGTCGGTGCCGGCGACCCAGTCGACGGAGCGGAACAGGCCCTGCGGCGTCTGCGGCGTCGGCAGGTTGCCCCGCTTCCACGTCGCGTCCGGACCGAGCGGGTCGGCCACCGGGTCGAGCTCGTCCCAGGCGTTGAGCCACTGCGGGATGAGGGCGATGCTGCCGGTGTCGGTGCCCCAGGCGAGCATCTCCGCGTACTTGCGCAGCGGGCTGCCCGCGGTGACCAGCCAGCGGATCTTGCCCACCACGTCGGGCTCGACGCCGCGCACCACGTCGAAGGACACCACCGTCCCCTGGCTGTGCGCGTTGACGATGATCGAGTCGACGTCGGGACGCAGTGAGAGCCGGATGAGCGCCCCCTGGACGAAATCGCGCACGCGCTGGCGCAGGTCGTTGCGGGAGACGTAGCCGGCGACGTCGTCCTCGACGGTGCGGAACACGTCCAGCGGACCGCTGCCCGTGGCCGCCCGCGTCGGGGACAGCACCTGGAGCAGCTTGACCAGCGGATGGTGTCCCGCGGCTACGTCCGTGCGCACCTTCAGCTCGCCCTGCCCGTGGGGGTCGGTGGGCGACGGGCCGTGGCGGATCATGCCGCCGATGTCGTGGAAGATCATGCCGATGGCGCCGCGCACGGTGGCGTAGTGGCTCACCTCGAAGATGCCCTTGGCCACCATGTCGGCGGTGGCGCCGGGGAGGGGCGCGGTGCTCTGGCTGTGCACGTAGACGAGGGCGACGTGCGCCGCCTTGGCGCCGTCGGGCGCGAGCGGCTGGCCCGCCACGTCGACGGTGCCGTCGTTGCGCAGCTTGCCCAGCCGGGCCAGGCCGCCCTCGCGGTTGTACGGCTCGGTCGCCGGGTAGTGGCTCTGCACGTACACCGGACCGCGCACCCCGTTGCCGAGACGGTTGGGGTCGGGGCCGAGCACCGGCTCACCGAGGATGCCGACCAGTTTGCTGTGCAGACCGTCGGCGTACCCCGGCACCTGGGGGTTGGCCGTGTCGTCGGGGAACTGCTGGAAGCCGATCCCGTGGATGGTGAGCAGGACCGTCAGTCCCATGGCAGACGCCCTCCATTCCCGCCGCACGGCAGGGTTTCGCCAGTGAGGGCGCCAGGATTGCACGGTGCGGGCGCGGGCGCAACCGGCCAACGCAGTCGTTGCCGCCGCTCTTTGCCGCAACCGCCCGTTCCGGCGTAGGCTCCGCGCCATGGAGAACGGAAGCGGCCCGGCCCGGGCGCGGGTCGACGCGCTGCGCCCGCCGGTGGCGCTCTGCCTCAGCGGCGGCGGGGCGCGGGGGGCGGCGCAGGCGGGGGTGGTCATCGAGCTGATCCGCAGCGGGATGCGCCCCGACTTCATCGTCGGCACCTCGATCGGCGCCTGGAACGGCGCCTGGCTGGCCTCGCATCCCAGCGTCGAGGGCGCGGAGTCGCTGGCCGAGTGGTGGGCCGACCCCGAGGTGCGCGGCATCTTCAAGGGCATGTGGCTCGGCTACGCGGGCGCCCTGGCCTGGCGGCGCAGCGCCGCGCTCAGCGCCGAGCGCGTCGAGTCGCTGCTCGACCGTGGCTTCTCCGACATGCGCTTCGAGGAGCTGGGCATCCCGCTCACCGTCGGCGCCACCGACCTGCTCACCGCCGACCTCGTCTACTTCCACCGCGGCCCCGTCGCCCCCGCGGTGCGCGCGTCGAGCGCCATCCCCACCGTGCTCCCGCCGGTGGCGCTGCGCGACCGCCTGCTCGTCGACGGCGGCGTCATCGACAACTTCGGCGTCCACGAGGCGGTGCGCCGCGGGGCGCGCAGCATCGTGCTCATCGACGCCAGCACCTCGGAGATCGCGGCACCCCCGGTGGGACTGGGTGAGATCATCGATCGCATGACCCTGGTCTCCCAGGTGCACCAGCGCCGCCGCTCGCTCGCCGCCGCCGCCGGCGCGGGCGTGCCCGTGCACCTCATCGAGGTGGGCGGCCTGGGCTCGACCCTCGACTTCCAGCGCGCCGAGCCCGCCGTCGCCCGCGGCCGCGCGCTGGCACGCGCCTGGCTCGACGGCATGCCCCTGCCGCGTGTCGAGCCGCCCCAGGAGGAGGAGCGCGCCGGCCTCGTCGACCGCTGGCACGACCTCGAAGACCGCGTCCGCGAGCGGGTCAGCGCCCTGCCGCTCTGGCGCCGCGTCGGCCAGCCCACCGAGCTGGCCCCCGCCGAGGACCCCGAGGTGGGCCGCGCCGGATGAGCTCGGGCCGCACCGTCCGCCGCCGCGTCCTGCGGGTGGGGGAGGGGGTGGTGCAGTGGCGCGGCGACGACCTCGCCGCAGAGGAGCCGCTGGAGATCCGCATCGCCGGGGCGCCGGTGGCGGTGACCATGCGCACGCCGGGCAACGACTTCGAGCTCTGCGCCGGCTTCCTCTTCGGCGAGGGGCTGGTCACCGCGCCCGAGCAGGTGGCGCGCATCCAGACCTGCTCCTGGAAGGACACCGGCGAGATGAACGTCCTCGACGTCGTTCTGCGCGGCGCGCCGCCCTTCGATCCTGCCACCAATGGCAGGAACTTCTACACCACGTCGTCGTGCGGGCTCTGCGGCAAGGCGAGCATCGACGCCATCCGCACCCGCGCGCAGTGGGAGGTGCGCGAGGACCCGCTCCGCGTCACCGCCGCGCTGCTGGCCGGCCTGCCCGACCGCGTCCGCGAGGCGCAGCGCGTCTTCTCGCGCACCGGCGGCCTGCACGCCGCGGGTCTCTTCGACTCGCACGGCGAGCTGGTCTGCCTGCGCGAGGACGTGGGGCGGCACAACGCGGTGGACAAGGTGGTCGGCTGGGCGGCGACGCAGCGCCTGCTGCCGCTGCGCTCACACCTGCTCATGGTCTCGGGACGCGCATCGTTCGAGCTGACCCAGAAGGCGCTGATGGCGGGCATCCCGCTGCTCGCCGCGGTGTCGGCGCCGTCCTCGCTGGCCGTCGAGCTGGCCGAGGAGTCGGGCATGACCCTGGTCGGCTTCCTCCGCGGCGCGACCATGAACGTGTACTGCGGCGCCGAGCGCGTGGCCACGCCCGACTAGGGCTCGGCCTCCGGCGCCACGCCGCGCTCGGGATCGGCGTCGTGGTCGTGGTGGACGACCTCGACGTCGGCGAGGAAGCCGGCGAGCGCGTCGACGGTCGCCGCCGCCTCGGGGTGGCGCTCAGCGAAGTCGACGAGGTGGTCGGCCACGTCGTCGAAGCTGACCCGCTGGGAGCCGCGCTCGGCGCGCAGCCGGTCGATGCCGCTGCTCATGCACCAGATGGTAGGGTCGAGGACCAGATGCTGCCCATCGCTCCGCCCGTCTCGCCCATGCTGGCCAAGCTGCAGGAGGAGATCCCGCGCGGCGAAGGCTGGCTCTACGAGCCGAAGTGGGACGGCTTTCGCGCCATCGTCTTCCGCGACGGCGACGCCGTCCGCATCGACAGCCGCAACGGACAGACTCTCGACCGCTACTTCCCCGAGGTGGTCGAGGAGCTGAAGCGCGCGCTGCCGGAGCGCGCCGTCATCGACGGCGAGATCGTCATCGCCGGTGAGCGCGGCCTCGACTTCGACGCGCTGCAGCAGCGCATCCATCCCGCCGCCTCGCGCATCGCGCGCCTCTCCGTCGAGACGCCGGCCAGGTTCATCGCCTTCGACATGCTCGCCGCCGGCGACGAGGACCTGCGCGGCCTGCCCACCGCCGAGCGCCGCGCTCGGCTCATCGCCGCGCTGCGGGCCACTCCCAGCGTCGCCATCACCCCGCAGACCGTCGACGCGGACGAGGCCGCCGAGTGGTTCACGCGCTACGAGGGCGCGGGACTCGACGGCGTCATCGCCAAGCCGGCGGCGCAACGCTATGTCGAGGGGCAGCGCCTCTGGGTGAAGATCAAGCACCGGCGCACCTGCGACTGCGTGGTCGGCGGCTACCGCACCGCGATCAACCCCGGCGCCGGCGTCGCCTCGCTGTTGCTCGGACTCTACGGCGACGACGGCGCGCTGCATCTCGTCGGCCACACCTCGTCCTTCAACGCCGCGGAGCGGCGCGCATTGCTGGAGAAGCTGAAGCCGCTGGAGGGCGGGGCCAGCTTCGGCCAGGGGCGCACCCCCGGCGGCCCCAGCCGCTGGACCCAGGGCAAGCGCGACGAGTCGTGGATCTCGGTCGAGCCGTCGCTGGTCTGCGAGGTCAGCTTCGACTACATGCAGGGCTCGCGCTTCCGCCACGCCGCGCGCTTCCACCGCTGGCGCACCGACAAGTCGCCGTCGGAGTGTACCTTCGACCAGCTCGTGCCGCCGGTGCGCGTCGACCTCAGCGACGTCGTCGAGTTCGGGGCGCCGGCGTGAGCGATCCGGTGCACGTCTGGGACCTGTGGTACCCGGAGGCGGGGTCGCAGGGCGTGTCCTTCGCCCGCGGCATGGCGGCGCCGACGACGGTGATGCTGGTGCACGCGGCGCCGCCCGTGCTGCGCGTCGAGGTGCGCGACGGCGATCGCGTCGTCGCCGCCGGAGACGAGCTGCGCGGCGAGGGCGACATGCCCATCATCCGGCTGCGCATCGAGGGCGACCGCGTCACCCGCGAGACGCTGTGGCCGACTGCCGGCGACCTCGGCACGCCGGTGCTGCTTCCCGGCGGCGAGGTCGGCGTGCTGCGCTCGTGGTGGAACGACGAGGCGAAGCAGGAGTGGCGCTGGACGGTGGAGTTCTACAACCACCGATGAGCGTCGCCGCAGCGGAGGCCGTCGAGGACGCCCGCGAGGCGGGGCTGCGCTACGTCAGCGACGACATGCCCGGCATCCGGCGCAGCCGCCGCGGTGACGGCTGGGCGTTCACCCGGCCCGACGGCACGCCGCTGCGCGACGCCGAGGAGATCCAGCGCATCCGCCACCTCGCCATCCCGCCGGCGTGGACCGACGTGTGGATCTCGCCGCACCGCAACGGCCACCTGCAGGCCACCGGGCGCGACGCCCGCGGACGCAAGCAGTACCGCTACCACGAGCGCTGGCGCGCCCATCGCGACGAGGCCAAGTACGAGCGCATGGTCGCCTTCGGCCGCGCCCTGCCGCGCATCCGCGAGCGCGTCGCCGCCGACCTGGCCAGGGACGGGCTGCCGCGCGAGAAGGTTCTGGCCACGGTCGTCCGACTGCTCGACACCACCGCCATCCGCGTCGGCAACGAGGAGTACGCGCGGGAGAACCGTTCGTACGGCCTGACCACGCTGCGCGACCGCCACGCCTCGGTGCAGGGCGCCAAGGTCAAGTTCGAGTTCCGCGGCAAGGCGGGCAAGATGCACGCCGTCGCCGTCGAGGACCGCCGCCTGGCCCGCATCGTCCGCCAGTGCCAGGAGCTGCCCGGCCACGAGCTGTTCCAGTACGTCGACGACGGCGGCGAGCGCCGCGCCGTGTCCTCCGAGGACGTCAACGAGTACCTCCACGACATCGCCGGCGAGGACTTCTCGGCCAAGGACTTCCGCACCTGGAACGGCACCGTGCTCGCCGCCTGCTTCCTGCGCGAGCTGGGCGCCGTGGGTTCGGAGCGGGAGGGGAAGCGCCACGTCAAGGAGGCCATCGACCGCGTCGCCGCGCAGCTCGGCAACACGCCGACCATCGCCCGCAAGTGCTACGTGCACCCCGACGTCATCGACGCGCACATGGACGGCTCGCTGCTCCGCGTGCGCATGCACGCTCCGGCGCGGCGCCGCGCCACGCAGGAGGAGGGGCTGCGCGACGAGGAGCGCGCGGTGCTGCGGCTGCTGGAGAAGCGCAGGCTGCCGCGCGGGGTGACGCGCGCGGCGGAGAAGACGCCGGCCTGACGGCTCAGCAGTGCGTGGCGACGGTGAACGTCGCCGGCGCGGCGGTCCAGAGGAAGCCGTTGCGCGATGCGCCGGCCGACACCGTGGCGTCGCCGAGCGGCGCGGCGGCGGAGACCGTCCACGCGGTGCGATACGTTCCGTCCGCGGCGGTGCGACCGATGCCCGCGCCGCCGTTGGCACTGCCCAGGCTGCCGTCGGCATAACGGGTGTCGAAGCTGACCGAGGACGGCGCGCCGGTGGTGATGGTCAGCGATTGCCGGCCGCCGGGGGCCACGCATCGTGCGCCGAGGATGATGCTCACACCGCTGCCCGTGGCCGCGGCGCCACCGGGCGCCCCCGGCGACGCCGCAGCGCCCGCCTGCGATGCGCCACCGTGCTGCACGCCTCCAACCGGCGCCGCCGCTGCGGCCGATGTCGCGTCGGGCGCCACGGGAGTCGCACCCGGCGCCGGCGAACCATGCGCGGCGGTCGGTGAGGCTGCGGTCCCGCCGCACGCGGTGAGAGTCAGCAGCGCGCACGCCGCCGCGGCGAGGAGAGTCCTCACTGGTCGTACGCGATCGCCGGCATCGCCGCGGAGGTGGGATAGAGATGCCGCGCGCCGAGCACGTCGCCGAGGCCGAGGCTGGCGGCGTAGCGGCACACCGGCCGGTTGGGACCGCAGTCCGGCCCGCTCTCGATGCCCCCCGAGTCGGTGAGCAGCGCATCCTGCGTCCCGCCGAGGTCGCCGAGCCCGATGGCGTGGCCCCAGGCATGGGCGAGGGTCGCGCCGAGATCGTCGCCGCTGCCCGCGTAGGGCGTGCACGGCGTCGTGCTGCCGTCGCACGGCTGCCACAGCCAGTTCGTGTCGGGGGCGAGCTGGATGTCGAAGCCGGTGATGGTCCTGCCGTCCGATCCGACCGTGTAGGGGATGTTCACCGCCGCGTTGCCGGCGGCCGCGGAGAAGCCGACGACGTCGTTGAAGTCGACCGGCTGGTCGGTGGTGGTGCCGTCGTCGACGAAGAAGACCGACGGGTCGGCGGCGTGCCACGTCGCGGCCAGCCGGTCGACCGCATCGACGATCTGCGCGTCGCTCAGCGGCGTCGGCGACGCCGGGTGGCTCGGGTTCACGCGGTAGTGCACCACCGCATGGCCTGAGGCGTCGAGCGGCCAGTGCGCGTCGTAGGGCGTGAAGTAGTCGGGACAGTAGCGCGGGTCCGGGCATGCACCGGTCGCCGTCGAAGCGGGCGCGGCTCCGGCGGATGCGGATGCGGATGCCGCGGAGGTCGGGCGGCTCGCGCGTGCGGTCGACGTCGCTGCGCTCACCGTGCCGGCCGATGGGGCCGAGTTGAGGGATGAGGGGCCGGGGGTGACGGCGGGTCGACCGCCACCGCCCGGCAGGTTCGGCGCCGCGCCCGTCACCATGCCGCTCGACGTGGCGGCCGCCACGTCGCGATGTGCGGCGGCATGCGGCACGCTGTCGCTCCCGCCGCATGCAGACAGCAGCAGCGGCAGGGTGAGCAGCAGGGACGGACGCGGCGCGCGGTTCATCTCAGCGTGTCTCTACGGGCACCGGTTGGTGCTGGGGTTCCAGTACACGCACTGCTTGGTGAGCGGCCCGCCGACGTTGTAGCTCGCGCCCAGCAGCTCGAAGCCGGCGACGTTGCTGCCGGTGGTGCCGACGTAGCCCTGCGGGACGCACACCGCCCCGGTGCAGGGACCGCCCTGCGAGAAGTCGAGCGACTCCTCGACGGCGCTGAAGGGATCGACGTAGGCGCCGGCCGCCTGCGGCGCCTCGTTGACGACCAGAACGCCATCCACGTACACCTGCAGGGTCTGGAGCTGGTAGCCGACACCCACCCCCGGCTGGGAGACCGGAACGAGCTGGCCGACCAGCAACCCCGTGGGGGCCAGCCCCGCCGAGGTGCCCGAGCAGCCGCCGAAGCACACCGTGAACGGGACGTTGACGCTGATGACGTCGCCGGTGGTTCCCGCCGCTCCCGGGGCGATCGAGTAGCTCGGGCTGGTCGCCGCCTCGCAGGCCAGCGAGACGCCCTGGGGCACGGAGTCCGGCATGCAGGAGGCGTTGACCGTGTTGCCGTCAGGGTTGGACCAAACCGCTCCGCCGCCGGGATTGAGCGCGTCGACGGCGATCGCCCCGCCGCTGACCTCGCCGCCCGTCGAGGCGTAGGGCGACGTCGAGTAGCAGAGGGCCACGTGCAGCCCGCGGTCGGTGGTGACCTCGAGTCCCAACGTCACGGGGAAGGACATGCCTCCCGCGCCGTAGGGGCCGCCGAGAAGCGGAATGTCGTCCGCCTGGCCTTGATGCCCATTCCATCCCGTCGCCGCGTTGTTGTCCTCGCAGGCCAGCGACGGCCCGTAGCCCGCGAGTGCGTGCGCGGGTGCGATGACGGCGAGGCCCGCCGCGGCAAGCGTGCCCGCCGAGGCGATGGTGAGAAGTCGACCTGTGAACGTCACTGTGTGGAACTCCAAACGAGGCCGCGCGCGCGTGTCCGCGACGGCGGCGCTCCCTTCTGTCTGCTGATCGGTCGCGTTGCGTGGTCCGGGGCCGCGACCGTCCCCGCCGTCTACGCCAAGGGCAACGTCCTCCCGCCACGCTGCCCGGCCGCGTGCCCGCATACACGTGGGGGGAAGCGCGCCTCCCTGAACCCTTCACCCTTCCGTTTCACGATCCGCCTGCGACACC
>Ga0207664_10002490_pt1 | contig 12195 bp, 8 predicted proteins | sample LARL83metaG_FD_184349 | JGI IMG/M metagenome (GOLD analysis project Ga0207664, IMG submission 184349) | Corn, switchgrass and miscanthus rhizosphere microbial communities from Kellogg Biological Station, Michigan, USA - LAR L8-3 metaG... | ecosystem: Host-associated > Plants > Roots >...
GACGCCAACCAGGTCCCGTCGCACGACGAGGTCCCCAGGTAAGGACGCGCTATTGTGCTGCGGGCGGGGACCATAGGCTGCGGATGTTCTCCCAGTCGGCCTCGTCGGGGGATTCCGCCGGCGCGATGTAGCGGGCGCCGGGAAAGGCCTGGGCCGGGCGGGTGAAGCTGCCCCGGGCGACGAGGCGGTCGATGTTGGCGCGGTAGATCTCGTCCACGTCCGCGTGCTGTTGTGGTTCGGTGTCCAGCCAGAGGTTCTTCGGGTGGACGGGCTCGTCGTACATGCGCCGGAAGATCTCCGTCCGCAGGTCCTTCATCCAGTTGGAATTGAGATTCATCGTGCGGAACTGACGCAACGCCTCGACATCAATAATCCCGGCAACGAACGTGTTAGCGCCGGACGTCGTGTGCCCCAGCACGCTGCCCTGGTAATCGACGATATGGGAGTTGCCGCCGCCGATGTCGTACGGGTGCTCCATCTTCGGGTGCACGTAGACCGGGCCGACATTCGGGCAGATCATGTAGACATTGTTGAAGTGCGCATGGGCCCGGTTCTGCAGCAGCCAGGTACCGCCGGGCTCCATCCCCATCTGGGTCATCGGCACCGCCTCGCTCGGGCGGTAGACCACCTCCGCGCCGTTGAACGCGAGCGCGCGCACGGCCTCCGGGTACTCCCCGTCGGAACAGCAGATGGTGCCGATATTGCCGATGTCGTTCGTGCGCAGGACCGGGTAGAACGCGTCGATCCCGTCGCCGAACAGCTCCACCCAGCGGTCGTAGACGTCATGCGGGACGCATGAGCGCTCACGGCACCACAGGTGGTTCTTGGCGGCCTTGTGCACGATCTCACCCTGCGGCGAGATGACGAACAGGGTGTTGAAGAAGCGATCGTCGATGACCTCGGGCCAGCGTGCCTTGCACTGGACCACGATGTACGTGTCATATTGCCGGGCGAGCGCGGCGAGACGTTCGGTCTCCGGTCCTGGGATATCGATGAAGAGATCGCGCGCGGCGGTGACGTGCGGGATATCGAAGATCTCGTCGGTGAACCCGGTCAGGGCCCCCTCGGCCAGCGCGATCAGCCGCACCGGCATGTTGATGCCGATGATCGAGGCAGCCGCGTGGATCCCGTCCTCCACGATCTGCAGGTTGCGCTCGATGTCCTGGCGGCTGCCGATGCCGTGCACGATAGTGGAAAGCCCCACCGCCATGTAGGGGGCCACGGGCTGCTGAGCGCGTTCGGTCACTGCGTGCCACTTCCCGCCGGTAGGGTCTTGATCGCCTGGGCCACGGTAAGGCGATGCCTGGTGCCCCCGCAACAGGCCGGCGCCCGCCCGCGGGGGCCGGCCGGCCGGCTAGTCAGTTCAGGTCACTTCGAAGACCTCTATGGCGAACGGGCCGAGGGTGATGCCTGCCACGGTTTCCTGGCCATCCAGGGTCATGAGGCCGCCGTCCGCGCTGACCACCGGCTTGACGGTGAGCGGCTCGGCTGCGTGGCTGGCCAGGATGGCGAAGACGATGCCGTCGTCGCGGATCAGCGTGTCGCAGGCGACCCGCGGGTCGGCGACGGTAACCGGGCGGCGCGCCCTGGCCTGGATGGCCAGCGCGTCGTAGAGGGTCACGGTGTCGTCCGGGTTGACCCCGGGAATCAGCGCGGCCATGTGCTCGACCGGGTAGGTGCACAGGATCATAGAGCCCCGGCCGATCCGCCGCCGCAGGAGCGCGGGACGGCCGCGGGCGTCGGTGGCCAGGATCTCGGCGCCGGCCGGCTCGACGGGCAGGAACCCTCGGCTGTGCCGGTCGCCCGCTGCCTTGAAGGTGAGGGTCGTCCCGCCGGCCAGGCCACCGAACTCCTGCTGCAGGGTGAACGTCACGATGTCGTCCTCGACCAGGTCGCTCAGGCCGACGTCAAGCTGGTGCCGGACGCCGAACATCTCATTCAGCCGCCCGTACGACGGCCCGCGGTGCCACGTGGTGTCACCCGGCGAGTAGGACAGGTAGACGCAGGCACCGCCGGCCGCGAGCCGTTCCAGGGCGGCGGCCGTGGGGGCGAGCAGCTGTTTCACCGAGGGGGCCAGGTACAGTCGCGCGTCTTGCCCTAGGCCGTCGGTCTCCCTGGTCAGCGCCACCGGCAGGTCGGCCAGCCGCGCCGATACGTAAGCCTGCGCCAGCGAGCGGGCGACGTGGTCACGGTCGGCCGGGTCGGCGAACGGGTACGCCGTGTCCAGGTAGCTCGGCACGATCAGGGCGGCATCGCTGCCGGCCCGGGCACAGCGGGTCACCTCGATCCTGTCGAGCGTGGCCGCGAACGCGGCCATCTCGGCCAGCGCGGCCTTGGGCCGCCCGGCCGCGTCGGTCAGGCCGAAGCGCTGCTCGAAGGCGTGGTGCCGGTACGGATCCTGGCCGGGCAGGTCGAAGTCGGTGTTATTCCAGGCGATCCAGCCGGTCGCGCCGGCCAGCAGGCTGTGGTGCAGGACGTGGCGGTAGTAGCGGGCCGCGTTCGGCTCCGAGGCGAAGTCCGAGCTGACCCCGAACTCCTCGAGCACCACCGGGCGGCCGAACGTGCCGGCCAGCTCGCACTGCCACGCGGCCGCGTAGTGCTGCCGGATCTGGTCGTCGCCGACCGGGTAGGCGTGCGGGCCGAGGAAGTCGCACAGCCGCGCGGCGTCGGCGAGCCGGAACCCGTTCTCCCGGCCGGTGGCCTCGATCCCCCAGGCGCCGTCGCCGAGCGAGAACGGCTGCCGCCCGCCGGCCGCGCGCACCGCGTCCCTGATGATCTGGGCCCATGCGGCCACGGTCTGCGGCGCCGCCTGGCTGCCGCCGTAGATCGGCATCTCGTTGGAGACCAGCCAGCCGGCCACGGCCGGGTGCGGGCCGAACCGGCGCGTCATCTCCCCCGCGAACCAGGCCTGCCGCCCGACCATCCAGACATCCGCGTACAGATCGCGGCCGCCCCGCCAGGGCGGATCCCAGTTCTCGCCCGACATGTGGCCGACGATGAACGTGGGGACCGTGCTCATCCGCAACTCGGCGTGCTGGTCGAGGAAGTCGGCGAACCGGGCGGCCATGTCCTCGTCGATGACGTCAGGCTCCGGCATGAAATCGGGCCAGAAGAAGAACGACCGGGTCATGGTGAGGCCGTGCTCGCGCAGCACCCGCAGTTCCGCCCGGACAACGTCCGGGTCATAGCCGCGCCACATGAACGGGCCGCCCGTCCGCGACCAGAAGTTGGCTCCCACCCAGCTCACCGGCTGGCCGCCCACCTCGACTCTGGCGCTGTTCCTGCGCATGGGACGCTGGCCCCTTTCCGGTCGGCCCGCTTGTCCTTTCCCGGACGCCGCCCGCCCGCGCCGCGCGGCGTAGCGGCCGGACGCCCGCCGCTGCGGAGATCGAATCACTATACCGGTTTAGTTGTCAATTGCGTACGATGGGCCCGGCAGCCTTAGGCTTGGTGCTCAGCGGGGGGCCTGCACCGGGCCGCCGCCGGAGCGGAAGGGGGGCCGCCGGATGAGGCGCCCGACGATCGCCGACATCGCTCGGCAGGCGGGCGTGACCAAGGCGGCGGTGTCCTTCGCCCTGAACGGCCAGCCCGGCGTGTCGGCCGCGACCCGCGCGCGCATCCTGGCCATCGCGGCCGAGATCGGGTTCGAGCCCAGCAGCGCGGCCCGGGCCCTGTCCGACGGCCGGGCCGGAGCCTTCGGCCTGGTCATCGACCGGCCCGCCCGCACCCTGGGCAGCGAGGCCTTCTTCATGCAGCTCATCTCGGGCATCCAGGCGGAACTGGCGCGCAATCACGTGACCCTGCTGTTCACCGTGGCCGAGGATCAGGCCGAGGAGATCCGCATGTACCGGACCTGGTGGGCACAGCGCAAGGTGGACGGCGTGTTCGTGGTCGACCTGCAGGTGCGCGACCGGCGGGTCCGCGTGCTTGAGGAGCTCGGCATGCCCGCGGTGGTACTCGGCACGCCGCGAGGGGCGGGCAGCCTGCCCGCCGTCTGGCAGGACGACCAGGCCGCCACCGAGGCCGTCGTCGGCCGCCTGGCCGGCCTCGGCCACCGGAGGATCGCCCGCGTCGGCGGGTTCGCCCGGTACTGGCACTCCAAGCTGCGCACAGACGCGCTCGCCCAGGTCGCCGTCGCGGCGGGCATCGACGCGGTCTCGGTGACCGCCGACTACACGGCCGAGCACGGCGCCGAGGCGACCAGGAACCTGCTCAAGCAGGCCGAACCGCCGACCGCGATCTTGTACGACAACGACGTGATGGCGGTGGCGGGGCTCGGCGCGGCGCAGCGGATGGGCGTGCGCGTTCCCGCCGACCTGTCCATCGTGGCCTGGGACGACAGCACGCTGTGCGAGCTGGTCCACCCCGCGCTCACCGCGCTGCACCGGGACATCCCGGCGACGGGCGCGAGCGCGGCCCGGATGCTCCGCGAGGCGGCGGCGGGCCGCCCGCCAGGCACCCTCCAGGAGGCGCCGCCTGTTCTCCTGATGCGCGACAGCACCGCGGCCGCGCCAGGCACCCGCGGGCCTCGCCGCCCGGCGGCCCCGGATCCCGGATAGGCCTGGCCGCCGGGACCGCATGGCGGCCGGGACCGAAGGACGGGTCCCGGCCACCGGTCATTCATTCCGTTTTCCTGGCCGATACCCGATCGTGACCTTAGCGATATATGCCTGCCGCTTTACTTGGCGCTTCCCGCTGACGACACTTAACCGGTATAGCTGTACCTGGCAATTCTGAGTGAAACGGCCATCCCTGACGGCCGGCCGCTGTCCGCGGCGGCCGTCCGGATCAGCCCGGGAAGCGCACAGGACTCCTTAACGAGGAGGTAGGAGCAGGTGAGACGCAACACGACGGCGATGAGCATGAAGCGGGCGAGAACCAGGGCCGCCCGGTGGGCCACCGTCGCGGTGGCAGGCGCCCTGACCCTGGCCGCGGCCAGTGCCTGCACCAGCTCATCAACCAGCGGCAAGCCCCAGACCAGCACCGCGCCGTCGCCGTCATCGACGGCGGCGCTGTCCGGATTCCCGCGCAGCCAGACCCTGTACACCAGCGGCACGGCCTACGCGCCGCCGACCATCTGGAACCCGTTCGACCTGGGTAACTTCGCCACCGGCACGCAGGGGCTGATCTATGAGCCGCTGTTCCTGTACGACCCGGTGAAGAACAGCTACGATCCGTGGCTCGCCAGCAGCGGCACGTGGAGCGGCACGACGTACACCATCCATGTCCGCGACGGGGTGAAATGGAGTGACGGAACGGCGCTCACCGGCGCCGACGTGGCCTACTCGATCAACCTCGCCCGGACGAACACGTCCGACCCGTTCAGTTCCAACGTGTCGACCGTGAAGAGCGCGACCGCCAGCGGCAATACGGTTACCGTGGCGTTCGGCTCGCCGCCCGGTTATAGCGAGTGGCAGGACTACCTGTGGAAGGCTCCGGTCGTGCCGCAGCACGTCTGGTCCAAGCTCTCGGCCGCGCAGCAGATCACCGGAGCCAACAACCACCCGGTGGGCACGGGTCCCATGCTGCTCGACACGTACAACGCCACCGAGGTGGCCTACAAGGACAATCCCGGCTGGTGGGCCGCCAGCCAGCTGGGCCTGAAGTTCAAGTTCAAGTACCTGGTCGACGTGGTCAACGGCTCCAACAACGTCGAGCTGTCCGCCCTGACCGCGGCCCAGGTCGACTGGAGCAACAACTTCCTGCCCGGCATCAACGAGCTCATCAGCGGGCTGGGCGGCAACGCCGGATACGGCCTCAAGACGTTCTACGCCAAGTCCCCGTACATGCTGCCGGCGAACACCGTGTGGCTGGAGCCGAACACGACCAAGGCCCCGATGAACAACGTCAACTTCCGCAAGGCGATGGCCTACGCGCTCAACCCGCAGCAGCTGGTGTCGGTCGTCTACAGCGGCATCACCCAGCCCGCGGGCCCGACCGGCCTGCTGCCCAACCTGAAGCCGTACATCGACCAGGGCGTGGTCGGCCAGAACGGCTTCTCCTACAACCAGGCCCAGGCCAAGCAGTACCTGGCCAAGTCGGGGTACCACGGCCAGAACCTCACCCTGGAGGTCCCGGACGGATGGACCGACTGGATGGCGGGCATCCAGGTGATCTCGCAGGATCTCGCGGCGGTGGGCATCAAGGTCACGCCCACCTTCCCGCAGTACGCGGCGCGCACCGCCGACCTGACGAACGGCAGCTACGACCTGGCGCTGGACAACAACGCCCAGCTCGACTCCACGCCGTGGAGCTACTTCCAGCGGGTGTACGCGCTGCCGATCGCCAAGCAGCAGACGGCGCAGCTCAACTGGGAGCGGTTCAGCTCGCCGTCCGACTGGAACCTGGTGCAGCAGGCGGGCAGCACCCCGGTGACCGACACGGCCAAGCTGAACTCGATCTACAGCCAGCTGGAGAAGGACTTCCTCAGCCAGCTCCCGGTGATCCCGGTCTGGTTCAACGGCGCCTGGTTCCAGGGCAACACGAAGTACTGGACCAACTACGCCGCGAGCGGCACCAGCAACGAGAACACCCCGGTCATGTGGTACGGCTATCTCGGCTCCATGACGACCGTGTACGCGCTGGCCGCCCTGGCGCCGGCCCCCGCGCCCAAGTCGTAGCCGATCAGCCGCGGCTCGTCATCCCACCTGGCGGGGGATGACGGGCCGCTGGCCGCCGACGCAGCCCAGGAGGGCGAGTGCGACGCTATCTGACCAGGAAGCTGATCACCTACGTGCTGGCCTTCTTCGTCGGCGCGACCATCGACTGGGGCATCCCGCACCTGATGCCCGGCAACCCGGTCCAGCTGTACCTGTCGAAGTTCCAGCTCCAGCCGGGCGGATACGCAGCCCTGTATAAGACCATGTCCGAGGCGTTCGGCACCAGCCTGCCGCTGTGGGACCAGTACTGGCACTTCTGGGCCGGCCTGGTACACGGCGACCTGGGGGTCAGCATCTACGACTTCCCGGCCCGGGTCACGACGCTCATCTTCGACGCCATCCCGTACACCCTGGCGCTGCTCGTACCCGCCATCGCGGCGTCGTACGTCCTCGGCAACCGGCTCGGCGCCGCGGCGGCACGCCGCCGGTCCCTCGACAACACCGTGCTACCCGCCGGGTACGTGCTCCAGGCCATCCCCTACCCGTGGCTGGCCCTGGCGCTGCCCTACCTGCTCGGCGAGATCTGGCACGTGTTCCCGGTCTCCGGGCCCTACGACCAGACCCTGCTGCCCGCGCTGACCTGGACCTTCATCTCGAGCCTGCTCTACCACTGGTTCCTGCCGTTCCTCACGGTATTCCTGGTGAGCCTGGGCGGCTGGGCCATCGGCATGCGGAACCTGGTGATCTACGAGCTGGAGAACGACAGCTCGCGGTACATGCGGGCGCTCGGCGCCAGGGAGCGGCTTGTCCGCCGGTACGCCTACCGCAGCGCGTCGCTGCCTCAGCTTTCCGGCCTGGCCCTGGCCCTCGGGGTGGTCATCGGCGGCAACATCGTCACCGAGATCGCCTTCCACTACCCCGGTCTCGGGCTGCTGATCTACAACGCGATCGAGGACGAGGACTACTTCCTGCTGCAGGGCATCTTCATCTTCATCGTGATCGGGGTGCTGCTCGCCAACTTCATCATCGACCTCGTCTACCTCAGCGTGGATCCGAGGACCAGGGTCAGCATGCAGGGAGCGCCGGCGTGAGCGAGGTGCTGAGCGGCGGCACGGCCGCGGGAAGCCCGGCCGAGCCGACGGTGACGCAGGTGGCTGGGACCGTGCTGCCGTCCGCGGCCACCACCACGCCGCCGCTCCGTCGACGCGGTGACCTGCTCTATTACTCGCTGCGTAACTCCAAGCTCGTCTTCGGCGCGAGCCTGGAACTGCTCTTCGTCCTGGCCGCCATTCTCGGGCCTGTCATCTCGCCGCACGGCACTACCGAATTCTTCCTGCCCCGCCAGCCGCCCTCGGCGCAGCACTGGATGGGCACCGACTACTTCGGCCACGACGTGTTCGCCCAGCTGGTCAACGGCCTGCAGCTGAGCTACCTGGTGGGAGCGCTCGGCGCGCTGTGCGCGGCGCTGGTCGGCATGGCCCTGGGCTTCGCCGCGGGGTACCGCGGCGGGCTGCTCGACGACGTGCTGCAGATGATCACCAACATCATGGTGATGATCCCGTCCCTGGTCCTGCTCGTGGTGATCGGCGCGTACCTGAAGACCCGCGGCGTGGTGTTCGAGGGCGTGTTCATCGGCCTGACCACATGGCCCTGGGTAGCCAGGGCGGTCCGGGCGCAGACCTTCACCCTGCGGTCACGCGAGTTCGTCGACCTGGCCCGCCTGTCGGGCCGGCGGGCCAGCAGCATCGTGGTCAGGGACATCGCCCCGAACATGGCGTCGTACCTGTTCCTCGTCGTCATCCTGCTGTTCGGCAGTGCCATGCTGCTGGCAGCCAGCTATGACTTCCTCGGGCTCGGCCCGACCAACGGCATCTCGCTCGGCACGATGATGAACCAGTCCATGCTCTGGAGCGCCCTGCAGCTCAAGATCTGGTGGTGGTTCGTGCCGCCGGGCCTGGTGCTCACCGGCATGGTCGCCGCCCTGCTGATCGCCAACGTCGGCCTCGACGAGGTCTTCAACCCCAGGCTGAGGGAGCAATGAGCGTCAGGGTCGAGAACCTCAGCATCGCCTACCGCACCCGGGCCGGCGAGGTACGCCCGGTCGACGACGTCAGCTTCTCGGTCGCGGACGGGGAGATCATGGGCCTGGCCGGCGAGTCCGGCTGCGGCAAGTCGACGCTCGGCAACAGCCTGGTTTACCTGGAAGGCCGGATGAGGCACCTGGGCGGCCGGGTGGAACTCGACGGCGCCGGCCTGCCGATCGCCGACGGCCGGGCCATGCAGCCGCACCGGATGACCAAGGTCTCGCTCGTGCCCCAGTACGCGATGAGCGCCCTCAACCCCACCCGCCGGATCGGCCGGCTCACGACGGACCTGCTGCGCAGCCACGGCGTGCGCGACCGGGGCGTGATGACGGAGATGAGGCGGCGGCTCGAGCTCGTCGGGCTCGGCGAGAGCGTGCTCGACCGGTACTCCTTCGAGCTGTCCGGCGGGATGCGCCAGCGGGTCACGATCATCATGTCCACCCTGCTGAACCCGTCCCTGCTCGTCGCGGACGAGGTCACCTCCGCCCTCGACGTCTCCAGCCAGCGGGCCGTGGGCGAGATGATGATCGAGTTCCGGGACCGCGGGTTCGTCCGGAGCATGATCGCGATCACCCACGACCTGTCCATCCTGGCCCAGGTCGCGGACACCATCCTGGTGATGTACGCCGGGAGGCTCGCCGAGAAGGCCAGCACCGGCACCCTCATCGAGGCCCCGCTGCACCCCTACACCCAGCTCCTGCTGGCCTCGCTGCCCGAGGTCGGGGTCCGCCATGACCAGACCACGCTGACCGGCATCCCCGGCCGTCCGCCGTCGCTGCTCAGCCCGCCGCCCGGCTGCCGGTTCGCCGGCCGCTGCCCGTTCGCCCGGGAGAAATGCGCCGGGCAGCAGCCCCCGTTCGTCCAGGTCCAGCCAGGTCACCACGTGGCCTGCTGGAAGGTGAGCGAGGGATGGCCAGAGGCAGGCCGGGCATGAGCATGCTCCAGATCGAGCAGGTGTCCAAGCTCTTCCAGGCCAGCGCGTTCGGCGGCGACCCGACGCCCGCGCTGCGCGGGGTCAGCTTCGGCATCGGCCGCGGCGAGGTGGTCACGCTCATCGGCGAGAGCGGCAGCGGCAAGACCACCCTCGGGAGGATCATCCTGCGGCTGGCGTCGGCCACCAGCGGGCGGGTGATGTTCGACGGGACCGACATCGCCAGCCTGCGGCGCGCCGGTCTCCGCGACTACTACCGGCAGGTGCAGGGGGTCTTCCAGGACCCGTTCAGCTCCTGCAACCCCATCTACCCGGCCGACCGCGTCCTGGAGCTGATCCGCGGCGCGTACTTCCCGCGGATGGGGCGGCCGGAGTGGCGCGCCAAGATCGAGTCGGCGCTGCACGCCGTGGCGCTCGACCCCGGTGACGTGCTGGGCAAGTACCCGCACCAGCTGTCCGGCGGCCAGCAGCAGCGCCTGCTGATCGCCCGCGCTCTGCTGCTCGACGTCAGGCTGCTGGTCGCCGACGAGATCATCAGCATGCTCGACGCCTCCACCCGCGTCGACATCCTCAACCTGCTCATCAGCCTGAAGCGGTCCGGCCTGGCCATCTTGTTCATCACGCACGACCTGTCGCTCGGCCATTACGTCAGCGACCGGACGGTCATCCTGCGCCGCGGCGCGATCGTGGAGATGGGAGACACGGTCAAGGTGTTCAGCAATCCTCAGCACCCCTACACGAGAGATCTCCTGGCCGCCGTACCCGAACTGCACAAGAAATGGCATCCGGCCGCTGAGAAGACACAGGCCAACGGGGCGGGCGGTGTCAGGACGAGCACCCAGGACCGCTACCGCGCACGGCCGCTGGCCAGGAGACACAAGCCGCGGCCCGTCAGCGCGGTCGAGCCGCCGGCGCTGACGCAGGTCGCGGAAGACCATTTCGTCGCGGCCGCAGAAACTTGATACCTGGACTCGAGCATAACCTCGTTCGGCATAATTTTTTTGAATAATTTAGGCACATTGACTAAACCGGATAAGTCATCGGTCTTGGTTAATTAACCGGGCAAGGCGTGTGACACATGGGTGAAGTGTCCGCGAAACCGAACGGTCCAGCCTCGCGGGCGGCCCGGCGGGGGCGCCGGGCGCTGCTGTCCGCCGGCCTGGCCCTCGCGATGGCCGCGGCGGGCGCGCCGGCGGCGGGCGCCGCGGCGGGCACCCTGGGCCCCGCCAGCTCGCCGGGCCAGCTGCTGTCGCCGCTGGCCCTCGGGCTCAACGTCGCGCCGTGGGACTACATCTACGCCGCGGACACGTCGGCGGGCGGGGGCGTGGACGTGATCCAGCCGCTGCTGAAGGCGGCGGGCACGGGCCTGCTCCGCTACGGCGGCGGCTCGTACGCCGACTACTACGACTGGCAGACCAACACCGACATCCAGACCTGCATCTGGGGCAACCCCTTCGGGAGCTTCACCGGCGCTCCCTTCCCTTACGACACGACGGCACCGTTCACCGGCGCCAGCTGCGACAGCACCGACTCGCTGCCCTCCGACCAGTTCTCCGCCCAGGCCAAGGCGATCGGGGCGCAGAGCCTCGTGACCGTGAACTACGGATCAGGCACGCCCGCCGAGGCGGCCGCCTGGGTCAGCCACGCGGCCGGCACCGTGGCCTTGTGGGAGGTGGGCAACGAGAACTACGGCTGCTGGGAGGTCAACAACTGGCTGGCCCAGGCCCCGGAGAACTACCCGGGCTACAAGCCCAACGACTACACCACGGTCAACGGCGTCTACGAGAACCCGACCTGCCCCCAGGTAACCCAGGGGGACGCCCGCGGGACGCAGACCCTGGCGACCTCCTACGCGGTCAACGCCCGCCCGTTCATGATCGCGATGAAGCAGGCAGATCCCGCGGCCAGGATCGGCGTCCCCTGGGCCTTCGGCAGCACCGTGGCGGGCGCGGCCGTACCGGACAACGCCGAGTGGAACGACACGGTGCTCGGCCGGGACGGCCGGTACGTCAGCTTCGTCGACGCCCACTACTACCCGTTCTCGTTCGGCGGGGCGACCGGCGGCAGCAACCCGACCGACCAGCAGGTGCTCCAGGCCCTGCGGTCGGTGCCCTCGCTGTACCGGCAGATCCGCGCCGAGCTCGACGCCCGCGACCCCAGTGCCCAGGTCGTAGTGGGCGAGACGGGCGTGTCGAACAACACCACGACGACGGTGTGCACGCCCACCGGGGCGCTGTTCGCCGCCGGCGACGTCCTGTCCTGGCTCGCCGCCGGGGCGCAGAGCGTGGACTGGTGGGACATGAACAACTACGGCAACACCACCACGGCGTGCACCAGCCCGGACTACGGGATGTTCACCTCGAGCTCGCCGCCCGCGCCGGAGACGCCGTACTACGGGTACCTGCTGGCGTCGGTGCTGGCCCAGCCGCACGCGGCGCTCGCCGCGATGAGCACCTCCGACTCGGCGGACGTCCTGGCCTACCAGTCCCGGCTGCCCGGCGGCCACGAGGCCGTCGCCTTCCTCAACACCAGCACCAGCGCGGTGTCCGCAGTAACCTTCCGCCCCGGCGTCCCGCTGGCC
>Ga0207664_10002492_pt1 | contig 12189 bp, 9 predicted proteins | sample LARL83metaG_FD_184349 | JGI IMG/M metagenome (GOLD analysis project Ga0207664, IMG submission 184349) | Corn, switchgrass and miscanthus rhizosphere microbial communities from Kellogg Biological Station, Michigan, USA - LAR L8-3 metaG... | ecosystem: Host-associated > Plants > Roots >...
GGGACGTGAGCATGACATCGGGTGCAGCCAGCTCGATATCGGTAACGCCGTCACCGAAATGAGCGACCGCATGGCCGGTGGTGTTCGACAAGCCAATGGCACCACTATGGTCGAGCCTCGCATGGATGTACGGCACGCCGCCGACGCCGTTGTGTTCATGGCGAATCTTCCGCTGGACGCCAACGTTCAGTTCATGACCGTGATGGCGACCAAGATGCCGTATGTCGGCCGCGGTTGAGCGTGGGCGGTCCCCCTGGCCTGATACTACATCGGCCGCGGTTGAGCGTGGGGCGGTCCCCCCCGGACCGCGGCCGACGCCCTCGTCGGCCTTACTACATCGACCGAGGTTGAGCGTGGGGCGGTCCCCCCGGTCCGCGGCCGACGCCCTCGTCGGCCTCATACTACATACCCAGCAAATTCGGCTCTAGCTTCGAATATCCGTGTTCTTCCGCCCAGATATTCAGCGCCACCGTCGCGATCTCATCCACCACTGGCACCGCGTGGCCGTTCTTTGTGAGATCCACCGACTTCAGATAAGTCTGGCAGCTGTCACAGGCATCCACGCGCATGTAATCCAGCTCGGCCGCAATGTAGATGGGAAGCTTGTCCTTGTTCTCTTCCCCGCAACTCGGACAAACCACCCGCCGGTACAGCCACTCGGTCGAACACATCGAACACAGCAGCGAGCGCTTTCCACCGTCTCCCTCTCCGCGCAACACGCCAACCACCGGCCTGGCATTGCAAAACGGACACGTCGCCGGCGTGCTATCGACGTGAATATCGCCACGGGAAGCCAGATACTCAGCGTAGGGTTGCAACAGCACTCGAGCGAAGAATCTGTCGGCCGGATCGTACTCCGCCCTTCCCTGCCAGTGTTCTGCCAGTAGCTCTTCGGTGAGCTTAGCGCTGGAATCCGCCAGCGGCTTAGGGCCCGACCGCCGGACCAACGCGATCAATCCTGGAAAATAACACGCCAGTGCATGGATATCAGTGTTGCCCTCGGACCGCAGTGTTTCGAAAATCGGTTTCTGAAATTCCGTCAGTTCGCCGTAGAAATTCAGAAGGTTCGACGCGCCCGGATAAATCCTCGCGAGCTCCCCAGCCCGCGCAATACGATCATCCAGGCTCGGCTTCATTTTTCCGCGGCGAATCGCCGCCGGTTGCTCGGATATACCACAGGCGATGATGTGTCCTCGCCCAAGCCCTCGAAACGTATCCCTCAGTCATGGCGGTCATGCTGCCCGGAACCAGGAACAGGCCCATATAGAGATGAACGATAAATCCACCGATGGTCAGCAGCGCCGCGATCTCGTGAATCAGAACCATGGTCGAGCGTGCCCAAGCCAGCGAGAACGGAATATATTCCGGAAACCACAGGAAAATTCCCGAAAGCAACAACAAGATCGCTCCGTAATACATCAGCCAGTAGAACAGTTTCTGCCCGGCGTTGAAGCGCTCTTGCAAGGGAAGCAGTTCATCCTGATTGGTGGCGTAATCGTTCACCCGGGTGAGCCAGCGATGATCAGTCTCCGTAACCTCCATATCCCGGCGCCAGACTGTATGCATCCACACCGCCGCCGCGACAAAGCCAAGTCCGATAATCGGATGCCAGAATCTCGACGTCGGCCCACCGCCCAACACCACGGCAATCCAGAACAAATACGGCGTATAGAACGCCAGCCCGGTCGCCAGGCAATAGCAATAGACGCCCGCCGTCAACCAGTGCATGATCCGCTCGCGAAACGTGTAGCGCTGGATCGTATCGGCTCGAACGTAGTGACTAGCTGTCGCCATGTGGCTCAATTCGGCTCTTCCTTTTTTACCGCCGGCTGGGCCGATTCTTCCTCAACCTTTTTCGGGCCGAACCTCAGATAGTGAGTCGCCGCCCCCAGGATTCCAGCCGCGATCGCTACGTTCCCCAGCCATTTCAAAGGACCCTTCCAGATCCGCACTAGCAGCGGCACATGAGGATCCTTCGGCAGGCCGCCATATCTCTCGGGATGTTCGATGTCGTGCAGAACGTAAATCACGTGGGTCCCGCCCACCCCCGGTGGATCGTAAATACCAGCGCTCTTGTGCGACGTGTGCTCCTTAAGCTGCGCGACGCGCCGCTCGGCCAGATTCTTCATGTCGTCTTTACTGCCGAAGTGCAGGCAGCCGGTCGGACAGGCTTTGATGCAAGCCGGCTCCAGGCCTGCTCCAACACGGTCCGAGCATAGTGTACACTTGTGAACCTTCTTGGTCTCGGAATTGAACTTGGGAATATTGAACGGGCAGCCCGTCACACAGTACTGACATCCGATGCAGTTGGCTTGATTGAAGTCGACAATGCCGTTGGCATATTGCACGATCGCTCCATCGGCGGGGCAGGCGCGCAAGCAACCTGGATCCGCGCAATGCATGCAACCGTCCTTCCGCATCAGCCAACTCAGAGTGCCGTCGTCGGCAACGTGCTCGTTGAAGCGGATCAGGTTGTAGTAATTCCACGCCAGGTCCGGCATGGTCTGGTAGGTGTTGTCGAACACTGTCTCGCGAAACGGATATCCATTCCACTCCAGGCACGCCACTTCGCAGGCCTTGCAGCCGATGCAGGTGGTGACGTCGATCACCTTGCAGATCTGGTAATCGCGCGATGCATCGCGGCCGGGCACAGTGCCGGCGTGTCCTGAGATAGCCTTGATTTCGAGCGGTCCGTTGCTCATCGCGCTCTCTTCACGCTTTCTCCAGCTTCACCAGGAATCCTTTGAATTCCGGCGTGTAGGCGTTGGGATCGGTCACCGTGGGAGAAAGCAGGTTCACGATAGTCCGCGCATTCTTTCCGTCGTCCTCCTGGATCCCGCGATAACCTTGATGAATCGGAATGCCGATCTGATAAACCTTCTTGCCGTCGATCGTCATCGGTCGGATGCGGCGCGTCACCATGGCTTTTGCAATGTAGGCTGCGCCCCGCGCCGACGAAACTTTGACCTTGTCACCACCTTTGATCCCGAGGTCGCCCGCCAATTCCACCGGAATCTCGACAAACATCTCCGGAACCAATTGCACGTTCATCGGATTGTTTTTGGTCCAGTAATGATAATGTTCCGTCAATCGATATGTCGTGCAAACAACCGGAAAGCCCTGCTCGGGCGTGCCGTACTTGTCCATGTCCGACTTGTACTTCTTCACCACCGGATTGTTCGACTGCATCGGATGCAGTGGATTTGCGATCGGGCTCTCGATCGGTTCGTAATGCTCCGGGAATGGACCGTCCGCCATTCCAGCCAGCGGCACAAACAATCGCCCCACGCCTTCCGGGTTCATGATGAACGCGCCCATGTGATCCTTGGGAGCCGAGTCGGCTTTAAAATCCGGCACGTCGTTGCCCACCCATCGCTTCTGCGCCTCGTTCCACCACACCTGGCGCCGATCCACATCCCACGGCTTGCCGTTGGCGTCGCAAGACGCGCGGTTATACATCACGCGCCGGTTCATCGGCCACGACCAGGCCCAGTTGGGATAAATGCCGAGCCCCGACGGGTCCTCCGTACCCCGGCGTTGGATCAGCGCTCCGGCTTCGGTCCACGAGCCGCACCACAGCCAGTTCCCACTCGCGGTCGAACCGTCATCCCGAAGAAATGCGAAGCCCGGCAACTGCTGGCCGGCCTTGATGACCTGCTGCGTCGCAGGATCGGTGACGTCGCCCAGCGCCCGTCCGTTCAACTCACGAGCCACCTCGGAGAGCGACGGATTATTGGGATCGGTATAATTCCAGGCTAGATTAAGAATCGGGTCCGGGAACTTGCCGCCGTCCTTTTGATATAGCGCTCGTACCTTTAGAAAAATCCGCGCCAGGATCTCTTGATCGAGCTTCGCATCGCCCGGTGGGGGCAGCGCCGCCCACTTCCATTGCAGCCAGCGCGCCGAGTTGACGAACGTGCCGTCTTTCTCCGCGAATCCGGCGCCAGGCAGGCGATACACCTCGGTCTTGATATTTTTCATATCGTCGGCCGAGATGCCGGGCGACTGCCAGAAACTACTGGTCTCATCCGGATAAATTTCGCACACCACCAGCCAGTCGGCTTTTTTCAGCGCGTCGATATTCTTCTGCGAATTCGGCCCGATCGCGACGCCGTTCATTCCGAATGCGAGTAGGCCCTTCACCTTTCCCGCGTACATGTCGTCCCAGATGTGCGCCCAGGAGTACTCGCGATCCACTTTCGGCAAATAGGAAAACGCCCAATCGTTTTCTTTCTTGGCGGCGTCGCCGTACATTGACTTCATCAGAGAGACCGCGAACTTCGGCGTATTCGACCAGTAGTTCCACGAATCCCATTCCTTTGGCTTAGATGATTTGGGGGTAATGCGCGCCATCCACGCAGCAAAGTCCTGATCCGCTGGGATGGGTACTTTCAAATACCCTGGCAGATTGTCGAAGATTCCCGCGATATCGGTCGCGCCCTGAATGTTGGAATGTCCGCGCAGCGCATTCACGCCGCCGCCCGCTCGTCCAACGTTTCCGAGCAGCAACTGCAGCATCGCCGCGGTGCGGATGATTTGCGATCCAAAACTGTGTTGCGTCCATCCGACTGCGTAGATGATCGTGCCGACCTGCTTCATGTCGCCGTCCTTCCGGATCGACGTGAACAGATCGGCGGCCTTCAAGAACTGATCCTTCGGAATCCCCGTAATGCGCTCCACCATCTCCGGCGTGTAACGCGAGTACTGTTTCTTCAAAAGCTGATAAACGCAACGCGGGTTTTCGAGTGTCGCATCGTAACCAACGTTCGGCGGCAGCGCCGCTGGAGCATTTGCCGCAGCCTTGCCACCAGCCTCTTCGTAATTCCAGCTCGATTTATCGTAAGTTTGCGCTCCGCTATCGAAACCGGAATACAAACCGTCTTCCGGCAGCTTGAAGCCGTCCTTCACGATGAACGACGCGTTGGTCTGGTTCACCACGTAATCTTTGGCGATCCGCTGGTTTTCGAGCGCGTAGCGGATCAAGCCGCCCAGGAACGCGATGTCCGAGCCGGCGCGAATCTGCAGATGCAAATCGGAAACCGCCGCGGTTCGCGTAAACCGTGGATCGACCACAATCATCTTTGCATTGCGCTGCCGCTTGGCCTCGATGGCCCACTTAAAGCCGCACGGGTGATTCTCGGCCGGATTGCCGCCCATGATCAACATCATGTCGGTGTTCTTGATGTCGATCCAGCCATTCGTCATGGCGCCTCGTCCGAATGTGGGCCCCAAACTGGAGACCGTGGGGCCGTGTCAAACCCTGGCCTGATTTTCGAGGTACACCACGCCCAGACTGCGCATGGTCTTCACTGCCAGGTAATTGAACTCGTTGGTGTCGGTGCAGCCGCCGTTCCAGGCGATGCTCTCGACCCGGTTTACCGTCCGTCCCTGCGAATCGGTGGTAATGAATCCTTCATCGCGGGTCTTCTTTATGTGGCGCCCGATCTCCTCTATCGCCTGGTCCCACCCGATGTCTTCCCAATGATCCGATCCCGGCCGCCGCACCTGCGGCTTCAACAGTCGCCGTTCATTCAGGATGTCCTGCATCAAAGACGATCCTTTGGGACACAGCGTCCCTCGATTGATGGGATGATCGGGATCGCCTTCGACGTGCACTACCTGTGGCGTGACGTTCTTGGCTTTGTCGCCGATGGTGTGAATGATGATGCCGCAGCTCACCGAACAATAGGGGCAAGTGGAACGTGTCTCGGTGGTCCGCGCGATCTTCAACTCTTTGGCTTGAGCGTACGCGGTCTTAACATCAAAGCCGAGGACGGAGGCGATAACGGCGCCGCTGCCCGCCTTTAGAAAGCTCCTGCGTGTAGGGTTCATGAGCTACCTCCTAAGGAGTTGTCCGGTCCGAGTATATCACCGGCAACTCGCTCTGATTGTTACGAAATCTAGAAACCATAGGCCACTGCCAAATTGGCCTGATCGCCTCGGTTGTTTGCGGCGATCTGGTTGCGGAAGTCGGTCAAGAATCGGCGGTATTCCCAAGCAAACGTCACACTCGAATTCAATTTGTACATCAAGTTTGCCAGGTAGGTCTGATATGTTGTTAAGCGAGGTATCGAAGAACGCGTTCAGCAGGATAGTCCCGTACACCGTTACTGGAACCTTGTTTGTGACGTGACTGCCGGCGCCGTGCTCGCCGCCTCAGGGCTTTTTACGGGCGTTTGCGGCTGGACGACCGCGGTGACAGCCGCTGGTGATTTAATGACAGTCGCCACCTCAGCTGCGCTCAACAACCATTTTGCCTCGAGGAGGGAAGCCAGGGCACGAACCCGTTCGGCGCTTGGGCTGGATTCGAGCTTCTCCAGGTCGGAATTCGTAATACCCTTATCCCGGAGAATCCTTGCAAGGTCGGCGGCCGAGTCCTGGGCAAACGCCGGTGCCAAAAGAGGCTGGGCCACGGTCGCTAACGCGCGAGGCTAAGTTCAGGCACTAGCGCGCGCCGGCAGTCCCTCATCAGCGCTGGGGCCGTAAATGCTCGGCACCTTGCCACCCATCGGCCGCAGGTAGCTGGATAGCTGCCCGCGGTGATGAATCGAGTGGCTGCTCATCAATCCCGCATACGCGACAGCCGGGAAGGTAAACATGCCGAAAAAGTCGAGCGGCCGCGACAGGTTTTCGCCCTGTACCTGCGTGAGTTGAGAGACCGCCTGGGCATGGTTTTCGTCATACCACTTGAGCACATCGGCAGGCGTCTTTATTGATGCCGGCTTCGAGCCGTCGCCGGTACGTTCGTATTTTCCCAACGCGATTCCATTCAGGAAGAAGCACTCGGTCGACGCAATGTGCCAGGCCAGATCGAGTGCACTCTTCGACTTCGGATCCGGGCACCAGCCGCAGTTGTCGGCCGGTATAGCTTCGATCACGCGGCGCGTGGTCTTGTGCTCGTTTCGAATCTGGGGGAGATAAATTTCGTTAAGGAGAAAGGTCGCTTGTTCTGGTGTCATTCCTGAAAGGTATCATGGTTCACGGTTTGACGCATTCGAAGTTCGCGGCATCCTTCATATCACCCGTCCCCTTGTAGCGGACCACCTGCGGATAAACGCACAGCGGCCGCTGCAAAGCGACGCCTTTCGCGGGAGCATTATCCACGTATTTTGTGGCAATAATTTTTTCCGGGGCCACCCCTTTTTCCACCCAGCGCGCCACCGCGCTCACCAGGTCGTGATCGGCGTCCAATTGCGAAGCCGGCGGCGGAAGCGATCCTCCAAAAGCTGTTGCACCGGGCCCACCCGCGCAATGGTACAAGCCCGGCACCAGAAAGGCGCGGAAGAATCCTTGCGTCCGCTCCAGGCCCTTCTGGGCCGCGACCACTGTCTCGTAATAATCGATCCCGTTCTGCGCCGGAATCAGCGGATCGGCCGCGCCATGATAGTAGATCAGCTTGTGGCCCAGCCGCCGGAATTCTTCCAGATTCGGATCCGTCGCGTTGGTGACCGGAGCGAGTTTCTCATCGGCCATCGCGATATCGCGATCGAAGTCGAACTTCCGGAAGCTCCACTCCGGATCGTGGAATAAGACGTAGCTCCAAAAATCGTTGGAACTGACCCCGGAAGTACTCGCCCGGTTGATCACCATCTGACCGCCCGCCTTGCCCCAACCCAACTCGCCGCCCGGATAGGGGCCGGGATAGAGCTTCTGCCCGGTCCGCGGGTTCACCGGCCCGCTATAGATCTTCTCCACTGCGCCGACCTGCGCGGCGGTCAGGCAGCTCGAGGTATCGCTACCTTTGCAAAGCAGCTTCTTCGGATCAAAATGACATCGCATGGGGTCGCTGATGAGACCATCCACCGCGCCATCCAGCGCATCGCACGCCGCCAATGCCGCGTTTTGAACCAGCTCCAGTTTTTCCTGCGGAAGACTCGTCTCCGGCGTGCCCGTCACTACACCGTTCCAAACTTCGCTCATCATCTGATGCGTCCAGAAATTGGCAGCATCGCCGGCCACAACTCCGTCATAATCCGCGGGAAAGCGTTGCGCCTCCATCAATCCCTGCTTCCCTCCCGTAGAACAGCCGAGATAATAGGAATATTCAGGCGGCTTTGCATAATACGCTTGAATAATCGCCTTCGCGGCCACCGTGGTCAGGTGCAAACTACGGTAACTGTAATCGATGAGCCGCTCCTGGTCTTGGAGCCACGCACGCGGCTCCTGGGCCGTGTGACCCGTATCGGTACTGGCAGTGGCGAATCCATTCTTGAGACCTGCCGCCATGGGCGCGAAGCTGATCGTCCCTGCCAGTCCGCCGTTGCCGACGCCTTCCAAACGCCCGTTCCAATTCGACGCCGGCAGCCAGACCTCGAAGTGGATTCGAGAGACATCCGTCGGCTTCAGGATGCCATGCACCTCGCAGAATGCCGGCAGATCCTCGATCGCACGTCCGTTGGGCGGCGTGAACGTTCCCGCTGAAACAGACTTCGCCAGCGTGATAGTTGTGTTCGGCAGCGCGAGGCTGGCTAGTCCCTCGCAACTCGCGCCGAATGCGATCGGAGCCATGAGCGAAACAATGAGCGACAAGCGGAAATTCATAAGGCTGCTCCTTTTCAATACCGCAAGAGTGCGAACTTTACTGTCATCGAGCAGACTGATGGTAGAACCGGAGGCGCGAACGAAAGCACGGCTGCAATCGAGACGGACGTACCGACACTGCCTGAAACCGAGGTTCCGCCGGCCATCGCCAGCACGGAACCCAGACTGAGCCCTGCGGCGGAGGCAAGCTTTTGCGCCTGGGTGGTTGCATCGGCTAGCAGGTCGGAGGTCGGGCAGACGTGCGATTGCTGCGCTTGTGTCGAGACCTGAGTCCCTTGAACGTTGAACGACAGCATCAGCCCGGTGTTCTGTTTCGCGATACTCTGCTGCAGCGCCGTCAACATCGCGATCGTATCCTTTATCTTTGTCAGCGGCGCCGGCAGCGAAAAAACCCATTGCATTGGAGGAGCCACGATGGTTGACGGTATGACCGGCATTCCAACGTATAGCAAGCTTGGCGACAAGCTCAGCCCGACAAAATTCGCCGCCGTAATCCCCGACCCCTGCAGCGCCGCCACCACGTCATCCAGGCTGGTGTTCAGCCCCGACTGGACGCTCACGGCGAACATTACCTGATCGGGTTGCTGGCTCATGCTGCGCGTCGCCGTAACCGTTACCGAGTTCGAATCGAGCTGGGCGAATGCCGCGGGAACCGGCAAAATTAGCAAGAAAAAGGGCAAGCGTTTTACCATAAGTGCAGTATACTCTCCATTCATGCCTGATCAGCCCGCCCTGCTTGATTTTCAACACATCTCCGTCATGCGCGGACAAAAGACCGTGCTCGACGACATCACGCTGCGCATCCAAGCCGGCGAGCACGTCGCGATCCTCGGGCCCAACGGCTCCGGCAAGTCGACGCTGATCAAAGTGATCACACGCGAGTGCTATCCGCTAGCGCGCCGCGACTCCTCGCTGACCATCCTCGGCCGGGATTCCTGGAACGTGTTTGAACTCCGTCCCCTCCTGGGCGTCGTCTCGAATGATTTGATGAGCACCTGCACGCGTGATATCACCGGTCTCGAAGCGGTGCTGTCCGGATTTTTCAGCAGCATCGGCATTCAGCCTTATCACCATGTCACGCCGGCCATGCGAAAGAAAGCCGAGGAAGTGCTGGGTATTCTCGAAGTTCCTCACCTGGCCGATCGATTCATGGACGAGATCTCTTCCGGCGAAGCGCGCCGTATCCTGATTGGCCGCGCCCTGGTGCACGATCCTCTGGCGCTCCTGCTCGATGAGCCGAGCAATAGTCTGGATCTGCATGCCACGCTCGAACTGCGCGAATTTGTGCGGAAGCTGGCTCAAGCCGGCACCGGCATTCTGCTCGTGACACACCATCTTCCCGACATCATTCCAGAGATCGATCGCGTGATCCTCCTACAAAAGGGGCATTTTCGCCCCGATGGAAATAAGCAGCAACTTTTGACTGCCGAGCGGCTCACCCAGCTCTTTGGGCTTCCCGTGGAGCTGGCTCGGCGCGACGGTTATTACCATCTCTGGTGATTTCGAATGGGCCAACTGCTCCAAGATCTGCGCTACGGAGTCCGGATGCTCGCCAAGTCGCCGGGCTTCACCGTCGTCGCGGTCTTGACTCTTGCGCTTGGAATCGGAGCGAACACCGCCATCTTTAGCGTCGCCGATGCGCTTTTGATCCGCCCACTGCCCTACCAGGACCCGGACCGCCTGGTTATCGTCACCAACGCCATGGGACCCAATCGCCGTGCGTTCTCTTATCTCCGGGCAACGTTCCTTCAGGAGCATAGCCGCTCGTTCGAGGGTTTTGTGCCGTTCGTGGCTGAGAACTTCAACATGACCGGGCGCGGCGATCCTGAGCAGCTTCCAGCAGTGCGCGTGGGCTGGAATTTTTTTCAAGTACTAGGCGTCGGACCCGCGCTCGGACGTTCGTTCCGTTCGGAAGAGGATCGCCCCGCTGGCCACCCCGCGGTCTTGATCAGCGATTCGCTTTGGAAGCGGCGCTTCGGTGGCGACTCTGGCGTGCTCGGGCAGTCCATCATACTGGACTCGGTGGACACCACCATCATCGGTGTCATGCCGATGGACTTCGAATTTGCGCCACTCGGCCGCAGCATCGACATCTGGTCCACCCGAACTTTTGAGGCCAATAATCTAACACCGGAACAGGTCCAGGGCGGGATCAACTACCTGATCGCTGTGGCCAGGATCCGCCGCGATACGTCCCTCGACCAGGCGCAAGCCGAGATGCTTGTGCTGGACAGTCAATATCGCCGCGAGCACCCGAACATGGTCGATGCCGATCCTCGCTTTAGCACCGGCCTTAATCAGGTGCAGACCCTGATGGTCGCCAACGTCCGTAGTGCCGTGCTGGTTCTGTTCGCGGCGGTAGGGTTCGTATTGTTGATCGCTTGCGCCAACGTCGCCAGCTTACTTCTCTCCCGGGCCTTGGCGCGACGTAAGGAAATCGCGGTTCGGACGGCGCTGGGTGCCAGCCGGGGCGGAGTTATTCGCCAGTTGCTTACCGAAAACGCTCTACTGGCCGCTGCCAGCGGGGCCATCGGCATTGCATTGAGCTATTGGACCGCTCGCGCTATGTCCGCGCTTCCCACCAATGCCTTGCCCCGCGTCAATCGAGTTCAGATCGATGGTCAAGTGCTCGCCTTTACCGTGGCCGTGTCCCTTCTGACTGGAATCCTGTTCGGTCTCATGCCCGCGTTGCAGCTTTCAAAACCCGACGTGCAGAGCGTTCTTCGGGAGGAAGGCCGAGGCGCCGCAGGCGGGAAGCGGCGCAATCTGCTGCGCAGCCTCTTGGTTATTTCACAGGTGGCGCTTTCTTTGATCCTGCTGATTGGGGCCGGCTTGCTGATGCGTAGTTTTCTAACGCTCCGCAGCGTGAATGTCGGATTCAATCCACATAATCTTCTGGTGATGAACATCGCTCTGTCGCCCTCCCGCTACGCGACTCCCGCCCAAACGGGCCGCTTCTTCGATCGCTTGACCAAGCAGGTGGCAGGCTTGGCAGGCGTACGCTCGGTGGCGGTCTCGGCTGGTTTACCGCTTCGTCCGGCGCGGTATTCGCCGCTATTGCCCGAGGGTTCCCCGGAAGTTCCCATGGGGCAGCGCCCGCAACACTCGATAGAGGCCATCAGTCCCGCATTTTTTGAAACCATGGGCATTCCTCTTTTGCGTGGCCGCGCGTTTACCGACCGCGATCGGGACGGTGCGCCACTGGTCGGAATCGTCAACGAAGCTTTTGTGAATCGTTCCTGGCCGAACCAAAATGCTCTCGGCAAGCGCATCCTCATTGGCACTATGAAGGAACCCACTATCGTAGTGGGCGTTGTCGGCAACGTCAAGAACATCCGGCTGGCGGTGCAGAGCGTACCGCAACTGTTCTATCCATTAGCGCAGCGTCCCGCGCAGTCCATGAATCTGCTGGTACGCTGCCAAGGCGATCCGCGCGCGCTTGTAGCTCTCGTTCGATCCGAGATTCTGACTATCGACAAAGAGCAGCCGGCCACCTACGTGCGTACCATGGAGCAACACCTGGCCGACTCTATCGCGCCGGATCGTTGGACCACCATCTTGCTGGTCGTCTTTTCGACCATCGCCCTGGTGGTCGCGACGGTCGGCCTCTACGGTCTCATTTCGTATTCGGTGGCCCAGCGTACGCAG
>Ga0207664_10002493_pt1 | contig 12189 bp, 9 predicted proteins | sample LARL83metaG_FD_184349 | JGI IMG/M metagenome (GOLD analysis project Ga0207664, IMG submission 184349) | Corn, switchgrass and miscanthus rhizosphere microbial communities from Kellogg Biological Station, Michigan, USA - LAR L8-3 metaG... | ecosystem: Host-associated > Plants > Roots >...
TCCGCGCACTCGTCGGAGTAGTTCATCGACAGCTCGTTGAAGCGGTCGAGCAGGCCGCGCAGCTCGGCGACGCCGTCCTCGACGTTGCCGCGCACGTCCTTCTGCGGGTCCAGCTGCGGCTCCTGCTCCAGCAGGCCGACGCTCGCGCCCGGCGCGAGCTGGGCGGTGCCGCGGTACTCGGTGTCGAGCCCGGCCATGATCTTCAACAGCGTCGACTTGCCGGCGCCGTTGTAGCCGAGCACGCCGATCTTCGCCCCGGGGTAGAACGAGAGCGAGACCTCTCTCAGGACCTCCTTGTCGGGCGGGAACGACCGCGACAGGCGGTGCATCGTGAAGATGTACTGGGCGCTCATCGAGCCGCGGAGGATAGATCAGGCGGGCGGTGCGACGGCGGCCGACCGTCGATGCGCCCCGTGCTCCCGCACGGCGAGCGCGGCGGCCGGCGCGATCGCCAGCGCGGTGATCGCGAAGGCCCACCAGAACGTCGAGCCGAACGCCTGCGCGAGCGGTTCGGCGATCCGTGCGCGCACTGCCGGCGAGACCTGCTCGAACGAGGCGCTGCCGCCGGCCGCGACGCCTCCGAACGCCTGCGTGATCTCATGCGTCAGCACGACCGCCAGCAGCGCCGTTCCGATCGAGCCGCCGGTGCGCTGCAAGGCGTTCAGCGCGGCCGTCGCGCGCGGCACCTGCGGCGGGCGCAGCTGCGCGAAGGCGGCCGCCATCGTCGGCATCATCGCGCAGCCGAGGCCGATCCCGCGCAGCACGAGCGCGCCCGAGAGCAGCACGTACGAGGTGGTCGCGGTCACGAAGGCGAGCGGCAGCGTCCCGAGCGCCATCAGCGCGAAGCCGACGGTCGAGACGCCGCCGCCGCCGAGGCGGTCCGTCAGGCGGCCGGAGATCGGCATCACGGCGGCGGCGCCGAGGCCCTGCGGCGCGAGCAGCAGGCCGGTCGAGAGCGGCGTCTCGCCGCGCGCGACCTGGAAGTACAGCGCGAGCACGAGGATCGAGCCGAACAGCGCCGCGCCCGCGAGCGTGATCGACAGCGCAGCCGGGCGGAAGCAGCGCTGGGCGAACAGCCGCACGTCCACCAGCGGCCGCTCGGCATGCCAGCCGTGCCACGCGAACAGCGCGAGCAGCGCGAATCCGAGCGCGATCGGGACCCACGCCAGCGGCGAGCCGATGCCGCCGTGCGACTCGACCTCCGAGAGCCCGAAGACGATCGCAGCCAGGCCCGGCGGCAGCAGCGCGACGCCGACCCAGTCGAGCCGGCCGGCGTCGCTGCGGCCCTGGTCGGAGGTCAGCAGCCGCGCCGCGAGCACCAGCGCCAGCAGCACGATCGGCACGTTCACGTAGAAGATCCAACGCCACGAGGCGTTGTCGAGGATCAGCCCGCCGATCACCGGCCCGAACACGGGCGCGAGCAGCATCGGCACGCCGATCACCGCCATCACGCGCCCGACGCGCGTCGGCCCCGCCGTCTGCGCGAGCAGGCTCATCCCGACCGGCATGATCATGCCGCCGCCGATCCCCTGCACGATGCGGAACGCGATCAGCGACTCGGCCGACCACGCCAGCCCGCACAGCGCCGAGCCGATCCCGAAGACGGCGACCGAGACCATCCAGATGCGCTTGGAGCCGAAGCGCTCCGACATCCATCCGCTCAAGGGGATGACGATCGCGAGCGACAGCAGGTAGCCGGTCGCGACCCACTGGATCGTCGTCAGCGAGCTGTGCAGCTCGCGCGCGAGCGTCGCGAGCGCGACGTTGACGATCGTCGTGTCGAGGATCGACATGAAGACGCCGAGCACGACGACGCCGGCGACCACCCAGACCTCGCGCCCGAGCGGCGCGCCGGGAGCCGTGGACGCCGTCGGCCGCTCGCTTTGGCTGACCGAGGCCACGCTTCGCCGCTACCCTCGGGCGAGTCATGCCAACCGTCTTCGACGTCGAGCAGGCCATCCTGCTGCTGGAGCTCGAGCCGCCCTTCGACAAGCGTGCGGTGCAGCTCGCGCGACGCAAGATGGCGAAGCGCTGGCACCCCGACATCGCCCCGCCGGGACGTCAGCACGAGCACCAGCGCCACCTGCAGGCGATCAACGAGGCGGCCGACGAGCTCGAGCGCCTCGCCGAGTCCAGCCGCGGCGGCAGAGTCACCGGCAACGCGGTGAGGGTCGCGGCGGCCGCCGCGCGCAAGCGCCGCGCCGAGGAGGGCGCACGCGCCTACGCCGAGCAGCAGCGCGCGCAGGAGGAGGCGCAGGAGCGGGCCAAGCACGACCCGTTCGGCGCGCGCGTGCCGGATCACTCGGTCGTGCACCGCTACGCGCGCTGCAACGCCTACCCGGAGTGGGGCGTCGGCTCGGTGACCGGCATCTACTTCTCCGGCGAGGGCGACGACACGCAGCAGTGGGCGCGCGTGAAGTTCCAGCACGGGATCCGCACGATCCCCGCCGGCACGCTCCACTTCGTCGACTTCTCCAGACCCGACCCGGCCGCCGAGCGCGTCGAGCGCTTCATGACGGCGGCGCGCCACGCGCTCGCCGAGGGCGACCCGAGACTCGCCGCGCAGCGCCTGATCTACGCGCGCGACGCCGATCCGAGAAACCCGGTCGTGCTGCGCCAGCTGACCGTCGCCTTCTGGCAGTCGGGCGACCTCGCGGCCGCGGGGCGCGCCGTGCGCGACTGGGCGCGCGCCGAGCCGGACCGCCCGACGCCGCACCGCTTCGCCGCCCGCATCTACGAGGACATGCGGGCGTTCGACCTCGCACGCGACGCCGCGCTCAGAGAGACCGCCGCCGCGCCCGGAGACGCCTCCGCGTGGGAGCGGCTCGGACGGCTGCGGCTGCGGCTCGGCGACCGGCCGGGCGCGCAGGCGGCGCTCGAGCGCGCGCGCGGGATCGCGCCCACGATGGAGGGCCTGCTCGACCTCGCGCTCGTGCACCAGCTCTCCGGCGACGTCGGCGCCGAGGTGACGGCCTGCGAGGCCGCGACGCTGCTCGCGCCGGGCTCGCCGGCGGCCTGGTCGCGCTACGCGCACGCGCTCGCGCGCACCGATCGCGTGAGCGACGCGATCGAAGCGTGCGAGCACGCGCTGACGCTCGGCCGCGACCCGGAGGTGCTCTCGCTGCTGGGCGCGCTGCGCGAGCGCGCGCCGCGCGTGCTGCCGGCCGAGAGCATGGCGTCGTGAGCAGCGCGTCGTCTAGACTCCAGCGGGGCTTTCGGCGGTCCGCCGAGCGGGTCCGCGAGCCGACATGCGCGAGTAGCTCAATTGGTAGAGCACCGGCCTTCTAAGCCGATGGTTGCGGGTTCGAGCCCCGTCTCGCGTGCTGAGGACCCGGGATGGGTCCAGGGGGGATGAGAACGATGGACGCGCCCGCACCGCTGCGCACGGACAACCTGCTCGACGCCGTCGAGGGGACGCTGCGCGCGCTCGACCCGGCCGCCTTCCGCGTCGTGCCGATCCTCAGAGCCGACGCGGGCGCCGACGTCAGCGCGATCGCGCTGAAGCCGGAGGCGGCGCCGGCCGCGCTGGAGGCGCTGGCCGCCGATCCCGCGATCGCCTCCGTCGAGCAGCAGGGCGGCCAGCGCTTCCTGATGCGCTACGCCGACGAGCGGATCGCCGCGACCGGCGCCGACCTGGAGGCCGGCCGCCTGACGGGCATGGAGACGGACGACCTGCGCGCCGGGAAGCGCGCGGTGATCGACTTCTGCGACCCGAACGCGACGAAGGCGCTGCACGTCGGCCATCTGCGCAACATCGCGCTCGGGCAGGCGGTGACGATGGCGCTGCGCGCCGCCGGCGTCCACGCCGAGCGCCAGTCGCACATCGGCGACGCCGGCCGCTCGATGGGCGAGGCGATGGCTGGCTACGAGCGCTGGGCGGCGCCCGCGACGCCCGCGCAGGCCGGGGTCAAGGGCGACAAGTTCGTCGGCGAGCTGTACGCGCGCTACGTGCGCGAAGAGGCGCCGGTCGCCGAGGTCCACGACGGCGACGCGCCGGTCGCGCGCGACCTGCACGAGATCGACGACGACGCGCAGCGGCTGCTGACCGGCGTCGAGCAGGAGGACCCGCAGGCGCTCGCGCTGTGGCGGCGGGTGCGCGACTGGGCTGTCGAAGGTCAGAACGAGACGCTCGCGCGGCTGGGGGTCCGCTTCGAGCGGATCATCTACGACTCGCAGCGCACGCAGACGAGCAAGCAGGTCGCGCAGCTCGGCGTCGAGCGCGGCGTGTTCGTGAGGGAGCCGCACGGCACGATCGCCTACCTGACCGGCGACGACAGCTATCCGGTGATGCCGCTCACGCGCGCCGACGGCTTCCCGACCCACCACCTGCGGGTCGTCGCGATGTGGCGCGACATGATGCTCGAGCTGCAGGACTGCGACCTGATCCATCTCTCCGGCGACGAGTGGAAGGCGCACGTGATCCACGCGGAGGAGCTGCTGGGCAGACTCGAGCCGGACCTGCGCGTGCTGCCGAGCCGGCACATCGTGCACGGGATGGTGTCCGCCGAGGTCGGCGGCGAGCTGTCCTCCTCGAAGGGCACCGCTCAGCTGGTCGACGACCTGCTCGACGAGCTGGCGGCGCGGCCCGAGCTGCGCGCGCTCGCGCACGAGGGCGAGCCGCTGACCTCCGCCGACGATCTCGTGGCGATCGCCGTGCTCGGCTATTGCCTGGACAAGCCGGTCCACAAGGGCCTCGTGATGCCGACCGTCGAGCACTTCCTCGACCCCGACCACAACACCGGCTGGCGGATCGCGCTCGCGTGGGCCAAGGCGTGGGAGGCGGCCAACGACGGCGCGCCCGACCCCGCGCCCGCGGATCCGGCCTACCGCCACATCGTGCTCCAGTCCCAGGTCCATCGCCGCAACCTCGCGGTCGCGCTGGAGGACCTCGACCTGCTGAAGTACGTGCGCTATGTCGGCCACCTCAGCGGCTGGTACCTCGATGGCGAGCACGACGCGCGCGTCGGGCGCGTGATGCGTGCGATCCTTGTCAGCGGGCTCGGCGCGCTCGGGCTCGTGCGCGCCGGCGTGCAGCCCGCCCGCGCCGAGCTGCTGCGCCGCGCCGAGACGGCCCAAGCCGCGATCAGCTGAGAACGAGGGAGCCGCACGCCATGAATCCCCCCCAAGGCACAGCGACCGACGAGCGCGTCCTCAACGAGCTCGACACCTACGGCCCGGCCTACATGCGCATCGCCGAACGGCTCGGCGGCTACGAGCAGACCGAATCCGAGGCGGAGCAGGTGATCGAGCTGCTCGGCCTGCAGGAGGGCGACCTCGTCCTCGACGCCGCCTGCGGCTTCGGCCGCTTCGCCGAAGCGCTCCACCGCCACGGGATGGAAGCGGTCGGGATCGACATCTCGCCGGCGGCGATCGCCGAGGCCGAGCGGCGCAGCCCCGGCCCGCGCTACCTCGTCCACGACCTCACCAAGCCGCTGCCGGAGGGCGTCGGGCCGTTCGACGCGCTCGTCAACGTCTACTCGTCGTTCGGCTACGGCGTGACCGTCGCCGAAGATCTGGAGATGCTCGCGTGCCTGCACCGGGCGCTGCGGCCGGGCGGCTCGATCGTGATGCAGCTCTCCGATCTGGAGCGCTCGCGCTTCCGGCTGAGAAGCGACGCCGAGCCGGTCGTGCGCGTCACCAACGGCGTGACGGAAACGCTCACCGTCAGCTTCGCCACGGGCGAGCTGCACGTCCGCTACGAGCTGGACGGCGACGTCGTCGACTCGCGCATCCGCATGTACGAGGCCGAGGACCTCGTGCGCATGCTCGAGCAGGTCGGCTTCACCGACGTCTCGGCCTACGGCGACTTCACCGGCAAGCCGAAGCAGCCCGCGGACCGCCTCGTGCTGGTGGCGCGCGCGTGACCCGAGGAGGGACGGGGGACGTGGGCAACCTCAACGACGTCGACGCGATGGGCGGGGCGTTCATCGCGATGTCCGACAAGCTCGGCCGCTACGAGGAGACGCGCGCCGAGTGCGAGCAGATCGTCGCGCTCGTGGGGCTGGCGCCGGGCGCGCGGATCCTCGACGCCGGCTGCGGCTTCGGGCGCACGGTCGGCGTGCTCGCCGAAATGGGCTACGACGCGGTCGGCGTCGACATCTCGCCGGCGGTGATCGAGGAGGCGCGGCGGCGCAACCCGGGCCCCGCCTACCTCGTGCACGACCTCACGCAGCCGCTGCCGGCCGAGGTCGAGCGCTTCGACGCGGTCGTCAACGTCTACTCGTCGTTCGGCTACGGCGAGACGGTGGAGGACGACGCGGCCGTGCTGCGCACGTGGCACGACGCGCTCAAGCCCGGCGGCGCGCTTGTGATGGAGCTGAGCGACATCGAGCGCTCGCAGGCGCGCCTGGGCCCGCTCGGGACCGTCGTGGACCGCGAGGACGACGGCGTCCACGAGCACCTCTGGTGCGACCCCGAGACGCACATCCTGCACGTCAGATACACGGCCGACGGCCAGACGCTCGACGTCGACACGCGCCTCTACGAGGCCGGCGAATTGGCCGCGATGGTGGAGGCCGCCGGCTTCCGCGAGGTCGCGCGCTATGGGGGCTTCGACGCCCACCCGAAGCAGCCGACCGACCGGCTCGTGCTGGTGGCGCGCGCATGAGCAGACGCGTCGCGGTCGTCGTCGACGCCTACTCCACTGGCGCGAGACTCGCGCCGCGCTTCCACGCCGCCGGGCTCGACGTCGTGCACGTGCAGTCCTCGGCGCAGCCGCCGGACTTCTACCTGCGCGCGCTCAAGCGCGAGGACTTCGTCGCGAACGTCGTGCACGCGGGCGACATCGAGGCGACGGCCGAGCAGGTCGCGCGCTTCGAGCCGGCGTTCGTCGTCGTCGGCTCCGAGCCGGGCGTGCTCGTGAGCGACGCGCTGTCCGAGCGGCTCGGCCTGCCGTCGAACGGCACCGCGCTGAGCGCCGCGCGGCGCGACAAGCACCTGATGGCGCAGGCGCTGCGCGCCGCCGGCGTGCGCGCGATCGAGGAGATGAAGACCGGCGACGCGGAGGAGGCGGTCGCGTGGGCCCTCAGGCGCGGCGACTGGCCGGTCGTCGTCAAGCCCTGCGACAGCGCCGGCACCGACGGCGTCGCGCTGTGCGAGACGCCCGACGCGATCCGCGCCGCGTTCGCCGAGACGCTCGGCAGGCCCAACGCGCTGCACGGCGCCAACGAGGCGCTGCTCGTGCAGGAGCTGCTGCGCGGCACGCAGCTGTTCACCGACTCGATCAGCTGGGACGGCGTCCACCACGTGTCCGAGTGCTGGCGCGACAACAAGCGCCGCCTCGGCGACGCCTTCGTCTACGACTACGAGGAGCTGCTCGACCCGCGCGGCGAGCAGCAGGACCAGGTGATCCCGTACGTCCGCTCGGTGCTCGACGCGCTCGGGATCGAGTACGGCCCCGCGCACACCGAGGTGATGCTGACGGACACGGGTCCGGTGCTCGTCGAGTGCGGCGCGCGCATGCACGGCTCCGTGCGCGACGACGTGATCGACCGCTGCACGCCGAGTCACGTCACCGTGACCGTCGACGCCTATCTCGACCCGGCGTCGGTGGAGCGCCGCGCCGCGCGCGGCTACGAGCTGGCCGCTGCCTCCTACTGCGTGATGCTGATCTCCCACCAGGAGGGTCGCGTCGTCGCGCCGGCGGGGATGCGCGAGGTCGAGCGGCTCGAGTCGTTCGCCGGCACGATCTCGATGGTCGAGCCGGGCGACACGATCGCCCCGACCGTCGACCTCTTCTCCTGCCCGGGGATCATCTACCTGGTGCACCCCGACCGCGCCGTCCTCCAGCGCGACTACGACCGCATACGCGAGCTGGAGGAGACGGTCGGCATGTTCGAGCTGGGGGCCCTCGCGGTCGGGGCCTGAGCGGTCGCGCCGCGGGCGCGACCTCCGCGAGCGAGCTACAGGTACGCCAGCGACGTCGGCACGCCGCCGAGCTCGTCGCGGATCTTGCGCAGGGTGGGGGCGAGGACGCTGTCTTCGCGCCAGCCGTAGGTGTCGAGGACGCGCTGCACCGAGGCGCTCTCCGGCGCAGAGACGACGTCGCGCTCGAGCGTCGTGCACAGCTTGTGGACGCCTTCCACCACGCGCTCGGTCTCCCAGGAGATCGTGCCGTCCGGGTGGACGTCGATCGCGCCGTGCGTCGCGAGGAAGCTCAGCTCGACCGAGGCCGCGCCGGCGTCGCCCCAGTTGCGCGGGTGGCGGCGCAGGTAGTGCAGCGCCTCCGCGAGGTAGACCGCGACCATGTCGTCGAGCGAGCAGCCGGCCAGCTCCAGCCACGTATCGGTGAACGACATCGCGCTGCCGTACGCGTCGGCTATCGCCTCCTGCAGCGCATACCATGGCTCGTGGCCGACGTCCTTCGGCTCCACGCGCCCGACGCGCGGCGTCGTGACCGCGTGCGCGATGTCGTGGCCGCGCATCCACGTGATCAGCACGTCGCGCACGTCGACGGTCGGGTTCGGCCGGTAGCCCTTCAGCAGCGCGTCGCCGAGCGGCTTCGAGATGTACTGGTAGCGCAGTCCGTAGACGTTGCGGAAGAGGATCGTCTTGTTGAAGACCTCGCCGTAGCCCGCGCCCTCGTCCTCGGGCAGGAAGTAGGCGAAGTGCTTCGGGTACGCGTTGCTCTCGCCGCCCATCGCGATCAGGTCGGTGACCTGCATCGCGAAGATCCCGCCGACGGTCACGTCGGGCGTGCCGCAGTAGCCGTTGACCTCCTGCAGGACGGCGCCGGAGGAGGCGTCGAGCGCGGCGATCAGCTCGTCGCCGCGCTCATGCGCGGCGCACGCGAGCACCGAGTGCAGCGGGGTGCGCGTCTTGTTGCGGAAGGTGCACATCGGGCCGGCGATCACGGTCAGCGGCTGCGGCGTCGTGAGCGCGGCTTCGTCGTGCGCGATCGCCGTGTCGTGGCGCAGCTCGACGAGCGCGGCGGCACGGCGGCGGAGCATGGCGGCCTGCGCCTCGGAGACCGCGTCGCCGGCGGCGATCTCCTCCATCAGCTCGGCGGAGGCCTTGGCGAGCGTGCGCGCGTGGCCCTCGTGGACGAACGAGCCGTCGATCGCCTGCAGCGCGCGCAGCGCGTCGCCGAGCGCCGCGAGCTGGCGCAGTTGCGGCAGCAGCGCCTCGACGCTCCTTGGCAGCGCCGGCTCGAGGTCGACGGCGGTGAGCGTGTGGTTGTCGCGCTCGGGCCAGATCAGCGGGGCGGGCGTGGGGACGGCTGCGGTGGTGCTCGAGGCGGTGGCGGACATGGGCTGGCGATCTCCTGGATATCGAAAGCTGGCGGCGGACGGTGCGGTCGACGCGCCTATGCGGGCGTCGCGCGGTGCATCACGCGTTGGACACGGCGAGCGTGCGTCTTCGAGACGCGACGAACGTGTGTCTTCGCGCGGGTCCGGCCGCGGGACGGCTCTCGATGTGAACGGTGGCGATCACGGTGCGTTCGGGCACGACGCTGCGCATTAAACCGGATGACGCGATTTCCCCCAAGGCGTCGTCCCGACACGGACATGGTAAAGGAGCCGTCAACGGCCCGGCAAGGCGCTCAGCGCTGCGCTGCGAGCGCCGCTTCGCGGGTCGGGTGCGTCGGGACCGCGGCGTCGAGGCCGACGATCGCGGCCATCCGCGCGATCGGCGAGTCCGGCGCGACGACGAGGCGCAGCTGCTGCTGGCGGTGGTCGAGCTCGCCCGCCAGCTCGAACAGCAGGTTGAGGCCGGCGCTGTCGACGTAGGTCGTGGCGGTGAGGTCGACGACGAGCACGCTGCTGCGGTTGGTCAGCAGCGTGCGCAGGCGCTCTGCGACGGCGCTCGCGTTCGAGGCGTCGATCTCGCCCTCGACGGCTGCGATCGAGAGGTGCTCGCCCCGCTCCTCGACGACGCGCGCCAGTACGCTCATGCGCTGCGCGCTCCGAGCGCGCGCTCGAGCACGACGGTCGTGCCCCGTGCGCCGTGGCAGATCTCGACGGAGTCCATCAGCCCTCTCATCATCATGACCCCTCGGCCGCGGTTCGTGCCGCGCGGCGGGCGCCACCTGCCGGCGTCGCGCACGGTCAGGCGCACGCGGCCGTCGTCGCATGTCGCGCAGAGGTCGAACGTGTGCGCGCCCGGGCGGTAGGCGTGCTCGACCGCGTTGGCGCACGCCTCCTGGCACGCGACGACGATGTCGTAGATCTCGTCGTCGCTCGCCCCCCGCGTCTCGAGCCAGCGCCGCAGGGCGCGCCGAACGCTCGCGAGCATGCGGCGGTCCGCGGGCCAGCGCCCTCTCAGCCGCTCGGGCACCGGCAGCATGCGTGCGACGAGCATCGCGACGTCGTCGGCGCGCTCCCGCGGCGCGAGCTGGGCGACGAGCTTCATGCAGAGCGTCTCGAGGTCGCCGTTGCGCGTCGCGAGCCTGCGCAGCCGCTCGAGCCCGGCGTCGATCGATTCACCGCGCGTCTCGACGAGGCCGTCGGTGTAGAGCAGCACGGTCGTGCCGGGCTCGAAAGCGAGCGTCTCGGACTCGTAGCGCGCGATCTCGGAGACGCCGAGCGGAATCCCGCCACGCCCCTCGACGTAGCGCGCCTCGCCCGACGAGGAGATCAGCAGCGGCGGCGGATGGCCGGCGGTGACCAGCTCGACGGAGCCCTTGTCCGCGTCGATCACCGCATAGACGAGCGTCGTCATCGCTCTCGGGCCGAGGCCGAACATCATGCCGTTGACGAGCTCGACGACTCTCGCCGGCGCGTGGCCCTCGATCGCGTACGCGCGCAGCGCCGTGCGCAGCTGCGCCATCACCGCCGCCGCCAGCACTCCGTGGCCGACGACGTCGCCGATCGCGACGGCCACGCGTGCGACGTCGATCGCGAACGCGTCGTACCAGTCGCCGCCGAGGCTCTCGTGGCTGGCGGGCAGGTAGCGGCTTGCGATCTCCAAGCCGGTCATCTCGCTCAAGTCGGTCGGGAGCAGCCGCCGCTGCAGCGCCTCGGCAAGCTGGCGCTGCTCGGAGAGCGTCGCATGCTCGATCGCGATCGCGGCCCGATCGGCGGCGAGCTGGAGCAGCGCCGCGTCCTCGCCGGTGAAGGTCCGCGGCGAGAGGCTGCCGACGTGCAGCACGCCGAGCACGCGCTGCTCGACGATCAGCGGCACGCCGAGCAGCGAGCGGATCCCCTTCTCGCGCAGGATCGGGTTCAGGATGTCGGCGTGGTCGACGTCCTCGATCGTGACGGCCCTCCGCTCCGCGGCGATGCGGCCGGCGAAGCCGCGGCCGACCGGGATCTTCACACCCTGCTCGACCTCCTCCTCGATGCCCTTCGCCGCGCGCGCGTGCAGCAGCGTGTCGGTCTCGTCGAGCAGCAGGATCGCGGCCGTGTCGGTCGAGAGGATGTCGCTGATGCGCAGCAGCAGCTCCTGCAGCAGCTGCTCGACGGACAGCGACGCGAGCGCCGCGTCGGTGATGCGCTGCAGCGAATCGAGCCGGTCGCGATCGGTGATCGGCTGCTCCGCTCCTTGCTCGGAAGGCTCTGACACGAGCCCGATCATATGAACGCCGCCGCACGGCGCGCCTGCGCGCTGACGCGCGATGTCAGCGCACGCATCCGAGTCCGTTCGTAGGCTCAGCCGCATGCGTCTCATCGTTGCCCGTTGCGAGGTTCGCTACACGGGCCGTCTCGACGCGCTTCTGCCCGAGGCGCTGCGTCTGATCATGGTGAAGTCCGACGGCTCGGTGATGGTGCACGCCGACCACGGCGGCTACAAGCCGAGCAACTGGATGACGCCGCCGACGGCGATCGAGGAGAGCGACGGCCTGATCGTGGTGCGCAAGCACGCCGGCGACACCGAGGACCGGCTCGACATCCGCATCGCCGAGGTGCTCTCCGACGTCACGCACGACATGGGCGAGGCGGCGGCGCTGGAGAAGGACGGCGTCGAGGCGCACCTGCAGGAGCTGCTCGCCGAGCAGCCGCACTGGTGCGGCGAGGGCTTCCGGCTCGTGCGGCGCGAGTGGGCGACCGACATCGGCCCCGTCGACCTCATGTGCCGCGACGAGGCGGACGGCTGGATCGCGGTGGAGATCAAGCGCGTCGGCACGATCGACGCGGTCGAGCAGCTGTCGCGATACCTGACGCGGATCCGGCTCGACCCGGCGATGGCCGACTGCCGCGGCGTGCTCGTCGCCCAGGCGATCAAGCCGCAGGCGCGCGTGCTGGCCGAGAG
>Ga0207664_10002494_pt1 | contig 12188 bp, 12 predicted proteins | sample LARL83metaG_FD_184349 | JGI IMG/M metagenome (GOLD analysis project Ga0207664, IMG submission 184349) | Corn, switchgrass and miscanthus rhizosphere microbial communities from Kellogg Biological Station, Michigan, USA - LAR L8-3 metaG... | ecosystem: Host-associated > Plants > Roots >...
GCCGATCACGTTGGCGATGAAATGCCACCAGACCCGATACGTCGTGGCACCCGCACCCGGTGCCAGCAGCCCGAACCAGGTCGACAAACCGATCGCCTGATGAGCGCCCAACCACACCGACAACATCAGCGACAGGTGTTCCAGGCCGTGGATGCCCTGCATCCACACGCCCATCTTCGCCCACCACCGCGTCCGCGTGCTCCGTGCCCTGGTGGTGATCACCATGACCGCGGCCAGCCCGGACAGGAAGATCAGGTTGCCGATGAAGTGCAGGATCTCCATACCCAGCGTGGGTTTTCCGGTGTCGACCACGCCGAAGCCCATGGCCAACGCCGTGCCCCACGGCGTCATCCAGCCCTTGACCACGTTGGGATGCCCCAGCCAGTAGCCGACCTGCGCCACGTGTTCCTGGAGGTGCCCGATCTGGCCGAGCACCCCCAGCACGATCACGACACCGGTCGCCGTGAACACCCACGGCCGCTGCCGCCGGTTCGCCATCCGCAACGCGGCGACCGCGACCCACATCGCGACCGCCCACGCCAACAGCAGTACGGCGCCCGACATGTCGAGCGCCGACGCTTTTCCACCCATCGCGGCTCCCCACCCTCGTCGAAGTCGTGATGACAATCGAGATTATGCGGGCGGGGAGGCCCTCATTTCTTCGTCCGTGCGGCCGATCTGTAGTAGTCCCGCCAGATCAGACGGTGCACCCCGACAAGTCGGGGCAGGTCACGCAGGCCGGGGATGAACGGCACGAGCACCAGCAACAGGCTCAGCACGGCCATCAGCGCCCAGATCCACGCGTCGGCGTTCCCCGTGTGTGTGAACGGTGGGACCTGGTACCAGAACGTGTAGAGCCACAGCCAGGCCTGGCCGGGATAGTTGCCGGTCTCGTTCATCATCCCCCACTGGTCGCCGGACAGGTGCTGGTCATCGGCCCGCGACGCCAGGTACTGCCCGTCGGCCAGGAACAGCAGCGGCTTGGTGTAGTCGGTGCCGTAGAAGCCGCTCTGCCGGGTCAGCGCACCGTCCAGTCCACCGGAACGGGCCAGCCGCAGCAGGCTGCTCGCCAGTACGGGCACCGGGCCGTAGTCGCCCGGTTTGACCTTCGCCGGATCGTTGGCCGTCGCGTTGGACAACGCGGTGTCGTAGGCGGTCGACCACTTCGCCTGCTGGTCGGCGGACGCGGAGGTGTACGTGGTCAGCGCGGCGGCCAGGCCGGGGTCGCCGGTCACCGACCGCAGTGGAGTGAGGACGAAGTCGTTGGCCGGGTCGACCGGTGCACGGACGCCGCCCGCCTGCGCCAGGTGCAACGGCCCGAGTTGCTGGCCCGTTCCGGCCGTGTTGTACGGCGGGCCGTAGCCGGCGCTCGTGCTGGTCCCGTCCAGTTCGGTCACCGTGGTGGCGACGAATCCGTTCGGGTCGGCGTTGGCCCACCCCTGGAGGCTGATCGCCTGGTCGTCCGGTGATCCCAGCAGCACCGCCATGCCGATGACCAGCAGGCCGATCACCAGCGTCGCGATCACGAATTCCTTGACCAGGTCGTACGACCGGGTCGGACCGGTCCAGCCGGTCTCGGCCGGCGCGACGACCTCCGGCCGGGGTTTAGTCGACGTCATCGCCGCTCACCTTCTCGTCCGATTCCGCGCCGAAGGGGGGCACCACGCCGTGCCGGCGCACCAGCAGGACGTGCGCCACCACCAGCACGCCGAGCACCAACGGCAGCAACAGCACGTGCCACAACAGCATCTGGCCGGTGTTCAACACGTTGAACCAGGCGCCGACGCCGACCGAGTTGAGCCCGTCCTTGGCCTGCGTGCTGATCCACTGCGAGTCGAAGTTGGTCTGCACGAGGTAACCGGTGAACGCGGTCCCGATCGAGCCCAGGAACGCCACCGCCCCGGTGATCCACGTCAACGCGCGGCGACCGCGCCACGCTGCCATGAAGAACTTGCCCCACAGGTGGATCACCATGAAGAAGAAGAACAGTTCGACGCCCCACAGGTGCATCGAGTTCACGAAGTGGCCCACAGCCGAGGTGTGCCACCACACCGGACCGGCCAGTGCCAGCCAGGTTCCGGAGATCAGGACCCACCCCAACGCGGCGATGGTCAACACGCCGAACACGTAGATCCAACTGGACACATAGGACGGTTGCCGGTCGGGCAGCAACTTGTCCGGCGGTAGCGTCCGCACCAGCCGGCGGCGCAGTGCGCCCGTCCAACCGCCGGACTCGGCGGTGGGTTCGATCGGGGTCGCGGTCACTTGTCTCGCCTCCGCCCCGGGAACGGGAGGAACAGCGCCAACAGGAAGACCACGATCATCAGGACGATCACGACGAGGTTCGCCAGCGAGATCTGAATGACGCCCCAGTGCAAATAGTTGCCGGGCGTGTTCAGGTCGATGGCGGCAGCTAGGCGGTTCATCGCGGTCCGTACCTCCTCCACAGGTCGAAGGGCCAATGGCTATACGGTCCGCGTCTTCTCCTCCCTGGCTCAGGGCACAAAGTCACCGACTCGGCGAGTTTCGGCCTCAGCCGGCGTGTTCGTGTTCGCCGCTGTCCAGCCGGAACGGCGGGTACTCGTCGGTCATCAGCACGGCGTAGGCGGCCACGCGCAGGCACCACCGGTTCAACCCCAGCACGAGGTCGTACAGATCACGCGGGTACCGATCGGCGAACAACAGGACCACGGCCGCGACGACCACCAGAATGCTGATCAGTCCGCCACCGGCGAACCGCCAGACACCCCACGTGATGCCGCCGCTGAAGATCGCGACGATCACGTAGTGCGGCAACACGAGCAGCCACCACTTGACCAGCACGAGCCCGCGCGACAACTCCGCCGGGTAGACGATGTCCAGGTGAGCCGGGTAGTCCGGATCGTCGGCCAGGCTGAACGGCGGATACCGATCGGTGGCCAGGGCGCCATAGCCGTAGTACCAAACCCGCCACGTCCACCGCAGCACACCGACGTTGAAGTCGAAGATTCCCCTCGGGTACCGGCCGGTCACCAGGATCGCGAAGAACGCCACGATCGTCAGGACCATGAACGCGAGCCACAGGAATATCAGCACCACGTAGTGCGGGATGATCAGCAGCCATTTCACCAACCACAACCAGCGCGAGAGCGGTTCGTCCAGCGACGCCTCGACCCGAACCGACTGATATGCCGGTATTGTCATCGCTCCTCCTTCTCGTCAGTCGTCGGCCAGCACGAAGTAATGCTCCTCCTCCTGCGCGAAATGCAGGCGCAGAACGGTGTGCAGGCCGTACAGGCAGGCGCGCAGGTCGTCGAGTTGGTCGGCGGACACGGCGCGCGCGGCGTCGGCGAGCGCCAGGTGGGTGCCGATGCGGTTGGTAAGTCGTTCGATCTCGGCGTGGGTGCGGCTCATGGTCGCGGTGGCCTCGGCACTGCCCAGCGGCCTGGCCAGTGCCGGGTAGAGCTGGGTTTCCTCGGCGTGCTCGTGCGGGAGTACGCGTTCGGTCAGGACGCTGTGGAGCTGGCGCAGCTCGGTCAGCCGGTCGGCCGGTGACAGGCCGCCGAGCCGGTCGGCGAGCGTGCGGGGCAATGCCAGGGTGTCGCGCAACTCGTCGTGTTCGGCGGCGAACCGGCGCAACATGCCCGTCGTCGCCACCGGCAGCCGGACACCGACGCCGGGGTCGCCACGCAGGGCCCGCAGCGCGTTGAGGATCACCGTGACGTCGATGCCCTCCTGCAACAGCGCACCGACAGCCGGCGGCAGCCAGCCGATCGCCGCGATCCCCATCGCCACCAGCGACAGCGCCATGCCCACGGTCGCGCTCTGCACGGCGATCCGCCGCGACCAGCGAGCGATGTCCATCGCGTCGGCCAGCCGGTCCAGCCGGTCGGTCGTCAACACGATGTCCGCCGCCTCGGACGATGCCGTGGCGCCGTGCGCACCCATCGCCACGCCCACCGTGGCGGCCGCCAGCGCCGGGGCGTCGTTCACGCCGTCGCCGACCATCACGGTGACCGCACGGTCCCGCTCGGCCCGCACGGCCGCGACCTTGTCGGCCGGCGTCTGCTCCGCCCACACCTCGTCCAGGCCCAACACCGTGGCGATCTCCCGCGCCGGTTCAGGCCGGTCACCGGTGAGCATGACCAGCCGGGTGAACCCGGCCGCGCGCAACCGCCGTACCGTGCGCGGCGCGTGCCGGCGCAACGGGTCACGCAGCAGCACCGCCCCGGCCACCACGCCGTCCACGGTCAACCAGGCCACCGCCGCACCGTCCAAAGCGGACCGGCCAAGCACACCGCAGGCCCATGTGTCGTCCGGCGAGTCGGCCAGCCGGCCGACGTCAACCATTCGACCGTCGACCCGGCCGGACACGCCGAGCCCGGGTTCCTCGACCACGTCGGTGGGCAGCGAAAGCGCCAACTCTCGGGTTCGAGCCTCGGCGACGATGGCCGCGGCCAGCACGTGCGGCGAGAACTGGTCCACCGACGCGGCCAGCCACAACACATCGGCCGGCTCCCAACCGGGAGCGGCCGCGACTTCGACGACGGCCGGTCGGCCGCCGGTGAGCGTGCCGGTCTTGTCCAGCACCAGCGTCGTGGCGTGGCCGAGGTTCTCCAGCGCGCCGCCGTCGCGGACCACGACACCACGGCGTGACGCGCGGGACAGCCCCGAGACGATCGCGACCGGCGCCGCCAGTAACAGCGGACAGGGTGTCGCGACCACCAGTACCGCCACCGCGCGGACCGCCGATCCGCTCACCAGCCACGCGATGCCCGCGACCAGCAGCGACACCGGCAGGAACCAGGCGGCGTACCGGTCGGCCAGCCGTACCACCGGCGCGCTCTCGGCGCCGGCCTGCTTCGCCAGCCGCACGATCCCGGCGTACGTGCTGTCCGCCGCCGTCGCCGTGGCGCGCAACGCGAACGCGGACCCGGCGTTGACGACCCCGCTGCGCACCGGATCACCGGCCGCGCGGCGTACCTCACCGGGCTCCCCCGTCAGCACAGACTCGTCCAGCACCGCGATGGCATCCACGACCCGGCCGTCCACCGGCACGACCTCGCCAGGCCCGACGACCACCAGGTCGCCGGGTACGAGTTCGTCGAGCGACACCACGGTCACGGTGTCACCGGTGCGCCGGCGGGCCGAGCGCGGTGCGTGGGCCAGCAAGGCGGTCAGGTCGTGCGCGGCACGTCGTTCCGCGGCCGCGTCCAGTGCCCGCCCGGTCGCCAGCATGACCGCGACCAACGCGCCGGCCACGAACTCGCGGACCGCCAGCGTGCCCACCAACGACAACACCGCGATCACGTCGACGCCGGCTCGGCCCTGGCGCAACGCCTGGAACACCCAGAACACCGCAGGCACGATCGCGATGACCGTACCGGCGATCCAGCACCCGTCCGCGACCGCACGCCACCCGGCCAGCCACGCGCCACCGCCGAACGCCAACGCGGCGACCGTGGTCGCGACGAGCACGGGTTCGAGCAACCGCCGTGGTACGCCGGCCATCGTCACTCCCCGCTGTCAGGTGAAGATGATGTGTCCGCCTTCGGCGAGCGTGTAGAACTCGCCCACCGTGATGACGTCCTTGACCTGGTCGATGAAGTCTTCTTTGGACAGGCCGAACAGGTCGACCGACGCCTGGCACGCGTACAGGCCGGCACCGGTGTCGGCGATCATCTCGACGAACTCGGGAATCGGCGGGATGTCGAGCTTCTCCATCCGGCGCGCCAGGTACTGCGTCATCACCGTGGAGACGCCGGGCACGCCGCCCAGCCACGTGGCCAGGTGCAGGCCAGGGTTGCCGACGGTCGCCAGCTTGATGTGCTCGTGGCGGTCCTTGTGGATCACGTCCAAACCGAAGAACGTGAAGAACAGGTTCGCCTCGATGCCCTCGGCCCGCGCGCCGTTGGCCATGATCAGCGCCGGGTAGACGCCCTCCAACGAGCCCTTCGACACGATGATCGAGACCTTCTGCGGATTGCCCATGGATTCCGTCATGACACACCTTCCATTTCAGATGCAGCCGCGCGGCTTGGGAATGCCAGCGATCTTCGCGGCCAGCTTGGCCGGGCCCTGGGGGAACAACTGGTACAGCTCCTTGATCGACACGCCGGACGCCCGGCCGAGCACGCGCACGGTCGGGCCGGTCCCCTTCGCGGCGTACTCCGCGCGCATGAACTCGATGACCTTCCAGTGGCTGTCGGTCAACTCGTCGATCCCGACCGCACGGGCGACCTCGACGGCGATGTCCGGCGTCCACTCATCCGGGTCGGCGAGGAAGCCCTCGTCGTTGACGGTCACGGTGGTGTTGGCGTAGGTCGCGGTGGGCATCGGAACTCCTATTCACTGGTGGCGATGGGGAACCTCTTGCCCGCGTGGGGCATCGTGGCGGGGATGCCGGGGACGTCCCGGCCGGGCAACAGGACGTGCCAGTAGAGCCACGCGAACATCAGCTTGCCGAGATGGTTGAGGTGCGATTCGCGCAGCAGTGGTAGGCCGACGCCGGTCGGGAAGTGGCCGGGCAGCGGTTCGGTGTCGTAGTTGAAGTCGATCAGCAGCGCCTTGCCGAAGCCGCTCTCGATGAAGCAGTTGGTGTGCCCGTCGAAGCTGGCGTCCAACGGTTTGCCGGCGAGCTGGCGCAGGATGTTGTGGACGAGTGCCTCGCCCTCGAAGTGGGTGACCGAGCCGGCCTTGGACGTCGGGACGGCCGCGGCGTCGCCGATCGCGAAGATGTTGTGGCGTACGGTCGACTGGAGCGTGTGCGGGTCGGTGGGTATGAAACCGAGTTCGTCGCCGAGGCCGGGCGACCAGTTCACGTAGCCGGCGCCGGCGTGTAGCGGCACGACGACAGCCAGATCGAACTCGACGGTCCGTTCGTCGTAGGACACGAGCTTCCCGGCGGTCCCGTCGACCGATCCGGTATTGAACTCGGTCACGAGCTCGATGTTCTTCTCGGTCAGCAGCTTCGACAGCGTGGCCGCGGCCACCGGTTTGGTGAAGGCGGCGTCCAACGGTGTCACGTAGGTCAGCCGGACCCGGTCGCGGATGCCGCGTTCGGCGAAATACCAGTCGGCGAGGAAGCAGAACTCCAGCGGCGCGACCGGGCACTTGATCGGCAGGTCGACCACGTTGACCACGAGCCGGCCACCGTTGAACGACTCCAGCGCGGATCGCAGCGCGAGCGCGCCGGGCAGGTCGTAGAACGTGTGCACGTTCTCGTGCCAACCCGGGCCGGTCAGACCCTCGGTTTCATCGGGTACCAGCCGCGCACCGCTCGCGACCACCAGTACGTCGTACGGGTACGTGCCGCCGTTGGCCAGGTGCACGGTGTTCCGGTCGATGTCGACGCTGGTCACGGCGGACCGCCGGTATCCGATCCCGCTGTGCAACTGCGCCGCCCGTGAGCGCACGACGTCGTCCTCGTCGGCCAGTCCGAAGGGGACGAACAGCAGCCCTGGCTGGTAGAGGTGCTTGTCGTCCTGGTCGACGACGGTGATCGCGAGCCGACCATGGCTCGCCCGGTACAGCCGGTTGGCCACCAACGTGCCACCGGTGCCACCACCGAGAATCACGACACGCTTGTCCATGTCTGCCGCCGTTTCGTGGGTGGGCCGGCGCGGCGCGACCGCGCCGGCCCGTGTTCGCCTTACTTCAGGGTCGTTTGGTACGGGTCGATCACCTCGTGCGTGTTACGCCCCCTGGTCGGTGGCGGCGGCATCGCGAATGCGTGCCGCACGGTGGCCACCAGCCACAGGGCGACCGTCGCCCCGAACAGGACCGCCAACGCCACGGTGTTCGCGGCGACGAGCGCGTATACGCCGGCGCCCAACGCCACGATGCCCAGCACGGTCGCGAGCCCGATCAGCCGGCGGCCGGCCGGGGTCTGCCGTGTCTGGTACTGCGCACCGACCGAGGCGAACGCGCACCCGCCGACGGCACCGACGGCCAGGATCACCGCCGCCGTGCCGCGTACGCTGCCCAGCAACGGCCAACCGGCATTCGCCAGGAACGCGACATAGGCGGCTACGATCACGGCCGTCGCCACCGTCGTGACGGCGTCCTTCCAAGTCAGTCTCATGATCTGCACCTCCTTTCACTACTGGCCCAACCCCCACGATCACGTCACCCGTAGGCGGCCAGCAGTGCCGGATGGCCCGGACCGAATGGACTTCAGGCCCGGATTCGGCGCAGTGTGGCCGAGCCGACGGCCAGGGCCACCAGTACGCAGCCGCCGATGACGATCAGGTCCCACCACACGGCGGTGTCCACGGTCGTCGCACCGGTCAGGCGGGTGATGGCGTCGACGCCGTAGCGCAACGGCATGACCCGGCTGATCGCGTCCAGCCAGCCGGCCATCTGGCTGGTCGGCGTGAGCAGGCCACACAGGAGGAACTGCGGGAGGATCACGGCCGGCATGAACTGCACCGCCTGGAACTCCGTGGCCGCCAGCGCCGACACACCGAGGCCGAGCGCGGCCCCGAGCAGCGCGTCGGCGACCGCGACCAGCAGCAATACCGGTACCGACGCTGGTGCGTTCAATCCGAGCAGCCACAACAGCACCGTGGTCGCGACCACGGCCTGGATCAGGGCAAGCAAACCGAACGCCAGCGCGTAGCCGACGATCAGGTCGCCCTTGGCCAACGGTGTGGTCAGCAGGCGTTCGAGGGTGCCGCTGGTGCGTTCGCGGACCATCGCGACGCTGGTCACCAGGAACATGATCAGCAGCGGGAACACGCCGAGCATGGCCGGCGCGATCCGTTGGAACACGAAGGGTTCGGCGGAGAACACCTCCTTGAACAGCCACAGCAGCACGCACGGCACGATCAGCACGAGCGCGATCGTGCGGCGGTCGCGCCGCAGTTGCGCCAGCACGCGGCCGGCTGTCGCGAACGTCAGGGTCGGGTTCACCTACGACACCTCCACCAGGTGCAGGAACGCGTCATCCATGCTGGCGGCACCGGTCAGCGCCAGCAGCGCTTGCGGGGTGTCCTGGGCGACGAACCGGCCGTCCCGCAGCAACAGCAGGTGATCGCAGTGCGTGGCCTCGTCCATCACGTGGCTGGACACGACGATCGTGGTGCCGCGCTCGGTCGCCTCGGCCCGGAACAGGTGCCACAGGTCGCGGCGCAGCAACGGATCGAGCCCGACGGTCGGCTCGTCCAGCAACAGCAGCCGGGGCCGGCCGACCAGCGCGCACGCCAGCGAGACGCGGTTGACCTGCCCACCGGACATCGCCCGGACGAGCCGGCCCGCCTCGTCGGTCAGGCCGACGGCGGCGAGTATTTCATCCACTGTGGATCGTCGTGCACCGTGCAACGTGGCGTGGTAGCGAACGTTCTCGGCCGCGGTGAGATCGCCGTACACCGACGGGGCCTGGGTGGTGTAGCCGATCTCGGCGCGCAATGCCGGATGGCCGGCCGGGCGGCCGAGCACGTGGACGGTCCCGGCGGTGATCCGTTGCGCGCCGACGATGCTGCGTAACAGCGTGGTCTTGCCACTGCCGTTCGGGCCGAGCAAGCCGGTGACCGTGCCCTCCGGCACGACCAGGTCCAGATGGTCGAGCACGACCTTGCCGCCACGCTCGACCACCAGCCCGGCCACCTCGATGGCCGCGTTCATCATGTCTCCTCGGGGATCATCTCGATGGCACCGCACGGGCACTCGTTGGCGCAGATGCCGCAGCCCTTGCAGTAGTCCAGGTCGATCTTGTAGCGCTCGCCCGGGCCGAGTTTGATCACCGCGTTGTCCGGGCAGACGCCGAAGCAGTTGTCACACTCGAAGCAGTTGCCGCACGAGAGGCAGCGGCGGGCCTCGAACAGGGCCGTCGACTCGTCCAGCGTGCCGACCACTTCGTCGAAGGTGGTCGTGCGGCGGGCCAGTTCGAGTTGCGGCCGGACCGTGGGTGGCGCGTCCGAGTAGTACCAGGGGTTCAGACGGTCGAACTCGGCCAGCGGCGGGACGGGCGGTGGGGCGTATGCGATGCCGCGCAGCCAGGCGTCGATCGCGCGCGCGGCCTTCTTGCCGTGGCCGATCGCCACCGTGACGGTGCGCTCGGCCGGGACCATGTCGCCACCGGCGAAGATGCCGGGATGTCCGGTCATCATGGTGGCGCCGGTGGCGACGACACCGTCGCGCTGCTCGATGTCCCCGACACCGGTCAGCAGCGACAGGTCGGCTTCCTGCCCCAGTGCGAGCACTACCGAATCGGCGGCCAGTTCCTCGAACTCCCCGGTGGGTTGCGGGAAACCGGACTCGTCCAGCCGCATCTTCTCCACGGTGATCGTGTCCGATCCCGCGTAGGTGATGGTGGACAGCCACTTCACGCGTACGCCTTCGGCCAGCGCCTCCTCGACCTCGCTGTCATGTGCCGGCATCCGGTCGCGGGTGCGGCGGTAGACGACGAGAGCTTCCGTGGCGCCGAGCCGACGCGCGGTGCGGGCGGCGTCCAGCGCGGTGTTGCCGCCGCCGTAGACCACCACGCGCCGGCCCAGCAGTGGCGGCTCGTCGGCCGCCACGTCGTGCAGCATCGAGACGGCGTCCAGGATGCGGGCCGAGTCGCCGGCCGGGATGTAAGCGCGCCGGCCGATCTGGGCACCCACGGCGAGGAACACCGCGTCGAATCCGCCGTCCCGTTGCGCGGCGAGCACATCGGTGACGACCTGGCCGAACTCCATGCGGACGCCCATCGCCGCGATCCGGTCGACCTCGGCGTCGAGTACGGCGCGCGGTAGCCGGTAGGCCGGGATGCCGTAGCGCATCATCCCGCCGCCGGCCGCGCCCGCGTCCCGGACGGTGACGTCGTGGCCGAACAGGGTGAGGTGGTACGCGGCGGACAGGCCGGCCGGGCCGGCGCCGATGACCAGAACCCGCTTGCCGGAGCGCTGTTCGGGCACCGGCACGGTCCAGCCCTGCCGGATCGCCTCGTCGCCGAGGAAGCCCTCGACCGAGTTGATGCCGACCGACTCGTCCAGTTGAGCCCGGTTGCACGCCGACTCGCACGGTCGGTAGCAGACCCGGCCCATCACGGCCGGAAACGGGTTCTCCCGCATGATCTCGCGCCAGGCCGCCTCGTAGCCGCGTTCCTCGGCGTGGAACAGCCATCGCTGGATGTTTTCGCCGGCCGGACACGCCTGGTTGCACGGCGGCAACAGGTCCAGGTATACCGGGCGTTCGGTGCGCCACGACCCGGTCTTGTTGGCCAGGCTGGATCCGACGTCCAATGTGATCGCGAACGGCTTGCCCTCGGTCATGGCTGCGTACCCTCCTGGCTCAGCAGGCCGTAACGGCGGATGTTGCGGTCGGCGATCGCCTGGATGCGGTCGACCACGTCGGTGCGCGGCGGGTCGCCGAACAGGTGCGCGTAACGGGTCTGGCGGCGCAGGTAGTCGGTGACCGGGACCTGGTGGCGGATCTTCGTCACGGCCGTCACCTCGCCGCGTTCGGCTTCGAACACCGGGAACAGCCCGGTTTCGGTGGCCAGCCGGGCGATGCGGATCGTGTCGTGCGACGCACTGCCCCAGCCCAGCGGGCACGGCACCAGCACGTGCAGGTATCGGGCGCCGTGGAAGCTCATCGCACGGTCCACTTTGTACTCCAGGTCGCGCAGGTCGGCGACGGTGGCCGTGGCCACGTACGGGATCTCGTGCGCCATCGCGATCCGCGGCACGTCCTTGCCCTGGCCGAACACGTTGCCTGGCTCGGAGCCGACCGCCGGGGTGGTCGCGGTGCGGGCCGCCGGTGGCGTGGCGCCGGAACGCTGCACGCCGGTGTTCATGTACGCCTCGTTGTCGTAGCAGATGAACAGCACGTCGTCGTTGCGCTCGAACATGCCGGACAGGCACGCGAACCCGATGTCCACCGTGCCGCCGTCACCGCCCTGCCCGACCACCCGGACATCCCTGCGACCCTTGGCCTTCAGCGCGGCGGCGACACCGGTCGCGACGGCCGGCGCGTTGCCGAACAGTGAGTGCAGCCACGCGATCCGCCACGAGGTCTCCGGAAACGGCGTGGAGAACACCTCCAGGCAACCTGTGGCGTTCACGGCGATGACCTGGTTGCCGGTGGCGCGCATCGCGGCGTCCAGGGCGTAGCGGGCGCCCAGCGCCTCGCCGCATCCCTGACACGCACGATGGCCGCAGGTCAGGGAGTTCGCGCGGTCCGCGTCGGACTGGACCGAACGTTGTGCCGGGTCCAGCAGGCGGTTG
>Ga0207664_10002497_pt1 | contig 12179 bp, 11 predicted proteins | sample LARL83metaG_FD_184349 | JGI IMG/M metagenome (GOLD analysis project Ga0207664, IMG submission 184349) | Corn, switchgrass and miscanthus rhizosphere microbial communities from Kellogg Biological Station, Michigan, USA - LAR L8-3 metaG... | ecosystem: Host-associated > Plants > Roots >...
CTCCTGGGTGCGCCGCTCCTCGGTGATGTCGCGGATGGTGCCGGTGCTGGCGAGCCGGCCGCCCAGGGTGATGGGCCCGGAACGCACCGAGGCCAGGATGCGGGTCTCGCCGTCCTTCTTCAGCAGATGCACCTCATAGGCATGCTGTTCCCATTGCCCGGCACGACGCTTCCGCCACAGCTCCTCCAAGAACGGCCGGTCCTCCGGCGCGATGAAGCGCATGTAGGGTGTGCCTTCCATCTCCGCCACCGCGTAGCCGAGCATGGCGGCATAGGCCTGATTGACGTAGGTGTAGTTGCCTTCCTGGGTGATGAAGACGCCGTCCTGGCTGTGGTCCACCAGGGTCCGGTATTTCTCCTCGGAGACCTGTAGCGCGAGTTCGGCGGCGTGACGCGCGCCCACATCGACGAAACTTCCCTCGTAGTAGAGCAGCTCGCCTGTCTCACCCTTCACCGCATGGGCATTCTCCGAGACCCATATCAGGCTGCCGTCCCGCCGGCGCACCTGCATCTGGCAATTCTCGAAGCGGCCTTCACGCTGCAGCAGCGCCGTGAGTTCGGCCCGGGCGTTCGGGTCCGCGTAAAGGCTGCGGCCCAGGTCCCGCACGTCCTTCATCAGTTCCTCGGGTGAGGCGTAGCCGAGCAGGCGCGCCAGGGCCGGGTTCGCATCGAGGAAACGGCCGTCGGGACTGCTCTGGTAGATGGCTTCGACCGCGTGGTCGAAGATGCTGCGGTAACGGGCTTCGGCGCGGCGCTGCAAGGCGCGGTTAGCTTCCTGCTGCAGCACATCCTCAAGTATGCCGAGCACGTAGTGCTCGCCGTCCACGGTGACCAAGGCAGCGATCAGCAGGCATTCGAACTGGCTGCCGTCGCTGCGGCGGTAGCTCATAGGCCGCGTCAGGATGTGGCTCTGCTCGACCAGTTGCCGGACGAACTGTTCGCGTTGGGGTGCGTCCCAGATGCCCAGTTCCACCGAGGTCTTGCCGATCAGGCTGTCGCGGGAGTAGCCGAGGGCGCGTTCGAAGCTGTCGTTCACGTCCACGAAGCGGCCGTCCACGAGGCGGGTCAAAGCCACGAGGCTGGAAGAGCCGTTGAATGCGCTGGCGAGCTTCACGCCTGGCACCTGCCGTCTGGGTCGCGTCTGGAGTTCGCTTCCTGCGGTCGGCCCGGCTCCCGGAAGGAGGGGTCAATCCTGTATTAAGTTAATTTAGGCCAAAGCGCTCATCCTGCCTACCGCGGCGATAGGTCGCGGGCATGATATATCGGAGAAATCTACCAGGGACAAACAGTTAGCGGGGGATACTCGAATTCATCTAAGCACGCAGACGATGCAGCGGCGCCGGTACCCGCCATTTCACACCCCAGGTCCGGCGATCTCCGCGGCTGTCAGCACCACGCCGGCGGCGAAGGTCAGGCCGAAGGCGATGCTGTAGCTCACGAACAACATGAAGAACTTGAGGCCAGTCATGAACCAGCCCTGCTTGTAGAAGAAGCGCAGGGCCAGGAACAGGTAGACGGCGATGTACCAGCCGGCCACGGTGCCGGCCGACTTGAGCGGTGCCGCCCATATGAAATGGTGGCTCAGGGAGCCCGCCAGCATCACCAGTAACAGCACTACGAACACCATGGCATGACAGTGCAGGGTGAACACGAAGTGCTCCGCCAGGTAGCGCTTCGAGCCTATGTAGAACAGCTTCAGGAACAGCGCGATCAAGGGCATCAACACGAACATGAGCTTGGGCAGGTTCTGCACGAAGCGCTTCTTGAACTCATCCTGATTGTTCTTGACCGCCATGAACATCTGGGTGAAGCGGTTGTCGCTCCCGGATCTGGTGGCGCGCTTGGTATCCACGCGGATCATGCCGTCGTCTGCGTCGCCGGTCTGGATGTCGATGCCGCTGCTGGAGGTGGACGGTACCTGCAAAGCCGCCCCGGGCATCGCCTTTGCGAGTGTGCCTGTGGCCGCGACGGGCTTGGCCTTACCGGTTACCGACGGGACATTCAGCGCCGCCAGTTCCTCCTCCAGCACGGACTTGGCGAACGTCTTGTTCGCTTCAGCGATCGGCTCGGCATCGATCTGCAGCAAGGCCTTTTGGATCGCGGCGCGGGTCAGGTCCGGATCCTGCTTGTGCGCCACCGCGCTTCCCGGAAGCTTGGAATGCAGCTCGCCCCCCGAACCATCGTTCACGCCGAGTTGCGGCCAGAAGATCGCCGCCAGGAAGAAGAAAACGATGCTGGTGAAGAGGTACAGGCGGAACGGCTTGACGTAGCGCTCCTCGTGGCCGAGGCAATACTCCCGGCTTAGGAAGCCGGGGCGGAACAAGAGCGGCACGATGCTGTGGAAGAACTTGGTGTCGAAGCCGAAGTGAGTGGCAGCGAAGTCATGCAGCACGTTCCATAGCGGCGCCACATAGGTGTGGTTCTTCTGCCCGCACTCCATGCAGAACTTGCCGGTGAGCGGTGTACCGCAGTTGCGGCAGCGCGGCCCCTCCGGCGGCAGCACCAGTCCCGGCAGCGACAGCGTGCCGGCGGCGGGGACATCGAGGTCGAATACCCGGCGGCTGGCCTTCATCTTGTCACCGAAGCGTTTCACGCCGTCCTCGCGCATGCGCGGTGCGTGCTCAGCGACATAGTGGTCGAGCTCCGCGCGGCTGCCCAGGGTGTACTGGACCACGCGTCGCTCGGTGCCGGGCGGCGCGCCCTCTGGCTTGAGGATGCGTGCGTCATGGAAGCCGGGCAGCGCCAGCATTTCGCGCACGTGCTCCTTCAGCCAGCCGTCGAATTCCGTCGCCGCGCCGGCGTCGATGTCGAGCGTGACTTCATAGACCAGCGGCGAACTCATGCGCGGGCGGCGACCTTGAAGGGATGTGTGCCCAGATCCATCGGATCGAAGTCGTCCACCGCGATGATCTTCGCCGTCAGCTCATCCAGGCGCAGCAGGGCGCGGCTCTCCTCGCTGCTGATGATGCCGGCTTCCTCCGCCGCGATCGCGGGATTCACGCCACGGCCGCCCTTGAGCTTCCCGGCCTTCTCCGCGTCGCGGATGCGGTGCTCCACGGGCTCGAGGCGCACGGCCAGCGCCAGCGCCTCGCCGAAGATACCCACCGGTCCGCTCAAGTCCCCGGTGTAGGTATTGCGGGTGAGCCGGTCCCGCGAGGGACCCGGTGTGGTGATCAGCTCCGCGATCTCATGGCCCAGCTGGTCGCTGGGCGCCGAATAGCTGCGGCCGCGCGGGAAGATGAGGAAGCGCAACACCGCCGCCACGAATCGGTTCGGGAAATTGCGCAGGAAGCCGTGCATGGATTCCTGGAAGCGGTACAGGGCATCGCGGCAGGCGTATTCGACCAGCGGCAGATCCTCCGCCGGGCGATTCTGATCCTCGAAGCGCTTGAGGGCCGCGGAGGCGATGTACATGTAGCTCAGCATGTCGCCCAGGCGCGCCGAGAGCTTCTCCTTCTTCTTCAAGGCGCCACCCAAGCTCAGCATCGCCGCGTCCGAGGCCAAGACGAAGGCGGCGCTGAAGCGGTTGATGTGCTGGTAGTAGCGCTCCGTGGGCGTGGACACCGGCACGCGCGTGAAACGTGCGCTGGTGAGCGCCATCCACAGCGAACGTGCTGCGTTGCTGAAAGCCAGGCCCATATGGCCGAATAACGCCTGGTCGAACTCGATGAGCGCGCGATGGTGATCATCGTCCGCCGCGGCGCGCATCTCCTTCAGCACGAAGGGATGGGAGCGGATCGCGCCCTGGCCGTAGACCATGAGGTTGCGGGTCAGGATGTTGGCGCCTTCCACGGTGATGGCTATCGGTATGGACTGGTAGCCGCGTCCCAGGTAATTCCTGGGGCCGAGCTGGATGCCCTTGCCGCCGTGGATGTCCATGGCGTCGTTGCCCACGTGCCGCGCCATCTCGGTGACGTGCAGCTTGGAGATGGCGGCGCACACCGCCGGGGCTTCGCCCTGGTCGATGGCGCCCGCAGTCATGGTGCGCACCGACTCCATGGCGTACAGCGTGCCACCCATGCGGCCCAGCACCTCGTCCACGCCGTCGAAGCGCGCGATGGGCAGCCGGAACTGCTTGCGGATGCGCGCGTAGGCGCCGGTGGTATAGACACCGAGGCGCGCGGCACCGGTGGTGTTGGAAGGCAGGGATATGGCGCGGCCGGCGCCCAGGCATTCCATCAGCATGCGCCAGCCATGGCCGGCCATCTTGGTGCCGCCGATGATGAATTCCAGCGGCACGAACACGTCCTTGCCCTGGGTGGGGCCGTTTTGAAACGGCAGGTTCAGTGGGAAGTGCCGGCGGCCGATGGTGATGCCCGACAGCTGCGGCGGGATGAGCGCGCAGGTGATGCCGTATTCGTCCTTGTCGCCCATCAGGTGATCAGGGTCATAAAGTTTGAAGGCGAGGCCGAGTACCGTGGCGATGGGCGCGAGCGTGATATAGCGCTTGTCCCAGTTCAAGCGCATGCCGACGATCTCCTTGCCCTCCCACGTGCCCTTGCACACCACGCCGCTGTCCTTGATGGCGGCCGCATCGGAGCCGGCGTTGGGCGCGGTGAGCGCGAAGCAGGGCACATCCTGGCCGGAAGCCAGCCGGGGGAGGTAATGATCCTTCTGTGCCTCGGTGCCGTAGCGCAGCAGGAGTTCGCCGGGACCGAGCGAGTTCGGCACCGCCACGATGGAGGCGCAGGTGGCGCTATGGGTGGCGATCTTGGCCAGCACCTCGGAGTTCGCCAGCGCCGAGAATTCCCGGCCGCCGTAGCGCTTGGGGATAATCATGGCGAAGAAGCCCTTCTTCTTCAGGTAAGCCCAGGCTTCCGGCGGCAGGTCGCACCACTCATGCGTGATCTTCCACTCGTCCAGCATGCCGCACAGTTCCACCACCTCGTGGTCGAGGAAAGCCTGTTCTTCCGCGCTGATCGTGGGCGCCGGCGTGTTGAGCAGGCGCGTCCAGTTGGGGCGGCCGCTGAATAGTTCGCCATCCCACCACACGCTGCCGGCCTCAAGCGCGTCAGCCTCGGTCTGGGACATCTCCGGCATGATCTTGCGGAATACGTCCAGCAAGGGCTTGGAGACCCAGGCGCGGCGCAGCGCCGGCACGTTCAAGGGTAGGGCGGTCACGAGGAAGACCACCCAGAACAGGAGCTTCAGCCAATCCGGCCCCATGCCGGCTGCCGTATACACGAGGAAGAAGGCCGCGTAGGCCAAGCTCGAGAGCAATAGCGGCACGCGGTTATAGGTGAGAGCCACGCTGCCGCCGATGAACACCAGAAGCCAGAGCAGGGCGATCAGCATGGGGTTTCCCGTTTCTTGGGTATAGGGAGGCGGCTACGCCTGCTAAATATACTCCGGCGCTGCCCGCTTAAGCGCTCAGGCGGCCCCAAGCTTCTGCAGCAACGCCGCCGGCATGACCACTGCCTTCTGCGCCTTGAAATCGAAACGCACCACGCCGGTGCGTGCCTCGGCCACCGTGACGTCGGCCTTGCTGATCCGGTAGAAGAACGTGCAGCTGCGGCTCTGGAACTCGCCCGCCGCCACCTGCAGCGTGAGCCGGTCGCCGTAGAAGGCCTGGGCGCGATACAGCAGGGCCGCATCGGCGATCACGAATCCCAGACCATCCTGGCCTATCTCGTCCTCCCCGAGGGAAAGCAAGTAACGGCGGCGTGCCTCGTGGATCAGACTCAGCACCCCGTCGTTGCCCAGGTGGTTGCCGTAGTTCAGGTCCGAGACCCGGACCTCCAGCTCGGTGCTGAAGGCGAAGCGTGCGGGCAGCTCTATCTCGACCCGGGGCATGATGACTCCTTATATAGATAAAAGGCCGTGGGACTGAGCCCCACGGCCTCCCTATCTCTAAGATCTCAAGAGCTTCAAACCGGCAGCAGGTCCTTCACACCCTCGCGTTCCTCGCGCAGTTCCTGCTCCGTGGCCTGCATGCGCTGCTTGGAGAACTCGTCTATCTTCAGGCCCTTCACGATCTTCCATTGTCCCTTGCTGCAGGTGACGGGGTAGCCGTACATGATGCCTTTCTTGATGCCGTAGCTGCCGTCGGCGGGCACCGCCATGCTCACCCAGTCGCCCTTCGGCGTGCCGAGAGCCCAGTCGCGCATGTGATCGATGGCGGCGGAGGCGGCGGAGGCCGCCGAGGAAGCGCCGCGCGCCTTGATGATGGCCGCGCCGCGCTGCTGCACCGTGGGGATGAAATCGCCGCTGATCCAATCCTGGGTCACCCGCTTGGATGCAGCCTTGCCCTTGACCGTGGCGGCGCGGATGTCCGGGTACTGCGTGGAGGAATGGTTGCCCCACACGGTCATGCGTTTGATGTCGGTCACGTGCGAGCCCGTCTTGGCGGCGAGCTGGGACATGGCGCGGTTGTGATCCAGGCGCATCATGGCGCTGAAGTTCTTGGCCGGGATGCGCGGCGCGTTGCTGGATGCGATCAGTGCATTGGTGTTGGCCGGGTTGCCCACCACCAGCACCTTCACGTTCTTCTTGGCGGCGGCATTGAGCGCCTTGCCCTGGGCCGAGAAGATCTTGGCGTTCTCCGTGAGCAGATCCTTGCGTTCCATGCCGGGGCCGCGCGGACGCGCGCCCACCAAGAGGGCGAAGTCCGCGTCCTTGAACGCGACTTCTGCGTTGTCCGTCGCCACCACACCCGCCAGCAACGGGTAGGCGCCGTCATTCAGTTCCATCACCACGCCGTTCAACATGGGGAGCGCGGGGGTCACTTCCAGGAGCTGCAATATCACGGGTTGCTTCGGGCCCAGCATGTCGCCGGCGGCGATGCGGAAGATGAGCTGATAGCCGATCTGGCCGGCGGCGCCGGTGACGGCGACCCGGACGGGTTTCTTCGTAGCCATGGAGGACTCCGTTCTCTGTACGTGTGTGGCAAGTGCCGCGGCAGGCGCGGCGAGAGGGACGCGATTTTAGCACCCGCTCCCAGAAGCCTCTGCGGTTTGGGTGTCATAGGGGGCGTAATAGCCAGGCTGCGCGGGTGCTCGTCGAAAGCCCGGGTCCAGGGTGGTTTCGGCACAGGGGTAGAAGATATAACTCATTGTTTTAAAAGATAATATATGGGCTTTCATAAAATTCCCACAGACCCCTTGCTTTCCTCTTGTTTGGTGTTATAGTTAGCTACAACACCACTACGGAACAGACCCCACCGGGGTCTACGCAGAGAGAGTTAAGGAGAGAGTCATGAATACCATCACCAAGATTAGCGCCGCAGTCGCGTTGGGCTTGAGCCTCCTGAGCATGAGCGCCGCGGCCGATGCTACCAGCGCACACACGGCCCAGGCGCAGAACTACCCCCGCGGCCATGTTATCCAGCTCGGCACCATCGTAGTGACCCCCGCCGACCAGCAGGGCACTAAGGCCGCCCAGAAGGGCACGGTCTACCTTGGCAGCATCCAGGTCACGCCGGCCGACTCCGCCGATGCGCGCTATGCCGCGAGTCTGGTTCCGCAGTCCGGCGCCGTCTTTCTCGGCACCGTCAAGGTGACGGCTCGCAGCCGCAAGTTGCCGGTGATCGGCTCCCTGTTGGCCGCCATCGACTCGGTCGGCCCCCGCAACGTCCTTCTGACCGTGGTCGGCGCGCTGGTCTTTGGCCGGGTGGCCGGCTAAGGTACGGCAGCACTAGTCGACTATCCGGCTAAAGCAGCAGAGGCCATGGACATGGAACCCACTTGGAGCGACAACCAGCCGATCTACCGCCAATTGCGGGATCGGGTGGTCGCCATGATCCTGGAAGAAACGCTGAAGGAGGGCGATCCCCTGCCCTCGGTGCGTTCGGTGGCAGCCGAATACCAGATCAATCCCCTCACCGTGCTCAAGGGCTATCAGTCGTTGGTGGACGAGGGCCTGGTGGAGAAGCGCCGTGGACTCGGCATGTTCGTGAAAGAAGGCGCGCGCCGCAGCCTGATGAAGAACGAGCGCGAGCAGTTCCTGAAGAACGAGTGGCCGCTGATCCTGCAGCGCATCCAGAGATTGGGCCTGGACCTGATGGAACTGGCCCGTGAAGGCGACAAAGGAAGCAAGTCATGACGACCCTGGTCAAGGCTCGGGCCTTAAGCAAGCAGTACGGCACCACTCGCGCGCTGGACAAGGTGGACTTCGAGATCGAGGAAGGCCGCATCGTCGGCCTGATCGGCCCGAACGGCGCCGGCAAGACCACCGCGCTCAAGGCCATCCTCGGACTCACTGACTTCGAAGGGGAACTGGACGTGCTGGGACATGATCCGCGCCAGGCCCGCCACCAGCTGATGCGCGACGTCTGCTTCATCGCCGACGTGGCGGTGCTGCCGCGCTGGCTGAAAGTGCGCAATGCCATCGAATACGTGGAGGCGGTGCATCCCGGCTTCAGCCGCGAGCGCGCCATGCACTTCCTGGAGCGCACCAAGATCCAGCAGCGCAGCAAAGTGGGTGAGCTCTCCAAGGGCATGGTCACGCAGCTGCACCTGGCCCTGATCATGGCCATCGATGCCAAGCTCCTGGTACTGGACGAGCCGACCCTGGGGCTCGACATCCTCTATAGGAAGGAGTTCTACACCAGCCTGCTCAACGACTACTTCGATTCTACCCGTACCATCCTGGTCACTACCCACCAGGTGGAGGAGATCGAGAAGATCCTCACCCACCTCATGTTCATCGACAATGGACGCGTGACCCTGGACCGCTCCATGGAACAGGTGGCCGAGGAATACATCGAGGTGCTCACGACTGCCGATAAGGCCGCCGCTGCGCAGGCTCTGAAGCCGCTGTATGAGCGTGACATGTTCGGCAAGAAGCTCTATCTGTTCGAGGGGGTTTCCCGCGAGGAGCTCGCCAAGCTCGGTGAGCTGCACACGCCCAGCGTCGCCGACATCTTCGTCGCCAAGGTCAGAGGAGGCCTGCAATGAAAGCCGCGGCCCTGAAACTGGACAAGATGCTGATACGCCGCGAGTTTTGGGAGAACCGTTCGCTGTGGATCGTGCCGGTCGCCGTCGCCGGCGTGCTCACGGTGCTCTCCCTATACATGCTAGTGGCCGTCCTCATCGGGCACAACCAGACGGTCAACAACGTCGACCTCTCCAACGGCACGCATTTCCAGCTGGATAACCTGCCGGATTTCAGCGACGCCGACGACGATGCGGTGAGCATGTTCGTGCGCATCGCGACGTTCTCACTGGGGTTCATCTTCAACCTCCTGATGCAGGTAGTGGTGTTCTTCTACTTGCTGGACAGCCTGTACGCGGAGCGCCGCGATCGCAGCGCGTTGTTCTGGCGCTCCATGCCGGTATCGGACCTGCGCACTGTGCTCTCCAAGCTTGGTACCGCGCTGATCAGCGTGACCGCTATCACCTTCGTGGTTACGGTCGCTTTCCAGCTGGTGCTACTGGTGTTGTTCATGATCATGGGCAGCGTCGTGGGTACTCATCCCTGGGTGCTGCTGACGCATCCCGGCTCATTCCTGGGAGCGTGGTTGTTACTCGCCTTCGGCCTTATAGTGCAGGCCATTTGGTACCTGCCGTTCTATGGTTGGTACATGTTGGCCTCGAGCTGGGCCAAGAAAGTGCCGTTCCTCTGGGCCATCCTGGTACCGGTGGGCGTCATGTTCGCCGAAGCATGGGTATTCCATACGGGGCACTTCGCCCGCATGCTCGTGGCCTACAAGCTGCGCTGGCTGCATCTCGTCTTCAACCTCGGTTCTTGGGACATGCACGACTTGAAGCATGTGGACTTGAGCGCCGGGCCGATTGTGACTTTCAGCAACCTGGGCGACTTCATCACCAGTCCGAGCCTGTGGATCGGCCTCGCCGTGGCGGCGGCCTTCGTGTACGGCGCCATCTGGCTACGGGGTAAGCGTTCCGAGATCTAGACCCGAACCTTCAATCCGGAGTGAAGACATGCGACGTATATTGGTGAGCCTGACTCTGTGCGCGGCTGTGGCCAACCTTGGGGGTTGCGTCCTGGCCTACGACGGGGGGGTGGACGGCGGCGACTCTTCCTGGAGTTCCTCGGACTCCACCAGCAGCAGCCTGGCCAAGGCCGTGCGCGAGAGCCTGAACGGCAACCCGGTGACCGAAGCCGCAGACATCACGGTATATGCCGATCATGACCGCGTGAAACTCACCGGATCCGTGCATTCCACCGATGTCCTGGAGAAGGCAGTGCAGTTGGCCCTCGACACCCCGGGCGTGGCGGTAGTGAGCTGCCGGATCGTGGTCACCCACTGACGGAAGCCTGAAGATGAACAAGACCACCGCAGTACTGGTCGCCATCATCATCGTACTGGTGGGCAGCTTCGCCTGGTATGCCGCCAAGCATCCCGACCGCGGGTCCGCCGCGCGCGACGACATGGAGCAAGGCGCCATCGACGACGGCAGACGCGTAGGGCCGCGCACCCTGAGCGCGGACATTCCTGCTGCCGGTCTCGACACCCTGGCGCTGCAAGTCGGAGTGGGGGAGATGCGCGTCACCGCGTCGTCCGACGACGAGGTCCACGCCGAGGTCACGCTGCGGCCCAAAGAGCGCGAGTTTCTGGGATTCCTGCGCTGGTCGAGCGGCACCGCGCGCGACATCGCCGGCGCCACCATCCACCAGGAGCGCAAAGACAAGCGCCTGACGCTGTCGCTGGATTTCGGCGACCACGACCGGGACAACATAAAGCAGGAATGGGTGGTGCAAGTGCCGGCCCGCCTCAGGCTCGACTCGGTCATGAACGTGGGGGAGATGGACATCGCCGGCGTGGCCGGCGGTGTCGGCGCCAAACTCGATGTGGGTGAACTCGAGATCGAGGTACCCCAGGGCAGCATCGACGCCGAGGTCAACGTCGGCGAGATCCGCGCCAAGTCCAGCAGCGAACACCATGGCCGCATCCAGCTCGCCAGCAATATCGGCGATGCGACCCTGCTCCTGCATGGCGCCCAGTCCGGTGTCCATGAGCATGGCGGCTTGGGCAACCAGGTCTCCATGGACGGCGACGGTCCGGACCGCATGGACTTGAAGCTCAACATCGGTGAAGTGACGTTGCGCGTCGAACCTCAGGACGACAAGGCGGGGGGCGGCAAGTGAAGAGATTGATCCTGGTCAGCTGTCTCGCAGTGGTGGTACTGCTCGCAGGTTGCAGCACCCGCTCCAGCAATGGCAAGGCCGTGCCGGCCTTGCTCACGGCAGATGCACCTACGGCAGGCGTGCAACACGTCACGCTGCAGGCCGGCAGCGGCGAGGCGACCATCGGCGCCTCCACCGACGAGCAGTTGCATGTACAGCTGGATCTGCGCCAGGACGAACGCGGCTTCCTCGGCATCATCCATTGGATGAGCGAGGACACCACCCGTGACCTCAAGGGTGCGGTGGTGAAGCTGCAGCGCCAGGGCGACGGAGTTGAGATCTCGCTCGTCTATCCCTCCGGCGACAGCCACAGCGACGTGAAGCAGAAGTGGAATGTGAAGCTTCCGCCGCGCATGGCGTTGGCAGCGCACATGCAGGCGGGACGCATGGTGATCCAGGGCATGAGCGGCGGTATCGACGCCACGCTCGGCGCCGGCGATCTCTCCATCCACAGTCCGGCGGGCCCGGTGCGTGGCGATGTCCGCGCCGGACGGTTGCATGTCGTCTCCGACAGCACCCAGCCCGGGGCCATCTCGCTCAGGAGCACCTTCGGCCTCGCGGTGCTGGACCTGCAGGGCACGTATTACGGACCGCCGGAGGAGCAGAACAGTTCACACCTGTTCGGCAACAGCGTGAGTCAGCTCGCGGGCGGGAAGGACGACATGGACCTGCACATCACCGCCGGTCTGGTGGACCTCAGGGTCGGTCCGCAAGGCGATGAGAGGGAATACCGCAAGATCTTCGCCGAAGATGCCAAGGATCAGGACTGAACTCTGCTGACTCCGCTGTGCCGTCCCGCGCGTAGGAATCTAGTCGCGGAAGTTGGTGAACTGGATGGGCTGCTCCAACTTGGACTGACGGAACAGCGCCATGCAGGCCTGCAGGTCGTCGCGTTTCTTGCCGGAGACCCGCAGCTCATCGCCCTGGATGGCGGCCTGGACCTTGAGGCCGCTCTCCTTCACCAGTTTCACCATCTTCTTCGCCAGTTCCTTCTCGATGCCCTGCTTCACCTTGATGACCTGCTTGGCCTTGTCACCGCCGATAGCCTCGACCTTCTGCGGATCGAAGCTCGACACGTCGATGCCGCGCTTG
>Ga0207664_10002498_pt1 | contig 12179 bp, 7 predicted proteins | sample LARL83metaG_FD_184349 | JGI IMG/M metagenome (GOLD analysis project Ga0207664, IMG submission 184349) | Corn, switchgrass and miscanthus rhizosphere microbial communities from Kellogg Biological Station, Michigan, USA - LAR L8-3 metaG... | ecosystem: Host-associated > Plants > Roots >...
AGCTGGATCCCATTCAATTCGCAGTTTCGATCCCAAATCGCTCACGCGCATCGGAACCATTGGTGGCGGGGTTTTTAGCCACAAACCGCCTGCGAATACAAACAAGAGTAAGAGGATGATCGCCGTTGGCAGATTCCATTGGCTAGGTCGCCACTGTTCGCGGGCTTGCATGAAAAAAGAATGGAGGCGTTGACGAGCGGTAACCGGAGCTGGGGTCTGGTTCAGAATGCGCACGATGGGAGAAACCGGAACGACGGTTGCGATTGGAGCGAACGGCGCGCTGGTTAGGGCGGCCAGGCGGCGCTCGGTCGGTGAGAGCGAGAACTCGTGAGCAACTACGAAAGACCGGTCAACGGACCCACGAATGAAGAATCCAGCGCGGCTAGGTCCAATCTTAGCCGGCATTACTACCAGTACTAATTGCCACGGTCCAGGGATAAGGCGATCGAGGATCTTGGCATCGGTCTCCCCCACGGCAAAATCACGGCGCGAGTGTGAAACATAAAGGCCTACTGGCTGGAGCGAACCCAATTTGTCGCTCGCCAGGGCCGCATCTAACGATTTCTCGTCGGCTGCCGAGAGGATGAACAGCGGCCCCAGCTTATGCTCGCACTCGATGGGCAGCATGGCCACAATCTCCACCGATCGGTCAGACCGCCTTCCGAGAAGGATGCCGCCCGTCTCCAGCCCGCCCCGAGAAAGCAGGCTAAGGTTCTCCACAGAATGGCGACGGATCTCTTCAAGAACGGCGGTCGCGCACGAGACCTCGGCGTCCAGCGGCGCATATCGCCACTGAAGCCGGGCTGAAACTACGGTTGCCTGATGGGGTGCGGCCACTGCGAATCAGCTTCTCAGCCTCCGATCGTTCTGAAGAAGCGCTGTTTTGTGGGATGCTACACCCTGGAATTTGTTACATAAATACTAGGCTAGGGATGATTCCAGACGCTATGCAGAGGAAACCGTGCTAACGTATGAGTCAGTTGAAACCCCTGTTCGATTCCGAGCAGTTTTCGTTCATAGGCAGTGACGACAACCAGATCTATGTCCACTGCAGGAAGTGCGGGCAACAGGCACGGGTTTTGCTGGAAGTCAGCAAGCCTAACGGTCCCCAGTTGCGCGCAACCTGCCCGGGATGCCACAACCATTGCACGTTTACCTTTGTGACGGTCTTGGGAACGAGCGCCTCGGCCCCCAATTAGTAAGTCGTCTCACGAGATCTTCGGCAGAATTCCATATCTGCGATTAGTGGTGGGGTCGGAGTTCGTTGCCTGGTCGCGCAGGGGACGAAACTGCGCGCGAAGAATGCGAATGAATCCATTGCTCGTAGGCGCGGCAGCGGGCGGACTGCCGGCCATACCCCCTTCGATCCAGGCGTTAATGGCCCGCTCTTCGGCGCCTGATTCAGTCAGCCTGGATCGCAACTCGGAGAGAACAGAACCGACCCAGGCGTACATGGCGCGCATGCGTGGACGCATGCTCGGGCCGCCATGATCTGCACCACGTACCAAATGATATTCGTGCGAAATATCCAAGTCCCAAAGCACACGGTGCAAGAATTCGGCGCCGTCGTGGGCATTCAAGAAGTCTTCGTCGCCGGCGTCCAGATAAATGGCCAAGCCGCTGGAGCGAATCAGATCGGCATTGCCGCGTGCGCGGTTCGCGGGATTGTTTGATTCGAATAACGCTGCATCGCGGGTCGGACCCACCAGTTCCTTAGGCCCGCCAGCCACATGATGGAGCCGATTGCGAGCGCTCACATCCGACACACGAAGGCCGGGCTCGAGCATCGGTTGCATGGCCGCCACGATGCCAAACTGATCGGGACGCGAGAACGCGCATTTGAGGGCGCCGTAACCACCGATGGAAATACCGGTGATGGCAGTCGAGCTTCGATCGGAGGTGACGTTGCAAGTCGCGCGCAGGTGGGGCACAAATTCTTCCGCAAGAAACGAGTCCCATCGGATGTTACCCAGGGAATCTTCCAGGTAGTAGCTCATCCCGGGACTGGGCGTAGCTACGACCGTCGGAGGAATTGCACTTTCCGACCACCAACTGTCGAACAGCGGCTGACAATCCACCAGGTTCTGGCGGCTGCCGCCACCGCCCATCAACATCAAGCAAAGCGGCAACGGTTCCGACTCCTTGTAGTTTGGTGGAGTAATCAGTGCATAAGGGACCGGCTCAGGCAAGTATTTTGCGACTAAGTCATGTAACTCAATGTTCGATTGCAAACGCTGTCGCCTCCTTGTGAGCAACTATAGCGAAATCTGCTGGGAACATTTCCAGGTGGCCTGGACAGTCGCGCACCTGTTTGCATTTCGGTAACTGTTAAGTTGTGCCGAGTACGAAACTCTGACTCTGCGACGCAGTCACAACTACGGAGGCATTCGAGAAGTTGGCAATCAGCGTGGCTCTCGGATGATCGAGTATGCGAACCCTGGCTGCACTGTTTACCGCTTTTTTTCTATCGGGGCTGGTCTTAGCCGAATGCAGGACGACCGAAGCTGTCGATTCAGAGAGTATTCCACCCACCTCGCGGCAACTTCTCCGAGAAACCGGATATCAACACTTCAGCGCGGGGCAATATCAAGCAGCGATGGCTTGCTACACCGAAGCGCTGCAGGCCGCTGAAGCACGCGGTTCGAACAACAGGTCCGCCATAGCGCGCGATTTAAACGACATTGCGATCCTTTCGGAGGAGATGGGCCGCTACACCGAGGCGCGAAAGGTATACGCACGGGAGCTGGACGCACTCGAGCCTTTGGGTGATGGGGCCGGAGCGGCCATCGGGGAAGTGTACGGGGAGCGAGGTGGTCTTTCACTCATCGAGGGTTCTTTGGGCTCGGCCGAAGCGGACTACAAGAAAGCGATTGCCCTACTCAAACGTCATGCCGGACGCGAAGATTTGCGAACGGCGAAAGCTCTGGCCGGACTGGGCCGCCTCTACACCGAATCGGGAAACTTTTACGAGGCGTCTCAACTTCTACATGAAGCCAAGGCAATCGCCGAGAACAGCGCTCCTCATGGCAACGCAGCGCTAATCAATATTCTGGACTCGGAAGCCGCTCTGCTTTCGCGTACCGGCAAATTTGCGGAGGCGGAGAAGCGCTGGCTCAATGCACTGAACATCGCAGAGCACACATTTGGTGAAGATGGAGCGCAGTATATTGCGCTGCTGCTACACTTGGGCCAGCTATACACGGAGATTCACGAGTACGAATCAGCGGAAGCATTACTTCAACGTGCACTCGCTGCCGTGCAAAAAACCAGGGGAGCAGATGAAATGGACACGGCCATTATGATGAGCGCCCTGGGCAATGTTTATCTCCAGCAACACAAAATGGTCGAGGCCGAACCTCTGTTTCTACAGTCTCTCGGTACCATAAAGGGTAGTTGCGCGGCAGTTCCATTAGCATGCGCGGCGGTGCGATCGTCTCTGGGCGACTACTACATGTTGAAGCATCAATGGCAAGCAGCTGATACAGAATACGAACAAGCCCTCACCATGCGAGAAAACGCATTAGGCGAGCATCCACTGGTGGCCGCCTCTTTACTTTCCACGTCTCGGGCACTACGCAAGTTGCAGCGCAAGAAAGAAGCGCGCGCCTTTGTGTCGCGGGCGCAGCAGATCCTGTCGATGCCAGGTAACGCAGCGTTGGCCGGCGACAAAACCATCGATGTTCGGGCATTTCGTGCAGGCAACTAATAGAAAGACAATGTAGCCAGGCATGCGCTTCGCGGCTCTGGCGACGGACTACGATGGCACTTTAGCGGACGAAGGCATCGTGTCTCCGGCTGCCATCGAAACCCTACGGCGATTTCGGGCCTCCGGCAGGCGCGTGATCCTTTTGACCGGGCGCACATTCGCGAGCCTGTTGGAAGCGTTTCCCTGCCCTGACGAGTTTGACATCATCGTCGCCGAAAATGGGGCGACGTTGTACAATCCTGCCACGAAGTCGGAAAGAGCGTTGACGGACGCGCCGCCGGCGAAGTTCGTCCAAGCCCTCGAACAAGCGGGTGTCTACCCGTTAGACATCGGTCGAGTGGTGGTGGCGACTTCGGAGAGCCAAAAACAAAAAGTGCTGGACGTGATCCAGCAATTGGGACTCGAACTTCACATTGTTTTTAACAAAGGATCGCTCATGGTGCTGCCGGGCGGCATCAATAAGGCGACCGGTCTGCAGGCCGCGTTGAACGAGTTGCACCTCTCGCGTCACAACGTCGCGGGCATTGGAGACGCCGAAAATGATCATGCATTCCTGGCGGCATGCGAATTCTCGGCGGCGGTTTCTAACGCGCTGCCAACCATAAAGCAACGGGTGCACTTTGTCGCTCACCATAAAGATGGTAGAGGAGTTAGCGAACTCTGTGACGGTATCTTGTCCGACGATCTTCGAAGGGAGCGCGCTCGGTTTGGACAACCGATCCTGATTGGGCGAGGCGAGTCTGGCGAAGACGTCACGGTGGACGCGTACGGCGTCACTTTGTTGGCCGGAAGTTCGGGCGCAGGCAAGTCGACGCTGACCACGGCATTCCTGGAAGGTCTGCTGGCCGCCAACTATCAGTTCTGTGCCATCGATCCCGAGGGCGATTATGAACTCGTCGGTCCTTTGGTGTTGGGCAAACCGCACCACGTGCCGGCCGTTTCCGAAATCCTAGCGGCCCTGCAACAACCGGAGCAGAGCGTAATCGTAAATCTGCTGAGCCTGGATCTCGAGGAGCGTCCGGCTTTCTTCAAGGGCCTCTGCGAGAGGTTAGAGGACTTCCGATCCAAGACCGGCCGTCCTCATTCGATCATCGCGGACGAGGCGCATCACCTGCTCGGCTCCAAAGATCTGCCGGAGTCCTGCCTCCCCAAGGATCATAGCGGGCTCATGTTGATCACCGTGAAGCCCGAACGGCTGCCCGAATCACTCCTCAAAAGCGCACAACTGGTGATCGCGGCCGGGGATGATCCGGAGAAAACACTTCGCAGCTATTGCGAGCGGGTTGGGATCGATCCGCCCACGGGAATAGTCGCTCCACGAGAACGTGGACAATGTCTCGGATGGCGGCCTGGATCACCTAGCGCTTTCGTCTTCACACCCGTGGAGACACAAACCACGCGCATTCGTCACCGGCGAAAGTACGCGGAGGGAGAATTGGCGCCTGAACGTAGCTTCTATTTTCGTGGACCCGATGGGAAGCTCAATCTACGGGCTTTCAACCTGATCACTTTCCTGCAGCTGATGGAGGGCGTGGACGACGAGACCTGGCTATTCCACCTTAAGAACCGGGACTTCTCGGACTGGTTTCGGCGCGAGATCAAGGATGAGGACCTGGCGCGGGATGCCGAGCAAGTGGAGCAGTCGCCCGACGCGTCGCCGCTAGAAAGCCGCGCCCGTTTTCGCACTTTGATCACGACCCGTTACACGCTGCCCGCTTGAGGTAGAGGCTGGGCGGAAGCGGAAACATTGACGGACCCGGCAGAGTCAAACTGCTATGCAAGCAAGCAATGGTCACCGTGATATTCCTTACCGAACGCTCGGACGAACGCGCGAAAAGATATCGGTAATCGGCGTAGGCGGCTATCACCTTGGCCAGACCTCCAACGAAAAGGAAGCAATTGGTATCGTACGCGCCGCAATCGACCGCGGAATCAATTTCCTGGATAATTCCTGGGACTATCATGACGGCAAAAGTGAAATGCGCATGGGCAAGGCGCTGAAGGATGGTTATCGCGATCGCGCATTTCTGATGACCAAAGTGGACGGCCGGTCAAAGAAGGAGGCGGCCAAGCAGATCGATCAGTCGCTGCGGCGACTCAAGACCGACCATGTCGATCTGATGCAGTTTCATGAGGTGATTCGATTCGAGGATCCGGACCGGATCTTTGCTCTCGACGGCGCAATGGAAGCCTTCCTGGAGGCGAAAAAGGCCGGCAAGCTGCGCTACATCGGCTTCACCGGGCATAAGGATCCTCACGTTCACCTGTACATGCTGGAAGCGGCGGCTCGGCACAACTTCCAGTTCGACGCCGTGCAGATGCCGCTGAACCTGATGGACGTTCACTTTCGCAGCTTTCAGCATCACGTGCTGCCTGTGCTGGTTAAGAACGAGATTGGTGTGCTGGGCATGAAGAGCATGGGAGCAGGCGTTATCCTGCAAAGCAAGACAGTCACGCCGATGGAATGCCTCCACTATGCGATGAATCTGCCGACGTCGGTGGTGATCACGGGGATGGATAAGATGGAGCTTCTGGAACAAGCCATCCAGGCAGCCGCGACCTTTCGGCCGCTGAGCGAATCCGAGGTGGCCAAGCTGCTAGCTAAGACCGCTGCCGCGGCAGCGTCAGGCAAGTTCGAACTTTTCAAGACCACATCGCACCACGACAGCACGGCCAAGAATCCGGAATGGTTGGGAAAAGATCCGGCCGAGGCGGAGGAGCTAGTCAAAATGGTCGAGTGATGGTGCCTAATGCAGTTGCTTTTTGTATAAGAAGTTGACGCTGAAAACGCCGTTCTCGTCCCGCATCGCCACTGCGGACCATTGCGGATTGAGCGCCCACTCAACACGAATCGTTTGTGTGTTCGATGAATTCAAGGGTGTGACGTAAGTAAACGTCAGATTGCTAGCGATCTGCTGCTGCAAGGTCAACTGCGCGGTGGGTAGTGCCGATCCATTGGTAAAGGTCGGATCAATTTTGAACTGGCTCACGCCGAACACGCGCTGGAGTTGGCTGGCTACCGGATCAGCCAGCGCCTTGCTCACCAGCGCAGATTCGCCCATCTGCTGGAAGGTCTGCGGCGGCTGCGATGGCTGATTGGCGAGCAGCGTTGGATCCGAGGTCGGAGCCCGACCGGCAGCCAAGAGTCCGACGATCTCCTGAAATTGTAGTGGCGGGTCGGATGTATAGCTGAGCTTCATGTTGTCTACCGGGCCGGTTGCCCGCAATACTACATCCACGCCTTTCGCGGTTGTTTCCAGGCTGAGGTCGAGGATTGGTTCTACCCGCACCGGATTGTAAAAGGCAATCGTTCCGCTGTTTACCTTATAGGTCGCGCCGAAAAACGCGAGTCGCCCTTCCGTGATGGTTATTCGTCCCAATACTCCCGGACTCCCGGCAGTTCCGCGAATATGGAGAGCGGCGTCCGCTTGCAGGTTCTCCGCCAAGGATGCCTGGACGGCTGTCGCGTCGGAAGTTCGAACCTGGATATCGAGCTTCATGTTGTCTAGCAGCGGCGAGGGAGGAGCGGCGGATTGTACCGGCGGCGCTGCGCGTGTCAGGACCGACGCCAGATCGGTTCGCGGCGCGTAGGTAACTCGGTCGATAGTGACCGTACCCGACAAAACGCTGCTATCGCTTGTCCCCGAGAGGCGTACGTTCGCGTCCACGACGATACTGACTCCCTGTTGCAGACGTGCGCGCACGTTCGACGCATTGGCGCGCAGCCCAAAGCGAATAGTGCCGTCCCTTGTGCCGAAGCCATCCAAAGTAACCTTTCCACCACCCGACTCAGCAGTCATGTTGCGCATCACCGCATTGTTGCCGTTGAAGGTCACCACACCATTTGCATTGGAGATCCCGTTCGGCAGGCTCGCATAGTTGAAGGATGCATTCTTGAGTTCGAGCGTCCCGTTTACCAGCGGCTTCGCCAGCGATCCTCGCACCATGGTGCTGAGCACTACACTGCCGGACGATGTAATATCCTGGCTGAAATTCTGGAGCACCGCCAGATTCAGGTTGCCGTTCACATTCAGACTCATCGCCTGGCCTTCGAACGGCACGGTGCCTTTGGCCTGGATGTCGGTCTGCGGCCCGGTCACATGGGCATTGTCAATGCGAATTACTTGGTGATCCAACGTGGCGGAGATCTGCCCTTGATTTTGCAGGACGATGGGGCGGGCCGAGCCGGCGCCGGGGGCAGGAATGTTGTTCAATTGCAGACGCGAGATCTGGAGCGTGCCACCGAGTTCGTCGGTTTTCATCACCGGGCCGCGAATCGCCACTTGGCCGTCCGCCACAGCTTCGAACTTGGGAGGTTCGCCATTGTTGAATCCCAGCAGGTCTTCGACGCGTGTCCAAGTTACGTTGCTAAAAGCCAGCCGCGCATCAACCGGATAATCGCCATTCAGTTGCGCATTGCCGCTGCTATGGATCGTCGCGCCGGCCAGGTTCGAATCCAGCGTGAAGTTCAGCTTTCCGGCTGAAGTGTTAACGGTCAACGCGGCGTCGCCGAAGTTCTTACCCTGCGCAACAATGCCGCTGGCTTTCACGTTCCCGTCTAGGTTGCGAACCAAGACCCGCGGCTCCTTCTGATGGATCTCCGCGGCGCCGTTCCCCGCGACCTGCAAGATGCCGCCCAGCCCCGGCCGCTGCTGCTGCACGTGCTTGATCCGCGCCAGATCGATGCGGCTGCTGTTCAGTCGAAACTGCAGACTGCCATCCTGTAGATCGCCGTCCGGGTGGTCATAGCGCGCTGTCAGATCGATCTGCGACGGCCCAGACACGATCTGCAGCTGCTGTACATCGATGCTCTTCGCCAGATAAGTGACTCGCGCGCGCACGTGATCCAGCGGCTCCTCATAGACCACTGCACTGGCGAGATCCACATCCGCGTTCCCTTGTGGATTGTCGACAGTACCGGTGAGGTGCGCGGTTCCCGAGAGACTGCCTTTGGCGGGAATGTCCGTGCGCTGCGCCACCTGAAGCACGCGCTCGACAGCAAGGTTGCGGATGTTCGCATCGGCCGTAGTAGGATATCCGCGCGCGAGTTGGGTGTTGCCATTCACCCGGATGTTCGAGCCGGCGAAGTCTGAAGTGAGCTGATAAGTTACGGCCGAGCCGCTGGTGCGCGCATTGGCCGTGAGGTCGCCATAGTCCTGTCCTTCATAGCGCAACCCGCGCGCCGATACATCGCCGTTCACGCTGGTGAGTAGAAACTCCGTCTGTTCCTTGCCGCCGCTTTTTACTTCCGACACGTTGCCGGTAACGTCGGCATTCAACTGCAATAGACCGGCGGTGTTGGGCCGCTGTTTCTGAACGTTATGAATCTGTGCCAGGTCCACCTGATTACTTTGCACGTGCGCGTGCACGCGGCCAGTGGTGAGACTGTCGCGAGGATGCTGGAAGTCGGCGGTCAGGTTGATCCGCGCGGTGCCGGACTCGAGCGAAGCATTAGGAATGGTCACCAGTTGGTCGGTCAGGTTCACCTGCGCTTGCACGCGGTCGTATGGCTCGCCGTGAATCGCGCCGTTGGTCGCAAGAAGCGTTGCCGACCCACGTGGATTACCGACCGTTCCACTCAGGTGCAAACTCGCGCTCAACATGCCCGAATAATCTCCGCTCGGCTGACCCGCCAGCGCCAGCATGTCCGCCAGATCGCCATTGCGAATGGATGCATCGGCCGTGACGGGCTGATTCGGGAGCGCCTTCGAATCCCGAAGGCCGACGGTTCCCGTAAACACGGCCTGCATGGCGCCGCGGTTCAGACTTCCGTTGCGGATGGCCGCGCCCGTGCTGGAAACGGCCGCATCGGCGTCGAGCTTGTCGAACTGCCGGCCCTCCACGCTGAAACGGGTTACGGCCAAGTGACCCGAGATTCGTGGCGATGTCAGCATGCCGGTGACAACTCCGGTGAAGGTGGCTTGGCCGCCATTCAGGGTAACCGTCGGCTGGGAGCTCGGGGACGCCGCTGCGAGCAGATCGTTCAAGTCGCTAGTAGTCAGTGCAATGTTCAACTGCTTGTCGACGGCCCCGTTCAAGGTCAAGCGTGTGTGCGGCAGCGCGACGTAGGAATTCTCGACACGAATATCGTCGGTGGCGCCGTTGTAGGCCGCGTTGAGCCGCCCCGATACTGGAATGCCGTGCTTGCCGGGAGCGATCGACAACCGGGCCGTCGCCGTGACGCTCTGGGTCCCAGGCTTTTTCAAATCGCCGGCCGCTTCGATCGGGCCCGACACAATACCGGAGTATGGAAACTGCTTCTGTCCTGCCGCGCGAGCAGCCGCAGTCAGGTCGAGATTTCGTAAGTTTCCATCCAGGCGATAGCGCGCCAAGTCTTGGAGCGAAGCATTTCCAGCAAATTCACCGCCAAGGGCCGACAGCCGCAGTCCCTTCAGTTCGAGATTGTGTGGATCGAGCTGCATGGCCGAGTACAAATTGACGTTACTGACCCGCTGGGCGCCTTGTTGAAAGGACAGCCCGGCGGCCTGCACGTTGCCACTCACCTGATAGTTGTTGCCGGCGTCCAGCTTCGCGCTTCCATTTAGAAGAACGGTGCCTTCCGGGCGCGCTGCCAACTTCAGCAATCGGCCAATTTCGCCGAGTGCCAGCCGGCTTTTGAACTCGAGCGCGCCTATGCCTAGAGGGCTTTTCAGTGTGCCCGACGCTTCGATATCGGAATGACCCAGGCCCATCCGCAGCCCAGTCACCTGGATACTGTTGCCGGTGACAACTGCGTTGCCGTCCAAGTCAACCGTGGGAGAAAGGTTTTTCAAGTCGGCCGCAATCGGCAGATCTCCCACGTTCTTCAGGTCTGCGAGCGCCAGGCGCCCGTTAATGTGCGCCGACACCTTCGGGTTGCGCATGGTCTCCACCGAACCATTGATTATTACCGAAGAGAGAGCGCTACTGATCTTGGCGTCGTGAAAATCGACACGATCGCGCTGCAGCGCAACCGGCAGCGTAATGGTAAAGTTCACCGGCGTGTTGCGTCCCGACGCTACGTACAGCGGCTGGAAGGATAGCTGGCCGCGATAGCCTTGATTCAGCAGGTTGTACGATAGCTCGGCCTTCAGATCCTTGCCGCGGATGTTCAACGCCTGCTTCTGCGATGCGACCGTCAGCAAGCCGTCGGTCAGTTCGAAGTGATCCACCGCCAGGTTCACCACCGTTTCGAGGGGAGTCTCGTTGGAAGTCGACGCTTGCTTCGGGTTGGGAATGTTAGTGCGACCGTCGGGAAATACGATCACATTGGCCTGGGGCTGTTCGATGCCCAGATACGTGAGATCCAGGACGTGGTGGATGCTCGTAAACAGGCGGATGTCAAGTTGCACGCGCCGGGCGCTGAGAAATGGCGCCGCGTCGGCCGGCTCGTTGCCATGAATCACGAACCCGGTCACCACGGCGCGCATGTGGCGCCAGTCAAAGGCGAACGAATCGAGGTCGACTTTTCCACCGGTGCTGTCTTCGGTAGACGCAATGATCTTTTGTTTGACGTAGGCCCTGAACCAATCAGTCTGCACGACGAAGATCGCCGCCACCATCAGCACGATGAGAAGCGCCACCATTCCGATCGCGATATTGCGAATGATCCTTGTCGGCTTACTCATTGAAATGCTTCCTGCCTGTATTCAATTCGCGCGCGCTTGCGGGCCTGTTCCAGCCATTGATTGAAGTTCTCATTAATCCGCTGCCCTTCGAGCGGGCTGCGGATCTTCGGTTCCAGCGCTTCAAAGCTGTTGTTGTCCGGATACTGCCGGCGGAGTTCGGTTCGATGCTGATCGTAGTAACTGTGGACTTCCTCGTCGGTCACGATGACGGCGGGCCGAAAGCGCTCGTCGATAAAGCGCAAGACCGTCAGTTGCCAGAGCAATTGGGCGCGCAACTGATCTTCCGTAATGCCATAGCGTTGCAATTCCGCGCGCATTCCCTCAACGGATCCAGCAAATCGGTCGTGTTTCAACTGCGTCTCCAGCGCCTCCGCATCGCTATCGGCGGGACGCCTGTAGTTGCCTGTGACAATCTCCTGTCGAATGATCTCCTGGTCGATCAGCCGCTCCGCCGAGTTCCGCTTGGCCTGCGAGCTGAAATCCAAGGGTTCACGGTTGAGGAATTCAGTGACGCGCAGGTCCCAGTCAATGTCGCTGGTTTTGATGACATGCTTACCAACGATCACCGCCATGCGGTCCAGCACGACTACGGCGCTCAAAGCGCCCACCATCGTCAGCAGTAAGAAAAGGGCGCGCATTAGAAGGTCTGCCCGATCGAGAAGAAGAATTGGAAATGACTTATGTTTTGCTGTACGGGCTGGCAAAAGCTGGGCAGCTTCGAAGCGGCCACACTGGGGTTGCACTGCAGCAACTGCACCGGCGTGCCGTTCAATCCGCCGTCATTCGTCGGATTCAACGGCACGCCGGTGCAGTTGAATCCGACGAATGACGGCGGATTGATGCTGTATGCCAGATCGCCACGAATC
>Ga0207664_10002501_pt1 | contig 12177 bp, 14 predicted proteins | sample LARL83metaG_FD_184349 | JGI IMG/M metagenome (GOLD analysis project Ga0207664, IMG submission 184349) | Corn, switchgrass and miscanthus rhizosphere microbial communities from Kellogg Biological Station, Michigan, USA - LAR L8-3 metaG... | ecosystem: Host-associated > Plants > Roots >...
CAAATCGCTCCGTCGTAACGGAACGATTTGCTTTTCCACCTACCGGGCCCAATGGGGGCCCCAACGCAGTTGGGGGGCGCGGAGGCTCGGCCGGAGCGCCTTTGAGGACGGCCGCGCTAGCGGACGTCCGGAGGAGACGGGGGTTTGCCGATCTCGGTCGTCTGACCGGGGCGCCAGGCGCCGTAGCCGCCGGGCGTCACGTCGCGCTGCGAGGTGAAGGGCTGGCCGCCGGGGGTTTGGGCCTGCTGCCCCGGAGGAGGCGGCGGCATTCCCGGACGGGGACCGCCGAAGATATTCGTGGAGGCGCCGCCCGCGCCCGAGAGCATGGCGATGACGACCTGAGCGATGCCGACGAACATGGGGATGAGACCGCCGAGCAGCCACGGACCGGGCCGTCCCGGCGCTATGAACGAGAGGCCGACCGTCAGCGCGATACCGATGCAGACCAGCGTGATGCCTTTGCGCAGCTGCCGGTTCGGGTCGGCGTACATCATCGCGTACGGATCGTAGCCCGCCTGGGCGCCCGGCGCTCCGCCAGGCGGCATCCCATACATGCCGGGGTCGCACCAGCCCGCCTTGCCCATGCGGCGCGCCCACTTCGGGTCCGGAGGCGGAACGATGCCCCGTTTGAGCATCTCCAAGCGCTCTTGATGCGCGAAGACGCGGTTGACGAGTGCCAGCGTCAGCGGCAGTCCGAAGACCACCAGGATGAATGCAAGAGGGACGATGGTTTCTGCTGGGTCATGCATGGCTTAGAGGGCTCCGTTCGTGCTGATGTGGATGCTTCCGTCTTGGCTCGAAACCAGGAGCGACCCGCCGCCCGTTCCGATCCGTAAATCTGCTCCGGCCGACTCGTCATCCCGCGCCACCCGCCGGCCGTCGAAGTGAATGCTGCCGTCACTCGTTTTCGCGTGCACGTTGAGGTTGGCATCGGCAAATGCCAAGCGCACGCCGCCGTCGTCGCTTTGAATCTCGCCGCCGGTGACGCGCAGCTGCCGACCTTTGATCGAACCGTCGACCGAGTGAATGCGTACTTGCCCCGCAAGACCGGTGACGTCCGCTCCGCCGCAGCGCTGAACGTCGACGAACGCGCCAGCCGGAACTTCCACGTCGGTGTGCTGATAATCGAAGCCGACGATCGCCACGTGCGCCTGCCCGTCGCCGCGCGTGATGCTCACGCCGTCCCCCGTCTTGGCCACGCTCAAATTCGCGTGCGGGCCCGAGGCGCCCCAGACCCAGCCGACGATACGCGTATCGTCCGTGACGTGGACGTCGCCGTCCGTCGACGCAGTAATCACGATCTTCGAATCCGGATCGTCTATCACCACGTGCGGACTGCTGCCCGCGTCGATAGGCGCGAATGTCTTGCCGGTTTGATCGGAGACGCGGTGCAGGCCCGAGGCCTGCGCCGGCCACGTCATGCGGCCGCCCGTCAGCGTCCAGAGGATGGCGCCGCCGATAAAGACCTCGGCCGCCAGGAGCACGGCCACGATGCCTGTGCGAGAGTAACGCATGCCCCATGTACGGCACAGGGACGGGAGTGTTTCAGCCGCTCGCCAAGTGCGGGAGCCGCACCCCGCCGTGTCCGAAACAATACGCTCCGCTTCCCTGTATGTGATACGTGGTTGCGGCACTGCTGGAGGCACATTCCATCGACCCGTCGTCGCTGATAGACGATCAAACGCTCGTGGCGGAGACGCTTGCCGGGCGCCACGAAGCGTTCGGCACGCTGGTCGAACGCTACGATCGCGCCGTTTATCACCTGGCTTACCGCACGCTGCGGGATCAGGAAGAAGCACGCGACGCGGCACAGGAAGCCTTCTTCAAGGCGTACCGCAGCCTGCGCACCTTCAAGCCGGGCGCGAAGTTCTCGACGTGGATCTTCGCGATCGTCTACCACGCCTGCTGCGATCGCCTCGCGCGCCGCAAACGCTACTCCAACGAAGAACTGCCCGAGCGCGCCGATACGGCCGCCGGCCCCGAGAGCGAAGCGATTGCGAGCGACGAAGCCAGACGCTTGCGGGCGGCGATCGCGCAGCTGCCGGAGAAGTACCGTACGGTCATCACGCTGTATCATCTCCAGGGACGGCAGTACGACGAGATCGCGCAGGTGCTCGGCGTGCCGATGGGTACGGTGAAGACGCATCTGTTTCGCGCCAAAGAGCAGCTGCGGCGCATACTGAACGAACAAACCGCGGGGGCCAGACCGTGAAATATTACGACAACGACGACGAACTCGAACGCGCGCTCTTCGCACTAGACTTGGAAGAGCCGCCCGCCGATCTGCGCCACACGATCCTGGCCTCCACCATTTATCACGTGCCCGTCGCCGCAACGGTCCGGCCGTGGGAGCCGTGGCTCTACGGCGGCCTGTGCGCCGCGCTGGTATGGCTGCTCATCGCCGTGATTCGGGGTGCCGTTGCGCCGGCAATGACCGCGGCTGCCTCGTACGGCGACGAACTCGCGGCGTTTTTCTCCCAGCCCACGACGCTGCTTTGGTTCGCGGTCGGCGCGGCCGCAACGGTGTGGATTTCTCAGGTGAATTTAACCGTACTGCCGGGGTATCAGCGAGCAGCGCGCCGATAACTAAGCCGTATGGAGAAAACGGCCCGCACGCATCACATCCTGGTCATCGAGGACGATGCGGCCATCAGCCGCGTGCTGCAGCTGGAACTGGAGCATGAAGGCTATGACGTCGACGTCGCGCGCGACGGACTTGCCGGACTGGAATTGGCGCTCAAAGAGCCGGACCTCATTTTGCTCGATCTGATGCTGCCGCGCATGGACGGCATGGAAGTCTGCAAGCGCGTGCGCGCGAAGAGCCGAGTGCCGATCATCATGCTGACCGCCAAAGATCGCGTGCCCGATCGCGTTGCCGGTTTGGACATGGGCGCGGACGATTATCTCACCAAGCCGTTTTCAACCGAAGAACTGCTCGCGCGCGTTCGCGCGCGTTTGCGTGACAAAGAGCCTACGGAAAACGTCGTTGCCTATCGCGATCTCGTGATGGACCGCGATCGCCACGAAGTCCACCGCGGCGGCAAACAGATAAATCTGACGGCGAAAGAGTACGCGCTGCTCGAGTACCTGCTGCTGCACCGCAATAAAGTTCACACGCGCGACGAGCTCTTCAACGGCGTGTGGGGCAGCGATTTCCTAGGCGACTCCAATCTCATCGACGTCTACATACGCTACCTGCGCGGAAAAATCGACGACGGCTTCGAGGACAAGCTCATCACGACTGTCCGCGGCGTCGGTTATACGATCAAAGACTAAGCCATGAACTCGTTACGGTGGCGCATCACCATCTGGTATGCGCTGCTGCTCGCGGTCGTAGCCGTTGCACTGGGCGTGGCGATTTCGCTGCGATTGGAAGGCATTCTGCGCTCGCAGGCGCAGGACCACGTCCTTGCGACGCTTTCCGACATGCGCGCCGCTGCGGCTCCTTCGCCGCAATCGTTTCTCTTCTCCGAGAACGGCGACTCGCTGCTGGTGCTCGAAAATCCCGACAACCTCGAACGGTGGTCGTCGACCACCGCCTTCATCGAGGTCGACGATCCGCGCGGCTACCCAATCGCCAAGAGCTTCAACATGGACGCGATCTCGACGTTCGGCAATCCGGGTCTCTCGCCGGCGAAAACCAGCGCGATGCGAGAAGTGCACGTGCAAGGACGCCCGTTTCTGATCGCTTCGGAGGTCATGGTCAGCGGCGCGCACGCGCTCATCGTGCAGGTCGGCCAGCCCCTCGACCAGCTCTACCGGGCGTTTCGTCAGATCGAATGGTCGATTGCGGTCATTCTTATCGTGGCGGTCGTCGCGGTAGCGCTCATCTCGTTCGTGCTCGCCTCGCAGATCACGACGCCGATTAACGAGCTGGCGGCCGCGATGGGCGAGATTGGGTCGGAAGGCCTGCACCGGCGCTTGCGCTGGAAAGGGCGGCGGGACGAAGTCGGGCACCTGGCCGAGAGCTTCGACGATCTGCTCGCGCGCTTGGAAGAAGCGTTCGCGCGCGAGCGCCAGTTCATCTCCGATGCATCGCACGAACTTAAGACGCCGCTCACCTCGATCAATGCGAACGCGCAGATGCTCGTGCGCTGGGGCGACCGCGACGAGCAAGTGCGCAAAGAAAGCCTGCAAACGATCGTCTCGGAAAGCGCAACGCTCGCCGACATGGTCAACGGCATGCTCACGCTCGCGAAGGCCGATTCCGGCGACGCGATTCCGAAGGAACCCACGTCGCTGGCGGCGGTCGCACGCGAAGCGGTGAGCGCAACGGCGCAGCGGGCCGGCGACAAGGGTCTCGACCTGCGCCTGGAAGCGGACGGCGAATCGCCGATCGTCGACGCGGACTCCGCGCTCGTGCGGCAGATGATCACCAACCTCATCGACAACGCAATCAAGTTCACGGAGCACGGCGGCGTCACGGTACGCGTTGTAGGCACGGACGGCGAAGCGATCGTCGAGGTGCAGGACACCGGCCCGGGCATCGATCCGCAGGAGCTGCCGCACATCTTCGATCGTTTCTACCGCACGGACAAATCCCGTACGCGCGACGTGCCGGGAACCGGCCTGGGCCTGGCCATCGTACGGTCCATCGCGCGCGTGCACGCCGGGCGCGTCGAGGCGCAGCGCCCGGAGGGCGGCGGCACGCTTATGCGTGTGCGCCTGCCGCGTATTCATTGAATTCTCATTCCTGCGGCGCGGGCGCTCCGTACAATGGAGCTGTGACCCGTTGGCTTTTTCCGCTGCTCCTGGCGCTGCTGGCGAGCTGGCCCGCGCACGCGCGCGCCCAGCAGGTCATTGCCGTTTCAGGCTCGCCGGTAATTCGCATGCAGATGCGCGCGGGATCGCTGACGATTCATACGTGGAAGCGCCCGCAGGTGCAAATCACCTCGAACGCGCCGGTACGCGCCCGGCACGTCGATGCGCAAACCGTTGCGGATGCGCTTCCGCCCGAGGTCACGATCTTCTCGACGGCAATCCCGACACCCGACGGTCCCGCGCTGCTGCCGCCGGAAAGCTTTCCGCTCGGCTCGATTCTCGACCACCCTCACGACGGCGTCCTGATCTTCGGCGGTGACGGCGGCGACGTGACCGTCACCATTCCGGAAACCACGGCGCTGCTCTGGACGATCGTGGGGCGCGGAGTGGTCACGATCGACGATTATCGCAACGGCGCGTTCGTGGCGCTGCTGCACACGGGTGCGTTGCGGCTGAACAACGTCGGCGGCGACGGCTTCGCCGAAGTGGCGCGCGGACCGATGCTGATGAAGAACTGCGGATTCAACCGCATACGCGCGCGCACCGCGATCGGCAACATCATCTTCGAGAACTGCAACGTGCGGCAGATCGTCGCGAGCAGCATCTACGGCAGCATCGCATACGACAACGGCACCTTCGTACCGGGTATCGCGCGATTCGAATCGCAGAACGGCAACGTCGCGATCGGCGTCGCCGGCGGCGGCGCGCTCATCGACGCGCACAGCACCGGCGGCCGGATCTTTTCCGGATTCAGCGGCGGCGCCGCGGTGAGCGGCACGCCGACCGATGCCCAGGCGATCGTCGGTCCCGGCGGACCGGTCGTCACGGTGAACTCGGAGCGCGGCGGCATCTATCTCTACAGCGGGGCGCTGCGCAAGCTCGGCAAGCTACAGGGTGCGTGGGCACCCGCCGGGCGGATTCTGGGCCGGCCGTTACAAGAGAAATTTCCGCATCGCAGCCATATCTAATTTGAACGTGTGCTGCGGCAGCACCGCTTCCTCGCGGTAGTCGCAGCTCTCGAAGAATCGCTGCGCGCCGCTTTTGTGCGGAACCAGCGCGGTCATCTTGTGGCAGTTGTAATAATTCGCCACGTCGGCCGCGCTCTGCAGCAGCTCGCGTCCGATGCCTTGGCGCCGGCGTTCGGGAAGAACGATGACGCGTTCGACGTTCGCCAGCGATGCCGCGATCCGGATCTGCGCGACGCCTATGACCGACTCTCCGTCCATAGCCGCAAAGTCATGGCTTTGCTCGTGCCAGATCACGCTGAAATCGTAGAAGGTTTTGAGCGCTTCGCGCTGCGTGCGGCGAACGAACTCCATCACCGCTTCGGGGTTGACGCGCACGATCTCAACCGGCAAGCGCTCCGGCCTCCGTCTCGACGTCCAGGGTCATGTTGTCGTACGCGGCGATCGTGCGTATGCCGAGATCGTCCTCGACTTCGAGCGCCAAACGCGCGGGATTCTGCTCGAGCATTTTGGTGCCGAAGTGCTGCATGACCGCGACGCGCGGGCGCACCGCAGCGATGACGCTACGCGCTTGATCGAACGTCATGTGATCGACGTCCATGCTGTCGCGGTAGCGCAGCACGTTGATAATGAGCACGTCGGGCTCGTGAGCGGCGTAGTCCTCCGCCAGGCCTTCGAAATACCGTCCGCACGGCAGGTACGAAACGGTGCGTCCTCCGTAGCGGAAATGCATGCCGTAGGTTTCCACGGCGTGTATGTGTTTGATCGACGTGTGCACTTCCACCGGGCCGATGCGATACGGGCCGCTTCGCTCCTTGGCTATCTCGACGCGTTCGACGAAGCGTTGCGCGTAGGGAAGAACGACGTGTTCGCCTTCGAGCGCGTCGTGGGGCGCGAGCAAAACGCCCCGGCGCCTAAAGCCGCCGGAGGTCATGGCTTCGATCATGACGTTGACGTCGCCGGAATGATCGAGATGCTTGTGCGAAAGCACGATACCCTCGAGCTCGCGCGGATTGCACGGAGGAACGTGCGAGAGCGCCCGCACGAGTGCGCCGGGACCCGGATCGACGTGCAGCTGCGTGTCGCCGAAGCGCATCCACATGCCGCCGGACGCGCGGATCTGACGCGCGACGACGAAGCGCGCGCCGCCGGTGCCCAGGAACAGAATCTCTATCACGAATGCGCGGGTTCCACCCGCCTGTTGTGCGTTACTCCCCGGCGATGCGCCACTGGCCGCTGTAGAGATTGAAAAAAGCGTCCAGATGCGAACGATATTGCTCGAGCGCGACGCTCCACAGCGCCAGTGCTTGATGACCCTCTTCGGTCAGCGTGTAGATCCGGCGAGCCGGACCTTGCTCTTTGGGGTCCCACCACGACGAGATGTATCCGTCGCGTTCCAATTGACGCAACGCGCGGTACACCGTCCCAGGGTCCGAGATCACGTCGAACCGCAATTTGAGTTCCTTCATGATCTCGTAGCCGTGCAGATTATGCTCTTTGAGCATAACCAGCAGCCAAGCCATGAGATAATTCTTCGGCGTTCCTCTAGGAGGAAGGCCCGCATCTTTGCATGGAGCGCCAAGCGCTCCCCCCGGCTCCACGAGTTTCATGCACACATCCGTTGCGCGCGGCGCGCCGTGTTGTTTTTCTGATTTTGCCGCTCGGCCGATCCGGGGCGCGGACTGCGCATAGTCCATGGGCCCTATGACAGGAACATGTCCGAGGGGTTGGGCAGGGACATTTGGCACGCAACCAGGGCCTCCCTGCGACAAAAACAGACTAACTTGATAAAAACTTTACCATATTGTTAGGATAGGCTAAATAACGATGTAGAAAGACCTAACTAATGCGTCTTATCCTGACCCTGGTTATCGTGCTCCTCGCCTGCCTTGTACCCGGGCAGGCAAAGGCTCTACCGGTTTTCGCGCACCGATACGGGCTGACGTGCCAAGCCTGCCACACGACCGTCCCGCACCTCAACGCGTTCGGCGAGGCGTTCCTGCGCAACGGTTTCCGGCTGCCGCGGCCGCACCGCGGCGCGCTTCCCATCGCCATGAAAGTGAACTTGGCCTATACGAGCGATCCGGATGCGAGCGGTTTGCCCAAAGCGATTGTCGATGAAGTCGAGTTGCTCACCGGCGGCGCAATCGGCGATCGCGTGAACTACTTCGTCGAGCAATACGCGATCGACGGCGGCATGCCGGGACGTCCGCGCGATGCCTGGATACAGTACAACCGGAACGCCGTTCACGTGCGCGCAGGCGAGTTCACGCTTCCGCTTCCGGTCGATCCGGAGACGGAACGCGATACGCAGTCGCACTATTTGGTTTACGATCAAACCGTCGGAGAAAATCCGTTCGACTTTTTCGATCCGCGCGTCGGCGTAGAGCTGTATTCCGAGGCATCGAACGGCGACGGCTTGCATCTGGCACTGCTCGAGCGAGGCCAGGAAATGGCTCTTGCCGCCAAGAGCTTCGGCGATCTCACGCTGTACGCGTACCGTTATCAAGGCAGCGCGTTCTTCCGTCAAGCGCTCGGAGCGCGGCAGCGTATCGGTAAATTCGATCTCGCCGGCGTGCTGCAGCGCGGGAAAGACGCGGACGCCGATTCGTCCGGAGGCTTTGTGGAAGGCCACTACACCTTCTCGCCCTCGCTGATGGCCGTGGCGCGATACGATCGCATCCGGGATTCGCTCGGGGGCGCGCAGCAACAAACCATTCTCTCGCTCGTTACGCGGCCCGCGCGCAACATGCGCTTCACCCTCGAAGATCAGATCACCGACCATCATACGCTGAACATGGCTTTGCTCTTCGCGTACTGAAGAGCAAAGCATGGAGTTCATCTGGGGTGCCGCAACGTCCGCATATCAGATTGAAGGCGCCGCGAGCGAGGACGGCCGCGGCGCCTCCATCTGGGATCGCTTTTGCCGCCTCTCGGGAACGATTGCGGACGGCTCCAGCGGTCAGGTCGCCTGCGACCACTACCATCGGTTTCGCGAAGACATCGCGCTCATGAAGCAGCTCGGGCTGCAGGCGTACCGTTTCTCGATTGCCTGGCCGCGCGTAATGCCCGACGGAGTAGGGCGCGTCAACCAGCGCGGTCTCGACTTCTACCGCCGCCTGGTGGACGAGCTGCGCGCGGCGGGAATTCGGCCGTTCGCGACGCTCTACCATTGGGATCTTCCGGACGCACTGCAAGATCGCTGGGGCGGCTGGATGGGGCGCGATACGGCGCACGCATTTGCCGATTATGCAAACGTCGTTTCGCAAGCGCTCGCCGGCGGCGTCGATGCGTGGATCACGCTGAACGAGCCGTGGGTGTCGTCGTGGCTGGGATACGGATGGGGCAGTCATCCGCCGGGATATCGCAATCTCGACCTCGGCATGCAGGCCGCGCACCACCTGCTGCTGGCGCACGGACTCGCCGCTTCGGCATTGCGCGCAAACGCTCCGCACAGCGAAGTCGGCATCACCCTCAACTTCAGCCCCATCCAATCCGCTTCGGACGATCCGATGGACGTGCAGGCGGCCCGCGCCGCCGACATCAACATCAACGGTTCGTTTCTAGGCCCGCTCTTCGGTGTGGGTTACGACGATCTGGTGCTGCAGCCGCTGAGCCACAAGCTCCTGCGCGTGCACGAAGACGACATGCGGATCGTCCGCGAGCCGATCGATTTTCTCGGGGTCAATTACTACACCCGCTTTCTGCTGCGGCACCGCCCCGCCGGAACCAATCCGTTCGGCGAGTACGTCGACGTTCCGGGCGCTGCGCGCACGACGATGGGCTGGGAAGTCTTTCCGGACGGTTTATACGACACGCTCAAACGGGTGAACGAGATGCAGCCCGGTATTAAGATGTACGTCACCGAAAACGGCGCGGCGTTCGCCGACGCCGTTGCGCCAGACGGCGGCGTGCATGATGACGAACGCATCGCCTATCTGGAACAGCACATCGCGCAAGTCCGGCGCGCGATCGACGACGGAATGCACATTGCGGGGTACTTTGTGTGGTCGCTGCTCGACAACTTCGAATGGACGGAAGGATACCGCCCGCGCTTCGGAATCGTCTACGTCGATTTCGAGACGCGCAGGCGCACCGTCAAAGATAGCGGCTACTGGTATGCCAACCTGATTCGTTCAGCCAGCCGAAGGCGCGAAGCCCTTCCATAATTCCGGCGGCGCACCGCGCGCCGGCAACGTACGTGTTGGGCAGCGAGGGTGCACGTGCCAGGAGTTCGTCGTCGCTGCCGCCGACCACGACGCTCGCGCACCGCAGATGCAGCATCGCCAGATCGTTCGCGGTGTTTCCGCACGTCACCACGTCGTCGAGAGCGATACCTATATGCTCGGCGAGCCACGCAACCGCCGCGCCTTTATCGATACCGGCCGGCAGAACGTCGAGCATGTCGCCGTGCGAGTGGACCAGGGTAACATCGATGCGCGCGGCCTCGAGCGCTTCGCGCACGCGCTGTGCGGCCTGCGCGGACGCGAAATACGAGAGCTTGTACGCCGAGGGCGATCGCAGCTGCTGCGGGCGAACCTCCGGCATGCGGAGCAGCACTTGCCGTACGCGATCCGCGTTCCAAGGGCGCTCGAGGCGCGGCCAAGACGCGATGGGCATCCACTGCTTGCCGATGCGGCGATACAATTCGGTGCCGACGCCCGCGATGAGATACGCGCCGCGCGTCACGCCCGCTCGCGCCAGCGACTCGGCGGCCGAATATCCTTGACGTCCGGTCGCGAATGCAAGCACGGGCGCATCCGGACCGCGAAAAGCGTCCAGCAGCTTGCGCAGCGCATCGTCGTCGCCGAGCAGCGTGCCGTCGAGATCGCAGACGAGCAGTCTAGACATGCGCTCCTTGAAGCGCGATGCTCGCAATCGTGTTTGCGACCGTGCGCCACGAGTAGACGTCACCGCGCATCTCGCGCAGCGCAAGCGTACGCCGCTGCTGCAGCACGTGCGGCTGGAGCACGCGTTCCATTTCCTGAGCCCATGCTATATAGTCGCCGGGGGCAACGCGAGCGCCGCCGTTCTCCGGGGTAACCAATTCGCGCAGGCCTCCGACATCGCTCGCGATGACCGGCACGCCGGCGGCGCGCGCCTCGAGCGCGACGAGTCCGAAGGCTTCGTAGTGGCTCGGCACGAGCAGCACGTCCGCCGCTTGAAAGGCGCGCGCGACCTTATCGTTGGGAATCGGCCCCAAAAACCGCACCGCATCGCCGATATGCAGGCGGCTCGCAAGATCGTTCAATTCCGGAACGCGCGAACGAGCGCGCGCACCGCCGACGACGAACAATCCGGCATCCGGACGGCGCACGTGCAGCAGCGCGAAAGCATGCAGCAGATCGTCGATGCCCTTCTCCTTCGCCAAACGCCCGACGTAACCGAACCACGGTCCCTGCGCAGGCAGTCCCAGTTCCAGCAACGCGGCGCCGCGATCGCCGGGCTTGAAACGCGCCGTGTCCACGCCGGCAGGCACCACGTTGACCGGGGCGTCGATGCCGTACTTCTGCCTAAACACGTTCACGTGCGTCTTGCTGAGCGTGACGATCTTCGCGCGCTGCAGCAGTCCGCGCTCGGCTTCGATGCGCGTCAGCGTGACGTCGTCGCGTTTTTTACGTTCGACGCCGTGCGAGTGCAGCGTGTGCACGTGCGGAATGTCGAATTCGCGAGCGATGCGATCGCCCACCGCACCCGAGAGCCAGTAGTGGCTGGAGATGAAACGATACGTGCGCGCCGCGGCAAGCGCGCGCACCGCATCGTACGCCTGCGGTAGATATTTCGCGATCTCGTCGTTGGAGAGTGCCTTCGGCGGCCCGGCATCGATGCGAATCACGTTGACGCCGTCGCGTTCTTCGCGCTCAGGACGCTCGGGATCGTGACGGCGCGTCACCAAATCGACCGGCCAGCCCTCGGCAGCGAGCGCACGCGCCAGTTCGCGCACGTACACGGTCACCCCGCCGTTTTCAGGCGCTCCGACCGTCGTAGTTGGATCGGCATGCAAAGACATGACCAGCACGCGTCCAATGCGCGAAGTGGGCCGCGGAAGCGGCAGATCGTAATCAAGCAGCAAAACAATACCTCGTAAGCGCTCCGGATCCGCTGCGGATCGGTGAGCGGGACTCACGCCTACGGGGTTAGCTGACGGGTTCGAAGGATGTCCGCTTCGTCCGGCAACGCCGGATTCACCCCACTACAGAGTTTGGGTCCCCCGTTCTTGCGTATCGAACGCAAGACTCGGCGATTGGTTATAATGCTCTATACCGCACCGCGCCGCCCGATTCCTTACATTGACTTTAATCAAATGACTTACGTCAGCGCAGCGATGTGCGGAAACGATCCGTGCAAGACGTGCTGCGAAGGCTGGCCCAGCCATCGCTCGAGCACGGTGGCGTAGACGCTTCGGAAGTCGGTTTTAAAAGCAACGTTGCCCATGCTCGTGCTTCCCAGA
>Ga0207664_10002502_pt1 | contig 12174 bp, 6 predicted proteins | sample LARL83metaG_FD_184349 | JGI IMG/M metagenome (GOLD analysis project Ga0207664, IMG submission 184349) | Corn, switchgrass and miscanthus rhizosphere microbial communities from Kellogg Biological Station, Michigan, USA - LAR L8-3 metaG... | ecosystem: Host-associated > Plants > Roots >...
CGGTCGTCGCGGCTGCCTGCGGGGGAAACGGCGGGACAGCGGCGGGAACCGGCACAGCCAACGGCGGCGTGAACGCGCCCACCGGCGGCACGCCGCAGAGCGGTGGCACGGCGACGTTCGCGCTGCGGCCGTCCACGACGCCGAACTACATCTTCCCGTTCGCCAGCAGCACCTACTTCTCCGTGGTGAACCTCGCGACGTTCCAGTACCTCATGTACCGGCCGCTGTACTGGTTCGGCGTCGGCGCGTCGCCGACCCTGAACGCCTCGCTGTCGGTCGCCAGCCCGCCGGTCTACAACGGCAGGAACGTCACGATCAACATGAAGGGCTGGAAGTGGTCCAACGGTGAGTCGGTGAACGCGGACGACGTGCTCTTCTGGATCCACATGATGCAGGCGGTCGCCCCGGCCGACTGGGGCGCGTTCGTCCCTGGCACGTTCCCGACCAACGTGTCGAACGTCAGGGCCACCGGCGCGAACACGCTGACCATGACGATGAACAAGGCGTACAACACCACCTGGTTTACTTACAACGAGCTGAGCCAGATCTCCCCGATGCCCATGGCATGGGACATCACGGCCGCTAACGCCGCACCGGGCAGCGGCGGCTGCACCAAGTCGGTCAGCGCCTGCGCGAAGGTCTACGCCTTCCTCGACGGCCAGTCCAAGGCGCTGAGCGGCTGGGCATCCTCCAAGATCTGGTCGGTCGTCGACGGCCCGTGGAAGCTGCAGAGCTTCAGCTCCGATGGCCACTCCACGTTCGTGCCGAACACGGCTTACTCCGGCAGCCCGAAGCCCAAGCTCGCCCAGTTCCAGGAAGTCCCGTTCACCACGGAGGCCGCGCAGTACAACGTCCTGCGCGCAGGGGCTTCCGGTGGCCAGCGGATCGACGTCGGCTACGTGCCGACCACGGACGCGCCCACCAAGCCGCCGAACGCACAGGTGGGCACCAACCCGGTCAGCGGCTACACGCTCGCTCCGGTGTACTCGTGGGGCATCAACTACTTCCCCGTTAACTTCCAGTCCACGACCGGGAACGGGCCGATTATCAGGCAGTTGTACTTCCGTGAGGCCCTCGCCTACCTGATCAACCAGAAGGCCATCATCGAAGGCCCGCTGCGTGGCTACGGCCTCTACACGGTGGGCCCGGTTGGGAACTACCCGTCGACCCAGTTCCTCTCCCCGACAGGGCACCAGGGCGATCCCTTCCCGTACAACCCGGACAAGGCCAAGTCGCTCCTCACCAGCCATGGCTGGCATGTCGTGCCGAACGGCAGCACCACCTGCCAGACTCCGTCGGAATGCGGCGCGGGGGTCAAGCAGGGGCAAGCGCTCACCTTCAACCTCCCGTACGCGACCGGCGTCGACTGGATCTCGCAGGAGATGACGCAACTTCAGTCCAACGCGAGCACGCTCGGCATCAAGCTCAACCTGGAACCCAAGCCGTTCAACCAGGTGACCGCCATCGCGGGCGGTAACTGCGTGGTCACGCACACCTCCTGCGCCTGGGACATGGCGGACTGGGGCGGCGGCTGGACATATGTGCCTGACTACGACCCGACCGGGGAGACGCTGTTCATGACCGGCTCGGGCGCCAACTCCGGCGGCTACAGCGACGCGCACAACGACTCGCTGATCAACGAGACGCTGGTCGGCACGGGGATGCAGGCGCTGTACAACTGGCAGGACTACCTGTCCCGGCAACTCCCCTTCATCTGGCAGCCGAACGGCGCGTACCAGCTCACCGAGATCAACAACAACCTGCGCGGCGTGCTCCCGCAGGCCAGCACGCTCGTTATCAACCCGGAGAACTGGTACTTCGTGAAGAGCTAACAAGAGGGGGCAGCAGAACGGCAGCATGCTCCGCGTGAGCCGCCAGCCATCTCGCTGGCGGTTCACGCGCAGCGCCACCAGGGGTTTCAGGGGGATTGGTGTGATTGGCTTTCTGATACGCAGGATCCTGCAGGCGGCCGTCGTCGTGCTGCTGGTCACGGTGATCACCTTCATCCTGCTGCGCGCGATCCCCGGTAACGTCGCGATCGCGATCCTCGGGCCCTCGGCGTACCGCAACCCGGCTGTGATTGCCCAGTTCAACCAGCAGTACGGCTTCGACAAGCCATGGTTCTCCCAGTACCTGCTCTGGCTCGGGCACCTGCTGCAGGGGAACCTCGGTTACTCCTGGAAGCTCAACCAGTCGGTCGCGTCCCTGCTCGGCCAGCGGCTGCCGAAGACGATCATCCTCGTCGGCATCTCCACGCTCGTCGCGCTGATCATCGCGATCCCGGTCGGCCTATGGCAGGCGGTGCGGCGCAACCACGCGGTCGACTACACGTTCACGGCGCTGTCGTTCCTGTTCTACGCGGCACCGACGTTCTTCGTCGGGACTGTGCTGATCCTGGTGTTCTCGGTGCACCTGCAGTGGTTCGGGCCTGAGGCGCCGCAGGGTGGCGTCCTCAACGACCTGACCGACTGGCGTGACCTGGTGCTGCCGGTCGTCACCCTGGCCCTGGTGACGATCGCCCTGTTCTCCCGGTACATGCGCTCGTCGGTGCTCGACAACATCACCGAGGACTACGTGCGCACCGCCAAGGCCAAGGGCGCGTCGTCGCGGCGGGTGCTGTGGCGGCACGTGCTGCGCAACTCGCTGATCCCGATCGCCACCCTGCTCGGCCTGTCGATCCCGGGCATCTTGTCGGGCGCACTGATCACCGAGTCGGTGTTCAACTACCCGGGCATGGGGTTCCTGTTCTACCAGTCGGCGCAAAACCAGGATTACCCGGTGCTGCTCGGCTTCATCATCGTCGTCGCGATCGCCACGGTCGTCGGGTCGCTGCTCGCCGACGTCGCGTACGCGGCGCTCGACCCGCGGGTGAGGTACGCATGACCACGGCCGTCGACCCAGCGTCGGGCGCACCCTCCGCCGCCGCCCCCGGCGCCCTGCCCGCGAACAAGCCCCGCGGGATGTTCGTGCGCGGGCTCGAGGTGTTCATTGAGAACAAGCTCGCGATCGTGGGCGTCGTCCTGCTCGTGCTGATCTTCGGGTTCTGCTTCCTGGGGCCGCTTTTCTACCACACGGACCAAGTCCACGTGAACCTGGCGAACGAGAACCTCCCCCCTGGTCCCGGGCACCCCCTGGGGACCGACCAGAACGGCTACGACATCCTCGGCAGGCTCATGAGCGGCGGGCAGATCTCCCTCGAAGTCGGGCTCGCCGCCGCGCTCCTCGCGACCGTGCTCGGGACCGTGTGGGGGGCTGTCGCCGGCTACTTCGGCGGGATCACCGACTCGATCATGATGCGGATCGTCGACGCGCTGCTGTCGATCCCCACGCTGTTCCTCGCGCTGGTCGTGGTGTCGATCTGGACGCCGACCGAGACCGAGCTCATCCTGGTCATCGCGCTGACGTCCTGGCTGACGACGGCCCGGCTGATCCGCGGCGAGGCACTGTCGCTGCGGGTGCGGGACTACGTGCAGGCCATGCGGGTGATGGGCGGCGGCTCCGCGCGGGCGGTCTCCCGGCACATCGCGCCGAACGCGATCGGCACGATCATGGTGAACGCGACCTTCCAGGTCGCGGACGCCATCCTGCTCATCGTCGCGCTGTCCTACCTGGGCCTGGGCATCCGGCCGCCGCAGACGGACTGGGGCGGGATGCTCAACGCCGGCCTGAACTCCGTCTACAACGGGTACTGGTGGCAGATCTTCCCGGCGGGCATCCTCATCATCCTCGTTGTCATCGCCATCAACTTCATCGGGGACGCGCTCCGCGACGCGTTCGAGGTCCGGCTGCAACGACGGTGAAGTTTCGTCTCCTGGGAGGTTTTGTCTGTTGGCGCCGCTGCTCACCATTGAGGACCTACGCACCGAGATCAAGCTGCGGCGCGGGGTCGTCCATGCCATCGACGGCGTGTCCCTGACCGTTGACCCGGGCGAGTGCCTCGGCATCGTCGGCGAGTCCGGCAGCGGCAAGACGATGACCGCCCTGTCGGTCATGCGGCTGCTGCCCAGTGGGGGCTCGGTCGTCGGCGGGCGGATCGTGGTGGACGGCGTGGACGTGGCGCAGCTGTCGGAGTCGAAGATGGAGGACGTGCGCGGCAACCTGATCGGGATGATCTTTCAGGACCCGCTGACCTCGCTCAACCCGACGATGACGATCGGGGACCAGATCGCCGAGTCGGTGCGGCTGCACCGGGGGGCGTCGCACAGCGCGGCCCTCGCGCGTGCCGTCGAGGTGCTCGGCCTGGTCGGCATGCCGAAACCCGAGGAGCGGGTCGGCAACTACCCGCACCAGTTGTCCGGCGGCATGCGGCAGCGCGTGATGATCGCGATGGCCCTGGCCTGCGAGCCGAAGCTCCTCATCGCCGACGAGCCGACCACCGCCCTGGACGTCACGATCCAGAAGCAGATCCTCGAGCTGATCGACTCGCTGCGGCAACGGCTGTCCATGTCCGTGATCCTGGTGACGCACGACCTTGGCGTGATCGCCGGGCGCGCCGACCGGGTCGCGGTGATGTACGCCGGGCGGATCGTGGAGACCGCGCCGACGCCGGTGCTGTTTTCTTCGCCGCGTCATCCCTACACCGAGGCGCTGTTTGAGGCGCTGCCGGAGCGGGCCGCGGACGGGACGTCGGTGAAGCGGCTCTACAACATCCTCGGCCAGCCGCCGGACCTGACCGTTCCGCCGCCTGGCTGCAAGTTCGCGCCCCGGTGCCGCTACGTGCGGGACTCCTGCCGGGTGGACGAACCCGGGATGACGGATGTGAACGGCTTGCACCTGTTCCGGTGCTACTTCCCCGTCGGCTCCGCTGCCGAGGTGCGCGACCCGTCGACGCCCTTCGTGTCGGTGCCGCCGGAGATGCCGGAAGCGCCGAAGGCCCAGGTCGCTGAGCCGCACGAGGTGCTGCCGGGTCTGGCTGAGCCTGGCGGGGCGGGGCTCGGCGTTGTCGGGCCCGGCGCGGCGGAGTCGGGCGTTGCGGTACCTGGCGCGGCAGAACCTGCGGCGGCCGCGGACGGCGACGCGACCGAGGATAGCGGCGAGTGGTCAGTGGGCCCCTGGCGCGAACCTGAGGATACGGTGCCCTTCCCGGCGAGGGCCGCCGCTGCTGGGGCCGTCGCAGCCGGCGGTGTGGCCGGCGGTGTGGCCGCGGCGGACCCGGGGGTGGCGGCCCCCGCGCCGCTGCTCGCGATCTCGCACCTGGCGAAGAACTTCACCGTGACGGCGGGCGCGGTGCTGCAGCGGCGCGTCGGGCAGGTCTCGGCGGTCGCGGACGTGTCGTTCAGCATCCCGGCGGGCTCGACGTTCGGCCTGGTCGGCGAATCGGGGTGCGGGAAAACGACCGTGGGCCGGCTCATCGTCGGGCTGGAGAAGCCCGATTCCGGCAAGATCGTGCTCGGCGGCCGTGACCTCGTGCCGCTGTCGGGACGGGAGCGGCGGCGGCAAGCGCGGTCCGTACAGCTCATGTTCCAGGACTCCTACGCGTCCATGGATCCCCGGATGCGGGTCGGGACGATCCTCCGCGAGCCCCTCGTCATCCAGCGGGACGGCTCGCGTTCCGCGCAGGCGCAGCGCGTGTCGGCGATGCTCAGCGAGGTGGGGCTGCCCGCCGCGGCCGCCGAACGGTACCCGCACGAGTTCTCCGGCGGGCAGCGGCAGCGCCTGGGCCTCGCGCGGGCGCTGATGCTGCGGCCCTCGCTCATCGTCGCCGACGAGCCTGTGTCCGCGCTCGACGTGTCCATCCAGGCGCAAATCCTCAACCTCATGCTCGACTTGCAGGCCGAGCACGGGCTCACGTACCTGTTCATCTCCCATGACCTGTCCGTCGTCCGCTACATGGCGAGCACGATCGGCGTGATGTACCTCGGCAAGCTCGTCGAAGTCGGCCCGGCGGAGGACGTGTACGCGGCGCCCGTCCACCCGTACACCCGCGGCCTGATCGACACGGTCCCCGTCGCGGACCCGTCCAGGGAACGCGCCAAGGAGAACGAGGGCGTGCGCGGCGAACTCCCCTCGGCGGTCGCCCCGCCGTCGGGCTGCCGTTTCCGCACGCGCTGCCCCCGCGCCCAGGACCTGTGCGCGGCCGAGGAACCCCCGCTGCGCCCGTTCACCGCCGAGGGCCACTACGCGGCCTGCCACTTCCCGCTCCGCGACCCGGACCCAGGCCAGTAACGCCGGTTGCGCTTGCGCGCTTGTTGCTGTTATCACCATGCTTGCGCCTGCGCCCCGGATGCACGGCTTGCGCTTGCGCTTGTTGCTGTTATCCTTGCGGGTTGTGCCCGCGTCCCGGGGTGTGCGCGGAAGAGCATGTAAGTTCTTGGCCTGATGTAAGAAAAATGCGTCCTGGACGCATTTTTCCTTCATGCTGCCGAAAGTCTTCACGTAGCACGAAGTCTTCACGTTGGTCATCACCCATCAAAACGGGCGAAGCGCGCGCATCGCCGCGCTCTCGCTAGGCGCCATCGGCTGCGGCCGCCGGGGCCGGGCGATATCCGGATGCTGCCAGGGCAGGGCGTGTGCCAGAGTGTGCCGGTGAGTGAATACCTTGACGTTAACCGGGCTCGATGGGATGACCGGGTGTCCGCGCACGTGGCGTCGGCGGACTATGCTGTGCGGCGGTTCGTCGACGACCCGGATTTCATCTCCGGGGTGGTGCGGTTTGACGTCCCGTTGCTCGGGGATGTACGCGGGCTGCGCGGGGTCCACCTGCAATGCCACATCGGGACCGACACCGTGTCGCTGGCCCGGCTCGGTGCGTCGATGACCGGGCTTGATTTCTCCGGCCCCGCGGTGGCGGCCGCGACCGAGCTCGCCGCCGCGACGGGCGCCGACGCCACGTTTGCGCAGTCCGACGTGTACGCCGCCGCCGACGTCCTGCCCGCTGGCTCGTTCGACCTTGTCTACACCGGGGTCGGGGCGCTGAACTGGCTGCCGGACATCCGGCGGTGGGCGCAGGTCGTGGCGGCGCTGCTGCGGCCGGGCGGGCGGCTGTTCATCAGGGACGGGCACCCGATGCTCTACTCCATTGATGATCCCCGCGGCGACGGGCAGCTCTACGTCGCGTTCCCGTACTTCGAGCAGGCCGAGCCCCAGGTCTGGGACCAGGGCGGCACCTACGTCGCGACCGACGTAGTGTTCACCCACAACGTCACCCATGAGTGGAGCCATGGCATCGGCGAGATCGTCACCGCCCTGCTCGACGCCGGGATGACCCTCACCGGCCTGGTGGAGCACGACAGCGTCCCGTGGAACGCCCTGCCCGGCATGATGACGGAATCCGGCGGCGAATGGCGGCTGACCGAGAAACCGGAACGGCTCGCGGCCAGCTTCACCATCCAGGCCGTTAAGAACGGGTAACCCCTCAGCACGCCAGGCGGAGAGATAGGTCTGTGGTGCCGGGAAGGGTGAGCAGGTGGGTCGCTGGCGGGGTCGGGACGCCCTCGCGGAGCATCCAGTGGTCCATGTAGATGCCCGCCGGCATCCAGTAATCCTCTGTCTGCAGGTTCCGGTCGGCCACGACGCAGCCGTGGCCCTGCCCGGCGCGGCCGGGGTTCTGCGACGGCACCCAGGACGCTCCCCCGGCGTTGCGGCCGACGAGGGGCGCGAGGTCGACGATCTCGCCGCGTTCGACGTACTCCCACAGCCGACCGTCGTCCAGGGGGCTCGCGGTGAACGGCGGCCACCGCATCGGCTCGCTCCCCACCATCGCGAGCACGCGCACCTGCGGGCCGCCGGCCTGTGCTCCCGGGGTCCCGTGGTGCACCGACAGCAGGACGGTCACCTGCCGGTCGCTGACCCAGCCCAGCAGCGCGCCGTCCTTCGGCACCGGCATGCCCTCGGTGATCACCCGGTGGCTGATGACGGGCACTGGCGCGCCTAGCCTGATCTCCTGGCGCTCCCCCTCGTCCGGGCGCCACGGCCGCAGCGTGAAATGCTCGGCCGGACCCTGGGTGAGGATGTAAAAGCCGGATCCTTCGAACTCGCGGTGACGCAAGACGATCGAACGCTGCCAGCCGCCCGTATAAGACGGCGTCACCGCTAGCGGGTAGGACCGGAACAGCCGCAGGCACGCGGCGAACGACGCGGCCCCGGACAGGGCGTGAACGAACACTGGCTGCTCTCCTCGCGCTCCCCCTGGCCGCGCCCGCCGCATTCGGCGAGGTCTGAGGTAGTAGCCGGTAATGACGTGCCGCGCGTGTTAACACACGGCCACATACTGCTGCGAGTCGCGCCAGTAGACATCGGTCAACTGACGCATATCGATGCGGCGTCAGCACTCGGGTGTGGCATCAGAGTGCCGCGCCGGCCGCGCCGCGCCCAGCACCGCGCTGATCTGGGACTGTCTACGCCACATGCCGCCGATGCCCGCATAACGGGCCGCGAAAAGTCGACCGCGCGGGCCGCGGCCACGGCCCGCGCGGTCGCAGCGGCCGCTTCAGAAAAGCTTGGGTGAAGCGGACGCGCCACTCGGGTCGAAGACGGGCGTTGCTTTGGCGACCCCTGAAGCGTGCCGCGTCCGCTGGAACCTGCTGCGAGGTTCCGTGAATCATGGTGCCGTCCGTTGCCTAAGCAGACATCGGCCACATGACGGACATAAATGCGGTCACTCAGCGCACAGGGGGCCGGTGCGGCTAGCACCACCGTGCGCCAGGGTGGCTGCCTCGTTGACCGCGCCAGCGCGTACCGATGAAATGTCACACTATGACGGTGGTGCGGCTCGCGCTGCGGGCGGACGTGCGGCAGCGGTGGCAGGCGCTGCTCGCGCTGGCGGTTCTGCTCGGGCTCGTCGGCGGCGTGGTGCTGACGGCGGCCGCCGGCGCACGGCGGACGGACACCGCCTATCCCCGGCTGCTTGCCTGGTCGAGTTCCTCGCAGGTGGAGATAGTCCCGCAAGGGACCGGCACGAACGGCTTCTACCAGGCCCTGGCCAAGGTGCCGCAGGTCGAAGCCATGTCGACCGGCTCGCTGTGGCAGGCGATGCTGCCCGGTGCCGCGGGCCGCCCGGTGCAGCTCATGTCCAGCTATGACGGAGCCCTCGGGCTCAGCGTGGACCGGGCCCGCGTGCTGGCCGGCCAGCCGTATGATCCGCGCAAGCCCGGGCAAGCGATGATCGACGAGGTGATGGCCCAGACAGAGCACCTGCGGCCCGGGGACACCGTACGTGTGCTCGGCGTACCGAACAACCCGGCCACGCAGACGCCGGACCTGGGCCGCGCCACGATGTTCTCCTTCCGGGTGACCGCGATCGTGGCCTTTGACCCGCCCGTCGCTCTCGCCGCGGGCGGGAACGTCGCACCAACGGTTCTGGTCAGTTCGCCGTTCGCAGTGGCCGCGGTGGCGGCGCACGTGTACAACTTCGGTGACGAGGCCGCCGTCCGGCTGCGCCCAGGTGCTTTCATGAGCGCGTTCTTGCTGTCGGCGAATGCGCTCGCCCGCCAGTACAAGGGCTCGGCTGTTCATCTGGGGACGGGCGGCAGGCTCGACGTGATCAGCCCGGCCGATCAGATCGCCGCGCTCGAGCGGTCGGCCCACCCGCAGGCGGTCGCGCTCGCCGCCTTCGCGGCGCTCGCCGGTCTGATAGCGCTCGCCGTGCTCAGCCAGTTGCTCAGCCGCCAGCTTGCCCTTGACGCCGCCGAGTTCCCCGTGCTGCACGCCGTCGGGGTGACCCGGGCCACCCTCGTCGGGCTATCCATGGCCCGCCTCGCGGTCATCACCGTCACCGGTGCGCTCATCGCCGTCCCCATCGCCGTCGCAGCCTCGCCGCTGATGCCGATCGGCCCGGCCCGCGCGGCCGAGCCGACGCCGGGGATCGAGATCAACCTCGCCGTGCTCGGTGCGGGCGCGGCCTTGATCGCGCTGCTGCCCCTCGTCGTGCTCGCGTACCCCGCTTGGCGGACCGTCAGCCGCGCAGCGGGCCGGGCTGGCCCGGCCGGCTCCGGCGCGGGTAGCCCCCGTCGGTCCTGGCGGCCAGGGCCCGCCGGGTGGGCCGGCTCCGTCACGGGCGTCGTCGGGGTGCGGATGGCGTTCGAGCCCGACAACGGCCGCGTTCCTGTCCGCTCGGCGGTGGCGGGAAGCGTGGCTGCGGTCGCCGCCGTTATCGCGGCGCTCGTGTTCGGTACCAGCCTTGTCGCCCTGGTCAACACGCCACGCGCGTACGGCCAGAACTGGGACGCGGTCGCCGACTTCCAGTTCGGCGCGCTAACGGCGCGGACCGTCGGCGCGGTTCTCGCCGGTGACAACACAGTCGCCGGGTACGCGGGGGGCAACTACGGCGATGTCACGATTCGGGACAAGGCCATCCCCGCGATCGGCCTCGACCAGCCGCACGGCGGCTACCTGACGCTGCTCGCCGGCCGCGCCCCGGCGGTGCCCGGCGAGATCGCGCTCGGCGAGCAGACGTTGCGGAGCCTGGGGCTGCACCTTGGCGAGGCCGTGCAGGTGAAAGCCAACCACGAGGCGACCGCGACGCCGGACGTGACCACGACGATGCGGATCGTCGGCATCGTCGTGCTGCCCAGCTTCAGCCGCGGCAGTTTCGCCCCGACCGACCTCGGCGCCGGGGCGGTCGTTCCCGCGAGCGTGCTTACTGAGCCCAATTCCGCCACCCGGTGCACCAGCGCACAGACGTGCTACAACTTCTTCCTGCTCCGCTACCGGCCCGGCACGGACGCCGCCGCCGCGCATGCGAAGCTGACCGCGATCCTCGCCGCGCTGCACTGTCCCGTTGGGTCCTGCGTGGCCAGCAGCGAACAGCGCCCCGAGGAGATCAAGAACTACGCCAGCATCCGTGACACGCCGCTCCTGCTCGGCGTGGTACTCGCCGCGCTGACGGTGGGGACGTTCGCGCACGTGATGCTGACCAGCGTGCGGCGCAGGCGGCGCGACCTGGCCACGCTGAAGGCCCTTGGCCTCACCCGTCCCCAGGTGCTTCGCGTGATCGCCTGGCAGGCCACCGCCCTCGCCGCGGTCGCGGTCGCCGTCGGTGTTCCAGCGGGCATCATCACCGGACGGCAGGCCTGGGCCTTCTTCGCGAACGGAGCCGGCGTAGCGCCCCGGCCCGACGTTCCGCTGACCCTCGTACTGCTGACCGTCCCGGCCACGTTGCTGCTCGCCAACGTCATCGCGGCCTGGCCTGGCGTGGCCGCCGCTCGGGTCCGTCCCGCCGCCGTCCTGCGGGCCGAGTAGGTGTGGACAGCACCACCCGCCGCGGGAAGGCCCCTTGATTGTCCGCCGCCCGGTTATTGGAGGAAATTATCCGCTATGGCGACTGTGTGGCTGCTGCTGCGAGCGGACCTGCGGCTGCGGTGGCGGGCCCTGCTCGGGCTCGCCCTGATCCTCGGGCTGGTCGGCGGCGTCGTGATCACGGCGGCGGCGGGCGCGCGGCGGACCGAGACCGCGTACCCCCGGCTGCTCGGGTGGGCGAACGCCGCGCAGGCGGCGATCATCGTGACCGACCCCGACGGGACGGGCAAGCCGCCGCCCGGACAGCCGCAGGGCCAGTTCTTCACCGCGGGCGGGCGGGCGGCGGAGGCGGTGCGGCAGCGGTACTTCGCCGCGGTCACCAAGCTGCCCGAGGTCGCCTCAGCCGCCGTGGCCACCGAGTACAACATGGCGCTGCCGGTCCCCGGCAGCGCTGTCCCAGACGCTCAGGTCCAGGTGTTCGCCAGCCGCGACGGCTCCCTCGGCGTTACCGGCGACCGGGTGCGGATCACGGCCGGGCGGATGTTCGACGCCAAGGCGACGGGAGCCGCTGTCATCGACCAGGCGCTGGCCCGCCGCCTGGGGCTGAAGCCCGGCGGCACGCTGCGGCTGATCGGCCTGCGCAAGGACGGCAACGGCGTTGCGAGCCTGGGACTGGCAGTGCCGCTGACCTTCAAGGTGACCGGAATCGGGCTGTTCGACGACCAGGTCGTGCCGACGACGTCGACGAGCAGGCAGCCGCACGTGCTGCTGTCCCCTTCGTTCGCCGCCACGGATCTCGCGGTCACGCTGACCAACCTGCCCGAGGCGGCGGTACGGCTGCGCCCGGACGCGAGCCTGTCCGCGTTCTTGCGTGACGCCGGCACGCTACGCGCCCGCTACCGCATCAGCGGCCAGAACTACGCGGCCGTCACCATGGCCGACCAGACGGCCGCCACCGAGCGGGCCATCCGGCCGCAGGCCCTCGCGCTTGGACTGTTC
>Ga0207664_10002504_pt1 | contig 12164 bp, 10 predicted proteins | sample LARL83metaG_FD_184349 | JGI IMG/M metagenome (GOLD analysis project Ga0207664, IMG submission 184349) | Corn, switchgrass and miscanthus rhizosphere microbial communities from Kellogg Biological Station, Michigan, USA - LAR L8-3 metaG... | ecosystem: Host-associated > Plants > Roots >...
TCGCCGCCAATGGGCCCTCACCCGAGCCGCTGCCGTTCGGCGCGCCGTATCCGTTGCAGGGCCGCTCGATGGCGGTGCTGTGCAGCACGCCGGGCGACGATGAAACGCCGGCATGAGATGGATTTCGGGGCGACGGTCCTCGACGATGGCGCAGTGCGCTTCCGCCTCTGGGCGCCGGCGGCGCGCCAGGTCGGACTGTGGCTCGACGGCGCATCGCGTCCGTTGCCGCTGACCGCCGTCTCAGGCGGGTGGTTCGACCTCACGACGCGCGAGGCTGGACACGGCACGCGCTACCGCTACCGGGTTGACGACGAATTGCTGGTGCCCGATCCGGCGTCACGGCACAACCCGCAGGATGTCGACGGACCGAGCGCCGTCGTCGATCCGTTCGCCTTCGACTGGGACGACGAAGACTGGCTCGGGCGACGCTGGGAAGAGGCGGTCATCTACGAGCTGCATGTCGGCACGTTTACCCGCGAGGGCACGTTCGCCGCGATCGAAGCCAAACTCGACCACCTGTGCACGCTGGGCGTTACCGCGCTCGAATTGATGCCGATCGGCGATTTCAGCGGCACCCGCGGGTGGGGCTACGACGGCGTTCTGCCGTTCGCGCCCGACGCAAGCTACGGCGATCCGGCCGCGCTGAAGCAGCTGGTGGCCGCCGCGCACCGCCGCGGCCTGATGGTGTTTCTGGACGTCGTCTATAACCACTTCGGGCCGGTCGGGAACTACCTGCCTCGCTATGCACCGCAGTTTTTCACCTCGCGCCACCGCACGCCCTGGGGTCATGCGATCAATTTCGACGGCGAACACAGCCGCGTCGTCCGCGACTTTTTCATCGACAACGCGCTCTACTGGCTCGACGAGTTTCACTTCGACGGCTTGCGCCTCGACGCCGTGCATGCGGTCCGCGATGACTCGGTGCCGCATTTTCTCGACGAGCTGGCGGCAACGGTGCGACAGCGGTGCGCCGACGGCCGCCACGTCCACCTGATCCTGGAAAACGATGACAACGCCGCGGCCTTTCTCGCGCGCGCTGCCGACGGCACCGCCCGGCGCTATACGGCGCAATGGAACGACGACATCCACCACAGCCTGCACACCTGCCTGACCGGCGAGCGCGACGGCTACTACGTCGACTACGCCGATGCACCGCTCGAGCAGCTGGGCCGCTGCCTGATCGCCGGCTTCGCGTATCAGGGGGAGTATTCCTCGCTGCGTGGACGACGGCGCGGCAGCTCGACCGCCGCCCTGCCGCTGACGGCATTCGTTTCGTTTCTGCAGAACCACGACCAGATCGGCAATCGCGCTCTCGGCGAACGGCTGACTGCGCTCGCCGAGCCGGCGGCGCTCGCCGCGGCGGTCGCGATCGTGTTGCTGGCGCCCTCGCCGCCGCTGTTGTTCATGGGCGAGGAATTCGGCGCAACGACGCCGTTCCTGTACTTCTGCGACTTCGATCCGGAGCTTGCCGCGGCGGTGCGCGCCGGCAGGCTCGAGGAGTTCACTCGCTTCGCGCGCTTCGCCGATGCCGCGTCGGCGGCGGTGATTCCCGATCCGCAAGCGGCGACGACGTTCGCCCAAAGCAAGCTCGATTGGGAATCCAGTACGGGCGCCGAGCATGCACGCTGGCTCGACCGGTATCGCGAGCTGCTGCGCATCAGACGCGACATCGTGCTGCCGATGCTGGCGAGAATCGATCGGGAGCGCTGCGGTTTCGCCGTGACAGGGGCGCGCAGCCTTGCCGCGCACTGGTCGACCCACGACGGAGGCCGGCTGACGCTCTTTGCCAACCTGGGCGCCGTACCCGACCGCGCCCCTGTGTTGCCGCAGCGGAAGCTCGTCTACACGACCGGCGAGTCCGCGGCGCAGGCACTGGCGTCGCCGTGGTCGGCGACCTGGTTCGCCGCCGACTCGACCGAGGCGATCGGCAATGCATGAGAGCGCGAGCCTCGAGCGTTTGTGCGAGCGCTACGGCATCGCCGCCGCCTACGAGGACGCGTGGGGCGCGCCGCGGCGGACCCCGGACGAAACCAAGCTTGCGCTGCTGCGAGCGATGGGAATCGACGTCTGGGCGGCAGCCAACGATGCGTCCGCCGCGCAGTCCGATCCGCCTGCGGGCGGTGTCACGGCCCCGGCTCTCGTGGTCGACGAACGCGCCGGTCGGATCGCGCTGGAACTCGGATCGTCGACCGCTGCGCCCGAGTCGGTCGAGTGGCGGGTCGATCTGGAAACCGGCGAAAGCGTGCAAGGGCTGGCGCTCTCCGCTGGCGACAAAAACAGCCTGGAGATCCCGCTGCCGCAAGTGGTCGGGTACCACACGCTCACGATCAGCGATGCGGCAACGCGCGCGCGGCTCGCATCGTCGCCGCTGATCATCACGCCTTCGCGTTGCTACAGCCCTGCGCTGCTCGCGAGTGGCGCCAGGGTCTGGGGCTTGGCGCTGCAGCTTTATGCGCTGCGCTCGCATCGCAACTGGGGGATCGGCGACTTTACCGATCTATGCAACGCCGTTCGCGTCGCCGCCGCTGCGGGCGCGGATTTCGTCGGCACCAATCCGCTGCACGCGCTGTTTCCGGCGCGACCGGAGTCGGCCAGTCCATACAGCCCGTCGAACCGCGCCGCGCTGAACGTGCTCTACATCGACGTCGAGGCGGTCGACGATTTCAGCGACTGCAGGGAAGCCCGCGGGCGCGTCTACAGCCCCGCCTTCCAGAGCGCACTCGCTCGCTTGCGGGCGCTCGACCATGTCGACTACCCCGCGGTCGCCCGACTGAAGTTCGAGATACTCGCGCTGCTGTATGAGCATTTCCGCGAACGCGAGCTCGGCGCGAGTCCGGGCGCGCGCGGCCGCGCCTTTCGCGATTTTCAACAGGACCGCGGGGCGGCACTCAAACTGCATGGGCTATTCGACGCACTGCACGAGCACATTGCCGCGACCACCGGCGATCGCGGCGGCTGGCGGAGCTGGCCGGCGGAATATCGGCCGCCGTCGGCCATCGCCGACGACGAGCTCTTTCGCCGCCACGCCGATCGCGCCGAATATTTCCAGTACCTGCAATGGCAGGCCGAGTTGCAACTCGGCGCCGCGAGCGAACAGGCCCGCGCCAGCGGTCTTGCCATCGGGCTGTACGGGGATTTTGCGGTGGGCGCGGACGCCGGAGGCGCGGAAACGTGGAGCCAGGCAGCCGTCTACGCGGCGAACATGCACATCGGAGCGCCGCCGGACGACTTCAATCTGGGCGGACAGGATTGGGGGCTGCCGCCGATGCTTCCGGAGCGGCTGAAGACCGCGGGCTACGCGCCGTTCATCACGGCTTTGCGCGCGGTGATGAGACACGCGGGTGCGCTGCGCATCGATCACGTGATGGCGCTGATGCGCCTGTTCTGGGTGCCCGAGGGAGCGGTGCCGGTCGATGGGGCTTACGTCGCATATCCTTTTTCCGAGCTGCTGGGGATCGTCGCGCTCGAAAGCCGGCGCAACCGTTGCCTGGTCATCGGCGAGGATCTCGGAACCATCGCTCCCGGCGTGCGCGCCGGACTCCAAGCGGCGGGAGTGCTCTCGTACCGGCCGCTGTATTTCGAGCGTACAGGCGATGCCGAATTCGCGCTGCCCGAAAGCTATCCGCCGCAGGCGCTGGTCACCGTCGGCACCCACGACCTGCCGACGCTGTCGGGTTTTTGGACCGGGCGCGACATCGCCGCACGCAGGCGACTGCGGCTCTATCCGGACGAAGCGACGCTAGCGGAGCAGCTGGCTGCGCGATCCCGCGATCGGGAACGACTGCTGCGCGCGCTCGAGCGTGCCGGGGTTTTCGCCGCCGCCGCGCCCCGGCGCATGACGGTCGATCTGATGATCGCCGTGCATCGTTTCCTGGCCCGCACGCCATCGGCGGTCATGGCCGTGCAGCTCGAAGATGTCTTCGGTCAGGACACGCAGATGAATCTGCCCAGCACCACCGAAGATCAATATCCGAACTGGCGGCGCAAGTTGAGCGTGCCGCTCGAATCCTGGGCCTCGAACCGTCGTTTTGGAGCGCTCACCCGGATGTTGCGCAGGGAAAGGCGACGGCGGACGCCGCACGACCCGCAGCGCGGCGCTGCCGACGGCGGGTCGCCCGGCCGCGACGCGGAATGAATATTCCTCGAGCGACCTATCGCGTCCAGTTGCATCGCGATTTCGGGTTCGCCGACGCCGCCGCACTCGTCCCATATCTCGCCGCCCTGGGTATCAGCCACCTCTACCTCTCACCCTGGCTCAAGGCCCGTCCCGGAAGCACGCACGGCTACGACATTGTCGACCACAGTCAGCTCAACCCGGAGCTCGGCAGCGAGGATGACTTCGCCGCGCTTGCCGCCTCGCTCGCCGCCCACGGCATGGCGCAGATGGCCGACATCGTGCCCAATCACATGGGCGTCATGGGCAGCGACAACGTCTGGTGGCTCGACGTGCTCGAGAACGGCCGCGCCTCGCAGTACGCCGGGTACTTCGACGTCGACTGGACGCCGCCGTTGTCGGCGCTTTCGGGAAAGGTGCTGGTTCCGGTGCTGGCGGACAATTACGGCGAGACGCTGCTCAAGGGGGATCTGCAGCTCGGCTTCGATCCGGACACCGGCGAGTTCAGCGTCCGCTATCTCCAGCATCGCTTCCCGCTCGATCCGCGTTCGTATGCGTCCATCCTGCGCGACGCGGCGCCCCCGGACGCTGTGGAGAGTGACCCCGCAGCGCAGCGGTTGAGCGATCTCGCACGGGCGTTCGCGGCGCTGCCCGCCCACGACAATGCCACGCGGCGCAGCATCGGCAAGCGCCGGCGCGACAAGGCGCGCCTGAAGCAGCAACTAGCAACGCTGGTCGCGGGCGCGCCGGAGATCGCCAAGCGCATCGGCGATGCCGTGGCGACGCTCAACGGCCGACCGGGCGATGCAGCCAGCTTCGACGCGCTGCATGCGCTGCTCGAGCGCCAGCCCTTCCGGCTGACCGGCTGGCGTGTGGCAGTGGACGACATCAACTACCGCCGCTTCTTCGACATCAACGAGCTCGCCGCGGTGCGCGCCGAAGATCCGCAGGTCTTTGCCGATTCGCACCGCCTGGTCCTGCGCCTGGTGGCCGAGCGCAAGATCGACGCGCTGCGGATCGATCACCCCGATGGCCTGTACGATCCCAAGGCTTACTTCGATCGGCTGCAGGCCGCCGTGCGGGCCGCGCTGCTGTCGAGCGGGGCAACGCGCGTGCGCCGCGGAAGCCAGGCGCCGGCAGCGGGGCTTTATACCGCCGTCGAGAAAATCCTGGCCGAGCACGAGGCCTTGCCGGCGGATTGGCCCGTACAAGGGACGACCGGCTACCGGTTCGCCAACCTCGTCGGCGGGCTGTGTGTCGATGGCGCGGCGAAGTCACGCTTCGATCGTGTCTATGCCGCCTTTATCGGCGGATGGGTCGACTTCGATCAGATCCTGCGTGAAGCGAAACTGCTGATCATGGCCGGCGCGCTCGCCTCCGACCTCAACCTGCTGGCGCATGCGCTGACGCGCATCGCCGAGGCCGACCGCAATACGCGCGATCTCACGTTCAACGTCCTGCGCCGCACGGTAATGCTCTACACCGCGGCGCTGCCGGTCTACCGTACGTACATCGACGATCGCGGACCAAGCGTGTCCGATCTGCGCTACCTCGACTGGGCGATAGGTGTCGCGCGCCAATGGCGTCCGGCGCCCGATCGGACCGCGTTCGATTTCCTCCGGCGGGTGCTCACCCGTGAGGTCGCGACGGGACCCGGACCGCTGCGTGACGACATCGAGCGCTTCGCGCGTCGTTTGCAGCAATTCACCGGGCCGGTCATGGCGAAGGCAATGGAAGACACGAGCTTCTATGTCTACAACCGGCTGGTCGCGCTGAACGAGGTCGGCGGCGACCCGCGGCGATTCGGCGTAAGCGTCGCTGCCTTCCACACGGCTGCGCACGAGCGCCAGCGCGATTGGCCCGGCGAGATGCTGGCGACGTCGACCCATGACAACAAGCGATCGGAGGACGTGCGGGCGCGCATCGCGGTCTTGAGCGAAATGCCCGCCGCTTGGCGTCTCGCATTGCGCCGATGGGCGCGACTGAACAAGCGGTACGAGACGAGGCTCTACGATTTGCCGGCGCCCGACCGCAACGACCAGTACCTGCTCTATCAGACCTTGCTCGGCATCTGGCCTTCGACTCAGCCGGACGCCGGCGAGCTCGACACGTTGCGCCAGCGCGTTCACGCCTACATGCGCAAGGCCGTACGCGAGGCCAAGGTCCACAGCAGCTGGGGCAGCCCCGACGAGGCGTACGAAACCGCTCTGGCGTCGTTCATCGACGGTCTGCTCGGACGCATCGAGCCGAACCCGTTCCTGCACGAGTTCCATGCGCTGCATGCGGTGGTCGCGCGCTGCGGCCTCTACAACAGCCTCGCGCAAACGGTGCTCAAGCTCACGTCGCCCGGCGTCCCGGACATCTACCAGGGGAACGAGCTCTGGGACTTCAGCCTCGTCGATCCCGACAACCGGCGCGCGGTGGACTACGCCAGACGGCGGACGCTGCTGGCCGAGCTCGAGCGCTGGTTCGAATCCGGCGCGCAGAACGTGGCACAGGCGCGCGCGCTGTTCGATTCGATCGATGATGGACGGTTGAAGCTCTACGTCATCTGGCGGGCGCTTGCGCTGCGCGCGCAGCGTCCGGGGCTGTTCGAACGCGGACGCTATGTTGCGCTTCCGGTCGCCGGTGCGCATGCCGCGCATATCTGCGCTTTCGCCCGCATGCATGAAGGCGGCAGCGTGGTGACGGTGGTGCCACGGCTGCTGCTGGACCTGACGGCGGGGGCAACGCGTACGCCGCTGGCCACCGTCTGGGCCGATACCCGCATCGTGCTGCCATCGCCGATGACCTACCGCGATGTGCTCACCGGCGCGATCCGCGAGAGCAAGCCGGCGAGTAAAGGTGCGCGGCTCACCATCGGCGATTTGTTCGATACGCTGCCGGTAGCCGTGCTCGAAAGCATGCCGGTGCCGGCCTCCGCCGCCCGGCCGGCGACCGCTGGCATGCGGCGTGCTTCGATTCAACGATGAACGGCCGGTTCGCGCCGTTCAGCGCCGACGGCTGCGGCCTCGGCCAAGGGGAAGTTCGCCGGCGGTGCCATGGCGTCACGGCCGGAGGACAGCATCGCTGCGGAAGCGCAGTCAACCAGAAAAGGTGACAAGCCATGCGTACGATATTGCTGATCGTGGTCATTATCCTTTTGATCGGCGCGCTGCCTACGTGGCCGTACAGCGCGGGCTGGGGCTACTACCCGAGCGGCGGTCTCGGCCTCGTGCTTCTGATTCTCATCATCCTGGCCGTGATGGGTCGAATATAGTCTGGCGCGCCGAAACGCGGCGCCGGCGGCGCGGGCGGCCCGGCGAGCGCGTCGGCGCGTGACGGCGATGAAGCCGGCAGTGCAGACAGCTCGGGCACGATCGGCGCTGCTGCTGGTCGACTTCATCAATCCGATGGATTTTGCCGGCGCCAACGCGCTCGCGCCGCGCGCGATCGCTGCCGCGGCGGCCGCAGCCCGACTGAAATCGCGCCTCAAGCGCGCCCGCGTGCCAGTCATCTATGCGAACGACAACTTCGGCGCCTGGCGAGCGGATTTCGCGATGATCGTAGACGCCTGCCGGCGCGGCGTTCCCGCGGCGCGCAAGCTGGTGGCGACGATCGCCCCAGCCTCCGACGACCTGTCGATACTCAAACCCAGGCACTCGGCTTTTTTCGGCACACCGCTGGAATTCCTGCTCGACGAGCTGCAGGTCGATCGACTGATCATCGCGGGACTCACGACCGACAACTGCGTGATGTTCACCGCGCACGACGCCTACTTGCGGAAACTCGCCGTAGTCGTCCCGTCGAACTGCTCCGCCGCCAAGGATACGCGCGATCACCGCGCGGCGCTCCGCCACATCCGCACCGTGCTCAAGGGCCGGACCGCGCGGGCCTAGCGGCAGGGCTGGGGGTGATCGCTTCCGGGCTCGCTGCCTGCGCGGCGGGCGCCTGTTCTACAATCAAACGTAACTTTTGCAATGTCTGCGTCTCCGCGCACGGCTCGCGCAACCCGCCGTGGCGCTGGCGAGCCCCGCAACGAGGCAGGCGAGGCACGGGACCCTCCAGCCGGCCGCTGGAATGCCTTATTGCAGAGTTTGGAGATACGCGGCCATGTCGCGCGCATCGCGCTGCGTCACCGCGAGATCGGGCATCGCGCTGCCGGGATGCAGCTTTTGCGGACTTTGCACCCAGAGCATCAACCCCTGTTCGTCGTTCGGCAGCACGCCCGCGATGAAGCTGCGAAGCGCAAGATGGTCAAGCGTCGGACCCACCGGCGTGTCCGCGCCGACCACACCCGGTATGCGATGGCAGGTCGCGCAGCCGTACTGGCGCAGCGCCACGATTCCGCGCTTGGGATCGGCGCCGGCCGGCGGCTGCGATGCAGGTTTCACAACGGCCTGATCGGTCTGCCGCTCGGCGTCCGAGATCGCGGCACGATAATCCTGCGGCGACTCGCCAGGCATCGCCTGCAGATAAGCAACGATATCCCAAAGCTGGCTGTCGGCGAGGCGGAATTCCCACGCAGGCATACCCGTCATTTTGAGCCCGCGTTTCAGCGTCCAGAACAGTTGTGGCGCAGGCCACTCCCGCGCGGCATAGGCGAGATTGGCCGGCGACGGCGTCATGCCGAGCGCGAAGGATTCGGGCGCGATGCCGGGTGCGCCGTGGCAGCGCACGCAGTTGAGGGCATAAAGCGAGCGGCCGCTGCGCACGCGCGCGGCATCGTCGAGAGGCGGCGCGACGATATCGCGCGAATGAAAGCGTATCGCCTGGCGCATTGTTGCTTCGATCAGCGCGTAGACCGGCCTCGTGTGCTGCTCAGTCGCCGCGACGTTGTAGAGTCCGAGCGCGATGAACACCGCGGCTGCGACCAGAAGAACCGCTGCGGCAACCAAAAGCGTGACGACACTGCGCATCATTGCATCGGCTCAGCGCAAGCGATAGAGCTGCGCCGCCATGTCCCTGGCATCGTCGGCGCGCACGTGCAGATCGGGCATCGCGGTCCCCGGCCGGTAACTTTGCGGAAACCGGATCCATAGCGCCATCTGCTGCGGTGTGTTGGGCAGCGAGCCCGCGATGTACACGCGGCGCCCGACGTCGTCGAGCGGCGGCCCGACGTTGCCGCGCGCCGCGTGGACGCCCGGAATCGTGTGGCAATAGCCGCAGCCGTACTGATGCAGCAGCATGCGCCCGCGCGCGGCGTCGCCCTCGGGTGCGGGCGGTCGCGCGCCCGTGCTGCATGCAGCGCTCATGACGGCAAGCACGAATGCAGCGCCAGCACGGCGCACGCTTTTTATCTTGTCGTCACGCGATATCATGACGAGTGCGTCCAGGCGCGAGCCACCCGGCCGCGATGACCAGCGCCGCCACCAGATAGGCGAGGCTGCCCGGGACCCACATGATCAAGCCGCCGAGCTGCTGATCCTCCAGCGCGGTGAGACCGAGGATCGTCGCCTGCCCGGCGGCGACATACATCGGATGCGCGGCAAGGGTTAGCAACGCGCCGAGTGCGCTCGTGTGCAGCATCGTCGTCAGGACCGACGCCATCGCTCCGGTGCTCTGCAATGCGGCACGGAAGCGCAGGACGCTCCACCAGAAGAGCAGTGCCGAGCCGAAAAAGCACGCGTGCTGGAGCACGTGCAACGCGGGATTCGCGACCGCAGCGATAAACAGCGCCGGGACGTGCCAGATCCATAGAGCCCCCGCATGCAGGCACCAGGCCGACGATTGGCGCGTGAGCGCGCGCCATCCGCGTTTTGCCCATGGCAGGTGTGTTGCGTCCGCGACGCGACGGCGCATGCCTGGCGCGAGCGACCACGCGAAGGCCTCCAACGGCCGCGCCAGCACAAACAGCGGGGCGGCGACGAGCATGATGAGCTCGTGCTGCAGCATGTGCAGCGCAAAGGAGCGGTCGGCGAATGCGTCGATCGGCGACAACAACGCTCCGGCCAGCACGAGCCAGCCGAGCACGAAGCGCACCAGGTGGACGTTGCGTATGCCACGCCAAGCACCCGCCCGCTGCCACAGGTGGCGCACGCCGACCGCATAGAGCACGCCGCTCGCACCGAGCAGCAGCGCGAGCGTCATCGTCCAGCCTATCGGCGCATCGTTGCCCGGCGCTGCGCCGTGCGCCATCGCCTGGAGCGGGAGGCCGGCGAGAGCCAGCGTTACTGCAGGCAGGGCGAAAGCAGCCATGTGGGGGCCCACATCGTGACAATCACAAGCAGTGAAAGCGCCGCAATGCCGATCGCCATTCCGGCGATGAAATGCCTGCGCGCGTTGGCATCGCCTGCCGCCGAAGCCGGCGCCGTTTCGCGCCAGGCCTGCCAGGCCAGGAGCGTCGCAACAGCGGTGGCCAGCGCGAACGGCAGGTGCACGAGGTGGAGCGCAAGCAGGTGCTGGCCGCGACAGGCCCACACGGTCATCGAGAGCGCAACGCATTGGTCGGCGAGCGCCAGCGTCGGCGCAACGAGGAGAGCGAGCCATAGCGCCATGGGCTCACCAATCCCTACAGGCGCGGCGCCAGGTAGACGACCGCATAGATCGGAATCCACGAACCGATGATGAACCACCAGTAGCCCGCATTGGCGGCCACATCCACAAAGCGCTTCCCGTCGATCTTCTTCTTGAACATCACCGCGCACACCACCAGCGTGTCCGCGACATCGGTGACGAGATTGAACGTGTGCAGGCCGAGCAGCACCCACACGCAGGAACCATAAGCGCTCGCGTCGCCGCTCACGTTGAGCGTCTTGAATTCCAGCCACCGTATCGGCAGCAGGGCGAGCGTGACCACGGCGAACACGACGATCCAGACGCGCACCTTGCGCACGTCCTGATCGTTGGCGGCACGATCGACCATCGCGTTGGGAAAGCCGGTCGCCAGCGCGAGCACGACGTTCAGCGTCCCCCACAGGAGGTCCGGGGGCGAGCCTTCGTTGGGCCACACCGGATTCAGCCCTCGCAGGTAGAAGTAGACCCCGACCATCAACGCGAAGCCGACGCCCTCGATGGTCATCATGCCGGCGTTGCCCCACCACATCACATTGCGCGTGCCGAAGCCGTAACTCGGCAGGTTCGCCACGTCGAGCGCATCGCCCTTGCGCACCGGTGGCACGCTCGCCGGCGTGGACTCGCGCCGTCCGCTCTCGAGCAGCCCGAACCAGCGTGTCAAGAGACTCATGGTCGCTTGTCCAGCAGGATCTGGCGCCTGGTTTCCTTCTCCGACGGCCAGTACCAGCCGATGAAGGCGATCGCCGGCGGTATGAGACCCCAGAACATCCCGGCACTCGACAAGCCCGACCAGAAGAGCCACGTGAATACCGCCCACGCCGCGACGAAGGGCCACACCGTGGGCTCGGGATACGAATAGCGCACGTCGGGAACCGCGTCGAGCACCGTGGTGACGAGGCCTTCACGATCTTCGGCCGACAGGCCGCTGACGTGCGTGGGCGCGTCGGGCGGCCGAGGAACCCACAGCGGCTGGCGCGACGTCACGACGGGCAATGCCACGAAGTTGTACGGCGGCGGCGGCGAGCGCGTCGACCATTCGAGCGTGTCGGCACCCCATGGATCGTCGCCGGCGCGCTCGCCGTGAAGCCAGCTGCGCACGACGTTGATCAGAAACAGCAGCACGCTGACCGCGATGACCGCGGCGCCGATCGTCGCCACGAGGTTCATCGGCCCCCACCCGGTCTCGGCCGCGTACGTGTACATGCGCCGCGGCATCCCCTGGAGACCGAGGATGTGCATCGGAAAGAACGCGACGTTGAAGCCGACGAAGAACAGCCAGAACTGCCACCGGCCGAGCCGCTCGTCGAGCATGCGCCCCGTAAGTTTCGGAAACCAGTAATGCAGTATCCCGAAGAGCGGGAACACGGCGCCGCCGATCAGCACGTAGTGGAGATGGGCGACGACGAAGTAGGTATCGTGCACCTGCAGATCGAGCGGCACCGAGCCCACCATGATCCCGGAGAGGCCGCCGATCACGAAGATGAAGAAGAAGCCCAGCACGAACAGGAGCGGAACGCGCAGGTTGAGCCGCCCGGTCCACAGGGTCGCGATCCAG
>Ga0207664_10002505_pt1 | contig 12164 bp, 11 predicted proteins | sample LARL83metaG_FD_184349 | JGI IMG/M metagenome (GOLD analysis project Ga0207664, IMG submission 184349) | Corn, switchgrass and miscanthus rhizosphere microbial communities from Kellogg Biological Station, Michigan, USA - LAR L8-3 metaG... | ecosystem: Host-associated > Plants > Roots >...
AGCACTTGCTCGGCGTGGCCCTCGGGCTTCACCTTCTCGAAGATGTGCTTGATCTTGCCGTCTGGGCCGATGATGAATGTGGTCCGCGCCACCCCCATCACTTTCTTGCCGTACATGTTCTTTTCCTGGATCACGTCATAAGCGTTGCAGATCTTCTTGTCGTCGTCCTCGACAAGCGTGAACGGCAGGTCGAACTTGTCGGCAAACTTCTTCTGGTCCTTAGCGGTGTCAGGCGAGACGCCCAACACAACCGCACCGATCTTCTCGACACGCTTGAAGGAATCGCGAAAGCTGCAAGCCTCAATGGTGCACCCTGGCGTATCGGCGCGAGGATAAAAGTAGAGCACGACCCACTTGCCCTTGTAGTCTTTGAGGGCGATCTTCTCGCCATTCTGATCAACCGAGGTAAACTCCGGGGCTTTATGATTGATTTCCATGGGATTCTCTCCTGAACGTCAATCGTTATACCGCAAAAGCGCCAACGGCGCATCCAACCGGAGTATGGGCTATGGGCGCGTATTGATGGCGGCGATGTTATGTGCGTCACTCTTCAACGCATCATCCGCACAAGTCGCCAAACGGCGCGCCATCAGCAAGGGACCCCGGGCCCTTGGATTGGTCGAGGTCGATTCGCAAGGTCGAGGACATCTCGCGCCTGTCGCGATCATGATTGACGGGAAGTTCTACGATGCTAGCGTATACAAGGCCGATCCCATACCCATGGCACTGCAGCCGGGCACGGTTTACGAAGGACTGAAGGCTGGCGTGTCGCAGGGCCTGTTCACGGTTAGCAATCCCGTTCCGCAGCATGGCTGGCTGGGCCTGGGGTCCTGGAAAAGTAACGAGCAGATCGCGGCAGAAAAGGAGAAGGCCAAAGCCCGCTCCGCGAAGCTGGCGGAAAAACCAGCAGACGATTTCAAGGCTGGTGGACCACCCCGCCTAAGCCGCACACCGGAAGGTGCCCATCCTCAGGCCGCCGAGACGACGAAACCCGCAGAGTCCGCTTCGGAGAAACCTGCTTCAGAGGATTCCGACCGCCCTGTGCTCAAAAAGCCTACGCCTCCACCACAAGCGGCGCCATCGTCAGCGGTAGATGATTCAGATCGCCCAATGCTACGGCGGCAGCAGCCTGGGGAAGTGAGCGAGCAAACCAAGATTGAGCCTGACGAGAAGCCTCTGCAGGGCAAACTGAACGTGATTCCCGCGATTTCGGATGCTGATGGGCCGCAGCCACATCCGTACACGTATGAGACGAAGCCTGAGGAAGATCAGAACTTTATGAAAAAGATGACCGCAATGGCGGCGGATGAGGTCAAGCGTCGGGCTGAGATGCTGTCCAGCGATGCTAGCAAGAAGACAAAGAGCAGCGGCACCCCGCCAGAGTTTCACGATCAGCAGCTCAAGGTGTTGGACATCTCCGGGACAAACGAGGCAGTGTTGATCTTCTCGGCCACGGCGACCGTCGCGTGGCGCAGTGATCTACAGTTCAGTACAGTCGTAGTCGCGCGGCAGGACATTTACGGCGACTTGCATAAAGTCTTTGCGCACACGGCCGACAACAACCACCTCGATATGCAGCCTCGTTATGAGTTTATCGACGCAGTAGACGCCGATGGTGACGGCCGTGGCGAACTTCTGTTCAAGCAAGTTGGGGATTCAGGAACGGGGTACGCGATCTATCGCGTGATTGGCGACCGGTTGTGGCCACTGTTCGAGAGCAAGCCAGGAGCATAGGAATCGGGTGATCTGGCTATCTAAGGCATGGGAAATTTGAAATTGAGTAATTGGGAAATTTGAAACAGCAGCAATTTGAGCGGAGTCTTAAATTACCCAATTACAAAATTACTCAATCACCCGATCTTCTCGTCAGTTCACCCGATGACCCAATCATCCGATGACCCGATTCATTCAGCCTAGCACCGCGTCTTCGCCCTTTTGTGTTTTCCACTCGGCAGCGGCTTTCAGGAACGCAACGATAACTGGGTGGGGCTTGCCGGGTTCCGAAGATAGCTGTGGTTGGTAGAGAGTCGCAAGGAAGAATCGGTGCGCCTGGGACTCAATGGCGCGAGGCTCGTGACGCTCGCCGCGGGCGACGAATGGAAAACCTGCTTCGATGAAGGCCCACTCAAAATCTGCATTGACTTCGAAGTTGCAGAAGAAGCCTTCTTCGACGACGTCCTTTCCATAAAACGTACTCAGATAGGATCCTGGGCGAATGCGGAGACCCCGCACTTTCCCCGACAACTTGGGCGCTCCAGGTGCACGGTCGGGCACTTCACAATCCACCGGCGTAATAACGATCTGCCCAGAGCCGGGTGAATTCTCGGCGGAGTTCGCGTCGGCCATGCCGACGACGTTGCGCGCGATCTCGATGAGAGCGTATTGAAAACCGCCGCAAGTGCCGAGAAAGGGCCAGTCGCGGCGGCGGGCGAACTCAATTCCGCGCAACATACCGTCGAAACTTTTGTAGGGACTACCAGGCGCGGCCCAAAGACCGTCAAAGGCTTCGAGCTTTTTGTCCAATTGAGGGTCGAGCAAGGAATCGGTGGGGAGCCACTTGGGTTCGAGGGAGATTTTCAGTTGCTGGGCGGCATGTTGCAGCGACTTCTCGACCCAAGGAAGGGTGGGAGATGCCGGATCGAACTCTCCAAAGATGCCAATGCGTACGGCGTCTGCCACGAGTTCATTGTAAATGAGAGACTCAGGACAGGAGCTTCAAAGGCTCCGCTACTCGTACCGCAACGCCTCGACCGGATCGAGCTTGGAAGCCTTCATTGCCGGGAGGAGCCCGCTGATCACTCCGACCAGCAGTAGCACGAGTGTGGAGACCAGAACAGTCATCATGGAAATTCGCAGGTGGATGTCACCCTTGCCGGAATCATCTTCGAACAATGGACCCATCATGGGCAGGGTGCCGACCGCCGCGGCCACCGCGTAGGACACCAACACACCGATCGCACCACCCAGCAGCATGATGAGCAGGGTTTCTGCCAGAAACTGAAGTTTGATGTGACCCTTCTTGGCACCGAGGGCGCGGCGCAAGCCGATTTCGCGAATGCGTTCGTCCACTGACACCAGCATGATGTTCATCACGCCAACGCCGCCGATGCCGAGGGTCAGCGTGCCGATGAACGTGAGCAGCACTTCAAGACCAATGGTGATTCCATCGATGATGGGACGGAATTCATCGCGGCCAAACATTTGCAAAGCCTTGGGATCGGTCGGCGAAAATCCTTGACGGCTCGCCAAGGTCGCGAGCACCTGCGCCATGGCGCGTTTCTCAAATTGCGGCGCTAAGGGAGCAAAGACCAGAACCGCTCCGTACTTCGTGTTCCACAGGTCTCCCGCCGTGGAATATGGAATCCAGACGGAATCGTCATCGCTGGAAAAGTAATTGCTCAACTGGATCTTGCGCTGCATGACGCCGATCACCTGGAAACGCACGCCGCCAATCTCAACCGTCTCGCCTACCGCAGGCCTGCCGCTGAAAAGTTGCTCCTTGATCCGACCACCCAGAAAACACACTCGACGACGCTCCAGTTCGTCGCTGCTGTTGATCCAGCGGCCTTCGGAAGGGACCTCGTTCCGCATCTCGCCATATTCAGGGCAGACGCCACGAACGGCGGCAGTCCCGACCAGGCGATCCTGATACGCGATCCCGGGGCGGCGGACCGTTTCGCGACACACATATTTCACTAGCGAAGCATTCGCCTTGATCAGATCAACATCGGCCTGCTCGAGGACGACCTTCTTCCCTGCGCGCTGTCCCCCGGGCTGTTCGCTGGTTTGGCCCGGCCAGCCGATCACGACGCTCTTCCCGAATGCGTTGAATCCGTTCACCAGAACGCTGCGGAAACTGTTGCCGTACGCGATCAGCAGCGTCACCGTCGCAATCCCCCACACGATGCCAAGCATGGTGAGCAGGCTGCGCGTGACATTGCGCTTCAGCGCGATCCAGGCTTCGAGAATGATTTGTGTCAACATGCAGTGATTAGTGGCTAGTGGTCAGTGGCTGGTTCTTGCGCAATCGCCAGCGGTGGACGTCAAGGTTTTTGCCGACCTCTAGTCACTGGCCACTGCAGTTCTACCCTCCTGCTTCGAACCTCAGCGCTTCAATCGGGTCCACCGACGCGGCTCGGCGGGCCGGCACAAGCGCCGAAAAAACTGCAATGGTTCCGAGCATCAAGCAAGACAGCACCCCGGTTTTCCAGGTCGCTACCAAGCCTGCAAAGAAATCCGGCATGGGAAGCAAGTTCACCAGAGCACAAATCCCGTAGGCGACGCCAAGGCCAATGCCGCCGCTGATCATGGCGATGATCATGGCTTCGATGAAAAACTGGCGCAGAATTGTATTCGCCGGAGCACCGAGGGCTTTTCGCACACCAATCTCGCGCGTGCGTTCGCGAACGGCTACCATCATCACGTTCATCACGCCGATGCCGCCGAGGAAAAGAGTCACGAGTCCGACCGCACCGAGGAAATACTTCATCCCGTCAGTCATTGTTGCGAAAGCTTTGGCCTCCTGCACGGTGTCCCAGATGGGACACGCTTCTTTGTCGGTGGGATCGTATCCATGCATGCGGGCCAGCGCGGTTCGCACCTGGTGCTTGCAACCTTCGTGTTGCCATACCGATCTTGGTGTCACCAGCATTTGGTCAAAGGTGCGGGCGGTGCCCGGAGGTTTGTCAGGAAAGTCGCGGCGCATGGCGGAGAACGGAACGAAGATTTTGTTCACGTCCCAGCCGTCGTAGCTGGAGTCCTGCTTCTTCTTGGCCATCACGCCAACGACAAGGTACGGGATGTCATTCAAATAGATGTTTTCGCCAATCGGATTGCGGCCCTCGGGAAAGAGCTGCTTGGCGGCGTCGGTACCAATAAACGCGACACGGCGCGCCTCACGCTCATCATCCCAGTTGTAAAAACGCCCTGAACCGATCGTCAGACTGCGAATGCCCCCAAACTCGGGATAGGACCCAGTGACCAAAAACGCCGCATTGTTGTAATTGCTGTGCGTGCGAACGTCGTTCTGCTCGAGTTCCGGGATAGCGTACTGACAATCGGTGCCTTCGGCCTGGACTGCTTGGACATCGGCGTCTTCCCAGTGCACCACTTTGCCGGCGCGAGTTCCTCCAGCCTGAAGGCTGGTGCGGCCGTGAAAGACGATCATGATGTCCTTACCCAGATTGCGGGATTGTTCCTCCTGTCCTTTGCGGAGGCCCTCACCGGCGGCGACCATGAGGACAATCGACACGATTCCCCAGGCGATCCCGAACATGGTTAGGAATGTGCGGAGTTTGTGGGCCCAGAGCGTACGGAAGACATCCCCGATGAGATCGCGCAAAACCATGGCTTAAGCATTGGACGCCCGCAGCGGCGGAACGTGAGCCGGGGAGGGCGCCTGAGAATGATACGGCAACCAGCAGCAATTAGTTCCTCAGCGAGCAACTTGCTCTTTCTGTGCTAAGCCACCGAGCGTTGCTCGGTCGGACGGGCGAGGGCGCCCGTCCCCACATGGCCGGTGCTGATCCGCAGGTGCTTGCTGGCTACCCCTTACGCATTAATCGCCAAGCCATAAACGCTATTGGAAGCGTCCAGCATGGCTTCGGCCAACGTTGGATGCGCGTGGATGGTCCACATCAGGTCTTCTACCGTAGCTTCCAATTCCATCGCCGTCACCGCTTCGGCAATCAGTTCGGTTGCTTGTGGGCCGATGATGTGCACGCCGAGAATCTCGCCGTACTCCTTCTCAGAGACGATCTTGATAAAGCCTTCGTGTTCGCCGACTATGGACGCGCGCGAATTTGCGGTGAACGGGAACTTGCCAACCTTCACGTCGTAGCCTTGCTCGCGAGCTTTGGCTTCGGTCAAACCTACGCTGCCGATTTCGGGATGGCAGTAGGTCACGTTGGGAATTCGCAGCAAGTTGATTGGCTTGCCCTGTTTACCGGCGATCTTTGAGACAGCAACGATGCCCTCCATCGCGCCAACGTGCGCCAGTTGCGGGGTTCCAAGCACGATGTCGCCGATCGCGTAGACGCCGGGCTCGGCGGTCTGCATCCATTCGTTGGTTTTCACGAAACCGCGCTCGCTCTGGATTTTTGTTTTCTCCAGACCGACGTTGTCCGTGAGCGGTTTGCGCCCAATCGCGATCAGGATCTTTTCGGCTTCAATCTTCTGCTGCTTGCCTTGCACGCTGAAGGTGACGGCCACTCCGGTCTTCGACTTCTCGACTTTCTCGACCTTCGCTCCGGTATGCGTGGTAATCCCGCGCTTGCGGTACACACGCGCGAGTTCTTTCGAGACCTCTTCATCCTCGAGTGGAACCATGCGCGGCAGCATTTCGAGAATGGTGACTTCGCAGTCAAACGATCGGAAGATCGAAGCGAACTCCACGCCAACTGCGCCGGCACCCACAACCACCAGAGACTTTGGAACTTTGCCCAGCTTGAGGATTTCGATGTTCGTGAGCACGCGATCGTCCGACTGAAGGCCGGAGATCATGCGAGCTTCGGAGCCGGTCGCGAGGATAACGTTCTTGGTCTTGACCTGGGTGGTCTTGGAACCGTCTTTCAATTCAACAGCGTGGATTCCGTTCTGCGCGGGGCCGGTCAGCTTGCCAAAACCTTTCAATGTCTCGACTTTGTTCTTGCGCATCAGGAATTCGAGACCCTTCGCGTGTTTGCTGACGATTTTGCCCTTGCGATCCAGCACTGCGTCCCAGTTCAGCTTGCGGGAGGTGACACCCTCGATGCCAAATTCGGAAGCGTCCTTCAGGTGATCCCAGAGTTCCGCGTTGAAAAGCAGGGCCTTCGTTGGGATGCACCCGACATGCAGGCAGGTACCGCCGAGGTACGGATCCTTCTCGATCAGCGCCGTTTTCAGGCCATATTGCCCTGCTCGGATGGCGGCGGTGTACCCGGCTGGACCGCTGCCGATGATGGCGACGTCGTACGTGGTTTCAGGCAAAGTCGTGCTCCTTCTATAGAGTGGATGAGCGCAGGCAAACGTAAGATTCTAACAGCGGGCCACGCCAGCTGTAAGCAGCGAGCGGTGAGCGGATGAGCCGGTTTCTTAGCCGCTCGCGGCCCGCTGCTCACCGCTTGCTGCGGAACTTCAATCGCTTTGCTCACGTATCTAACCGTGGGAGTAAACTGCCGTCGCAGGAGGTTGCGTCATGCCGATCTTTGCTCATTTCTTCTTCTTCCCGCCCTTCTTCGGCTTCGGAATGCTGATGTATTTCCTGCCGACGATCATCGCGGCGGCGCGCAGCAAGCACGATGTGGCTGCCATTTTTGTGCTGAACTTCTTCTTGGGATGGACCTTTATCGGCTGGATTATTGCGCTGGTTTGGGCGCTCAAGCACGATCACGTGGTGGTGATGCGGTGAGTTGAACTGCGATAACGCTCACGTAAGCGTACCTTCGCCGAAATTCCACACCCAAGCCATCTCTGCCTTACAATCATTCGTCCATGACTGACAGGGTTCCATCTTTCGCCAAGATCAACCTTGGCCTGCGTATCGGTGCGTTGCGGGCGGACGGCTTTCACGAACTGCGCACGGTGTACCAAACGATTGCGTTACATGATTTCGTTCGCGTGTCGGTGGAACGAGGAACTGGGATTGAGATCCAGTGCGATGACCCGCGGGTTCCGTGTGACAGTTCAAATACTTGTTTCAAGATCGCGGAGCGAGCAATCGAGGCGCTCAAGGTTCGCGGTCGCGTGGTCATTGAGATCGAGAAGCGATTGCCGGTGCAGGGTGGACTGGGGGGTGCCTCGGGGAACGCGGTGTCGGCATTGTTGGGGCTGGAAAGAGCCGCCAAGAAGCCGCTTGCTCCTGCTGATCGGTTGCGGATTGCGGCTGAGGTGGGCTCGGATCTTCCGCTGTTCCTAGTAGGTGGAACGGTGCTTGGGGTGGGACGAGGCGAGGAGGTTTATCCGTTACCGGATTTACGTGCGGTAGCGTGTGTTGTTGCATTGCCGGAGATCGCGGTGTCGACACCTAAAGCATTTAAAGATTGGGATGAACAGTGTGGCGCGGGAGCTCTCGTCCGCGAAGAAGGATCTCGGGAGGGCACTGCTTTCAGCCGTGCCGAAGCGGAGTCCACCACCCCATGTCATTCCGAACTGGCTTTAGCCGGTGAGGAATCTGCTGTTGGCAAGAAGAAACAGGTTCCTCGACTCGGGAATCATTCGCGAGCGAATGATTCCGCTTCGCTCGCAATGACAGAAAAGGCGGGAGTAGTGGATGAGAGTGAAGCCGCGAGTAGTAGATTGACCCATCCTGCTACCTCCGATAGAATGTTGAAGTCCAGCCGTGAGATTTCCGCGTGGCTGGCTGCGGCGGAAGGTGGCCGCAGATCCGGTGTCTCTGCCAAGGGTGGAGGCCGGGCCGAGAGCCTACTACTCGACCTTGTCCGTACCGGGATCGAAAACGACTTCGAAAAGGTCGTCTTTCCACAACATCCCGAACTGCGCGAGGTGAAGAGTGTGCTCGAAAGGTCTGGGGCGCAGTACGCGTCGCTGTCCGGATCAGGTTCGGCGGTTTATGGCTTGTTCACTTCGCGTGATAAGGCAACTGCTGCGGTGAAGAAGCTGTCCCGGCAAGGGACGCGGGCGGTGGTTACGAGCACGTTGACGCGGCGGCAGTACTGGAAGAAGCTGCGAGCGGTGAGCAGTTAGCTGCGAGCAACCGGGATCCGAGATCGCTCACAGCTCACTGCTCGAAGCTAGCAGCTTATTGGGCCGTCGACTAATGGTAGGTCAAGTGCCTTTGGAGCACTTTGTCTAGGTTCGAATCCTAGCGGCCCAGCCAGAAAAACCGTCGTTGGTCCTTGGCTGTTGGTCGTTGGCAACGGCCTAGGGTGCAAGCGTCAATGGTTTTGGCCAACGACGAACGACCAACGACCAAGTTCGCGCACGACGATTTTGAAACCGAGAACCGGCGGTTCAAACTATGGCGACCCTTGCTACGGCTGTAGAAAAGAAAATGAGCCCTGACGAAAAGCACGCTAAACCGCAACGTTCGCGTGTTGACGACAAGTTCAAGATTTTCTGCGGTACGGCGAACATGTCTCTGGCCGACGAGGTTTGCGCGTTCCTGGGCATGAATCGCGGGCAGGCGCTGGTCACGCGTTTTGCCGACGGCGAGGCGTACGTTCAGATCCAGGAGAACGTGCGCGGTGCGGATGTTTTCATCATGCAGCCGACTTGCCGTCCGGTGGACCAACACCTGATGGAGTTGCTGCTGATGATCGATGCGGCCAAGCGCGCATCGGCGCGGCGTATCACGGCGGTGATTCCGTATTACGGTTATGCGCGGCAGGATCGCAAGGACAAGCCGCGAGTTCCGATTTCGTCGAAGCTAGTGGCGGATTTACTGACTACGGCCGGAGCGGATCGCGCATTGATTGTCGATCTGCACGCACCGCAGTTGCAGGGATATTTCAACATCCCGGTGGACCATTTGTTTGCGTCGCCCGTGCTGGTGGACCACTTCAAGAAGTTGCAGCTGCCAAATTTGACTGTGGTTTCGCCCGATGCGGGCGGCGTGGAGCGCGCGCGATTCTTTGCAAAGAAGGTCGACGCTGCCCTGGCAATCGTCGACAAGCGCCGCGTGGAAGCAAACGTCGCAGAAGTCATGCACGTGATCGGTGATGTAAAAGGCCGCACATGCTTGGTGATTGACGACTTGATCGACACCGCAGGCACGCTGGTGAAAACCGCCGAAGCATTGCGCGACAACGGCGCGGATACGGTTTACGCCTGCTGCTCGCACCCGGTGTTTTCGGGTCCGGCGGTCGACAACATCATGCGGTCGTGCATCAAGGAAGTTGTGGTCACGAACACGATTCCCCTTTGTGAAGCGGCGCAGAAGGCCACCACAGCGTGTGGCGGAAAGATTCATGTACTGACGATTGCGGGGCTGATCGGACGCGCAATCCAGTCGATTCACGAAGAAACTTCGATCAGCAAACTCTTTTTGTAGGACTTGAAGGAATTCGAATATGGCGACAAAAACAGCAGATACCAGCACTCTTGAAGCGCAGCCGCGCACTCCCGGCACCAAGAACGATGCACGCCGCGTGCGCCGCGAGGGCAGAATTCCCGCGGTCGTTTATGGCGCAGGAAAGTCGTCGGTTCCTGTGGTAGTCGATCCGCGACAAGTTTCGCGCATTCTGCATTCGGAAACCGGGCACAACTCGGTGTTCGACCTGGCTCTCGACGGCGAAAAGACCAAGGCCATGATCGTGGATTGGCAATATGAGCCGATCAAAGGCTCGTTGCTTCACATCGACTTGAAGCGCATCGCTATGGACCAGAAATTGCGCGTGAATGTGCCGATCGAACTCGTGGGCGATCCGGAAGGCGTGAAGACGCAGGGCGGATTGCTGGAGCAGATCGTCCGCGAAGTGGAAGTCGAGTGCTTGCCGGCCGACATTCCCAATGTGATCGAACTGAACGTCGCCGCACTGGTTTTTGGTGTGGTGCTGCGTGTGTCGGACCTGCCGAAAAACGACAAGGTTAAGTTCGTTACCGACCCCGACCAACCGGTCGCGCACATCATCAGCATCAAGGAAGAAGAAGTGGCGACTCCAGAAGCGGCGGCGGCAGATGCTGCAGCGGCGCCGGCGGAACCGGAAGTTATCAAGAAGGGCAAGCAGGAGACCGAGGAAGAAGGCGAGGCCCCTGCCGAGAAGAAGGAAAAGAAGTAGGGAACGGTCGTCGGCTGTCGGCCTTCGGTCGTCGGCCAATATGGTCGTTCTGGTCTTGGTTTTTGGCCAACGACCAACGACCAGGGACCAACGACGAACGTGAAACTGATTGTTGGACTTGGCAATCCGGGACCGCAGTACGAGTGCACGCCGCATAACCTGGGTTTCTTGACGATCGATCAGTTGGCTGACGATCTGAAGGTGGACGTTCGAAACCGGAACTGCCGGGCGCTGACCGCAAGGGCAACGATCGGCGAAGAACCGGTGGTGCTGGCTAAGCCCGAAACGTTTATGAATCTGAGCGGCGTTTCGGTGCGAGGGTTGCTCGAAGAACTGGAGATCAAGCCGGAAGCGGACTTGATCGTGATTCAGGACGAGCTGGATTTTCCGTTTGGGACGTTGCGGATCCACAGGAATCGCAGTTCGGCTGGACATAACGGGATCGAATCAATCATTGATTCGATCGGAACTAAAGATTTTGTTCGGATACGGATTGGGGTTGCACCGGAGCGCGCGGTCAGAGACGGCAAAGAGTATCTGCTCTCGCCTATGACGAAAGCGCAGTGCAAAGCCCTTGACCCGGTACTGGTGGACGCAGCTGCGGCTGCGGCCATGATCGTGAAAGAAGGACCGGCGGCGGCGATGCAAAGATTTAATCGCAAGCCGGAGCCGCCGGAAGAAAGTGACTAGTGGCTAGTGACTAGTAGCTAGTAGAAACCAGAGACTGCCACTGGGGTCGTAGCGAGAACTAGCAACTAACCACTAGCCACTAGCAACTGATTTTTGGAGAACTACATGAATCGTGCTTATGAATTGATGTTTATTGTCCGGCCGGATATGACGGAAGAGGACCAGGACAAGCTGATCTCCACGTTGGAGCATGCTGTCACCTCTTCAGGCGGACAAGTGAAGAACGTTGAGAAAATGGGCAAGCGCCGCCTGGCGTACACCGTGCGCAAGTTCCATGACGGCATGTACATCCTGCTGAGCTTTGAAGGCAGCGGCGGCCTCGTGCATGAACTCGAGCGTCGGTTGCGCGTCACGGAACCGGTAATCAAGTTCCTCAGCGTGCGTACTGACGAGGAACAGAAGCGTCTCGACAAGATCAAGGCACTTCGCGACGCGCGCCGCAAGACCTCGGCAGCAGCCCCGGCAACTCCGGAGCCTGCGGGCGAGGCCCCGGCAGCAACGGCGTAGAACCGGTCGTTGGCTGTTGGTCGTTCGTCGTTCGCTGTTTCAATCGTGTGCGAACGTTCGAGCTCGACCACGCAGTGTGCCGAACAATGGCAGGCCAACGACCAAGGACCAACGACGAACGACGATTTTTTGAAGGAGCAACATGGCTGACGAAACCAGACCTGCAGCAACCGAAGGAGCACCATCAGGCGAGCGATCCGGCGAGCGTTCGGGCGAACGGCGTCCACCGCGGCCGGGCGGACGCGAAGGTGG
>Ga0207664_10002506_pt1 | contig 12162 bp, 9 predicted proteins | sample LARL83metaG_FD_184349 | JGI IMG/M metagenome (GOLD analysis project Ga0207664, IMG submission 184349) | Corn, switchgrass and miscanthus rhizosphere microbial communities from Kellogg Biological Station, Michigan, USA - LAR L8-3 metaG... | ecosystem: Host-associated > Plants > Roots >...
GCGGACAGCCGGTCCACCTCGTGGAACTGCCGGGCCAGCGCCGAGGCCAGGTCGAACCGGAACCCGTCGACGTGCATCTCCAGGATCCAGTACCGCAGTGAATCCATGATCATCTGAAGTACGTGCGGGTGGCGCATCAGCAGGCTGTTGCCGGTGCCCGTGGTGTCCACGTAGAACCGCTGGTCATCGCCGGCCAGCCGGTAGTAGGACGCGTTGTCGATGCCCCGGAAGGACAGCGTCGGGCCCAGATGGTTCCCCTCGGCCGTGTGGTTGTAGACCACGTCGAGGATGACCTCGATGCCCGCCTCATGCAGGGTCCGCACCATGGACTTGAACTCCTGCACCTGCTCGCCCCGGCTGCCGCTGGCCGAGTAGGCGTTGTGCGGCGCGAAGAACCCGATCGTGTTGTAGCCCCAGTAGTTGGCCAGCCCGCGTTCGGCCAGGATGGCGTCGCTGACGAACTGGTGCACCGGCATGAGTTCCACCGCGGTCACCCCGAGCCCGTGCAGGTGCTCGATGACCGCCGGGTGGGCGAGCCCCTGGTAGGTGCCGCGCTGCGGCTCCGGCACGGCCGGGTGCAGTCTGGTCAGCCCGCGCACGTGCGCCTCGTAGATCACCGTCTCGTGGTACGGGATCCGCGGGTGCCGGTCGTTGTCCCAGCTGAAGAACGGATTGACCACCACCGAGCGGGGCACGTACGGCGCGGAGTCGGTGTCGTTGCGCTGGTCCGGGTGCCCGAACGGGTAGGCGAACACGGCCGGGTCCCAGCGCACGCTGCCCTCGACCGCCTTGGCGTATGGGTCGAGGAGCAGCTTGGCCGGGTTGCAGCGCTGGCCGGCCGCCGGGTCGTAGCGGCCGTGCACCCGGTACCCGTAGCGCTGGCCCGGCCCGATGCCGGGCAGGTAGCCGTGCCAGACGAACCCATCCACCTCGTGCAGGCTGATCGCCGTCTCGGCGCCATCCTCATCGAACAGGCACAGGTCGACCCGCTCGGCCACCTCGGAGAACAGGGCGAAGTTGGTGCCCACCCCGTCGTAGGTAGCCCCGAGCGGGTAACTGCTGCCCGGCCAGATCAGTGCCTCCTGCGCCACCTGTTCCGTCCCTGGTCTTGACTGTGGCCCTGCGTCTTGATTGCGCTGCCCCGTCGCTCCTACCCGGCTGAGGCAACGGCGGATCCCCGCGACCTTAACAATCCGGTCAATCGGCGCTGAAGTGTGCCCGGGTGAATTCACGCCAGACAGGCGTTACGTAACGAAAGATGGGCTCAGTCCATTCCGGCCGGGCCAGGTCAGCGGCCGGGCGGGTCAGGTCTCCCGGATGATCTCCTTGATCAGCCGGGTGGTCCCGGCCGGGGTGAGCGCCTCGGCGCTCAGCCGGTTCATGATCTCCATGTAGTGGTCCACGTCGGCCCGGCGCTCCAGGTACAGCGCGCTGGTCAGCTGCTCGATGTAGACCACGTCAGGCAGGTCCGGCTCGCCGAACCGGAGCACGGTGAACGAGCCGCCCGCGGCCGCGTGCCCGCCCCGGCGGAACGGCACCACCTGCACCGTGACCTGCTGCATCGCGGCCACCTCGAGCAGCCGCTGGAGCTGGGCGCGCATCACGTGACGGCCACCCACCGGGCGGCGCAGCGCCGCCTCGTCCATGACCGACCAGACCCGGGGCGGCTGCGGCCCGGTCAGCAGCTGCTGGCGGGCCATCCGCAGGCTCACCCGGCGGTCGATCTCCGCCTCCGGCGCGGCCCGGTGGCCCAGCAGGGTCACGGCGCGGGCATAGCCCTCGGTCTGGAACAGGCCGTGCACGAACTGCAGCTCGAACGTCCTGATCAGCGAGGCGGCTGCCTCCAGGCCCAGGTAGGTCTCGAACCAGTCGGGCAGGATGTCGCCGTACTGCGACCACCAGCCCTGCTCGTTGGCCCGGCTGGCCAGGGCCAGCAGGCCGGCCCGCAGCGCCTCGTCCACCACCCCGTACAGGCTGAGCAGGTCCTCCACGTCACGGAGCTTGAACCCGACCCGGCCGTGCTCCATGCGGCTGATCTTGGACCGGGATGACCTGATCTCGTAGCCGGCCTTGTCCGGGGAGATCTGCGCCGCCTCACGCAGCCGCCGCAGCTGCGCCCCGAGCACCATGCGGACAACGGTCGCGCCCGCCCGGGTTGCCGTCACACCACCGGCCGGCACACCACCGGCCGGCACGCCACCGGCCGGTGCCCGGTCTTCAGGCACCCCGCCGGCTGGATGAACGCTCATCGCAGCTCCCGGCTCATCCAGGCTCCCGACCTAACAAACTAGCGGCCACTTCCCACCCCCCGGCCGATGCCAGACCCTCAGCCCAGTGGCGCCGATCAGGGCGCACGAAATCTGCCAGCAGCAATGTGACCCAGCCCCTCTGGCGGGACACACAGAGCACGATATCACCGCGCAATCCCGGTGTCCCGTGCCGATTTTCCGGATCTCTCACTCGGCCGTGGCCAAGCCGCACAGATCGTCGAACTCTCCCTGCTTCAGGGCAGCCAGGAACGCCGCGACCGCGGAGCGCGGGTAGATCAGCGCCGGGCCCGCCGGGTGGCGGGAATTGCGCACGGCGACCGAGCCGCCGGGCAGCTCGGCCACCTCTACACAGCTGCCGCTGGGGTTGCTGGCGCTGCTCTTGCGCCACTGCGCCACCAGCTGACCAGCCGGTATGCCGTTCTTGACCTGCAACTTTCCTCCCAGAACGAGGGGAAGAGGTTTGCCAGCCGAAGCTGACTGTACGGTTAGGCTATCTGTGCACAGCGCAGCCTAACAGATCAGATGCATGTGCAGGCGCTCGTGCAGAGAGCGTTGCAAACGATACGTGCATAAGGCAAGATACCGCTGCATAGGTCCATTCCCTGGTCACGACGGGATTATTCGGAAGGCCATGACAGCGCACCCATTACCACTGGCCGGCAACGTGGCCAGTGACTTGTGCTGCCGCTGGATGGCCCCGGCGATGAACATGGCCGCCGCGGCGAGTGCGGTGCAGATGCTGGCGCCCGACCGGGCCGCCGCGGGCTGGGCGGCCGAGGACTGGGCCGGCCCGCCCCGCGTTGCCACCCGCACGCCGGGCCTGGACGCCCGATCAGTCGGTGCCGCCCGGGAATTCAGCCTGGCCACGATGCGCCGCTGGTGCGTGGCCGACCGGGTCGACGACATCGGGATCGTGGTCTCCGAGCTGCTGACCAACGCCCTGCGGCACGGCGTGCCGGCTACCGGCGCCGCACCGCGGCGCTGGCCGGTACGGCTCGGATTGGTCCAGCCCGGGCGGTACGTGCTGTGCGCGGTGGCCGACCCGGGCCGCGGCCTGCCGGTGCCCAAGGAACCGGACTACCTGGCTGAGAGCGGCCGTGGGCTGCATGTGATCGCCGCGCTCAGCGACACCTGGGGCTGCACCACGCCGACCAGTGCGGGGAAGGTGGTCTGGGCCATGTTCGCGGTGCGGCTGCGCCCGCCGCCGGCCGCGGCCGGCTGGCCCACGGGGTACCAGGCGGCCGGCCGCTAAGGCATGGGCAGAATCTGCCGGGGAACGGCGGGCGGCTCGCGCCGGGCCCGCCACTCCCGCGGGTAGCCGAGCGACACCTCATGGAACGCGACCCCGTCATGCCAGGTGGTCCGGGGGATGTGCAGGTGACCGTAGACCACCGCGGCCGCGTGATAGGTGACGTGCCAGTCCGCGGTGCGGGTCGTCCCGCACCACTGGGCGAACTCCGGGTAGCGCAGCACCCGGGTCGGGTCACGGATCAGCGGGTAGTGGTTCACCAGCACCGCGGGCGGCCCGGGCGGCAGGCCAGCCAGCCGCCGGGCGGTGGCCCCGACCCGGGCCCAGCACCACGCCTCCCGGCTGGGATAGGGGTCGGGGTAGAGCAGCGCCTCGTCGGTGCACACCACGCCGGCCCGGTACGCGAGGTCCAGCCCGGCCGCTTTGCTGCTGGTGCCCGCCGGGTGGAACGAGTAGTCGTAGAGCAGGAACAGCGGCACGATCCGGGCCGGGCCGCCGGGGCCGTCCCACACCGGGTAGGGGTCCTCCGGGGTGAGCACGCCCAGGCCGCGGCAGACCTGCACCAGATGCTGGTAGCGCTGCTCGCCGCGCAGCTGGACCGGATCGGACCGGCGGGTCCACAGCTCGTGGTTGCCGGGCACCCAGATCACGGTGGCGAACCGCTGGCGCAGCGTGCCCAGCGCCCACTCGATGTCCGCCACCCGCTCGGCCACGTCCCCCGCGACCAGCAGCCAGTCTGCGGCCGACCCGGGCCGCATGGCCGCGACGATCTCCCGGTTCTCCGGGTACCGCACGTGCAGGTCACTGACCGCGAGCAGCCGGGGCTCCATTCAGCGCACGTCAGCCAGCTCGGAGGTCCACATGACGATCCGGGTGCGGTCGCCGCGGAACAGGTCGCGGGCGAACTCGACCGGGCGGCCGTCCGCGGCGTAGGCGATCCGCTCGACCAGCATCAGCGGGGCGCCTTCGCGCACCTCCAGCGTCTCCGCCTCGCGAACCCCGGCGGTGACCGGCTCCAGGCTCTCCCGGGCCCGGGTCGGGCGCAGCTGGTACTTCTCGTCCAGCAGCTCGTACAGGGACCCGTCCAGCCGGCAGCCGAGCAACCCGGGGAAACTGCCCGCCGGGAACACCGAGTGCTCCACCGCGATGGGCCGGCCGTTGCCCAGCCGGACCCGCCGTATCTCGTACACCGGGTCGCCCTCGGCCGCCTCCAGCGCTGCGGCCACGGCGGGCCCGGCGGACCGGGCCGTAGCGGACAGCACCCGCGCGCCGGCGACCATCCCGTGCCGGCGCAGCTGCTCGGAGAATCCGGACAGCCGGGTGCGGTCCTGCTCCAGCTTGCCTTCGGTCACGAACGTGCCGCCGTTGCGCCCGACCGCCCGCTCGACCAGCCCGCGCCGGGCCAGCGTGGCCAGCGCGTGCCGCAGCGTCATCCGGCTGACCCCGAGCCACGCGGCCAGGTCATGCTCGGTGGGCATCCGGTCACCCGGGGCCAGCCGGCCCGCGGCGATCGCCTCGGCCAGCCAGTCCTCGATCTGCCCGTGGGCGGTGCTGCCCGGCCCGCGCACGATCACCGGCGGGGCCAGGCCGAGCGATGCCGTGCTGACCCGGGGCGGCGGCCCCGCTGTCCCCCCCGGCCGCCGTCCCGGGCCCGGGCCGCCGCGACCAGCGCGGCGGCCCCGTTCCCCACTCCCCCCCATGCTCAGTCGGACGGGGCGGCCGTCCCGGGCACCAGCGGGGCGTCGTCGCCAGCGGGCGCGATCACCGGGGCGATCTGCTTGTTCCGCCCGGTCACCAGGAAGTAGACCAGCCCGATCAGCGCGATGACCACGACCACGGTCCACAGGATCGGGATCCCGTCCAGCCAGCTCCAGCCGAAGCTGAGCAGCCCGGCGGTCTGGTTCGGCTTGGGGTTGCTGGCCGGCCGTGGCCAGGCGAAGTTGATCAGCATCGCCCCGCCGTACAGCAGCGCGACCACGTTGACCAGCAGGCCCCAGCGGCCCAGCCGGAACGGCGCGCTGGTCTTCGGCCAGCCGCGCAGCCGGGCCCGCATGATCACCAGGTTGCCCAGGAAGTAGCTGAGGTAGATCATGCCGGTCGCGGCGATCGCGATGATGGCGACCCCCGAATACTTGATGAACGGGACCGCTGCGAGCACCGCGATCACGATGCAGGTCCACACCGGGGTGTGCAGCGTCGGCGACACCCGGGCCAGCGGCTTGGACACCGGCAGCGTGTTGTCCCGGGCCATGCCGAAGCACAGCCGGATGGTGGCCGCCATGATGGACAGGCAGCACACGAAGATCGCGGCCGACACGACGAGCAGGTAGATGGTGGCGAACGCGGTGGAGAAGTTGGCCTCGATGATCTGGGCCGGCCCGTACGCGCCCTTGACCGCCGCGCCCAGGTTGGGGATGGCCACCAGCGTGCCGAGCAGGAACACGCCGCCGATGACGAACGCGCCGATCACCGAGTAGAGCACCGCCTTGGGCGCGGCCCGGCGCGGGTCGCGGGTCTCCTCGGCCAGCGTGGACGCGGTGTCGAAGCCGTAGATCACGAACAGGCTCATGAACATCGCGGCCAGGAACGTGTTCGGCGCGACATGGATGCCGGCGCTGTTGGTGACCACGCTGAAGCCCTGGTGGTTGTGGAAGGCCAGCAGCACCAGCGCGAACACGAACATGCCGAGGATCTCGAACACCACCCCGGTGTTGTTGATCAGCGCGACCAGCCGCACCCCGTAGATGTTCAGCACGGTGATCACGGCCAGCGTGATCAGCGCGACCACCAGCTGGGTGTGCAGGCTGGCCGCGTTCAGGCTGTGCCAGCCCAGCCCGTTCAGCGCCGGGATGAGCGCGAGCGGGAGGGTGGCCACCACCGCGGCGACGGTCAGGATGCCGGCGAACAGGTAGATCCACCCGGTGAACCAGGAGTACGTGCGGTTCGACAGGTACTTGGTCCACTGGAACACCGAGCCGGCCACCGGGTAGTGGCTGGACACCTCGGCGAAGTTGAGCGCCACGATGAACTGGCCCAGGGCCACCACCGGCCAGGTCCAGATGAACACCCCGCCCAGCGTGGTCAGGCCGAGTGCGAACAGGGTGAAGATGCCGGTGGACGGCGAGATGTAGCTGAACGCGACTGCGAACGAGCTGCCCAGCCCGAGCGAGCGCTTCAGCTCCTGCTGGTAGCCGAAACGGGCCAGGTCGGCGGCATCCCGGTTGTGCTCGGCGGAGGTATCAGGGCTGGCGCTCATCGGCGGTCCTCCCCTTGCGATGGGGCGCAGGATGAGGCGTAGCGTAAGGCCCGGTCGAATTTACTGTCTAGACCCATTCTCCGCAACGTGCCCCCGCTGAGACGTTCCTGTTATTTCGTCTAGACCTTTTCATAGATAGCCTGCGTTCCAATGAACGGTCCGGCCAGCCTGCCCAGCGATCCGGCGGCACTCTTCGACCAGGTGCCGTGCCTGGCTGCGCACCCGCGGTCGGTCGAGCCGCTGCCGGGCGGCCTGACCAACCGGAACTACAAGGTGACCACGCCCGCAGGCCGCTTCGTTGCCCGGCTGTGGCACGACGGTGACCTGCTGGCCATCAACCGCGACCACGAGCACTACAACTCGGTGGCCGCGGCCGCCGCCGGGGTCGGTGCCCCGGTCCTGGCCTACCAGCCGGAGCGCTGCCTGCTGGTACTCGGCTTCATCGACGGCCGCACCTACGGCAATGCGGACGTGGGCCAGCCCGCGAACATCCCGCGGATCGCGGACGCGTGCCGGCGGCTGCACGCCGGCCCCCGGTTCGCGGGCGAATTCAACATGTTCCGGATCCAGCAGCGCTACCTGGCCGTCACCACCGAGCGCGGGTTCGCCGTCCCGGCCGGGTACGCCGGCCTGATGCCACGGCTGGCCGAGGCAGAGGCGGCCCTGGCCGTGCAGGACACCGGCACCGTGCCGTGCAACAACGACCTGCTGGCGGCCAACTTCATCGACGACGGCACGCGGATCTGGCTGATCGACTACGAGTACTCGGGCAACAACGACCCCTGCTTCGAGCTGGGCAACATCTGGGGCGAGTGCGGCCTGTCCACCGAGGCCCTGGCCGAGCTGGTCACCCAGTACTACGGCCGGCCGCTGCGCAGCAAGATCGCCCGGGCCCAGCTGCTCGGCCTGGTGGGCAAGTACGGCTGGACCTTGTGGGGCGCGATCCAGCACGCGAGCAGCCCGATCGACTTCGACTTCTGGGCCTGGGCCATGGAGCGCTACGAGGCCGCCGCGGCCGGGCTGACCAGCACGAGCTTCACCCGGCTGCTGGACGACGTGGTCCGCGATGACTGAGGCGGCCGCGCTGCCCAGCCAGGTGCGCATCGTCATCATCGGCGGCGGGGTGATCGGCACCAGCGTGGCTTACCACCTGGCCGAGCTGGGCTGCGCCGACGTGCTGCTGCTGGAGCAGGGGCAGCTGTCCTGCGGCACCACCTGGCACGCGGCCGGGCTGGTCGGGCAGTTGCGTGCGTCGGAGAGCGGCACCCGGCTGGTGCAGTATTCCACCGAGCTGTACGCCCGGCTGGAGGCGGACACCGGGCTGTCCGCCGGGTTCCGGCGCTGCGGGGGGCTGATCGTGGCCCGGACCCCCGAGCGGCTGACCCAGCTGCGCCGGACCGCGGCCACCGCGGACGCGTTCGGCCTGCAGGCGCAGATCCTCACCCCGGCCCAGGCCGCCGGGCGCTACCCGGTGATGCAGGTGGCCGACCTGGTGGGCGCGCTGTGGCTGCCCGACGACGGCAAGGCCAACCCGACCGACCTGACCTACGCGCTGGCCCGGGGGGCACGCCGCCGTGGGGTCACGATCCGCGAGCGAACCCCGGTCACCGGCATCGTGACCCACGGGGGCCGGGTCACCGGGGTGCGCACCGCAGCCGGGGACATCACCGCCGAGATCGTGGTCAACTGCGCCGGGCAGTGGGCCAAGCAGGTCGCCGCGTGGTGCGGGGTGACCGTGCCGCTGCACTCCTGCGAGCACTTCTACGTGGTTACCGAGCAGCTCGACGGGGTGCACCGGGACCTGCCGGTGCTGCGCGACCCGGATGGCTACACCTACTTCAAGGAGGAGGTGGGCGGGCTGGTCGTCGGCGGGTTCGAGCCGGACGCCCGGCCCTGGGTCGCCCCGGAGGACATCCCCGCCCCGTTCGAGTTCCAGCTGCTGGCCGAGGACTGGGACCACTTCGCGCCGCTGATGGAGCAGGCCCAGCTGCGCATCCCGGCGCTGCACGAGGCGGGCATCAAGAAGTTCTACAACGGCCCGGAGAGCTTCACCCCGGACAACCAGTTCATCCTGGGTGAAGCGGCCGAGGTGGCGAACTTCTGGGTCGGCGCGGGCTTCAACTCGGTCGGCATCGCGTCGGCGGGCGGGGCGGGCCGCGCGCTGGCCCAGTGGATCGTGGCCGGGGACCCGGGCCTGGACCTGACCGCGGTGGACGTCCGCCGGTTCGCACCGTTCCACGGCAACACCCGCTGGCTGCGCGACCGGGTCGGCGAGATCCTCGGCCTGCACTACGCGGTGCCCTGGCCCAACCGCGAGCCGGTCAGCGCGCGGCCGCTGCGCCGCTCCCCCGTGCACCACCTGCTGGGCCCGGCCGGCGCCTGCTTCGGCAGCAAGATGGGCTGGGAGCGGCCCAACGTGTTCGCGCCGCCGCCCGCCGAACCGGTCATCGAGTACACCTGGGATCAGCCGAACTGGCTGCCCTGGTCGGCGGCCGAGCAGCGGGCCGCGCGCCGGGACGTGGCCCTGTTCGACGAGACGTCGTTCTCCAAGTACCTGCTGACCGGCCCGGGCAGCGAGCAGGCGCTGCAGTGGCTGTGCACCGCGGACGTGGCCGTGCCGCCGGGCGCCGTGGTCTACACCGGGATGCTCAACGAGCGCGGCGGCTACGAGTCCGACCTGACCGTGACCCGCCTGTCGGCTGATGAATTCCTGCTGGTCAGCAGCTCGGCCGCGACCGAGCGGGACAAAGCCCATATTTCGCAGCGGCTCGCCCCGGGCAGTGCCGCCCGCCTCGTCGATGTGACCTCCGCCTATGCCGTCTTCGGCGTCATGGGACCGCGGTCCCGCGACCTGCTGGCCTCGCTGTCCGCGGCCGACTGGAGCGACCAGGCCTTCCCGGTGCGCACCAGCCAGCAGGTCGACCTGGGCTACTTCACCGTCCGGGCCACCCGGATCACCTACGTGGGCGAGCTGGGCTGGGAACTGTACGTGCCCACCGAGTTCGCGGCCGGGGTGTTCGAGCTGCTGACCGCGGCCGGCCCGGAGTTCGGGCTGGTCAATGCCGGCTATTACACGATCGAGTCGATGCGGCTGGAAAAGGCGTACCGGGCGTATGGCCGGGAGCTGACCCCAGAGTACAACCCGGTGGAGGCGGGGCTGCTGTTCGCCTGCAAGCTGCGCGGCAGCGTCCCGTTCCTGGGCCGGGAGGCGGTGGAGAAGGCCCGGGCCGAGGGGGTGTCCCGCCGCCTGGTGTCGGTGGTGGTCGATGACCCGGGCGGCCCGGCCGCCATGCTGTGGGGCGGTGAGCTCGTGCTCCGCGACGGCGTCCCGGTCGGGCAGCTCACCTCGGCCGCGTGGGGCGAGGCGCTGGCCGCCCCGGTGGGCCTGGGCTACGTCCGCCACCCGGACGGCGGCGTGCTGACCGCCGAGTCCGCCCGGGGCGGCACATATCAGGTCAGCGTGGGCGGCCGGGTCTGCGCCGCGACCGTCACCACCCGGCCGCCGTTCGATCCGGCTGGCGCCCGCCTCCAGCCCGGCTGACGACCCACGCGTACTCCCCCGCCCACCGGCCGATACCCGCGCCCGGTCCACCCGTCCACTCTGGCCGCGGGCATGATGACGGGATCAGGAACGTCAGGCGGACGGGGAGCAACAGGTGAGGTCGGTCTCCCGGTGGGCCCGGCCAGCGCGCTGGCCGGTGCTGCAGGGCGTCCTCCCCCTGCCCCGCGCCCAGCTGCCCGGGGATCTGCTGGCCGGGGTCACGCTGGCCGCGGTGGGCATCCCCGAGGTGCTCGGCTTCGCCCGGATCGCCGGGATGCCGGTGGTCACCGGCCTGTACACGCTGCTGCTGCCGATGGCGCTGTTCGCCGTGCTGGGCGCCTCGCGGCACCTGGTGGTGGCCGCGGACTCGGCCACCGCCGCCCTGCTGGCCGGCACCCTGGTCCGGCTGGCCGTCCCGGGCTCGGCCCGCTACGTCCAGCTGGCCGGGCTGGCCGCGCTGCTCACCGGCGTGCTGCTCATCCTGGCCCGGCTGGCCCGGCTGGGCTTCCTGGCCAACTTCCTGTCCCGCACGGTGCTGCTCGGCTTCCTGACCGGGGTCGGCATCCAGGTGGCGCTGGGGCAGCTGCCGGACATGCTCGGGGTGACCGCGCCCAGCCCGCACACGGTGATCAAGCTCTGGCAGACCCTGGCCGCGCTGCCCCAGGCCCAGCCGCTGAGCGCCGCCATCTCGGCCGCGGTCATCGCGGTGGTGCTGGGCGCCCGGCGGATCAACCGCCGGATCCCGGGCGCGCTGCTCGCGGTGGCCGGCGCCATCGTGGCCAGCCGGGCGGCCGACCTGGCCAGCCATGGGGTGAGCATTCTCGGCCACGTGCCCCGCGGGCTGCCGTCGTTCGCGCTGCCCGCGCTGGGCGTGCATGACACGCTCGCGCTGCTGGGCACGTCAGCCACGATCTTCGTGGTGGTCCTGGCGCAGAGCGCGGCGACGGCCCGCGCCTACGCGGCCAAGCACGGCGAGCCGTTCGGCACCGACACCGACCTGGTCGGGCTGGGCGCGGGCAACATCGCCGCCGCGTTTACCGGGACGTTCGTGGTGAACGGCAGCCCGACCAAGACCCAGATCGTGGACGATGCGGGTGGCCGCAGCCAGCTGGCCTCGCTGACCACCAGCGTGCTGGCCCTCATCGTGCTGCTGGTGGCGACCGGACCGCTCAGCTACCTGCCCATCCCTGCGCTGGCCGCGGTGGTCTTCCTGATCGGCGCCGAGCTCATCGACCTGCGCGGGCTGCACCGGGTCCGCATGGTCCGGCCCACCGAGTTCGCGGTCGCCCTGCTCAGCACGGCCGCGGTCGTGGCCCTCGGCGTGCAGTGGGGCATCGGGGTGGCGGTGGTCGCCTCGATCATCGATCACCTGAGCCACAGCTACCGGCCGCGCAGCAGCGTGCTGGCGAAGTCACCGGCCGGGCACTGGCGGCAGATGCCGGTGCAGCCCGGCGCGCGGAGCGAGCCGGGGCTGGTCATCTACCGGTTCGGCTCCAGCCTGTACTACGCGAACGCCTCCCGGTTCGTGGACGACGTGCGCATCCTGGCCGCGCATGGGGACGTGCTGCGCTGGCTGGTGCTGGACGGCGCGGCCATCGGCGACGTGGACTACACGGCGTCCGGGACGCTCAGCCGGATCATCGCGGAGCTGCATCAGCGGCACATCCGGGTCGTGGTGACCAGCCTGATAAACGAGGTGACCAGCCAGCTCAGCCACTACGGCATCACCGGCCCGCGCGGCCCGGACGCTTACTACGACACGCCCGGCGAGGCGCTGGAGGCCTTCCACGCCGGGGACCAGGGGCCGGCCGCTAAGGCGGGCCCGTGATCTGGCCGGACGCGCAGC
>Ga0207664_10002507_pt1 | contig 12160 bp, 15 predicted proteins | sample LARL83metaG_FD_184349 | JGI IMG/M metagenome (GOLD analysis project Ga0207664, IMG submission 184349) | Corn, switchgrass and miscanthus rhizosphere microbial communities from Kellogg Biological Station, Michigan, USA - LAR L8-3 metaG... | ecosystem: Host-associated > Plants > Roots >...
GAGCGGTAACACCGCCGTCGAGGAACGGACGCGCGGTGCGGAGCGCGCCGGGGGCGGACGCACTATCAGGCTGCAATGGACCGTCGCCGGTGCTCCCCCCGACGGCGCTCGGCCAGGCTCGCGGCGACCGCGGCGCTGAGCGCCCTGGCCGTGTGCCTGTCGCACCACGGCGGGCTGGTGGTGGCCAGCGCCTCCGACGCGCACAAGCAGCCGGCGCCCACACCCACCCCGGCCCCGCCCACGGCCACGCCAACACCGACCCCCACGCCGACGCCCACCCCCACGCCGACGCAGGAGCCGGCCCCCTCGCCGACGCCCGAGCGCGAGGCGCAGCACACCGCGACACCGCGCGCCGCCGTGGCCCCGCCCAGCGCGGCGCCGACCGCCCGCCCCAGCGCGGCGCCGACCTCGGCTCCCACCGCGGCGTCGACCCATGCGGCCAGGCCGGCGCGGACGCCGGCGGTGCAGCTCCTGCAGCAGACCGCGGCGCCGACCTCGCTGGCCTCGTACGCCGAGAACCAGCACGGGCAGCTCAGCCCCTACGTGCTCACCGCCGACGTGCTCGCCGGCGTGTCGGTGCTGGGCTCGGCGCTGCTCGCCGAGCTGCGCCGGCGGCGGCTGGTCTGAGCCGCGCCTAGCGCCACTCGCAGCCGGTGACCTCGAACTCCGAGGCGCCGTCGCACAGCAGGCGCACCCGCGCCACCACGTAGCGCCGGTCGCCCGGCTGCAGCTCGATGGCGTCGCTGCCCTGCACCGTGCCGCGGCGGTAGACCAGCACCGGCTCGCGCATCCGCCGGCGCAGCACCTCGACCAGCTCGGGGTCGCCGTCGATCTCGCCGTCCTCGGCGACGCGGGCCTCCAGGCCGCGGTGGGCGATGGTCCAGACCAGGACGTCCACGCGGCGGCCTACTCGTCGTCGCCGTCGCCGCCGTCCTCGCTGTCGTCGAGGTAGGGCAGCAGCGACTCGTCGTTGAGCGCGCGGGCCTCGGCGAGCATCTCGCCGACGGCCTCGACGTGCTCGACCGACCACTCCAGCGCCGCGGCCAGCTCGGTGGGCGTGGCGGCGCGGCCGAGCTGGTGGCGCAGCTCCACCTCGACCAGCTCGTAGCGCTGGGCGTCGCGCACGAACGCCTCGCCGGCGGCGCGCTCGCTGGCCTCGCGGGCCAGGGCGGCGTCGAGGTGCAGGGCGACGACCCGGCCGACGTAGGCGCGCAGCCCGGCGGGGTCGCCGTGACGCTGGGCGTACTCGTCGACGGCGGTGACCACGGCGATGGAGCCCTCCTGGTAGAGGTCGCCGACGTCGAGGCCCTGGTCGCGCCGCTCCAGGGCGGCGTCGAGGGCGACGGAGAGGTGATGGCGCACCAGCGTGGCCGCGGCCGCGGTGCCGCCGGCGCCGTCGACGCGCCGCAGCAGGTCGGCGACCTGCTCGACGGGGAGCGGCGGGTAGGCGCGCGCCTGGGCGGCGATGGTGTCGAGCGGGCTGTCCGCGGCCCAGTCCATGGCCTGGAAGCCTAGCGTGCCACCGACTTGCGGCCGAAGCGGGCGGCGAAGTTCTCCACCGCCCGGGCCACCTCGTGCCGCGCCGCCCCGGCGGTGGCGCGCTCCACCGCGGCCCCCAGCGGCCCGCCGCCCACGGCGTAGCGGGCGGTGAGCTCGAGGCGGCAGTCGGCCCCGAGGGGGACGACGACGATGAGGATGGTCAGCTCCATGCCGTCCTCGAGGGCGTACACGGCGCGGGTGGGTGGATCGCTCTCGCGGCAGACCAGCACGCCGCGCAGGTGGCGGCCGATCATGCCCACCTCGACCTCGTAGCGAGCGCCCAGCCCCTGCTCGGGTCCGCCGGCGTGGCGCAGGCGGCGCACAGCGGGCAGCCAGTCGGCGTGGCTCAGGTCCGTGGCCGCGGCGAACGCCTCGGCGGGTGGGACGGGCAGGGTGACGTCGGCACGTGCCTCGATCATCGGAGGCACGGTACCACCCGCGGTGAGGATCTGCGGCCGGTGGCCGCGGCGCGCCCTACGGGGTGGTGGCGGGCGTCGGGTGGGCCGGGGCGGTGGGGTGCGCCGGAGCGGTCGGATGGGCCCCGCCGCCGGTCTCGGCGTCCGGGCTCTCGCTCGGCTCGGGGGACTCGCCGGCGTCGCCCCTGCCCTTGTTCATGGCGTGGGCGGCGGCGCTGACGCACTTGCCGTGCACGCCGTGCGGGCCCTTGGGACAGTTGTGCGCCGCGGCGGAGTTGCCGCCGTCGGGGGAGGGTGCGGCGGTCGAGTGCGACTGCGACTGGGTCGTGGCGGTGTTGTGCGAGCTGATCGCCGCGTTGCCGGCGGCGAAGGCCGCGGTGCCGGCGAAGAGGACTGCCACGGGAACCAGAGCGATGGGTCGCATGATCGTCGCCAACTCCTGCCGGGGAAGGCCCCACGCCCTTCAGCCCGTCGATGTTCGGTGCAGTTGCGTCAATCCTAACGTCGCGTCCGGCGTCCGCATACGGGTGGCGCAGGGGACGGGCGCTAGTAGAAGACGGTGGCGAACTCGCCGACGGGCTCGAAGCCGAGGCGGCGGTACACGGCGCGGGCGGCCAGGTTGTAGTGGTTGACGTAGAGGGTGCAGGCGGGCACCTGGGCGAGCACGTCGCGGCAGACCGCGGCCAGCCCGGCGGTGGCCACCCCCCGGCCGCGCATCGACGGCGCGGTGTACACGCCCTGGATCTGCGCCGCCTCGGGGGTCCAGGCGCTCAGCTCCGCCTTGAAGAGGATGGTGTCGCCCTCGGTCCAGACCCAGCTCCAGCCCCGCTGGATCAGCGTGCTCATGCGGGTGCGCCAGCCGCCGGGGTCGACGGCGAGCGGGTCGACGCCCATCTCCTCGCGGTGCATGTCGGCGGCGGCGACGGTCAGGCGCTCCAGGTCGCGCGGGGTGCCCTGGCGCACCCGCGGTGCCGGCGCGGCGGCGAGGCGGCCGCCATGCAGGACGAGGAAGGGCTGGGGGTCGCGGCGCTCGCGCAGGCGCGGCTGGGGACGGCGGGCGGCGTGCAGCGCCAGCACCTGCTCGCGCGGCCCGACCACCATGTGCGTCGGCTGCTGGCGCGACAGCGCGTCGGCCATGCGCTCGGCGTCCTCGAGGTCGGGGATCCAGGGGGTGACCAGCGGGCCGCCGATCATCGCCGCCCGCAGCCGGCCCGGCGCGCCCAGCCCCCACCACTGCCCGGTGCCCAGCCCGCCGATGCGCAGCTCGCTGCGCATGTAGACGTTCTGCAGCGGCTCGCTGTCGAGCAGCGCACGCAGGGGGGCGGTGTCCTCCGGGCTCAACCGCCAGAGCTGGGTGGTGATCATCGCCCCCCGATGCTATGCGGACGGGCGGTGGCGGTGCCGCCGGCGGGGGCGCGGGGGCTGCGATCCGCGAGAATGTGGGCGCCATGCTCATCCTGATGCACGCCCACGCCACCCGCGAGGAGATCGAGGGCGTGATGGGGCACGTCCGCGACCACGGCTACGAGCCCATCGAGCTCCCCGGCACCGACCGCATCGCCATCGGCGTGCTGGGCAGCAACCCGCGCTCGATCCGCGACAACGTCGTCGGGCTGCCCGGCGTCGTCGAGGCGGTGCCGGTGAGCAAGCCGTACAAGATGGTCGGGCTGGAGTGGCACCCCGAGCGCAGCGTGGTGCAGGTGGGCACGGCGCGCTTCGGCGGGCCGGAGTTCAGCGTCGCCGCGGGCCCGTGCGCCATCGAGAACGAGGAGCAGGTGACGACCACCGCGCGCGGCGTCGCCGGCGCCGGCGCGGTGATGCTGCGCGGTGGCGCGTACAAGCCGCGCACCTCTCCGTACTCGTTTCGCGGCCTGGGCGTGCCTGGGCTGGAGATGCTGGCGCGGGCGCGCGAGGAGACCGGGCTGCCGGTGGTGACCGAGGTGCTCACGCCTGCCGATGTCGAGGTGGTCGCGGCGTGGGCCGACATGCTGCAGGTCGGCACGCGCAACGCCCAGAACTACTCGCTGCTCGAAGCGGTGGGACAGAGCGGCAAGCCGGTGCTGCTGAAACGCGGCATGAGCAACACGGTCGAGGAGTGGCTGCTCAGCGCGGAGTACGTGCTGTCGCAGGGCAATCCCGACGTGGTGCTGTGCGAGCGCGGCATCCGCAGCTTCGAGACGGCGACGCGCAACACGTTGGACCTGTCCGCGGTGCCGCTGGTGCGGTCGCTGTCGCACCTGCCCATCATTGTCGATCCCTCGCATGCCACCGGGCATCGGCATCTCGTCGCGCCGATGGCGCTGGCGGCGCTGGCGTGCGGTGCGGACGGGCTGCTCATCGAGGTGCACCCGCAGCCGGAGGAGGCGCTGTCCGACGGGCCGCAGTCGCTGACCCTGGAGCAGTTCGCCTCGCTGATGGGCGAGCTGCGTGTCGTTGCGCCGGCGGTGCGGCGGGAGATGGGAGCGGCGGCGGCGCGGTAGATTCCTGCCTGCTGGTCGTTCACCATGACCAGCCGGGCCACGCCAGGAACCAGAGGAACAGCTCGTGCAGCCGGCGACGCTCGGCGAGTTGGCCGACGTAGTAGTGGTCCAAGCGCCATCCCGTACGGCCCCGGTACGGCACACCTCTCAGCTCACCGCTGTGCAGCCTGCGCAGGACCTCGCGCTCGGGGATGCCCAGGGCAGCGCTCGCGTCGCGAACGTTCATTCCGCACTGCCGGAGGTCATGATGCGCAGGCGGACAGCACATGGCCAGGTCTCCTTGTTGTAGCGCCGCGGCGGTGCGGCCGTTTGGCCGCCGACGATAGCGTCGTCATCCCAACGAGGCTTGCTCGTGGGTGACAACAGAAGCTGTGGCTGCAACCATGGCGCTGGATTCTTCCTCTTGTTAGTGCGCTTGGCTCGCCACGATTGCAGCGACCATGGTCTGGTACTGGCGCATCTCCAACCTGATTTGTGCATCGTGCGGCGACACTGCGTTGGCTTACCCGAAGTGCTAGGTCGCCGCGGCGTGGGAGGCTCTCGCACCGGAGTGCGGCTCCGTCGTAGGCGACGCCATACCCTGCGCGCACTCCTTGTGGTAAGGACGTGCGCCGACGGGACGACCCGCTGTTTCAAAGCCTGGTCGAAGAGGTCGACCAGGCGATCATCAACCTCCAGGCGGCGCGTCGCCTCATTGCCGACATCGAGCGTCGCGCCGACCAGGCGGTCCTCGCATCGCAAACGCTGCGCCAGCGAGAACGCGACGCGGCTGCAGCCCTGAGCGCCGGCCCGTCTCTGCGCTATGCGGGCATGACCGTCGCCGAGGCAGCACTGGCCCTCGGCGTCGGGGAGGAACACGTGCGACGGCTGCTGCGGCGCGGTGAGCTCGTCGGCGTCCCGTTCGGAGGCCGCATCGGCTGGCGCCTGTCGCGCGACTACGTGGAGCAGCTCATCGCTGAATGGCGCCGTGCGGAGCTCGCCAAGGCTGAGGCACGAGCGACCCGAGAGCGTGATGCAGCCAAGCGGGCCGCGCCGGCACGGCACCGGCGGCCGCGAAAAGGCGCGCGCTGAAACGAGGGGGATGGCGTCTGCGGCATGATGGGTGCCGCGTACAACATGCGTTGGAACTTGAGGATGGGTTGCGCCGTGGGCACTGAATTCACGAGCTTCGAAGAGTTCTTCCCGTACTACGTGGGGGAGCACAGCAAGGCGGCGACGCGGTGGGTGCACTTCGCCGGGACGCACCTGGGGGCGGCGGTGGGGGTGACGGCGGTGGCGCGGCGACGCTGGGGGTTGATCGGGGCGTTCCCGGTGATCTCGTACGGGATGGCGTGGTTCAGCCACTTCGTCATCGAGGGAAACCGGCCGGCGACGTTCGGGCATCCGCTGTGGTCGCTGCGGGGCGACATGCGGATGCTGGCCACCATGTGGCGCGGGGGCGACGCGGAGCTGGGGCGGATCGCGGCGGAGAACAAGGCGGAGAGGCTGCGGCGGGCGGCGGTGCTGCAGGAGTCGCCGGAGGAGACGCTGGAGCCGGTCGCGGCGCTGCCGTAGCCGCAGCGCGGGAGCTCAGGCGGGCTGGGCGAGCGGGTCGGGTGCCGGGGCTGAGCCGAAGTCGGCGGGGAGCTCCCAGTCGGTGCCCTGCGCGGTGTCCTTGATCTCCACACCGGTGGCCAGCAGCGAGTCGCGCAGGGCGTCGGCGTCGGACCAGCGGCGCTCGGCGCGGGCGGTGCGACGCAGCTCCAGCACGGCCTCGACGAAGGGGCCGACCAGCTCCCGCGGGTCGCGGGCGCCGAGGCGGGCGAGGTCGGCGAGGCGGACCAGCATGCTGCGCAGCAGGGCGCGGGCCTGGTTCATGTCGTCGCTGTCGAGGGTGTCACGGGACCAGGCCCAGAGGTGGGCGTCGAGGTCGAGCACGGCGCCGAGGGCCTCGTCCGCGTCGCTCGCGGCGATGGCGGCGTCGAAGCGGCGGCTCTGCTCGGCGACGCCGTCGAGGAACGGGTTGCCGGCGACCGGCGCGACCGCGGGGGCCGCGGCGGCAGCGGGGGTGGCAGCGGCAGGAGTGGCGCTGCTGGCCGAGCGGCGGCCGCCCTGGCGGAGCACCTCGAGCGGCACCGTCTCACCGGCCTCGATGCGCTCCTCCCCGTCGCGCCGGCGCAGGGTCACGCCGCCGTTGCCACGCACCGTCGCCGTCTCCGCGTCGAGGTCGATGAGGCAGGCGGTGTGCTCGTCGACGCCGAGCACGAACGTGCCCTCGGGCATCGCGGACTCCAGGATGCGCAGGCGCCGGTCGCCCATGTAGCAGTGGCGCGTGTCGTGCGTGCCGCCCTCGGCGTTGTTGTAGTGCGGGATGACCACAGCGTTGATGCCGATTGCGGCCATAACGTCGAGGCCGTCGAGCCAGTACGGGTCGGCGCCGACCTTGTAGACCTCGTACACCGGCAGCGCCAGCACGCCCAGCGTCGCCGCGGCGGCACTGCTGAAGACCAGGCAGCCGCCGTCGCGCAGCTTGTCCATGAGCAGTCCGGGCAGCGCGGTGTCGCGCCACTGGCGCAGCGCGTAGCTGGGGCTTCCCGGCCCGGTGAACACGTAGCGCGCCTCGCGCACGCGCGCCAGCATGGTCTCGTAGTCGCGGGGCGCGGCCCAGGGCTCACCGCGCCACGAGGCGACGCTGATCTCCCGCCGCACGTTCTCGCGGAAGTAGGCCAGCGCCTTGGCGCCGATCTCCGCCGCGTTCTCCTGGAAGCCGAACGGCGTGTCCAGCATCACTGCGGGCACGGGCGGCGTGCCCAGGCGGGCGAACAGGTCGACGTGCACGGACGTCATGGTCGGGCTGGTCTCGCCCGAACCCATGATGGCCAGGATCCGGGGCAGACGGGGGGAGGGGCTCACTGCGCCGCCTATTGTGCCAACGCGCCGCCACCGCACCGCGGCGGCGAGGCGGCCGGCACCCTCAGCGCGCGGCCTTCACGGCCACCGCCGCCGCCGCGCCCACGCCGGCCAGCGCCGCGACGGCGGGTGCGGGATGCTCGGCGACCCACGCCTGCAGGCTGCGCTGGTGGGCGCGGTCGTCGAAGATGCCGTGCGGCCCGTGGTCGGCGTCCTGGTCGGCGGGCTCGAAGAGGTTGTCGCGGCGGTCCCGGGCGAGCGGCTGGTCGGTGAGCTGGGACGTGATGCCGGTGCGGGCCAGGTAGCGGTCGGCCAGCCAGGGGGCCAGCTTGTTGCCCCAGATGGTCATCAGCGTGGGCATGCCGACGTAGCGCTCGCGCCGCTGCGGATGCCGGGCGGCGTGCACGATGGCCCGCGCCGCCACCTCGGGCTGGTAGATCGGCGGAACCGGCTGCGGATGGCGCTGCAGGCGGGTGCGCACCCAGCCGAACTGCGGGGTGTTGAGCCCGGGCAGGTGGACCATGGTGAGCTGCACGCCGCTGCCGTCGGCCATGAGCTCGGTGCGCAGCGACTCGACGAAGCCCACCAGGGCGTGCTTGGCGCCGCAGTACGACGCCTGCAGCGGGATGCCGCGATAGGCCAGCGCCGAGCCGACCTCGACGATCACGCCGCGGTCGCGCGGGACCATGCGGCGCAGCGCGGCCAGGGTGCCGTGGACGGCCCCCAGGTAGGTCACCGCGGTGACCCGGGCGAACTCCTCCGGCTCGGTGTTGCGCACCCGGGCGAAGACGGCGGCCATGGCGTTGTTGACCCACACGTCGACGGGGCCGAGCTGGTCCTCGATGCGGGCGGCGGCGGCCTCGACGGCGGCGGCGTCGGCCACGTCGGTGGGCACGGCGCAGACCTGGGCGCCCATCGCCTCCAGCTCCCGCCGGGTCGACTCCAGCCCCTGCTCGCCGCGGGCCAGCAGGCCGATGCGGCGCACGCCGCTGCGGACGAACTCACGCGCGGTGGCCCGGCCGACCCCGGCCGTGGCCCCGGTGATGACAACAACTGACTGGTTGTTCATGACATGAGGATACTCATGTCCGCGCTCCGGCACAGGCCGCCCGCCTCGGGACGGCGCCGATCCTCAGCGCTGCAGCGACTTGGTCTCCAGGAACTCCTCGATCCCGTAGCGCCCCATCTCGCGCCCCAGCCCCGACTGCTTGAAGCCGCCGAAGGGGGCCAGCGGGTTGAAGCGGCCGCCGTTGACGTCGACCTGCCCGGTGCGCAGCCGCCGCGCCACCCGCTCGGCACGGCCGGCGTCGCCCGACCACACCGCACCGGCCAGGCCGTACTGGGTGTCGTTCGCGATGCGCACCGCGTCCTCCTCCGACTCGTACGGGATGATCGACAGCACCGGGCCGAAGATCTCCTCGCGGGCGATGGTCATGTCGGGCGTGACGCCGGCGAAGATCGTCGGCTGCACGTAGTAGCCGCGGTCGAGGCCCTCGGGGGCGTCGGCCCCGCCCAGCGCCAGCCGCGCGCCCTGCTCGATGCCGCTGCGGATGTAGCCGCGCACGCGCTCGCGCTGCACGTCGGACACCAGCGGACCGAGCCGGGAGGACTCCTCGAACGGGTTGCCCACCGTCAGCTTGCGCGCCTGGTCGACGGCGATCTGCACCGCCTCCTCCTCGCGCTCGCGCGGCACCAGCATGCGCGTCAGCGCGGTGCAGGTCTGCCCGCTGTTGAGGAAGGCGTTGTTGACGCCGCTGCGCACCGCCTTCTCCAGGTCGGCGTCGTCGAGGATCACGTTGGCCGACTTGCCGCCCATCTCCAGGGTGACGCGCTTGACCGTGGCCGCGCCCAGCTCGGCGATGCGCTTGCCCGCCCGCGTCGAGCCGGTGAAGGAGACGGCGTCGACGTCGGGATGGGTGGCGATGGCCTCGCCGGCGACGGGGCCGGTGCCCGTGACCAGGTTGAACACGCCCGCCGGCAGGCCCACCTCCTCGCAGATCTCGGCGAGCACGAAGGCGGTCAGCGGCGCCACCTCGCTGGGCTTGAGCACCACGGTGCAGCCCGCGGCCAGCGCCGGCGCCACCTTGTTGGCCACCTGGTGCAGCGGGTAGTTCCACGGCGTGATGCAGCCGACCACGCCCACCGGCTCGCGGACCACCAGCGAGTTGCCGACCTGCTCCTCGAAGGCGAACTCCCGCGCGATGCGCGCCGTCTGGCTGAAGGTCATGATGGGCAGGCCGGCCTGGATCGCCGTCGACATGTTCAGCGGCATCCCCACCTCGGACGCCACCAGCGCGGCGACCTGCTCGATGCGGGCCTGCAGCCTCTCGCTGATCTTCTCCAGGAAGGCGGCGCGCTCCTCGACGGGGGTCTGCGACCAGGCTTCGAAGGCTCGGCGTGCCGCCTCCACGGCGCGGTCGACGTCCTCCGCGGTGCCGTCGGGGACGCTGCCGATGACCTCCTCGGTCGAGGCGCTGAGCACGTCGATGCGGCCGCTGCCCGTCGAGGGCGTCCAGGCGCCGTCGACGTACAGCCGGTCGCGATGGCTGGGCTCGGCGGCCGACGCCTGCGGCCGCACTCCGGTCTCGGTCATGGAGGACACCTCATCGCAGTCCAACCGTGGTACGCAGGCGGCTATTGTCCGCCTCATGGCCGCCCTCCCGTCCGCGGCACTGGCGGTGGCCGCGGCGACGCTGCTGTGCGCCTGCGGCGAGGCCACCGCCGACAACGCCGCGCTGCGCTCCGACCTGGCGGCCGGGCGGACCGCCGAGGTCACCGTGCAGGGCATCGTGGTCGCCGTGCTGCCCGACGGCAACGGCAGCGACGGCCCCCACCAGCGCTTCCGCCTCGACCTGGGCGACGGCGTTGTGGTCGAGGTCGACCACAACCTGACGCTGGCGCCCCGCGTGCCGCTGCACGACGGCGAGACGGTGGAGGTGCACGGCGAGTTCGCGCCCGACCCGGGACACCCGGTGATCCACTACACCCACCACGCCACCGGGCGGCACGAGGGCGGCTGGATCCAGGCCGGCGGCCAGACCTACTCCTGACCGACCGGTCAGATCGGCGGCCGCACCCCCTCCTTGCCGGCGACACGCGGCCCGGGGACGCCGCCGAAGCGGAACTCCACCGGCTCTCGTCCCGGCTGCACCGCGTAGCAGGCGCCGGCGTGCCTCTCGGCCAGCGCCTGCAGCACCGCGGCGGCGATGTCCTCGGCCTGCAGCAGGGGGAAGCCCGCGTCGCGCAGGACCTGCGCGTCGCCGCCGATCAGCGGCGTGTCGACGATGCCAGGGCACACCGCGGCGATGCTGATGTTGCGCGCGGCGAGCTGCGTCGCCAGCGAGCGGACCAGGCCGACCACGGCGTGCTTGCTCGCGGTGTACACCGGGTCGTGCTCGAAGGCCACCAGTCCCGCCAGCGAGGCGGTGGCCACGATCTGCCCGCCGCCGCGCCGCTCCATCGCCGGGACCAGCGCGCGCACGCCGTAGAAGACGCCGTCGACGTTGATGCCCATGACCCGCCGGTACTGCTCGTCGTCGACCTGGGTCACGTCGCTCTGCCGGGTGGTGACGCCGGCGTTGAGGTGGGCGACGTCGATGCCGCCGAGCTGCGCCTCGACGCGCTCGACGACGCGCGGCCACGCGCTCGGATCGGCCACGTCGGCGACCACGTGCAGGTCGGACGGGTCCTCGCCCCGCGGCTCGCTGAGGTCGACCGCGGCGACCCGCGCGCCCTCGCTCTTGAGCAGGCGGACGGTGGCCAGGCCGATGCCCGATGCCCCGCCGGTGACCAGCGCCACCCTGCCGTCCAGTGCTCCCACGATGTGCAGCCTCCTCGTCGCCGACCTGCGGTGGACGGCAAGGATGGCATGCGGCCGCGCGGGCCCGCAGGCGGGCCGTGGCGCTAGGTGAGCGGTGCCGTCTGGGTGAGCCCGATCTCCTTGCGCACGGTGTTGTCCAGCGCCTGCGCGTCCTTGTTGGCCTGCACCAGGGTGCCGGCCAGGCCGCTGGCGATGGTCGAGCCGCTGCTCTCGGTGAGCTCGTTCTCGAAGGCCACCAGCGAGCGACGCTCGGCGTTGATCAGCGCGCCGACGTCGGACGACGGCTGGCCGTCGAGCTGCGCCTCGATGACGCTGAGCTGGTCGATGCTGGACTGGTAGGCGACCACGACGCCCTCGAGCGCGGGGATCACCGGGCCGATGTCGAAGGTGCCCGGCGGACACTGCGCGCAGGGCTTGCTCTCGGCGCTCTTGAAGGCGTTGTCGAGGTTGATCCAGGACTGGTTGAGCGGGTCCATGGCGGACAGGTAGGCGGAGCGGACCTGGTTCATGTCGGCGTGCTGGGTGGCCTCGGCGGTGGGGGTCGGCGCCGAGCTGCTGCTGGCGCTCTGGCTGCCGGCATTGGCGGCGGTGTTGGTGGTGGACGGGTTGTGGGCGCGGAGGACCACCGCGGCGAAGGTGCCGGTGCCGAGCAGGATGACGGCGGCGGCGACGGCGATCATCAGGCCGCCGCGGCCGCGCGACGGCGGCTTGGGCAGCGGGCCGGCGGGGACCTGCGGCGGCGGAGCGCCGAAGGGGTCCTGGGGCCAGGCCACCGGCGCGGGGGCGGGCGGAGCTGCCTGGGGTGCCGGCGGAGCGGCGTAGGCGGGCGGGGCGGCGTCGGGCGTGGAGGGGCGGATCGACCAGCCGGCCGCGGCCGGGGGCGGCTCCGGGGCGCGCTGTGCGGGGGGCACGTACTTCGGCGCGGCGGTGGAGCTGGGCGCCGGCTGCGGCGGGGCGTAGGCGACGGGCTGCTCTGCGGCGGCCGGCGGCGGCGGGTAGGCCGGGGTCGGGGGTGG
>Ga0207664_10002510_pt1 | contig 12147 bp, 5 predicted proteins | sample LARL83metaG_FD_184349 | JGI IMG/M metagenome (GOLD analysis project Ga0207664, IMG submission 184349) | Corn, switchgrass and miscanthus rhizosphere microbial communities from Kellogg Biological Station, Michigan, USA - LAR L8-3 metaG... | ecosystem: Host-associated > Plants > Roots >...
GCCGCCGGCCAGGCCCTGGCGCAGCCCGTCGACCAGGTCGGAGGAGCTGCGGTCGAGGTCGGGACGGAGCAGCGAGACCTGCACCGAGCCCTCGATGACGTCGCCGTTGTGGATGGTGTAGACGTGTCCTCCGGTGACCAGCGCGCCGGCGCCCGCCTTGCGATACGCCGACTCGACCGCGGCCTCGCGCAGCAGCACCAGGGGACCGACGGATTGCGGCACCAGCGCATCGAGCGCCGCCTCGTCCTGCGCGCTGACGGCGTGCGCGGCGGTGGGTGTCGCGGGCGCGGTGCCGGGGAGCAGCGCCGTGCAGAGCGCGACGAGCAGCACCGTGGCGCCGGCGGCCGCGGCGCGGCGGCGCAGCAGCAGGCGCGCGGGGCGCAGGTTCCCGGGGCGCGGCATGGCGAGGCGCAGCCGCGGCCAGAGGTTGGGCACCTCGTCGGTGTACGGAGTGCGCAGCGAGGTGCGCGCCGTGGCGGCGAGGACGCGAGTGAGGAACGACTGGGCGCGCACGGTGCGGCGCTGCACCGAGCGGGCCAGCATCTCCGCAGCCTCGGCGTCGGAGTCGCGCAGGTCGCGGCGCAGGTCGCCCCACAGCGCGCGCGTCACCAGCCAGGCGAGCTCGGCGTGCTCGTCGTCGGCCTCGATCTCGCGCAGGAAGAGCAGCGGGGTGAGCACCGGGTCGCCGACGGCCAGGTCGCGCATGGCGTCGCGGAACTCGGCGTAGGCCACGGCGATGCGCGCCGCCGGTCCACGCTGCAGCGCCCAGCGCGCCCGTCGCGACCGGCGCGCCCGGCGGATCGCTGCGGGGTGGAAGGCGAGCAGCAGCAGGGCGAAAACCACCACCGGCAGCGCGCGCAAAAGCCACCACTGCACCTGCTGGTACAGCGCCAGCGAGGTCTGCTCCTGCACCGGCACGTAGACGATGAGGCCGAGCCTGTCGGAGGGCGCCACGCTGCTGTCGGTGTTGCGCTGGCTGCGGTCGAAGGTCGCCTGCGCGTGCGGCGGCACGCCGAGGACGGGCAGCCAGCCGTAGCCCTGGAACCAGGCCTCCAGCCATGCCGCGCCGTCGTGCGGGTGCACCTCGTAGGTGCCGTCGCCGGAGGTCTGCGGCTCGTAGCCGAAGGCGATGCGCGAGGGCACGCCCGCCCAGCGCGCCAGCATCGCCTCGGCGGCGGTGATCTCGAATGGATTGGCCTTGCCGCCCTGGAGCATCTGGGCGACGCGCTGCGGCGACACCGGCGCCGGCTGGCCGCCGCCGCTGGCCACCACCTTGTCGAACAGCGCCTTGCGCAGCGACTGCATGCGGTCGAAGGCGTTCTCCTTGCTCACCGAGGCGAGCAGCGCGGCGACGCTGGGCGGCGCCGCGGGAATGCCGAGGAAGTCGTGCATCGACGCGGGCGGTGCGGGCGCCGCTTCGAGCTGCTTGGCCGCGGGCAACGAGGGCGCGGTGAGCGTGTAGCTCAGGCCGCCGTAGGCCGGCTGGTCGCTCAGCTCGATCTGGCCGGTGCGCGGGTCGTAGCGCAGCGCGCTGCCGGTGCCGCTCACCCGGTTGCTGCCGGGAATGGCAGGAAGCACGTGGCCGGGAAAGTCGCGGATGGTCACCTGCACCTGCACGCCGCTGCCCTGCGGCGCGTCCGGCAGCGACGCCGGCGGGCGGACCGGGTCCATGCGCGAGGTGTCGTAGGCGGGCAGCAGCCACTCCTGGGCGGCGCTGTCGTACACGTCGAGGACGCCGGTGCGCAGCGGCGCCGTGTCCTTGCCAAGGAAGCGCACCGCGAAGAGGCTGCGGTCGGGGCCCGGCGGCTGCGGCTTGGGCGGCTGCGGCGGGATGACGCGGGTGGCGTCGGACTGCGGGAAGAGCACGCCGACGTGGCCGACGCCGACGACGGCGACGACCAGCGCGGTGACCAGCGCCGCACCGCGCAGCAGCCGCCCGCGCTCGAACGACGCGCCCAGCGCGGAGGCGCGCGACAGGTCGGCGCCGTAGGCCACGGCCAGCGCCGCGGCGAGCAGCACCACCGCGCCGCCGACGGCGAGCAGCTCCGCGCCCGGCGGCTGCACCAGCGCGGCGGCGGCGACGACGGGAACCGGCAGGGCGACGGCGAGCATCGGCCTGTCCAGGCTCAGCGCCAGCGTCGCCGCCGCGGAGCACACGCCGGCGAAGAGCACCACCAGCACCAGGCGCCAGCCGGGGTCGAGGGCGATGGGCGGCTGGAGGATTCCACCGGCGTGCAATGCATCGCCGACCAGCGAGGGGATGGTGGCGCTGCCGCTGGCGCTGGGCAGCACCAGCAGGGCCCCGACGACCACGGCGACGGGCACGACGAGGAGCTGCAGCAGCGTCGGCCTGCGCGTGCGCGTGCCGGCGACGGTCATCGCAATGGCGACGGCGATGCCCAGCAGCCCGGCGGCGCGCGCCGTCATGTCGGCGCGGAAGATGCCGCCGACCATCCACGCCGCGGCCGCGGTGCCCAGCGACGCGGCGGTGAGTGTGCGGACCCAGGCCGCGCGTGGCGTGTCCTCGCCGGCGGTGTCCGTGCCGATCGATCCGTGCCCGCCGGGCGCCTCAGCGGCCGTGCGGGCTCCGCCGGCGCCAGCCGCGATCTCCGCGTCGCTCGCGCTCGTCCTGGTCGCTCCGCGGCCCAACTCCTCGCGTTCGACGGTATTCATCTCCGCCCCGCCCCCACGGCCCGCGAGAACACCCTGCCCAGCGCGGCGCCGGGCCGCACCTCGACCACCTGCGCGCCCATCTCCACCGCGCGCCGCACCGTCAGCGCGTCGGACTCCTCCCACACCACCGCCGCCACCAGCACCGAGCCGCCCTTCTCGACCAGCAGGCGCAGCCGCGCCGCGGTGTCGGCGTCGAGATGTGGGGTGATGACGATGTGATGGCCCACACCCGCGCGCAGCCGCAGCATGCGGTCGAGCGACTCGCGCAGGGGTGCGGATTCGCGCTGTACCCGGGCCAGCTCGTCGAGCAGCGGGATGCGCGCCCGCGGCCCGCGCAGGTCGACGGCGAGCCGCGACGAGTTGGACTCGAGGCCGACGCTGAACCCGTCTTGCAGGTGGCGCACACCGAGCGACGCCGCGCAGCGCACCGCGGCTTCGAAGGTGTCCGACACCTCGCCGGGACGGTGCCAGGAGCGGTCGGTGTCGAGCAGGACGACGATGCGGTCGGTGATGCCCTGCTCGTACTCGCGCACCAGCAGGCGTCCCGTGCGCGCCGATGCGCGCCACACCACGCGGCGGGGATCGTCGCCGACCACGTAGTCGCGCATGCCGTAGAACTCGAAGCCCGCCGGCCAGGCGCGCGACACCGGCGGGCGCACCGGCGGGTCCTCCCACTTGCGCGCCGTGGGCCGGTCGATGACCACCTCGGTGGACGGGTGCACGAGGATCTCGGTGGCGTCGAGCAGCGGCTGGCGGCTGCGGGCCAGGCCGAACGGGTCGGTCCATTCCGCCTCCAGCGGGCCGACGCGGTACACGCCGCGGCGGCGCGGGCGGATCGAGTACTGGTGGTGCACGTCGCGGTCGGGGGAGAGCGTGCCCACGGCGACGCGCACCGGCGATCCCAGGGCGTCGTCGAGCCGCTCCTCGACGACGAACGAGGCCAGCCGCCGCCGCGAGCGCAGGGTGATCTCGGCGACCACCGTCTGTCCCTCGCGCACGCGCACAGGAAGCTGCGAGCGCTCGGCGCTCAGCGCGCGACGCCGCCGCGCGATCCACCACGCCGCGCCGACGAGAAGCAACGACACGTAGACGAGCAGGAACAGCGCGCGTCCGCCCAGCGCGCGCGCCACGATCCAGCCGAGCAGCGCGAAGGCGACCACGGCAAGGCCGGCGGCGGTCAGCCCCAGCCGTTGCTGCACGCGGGACAGGAGCCCGGTGGTCATGCTCGCGTCGCGGCGCCCGCGCCGATCATGCGCTGGCGTTCCCCCCGCCCACGCCGAGCGGCGGCTTGACGCGTCCCACGATGCGCTCGACCACCTTGTCGACGGTCTCGTCGCGGAGCTGGGCGTCAGGGGTGAGCACCAGGCGATGCGAGAACACCGGGCCGAGGACCAGGCGCACGTCGTCCGGGTACACGTCCTCGCGCCCCGTCGACGCGGCGACGACGCGCGCAGCGCGCATCAACGCCAGCGACGCGCGCGTCGAGGCGCCGATGAGCAGCGAGGGGTCGCTGCGCGTCGCCTGGCAGAGGTCGATGATGTACATCATCACCGGCTCGCTGACGGTGACCCCGCGGGCCCACTCGACGAGCTGCAGCACGTCGCCGCTGCCGACCACGGGATGCAGGTCGCTGATCGCCTCGTCGGCCATGTTGGCGCGCAGCACCTCGGCCTCGGCGCTGCGATCGGGGTAGCCGACGGAGAGCTTGAACAGGAAGCGGTCGAGCTGCGCCTCCGGGAGCGGGAAGGTGCCGGCCAGCTCGATGGGGTTCTGCGTGGCGATCATCAGGAAGGGACGGGGCAGGGGATGGGTGACGCCGTCGACGGTGACGGCGCGTTCCTGCATGGCTTCGAGCAGCGCGCTCTGCGTCTTCGGCGTCGCCCGGTTGACCTCGTCGACGAGCAGCACACTGGTGAACAGCGGGCCCGGCTTGAAGACGAAGTTGCTGGTCTGCATGTCGATGATCGTCGAGCCGGTGACGTCCGAGGGGAGCAGGTCGGGCGTGCACTGGACGCGCGCTGTGGCCACGTCGATGGTCTGCGCCAGGGAGCGGGCCAGCATCGTCTTGCCGGTGCCGGGCAGGTCCTCGAGGAGCACGTGGCCCTCGGCGAGGACGGCGGTGAGCACCAGCCGGATCACCTCGGGCTTGCCCTTGATGACCCGCTGCATGTTGGCCGCCATCTCGTCGAAGCGCTGTTTGAACGCCGCCGGGTCGAGCGGCGGAGTTGTGGCCGGCAGCGGCCGAATCGTGCTCATGCGGTGCTCCCCTGGTGGATCAGTCCCGAACGGCGGACCACGGCCTCGGAGGCGCCCAGGTAGGCGCGCACCACGGCCGGGTCCTCGACGACCGCGCGCGGCGGGCCGTCGGCGATCACCCGTCCCTGGTCCATGGCCACCATGCGCGTGGCGATGGCGGAGACCAGGGGCAGGTCGTGCTCGATGACGAGGATGCTGCAGCCCGCCTCCTTGGCGATGCGCCCGATCAGCGGGCCGAGCTCCTCGGTCTCGCTCTGGGCCAGGCCGCTCGACGGCTCGTCGAGGAGCAGGAGGCGCGGCTCGGCGGCGAGCAGGCAGGCGAGGTCGACGATGCGGCGGGTGCCCGTCGACAGCTCGCCGATGAACTGCTCGGCGCTGCCGCGCAGGCCGAGGCCGTCGAGCAGGTTGTCGACGCGGCGCTGCTGGCGTCGCTGGGCGCGGCGCGCCCCGGGCAGCCACAGCGCGCCGGCCATGCCGCCGAGGTCGGAGGCGGTGCGCTCCAGGGCGAGGGCGATCACCTCGCGCACGGTCATGGCGCTGAAGAGCTGCACGTTCTGGAAGGAGCGCACCAGGCCGCGGCGGGCGCGCGCCTCGGGGGCGAGCGCGGTGACGTCCTCGCCGAGGGCGACCACGGTTCCTGCCGTCGCTGTCACGAACCCGGAGATGGCGTCGAAGAGCGTCGACTTGCCGGCGCCGTTGGGCCCGATGACGCCGACGATCTCGCCGCCGCCGACACTCAGGGTCACGTCCCGCAGCGCGGCCACGCCGCCGAAGCGCACGCCGAGGCCGTCGACGCGCAGCACCTCGGCGGGACCGTCCTCCGCAGCCGCGTCGTGGCGCCGCGAAGCGCCGGCCAGCGACCCGCCCGCGGCGGCGCGGCTCTGCCCGAGGAAGACGCTGCGGGCCAGGTCGCCGCGCTGCAGAACCTCCGCGGTCGAGCCCTCGAAGACGACGCGCCCCTTCTCCATGAAGACGGCGCGCTCGGCGATGGTCAGGGCCACGTTGACCGACTGCTCGACGAGCACGACCGTGGTGCCGCCGGCGTGGATGCGGCGGAGCACGTCAAGGAGCTGCTCGACCACCATCGGCGCCAGGCCGAGGCTGAGTTCGTCGACGAGCAGCAGGCGGGGCTTGAGCAGGAAGGTCTGCCCGAGCGCCAGCATCTGCTGCTCGCCGCCGCTGAGGTCGCCGGCGAGCTGGTGCATGCGCTCGCGCAGCACCGGGAACAGGGTGAGCACGCCCTCGACCTGGGCCGCGCGCTCGCTCTCGTCGCCGATCGACTCCGCGGCGACGCGCAGGTTCTCGGCGACGCTGAGCCGCGGGAACACGGCGCGACCGCCGGGCACCAGGGCGACGCCGCGCTCGGCGACGAGGTGCGGCGGCGAGTGGGTGATGTCGACGCCGTCGAGCAATATCGCGCCGCTCGACGCCTCCTGCACGCCGGCGACGGCGCGCAGCAGCGTCGACTTGCCCGCGCCGTTGGTGCCGAGCAGGGCGAGGATCTCGCCGTCGTGCACGTCGAGGTCGACGCCGAAGAGCACGCGCGCGCCGTCGTGGACGACGTCGACGTCGCGGCAGACGAGCAGCTTGCGCCGTCGCGCCTCGCGCGCCCGGCGCGCCTCCTCGTCGGCCATGCTCGCCGCCAGCGCGCTGCGCATGTCGGCGGCGACGTGCAGGCCGCCGATGGCCAGGATGGCCGCAGCGACGAGGAACAGCGGCAGGTAAGGGAGGAGCTGCATGCGCGGCGACCAGCCGACGTTCTGGATGGCGCCGACGCCGTAGTACAGGATGGGGAAGGAGAGCAGCATCCACGGCGCATAGCTGGTCATGCCCATGGCCCGGATGCGCGCCGGCGCAACCAGCGAGACCACCGAGATGAGCGGCGGGCTGAAGCCGGGGTTGACCAGCAGCGAGCAGGTCGCGGCGACGCAGGCGGCGAGCACCGCGAGCCACAGCGTCGGCGCCAGGGCGCACACCAGCAATGCCAGCAGCAGCACCACGCAGATGGCGCCGACCAGGGCCATCACCCGTGCCGGGCGCTCGGCGAGCATCCGCTCGGTGAGCACGGCGACCAGCACCTGCCCGCCCAGCGTCAGCGCCGCCTCGGCCGCGGCGACGAAGCCGTAGGCGGCGGCGTCGAGGTGCCACTGCACCGAGAAGTAGATGGGCAGCAGCACGAAGACGAAGCTGGCCGCGCTGAGGAAGGGCATGGCGAACCAGATGCGCCGCAGCGTCTGCACGCTGTTCAGCGCGCGCCACGACTCCTTCCACCCCGCGGGCGGCTGCTCCTGCGCCGCGGCCTCGGCGGACGCGCCCATGGCCAGGCGGTCCTGCTCGCCGCGCACCGGCTCGCGCACGGTGAAGTAGAGCAGGGTCAGCGCCAGCGAGAAGGAGCCGAGGACGACGAACGCGGTGCGCCACCCGTAGCCGGCGGCGATGATGCCGATGGCGATGGGGGAGAGCACGGCGCCGAGCGAGCCGCACTGCATGACGAAGCCGAAGGCGCGGGCGCGGCGCTCCGGCGGGTAGTAGTCGGTGAGCAGCGGCATCGCCGCGGGCGTGGCCACGGTCTGCCCGCCGGTGGCGATGGCCCGCCCGGCGAGGAGCTGTCCGGGCCCGCTCGACAGCCCCATGGTGATCGAGCCAAGGTGGAGCACGATGCCGCCCCCGCGGAGCAGCCAGACGCGCTTCACCCGGTCGGCGACGAAGCCCATCAGCGGCGCGCCCAGGGTCTGCGAGACCTGGAGGACGTAGTTGAAGACGACGAGAAACTGCAGGTCGTAGCCGAAACTCGGGCGCATCTGGGGGATGAGCACGAAGAGGGCCTGGTAGTCGGCGTTGCCCAGGAGCTGCAGGAGGCCGACGATGAGCAGGGGGGTGACGGTGAAGCCACCGGCGACGGCCCATGGGTTGAGCTGCGCGACGTAGAGGCCGACCCGGTCGCGCAGCCGCGGGCCGCGCTCGGCGTCAGCCGGCGCCTCCAGCAGGTTGCGGTCGTCCGCCGGCGCTGTGTACTCGACCCCCGCCGCGGCGAGTCGCTCCGAGGGCACGGCGGGACGCAGCGGCATCTCAAGCACCGCCGCCGCCTCCGCCCGCCGGGGACTCGGCGTCGAGCCGGTAGCGCACCGGCACGTAGGCGCGCCCGCCGCCGCCCGCGCGCAGCGGGGTGATCGGCGCCGGCGCGTCGCCGTCCACGGCGGCCTGGGCGAGCAGTCCGGGGGCGTGGACGCGGTGGCGCAGGGCGACGCGGCGGAGCATGGCGTCGCGGGTTGTGGCCAGGATCTGCACGAACCCGCCGGGCGCCACGAGGAGGACGAAGACGACCCCGCCGCCGCTGGCCAGGAAGCCGACCAGCGGGCTGGAGGTGCTGAGCAGGAAGCCCATGTAGACCGCGCCGAGCACCGGTCCCCACAGCGACCCCATGCCGCCGATCACCACCATGAGGAACACGGCGACGCCCAGCTCGGGGGTGAAGTCGGGGGCGTGGACGCCGTGCTCGTTGTAGGCGAGGAGCGCGCCGGCGAGGCCGGCCAGGGCGCCGGACACGGCGAAGGCGATCAGCCGCACCCGCGCCGGGCTGACACCCAGCGCCCGCGCCGCCGGCTCGTTCTCGCGGCAGGCGATGAGCGCGCGTGCGGTGCGGCTGCGGCGCAGCGCCGCGGTCACGGCCAGCACCGCGGCGAGGACCAGCAGGCAGAGGTAGTAGAAGACGCGCGGGTCCTCGAGGTCGAGGCCGAGCAGGACGGGACGTTGCACCACCGAGGGCAGCGCGGCGCCGAGGTAGTTGGCGCTGATCACCACCAGCGACACGGTGAGCGCCATGGCCAGCGTGCTCACCGCGAGGTTCAGCCCGCGCAACCGCAGCGCGGGCAGACCGACCAGCAGCGCCGCCGCCCCGCCGCTCAGCGCGCCGGCGAGCAGGCCGACGACGAACGAGCCCGCGCCGCCGCCGCTGAGCATCGCCGCCACGTAGGCGCCGACGCCGGCCACGGCGAGCTGGCCCAGGCTGATCTGGCCGCCCCACCCGGTGAGCACCAGCAGCGAGACGCCGAGCACCGCGTCGATGGCGACGCGGCTGGCCGTGGACACGTCGCCCGGCGACATCACGATCGGGTAGGCGAGCACCGCCACGGCGAGCACCGCCGCGCCCCAGCGCCGCCACGTCTGAACGACCGGAAGCCGCCGCAGCGCCTCGGGAATCGGCCGCACCTCGCGCGCCGCCAGCCAGCCCACCGCGGCCTCGCCCTCGGCGCGGCCGCGCACGCCGCGCTGCAGCAGCAGGAACAGCGAGATGACGGCGAGCAGCAGCGACGCGTAGACGTCGGGCGCGTTGACGCCGGCGTGGATGCCCTGCTCGAAGATGCCCAGCGCCACCGCGCCGGCGACCACCATGGGCAGGCTGCGAAAGCCGCCGATCACCGCCGCGGCGAGGATGCCGACCAGGGTGGCCACGTCGAGCGGGGTGTCGGCGTGCACGCCGGCGCTGGTCGCCTGAAGGCAGGCGCCGACGCCGCTGAGCAGGCCGGCGACGAGCCACACCGTGCCGCCCAGCGAGTCGACGTCGACGCCCAGGGTGCGGGCGCGCTGCGCGTTGTCGGCGGCGCCGCGGATCGCCACGCCGCGGCGGCTGCGCAGCAGGAACCAGGCGAGGCCTGCGCAGGCCAGCGCCACGGCCAGCACGGTGAGCAGGTCCGACGCGGTGAACGTCGTCGGCGCGATGGTGACGGCGACGTGCAGCGGCACGGGCACGGGGTTGGTGAGCTGGACGCCCTGCACGGTGGGGTCGAACATCGAGGGCAGGGCGGCGGCGATGCCGGCGAGGAGCTGGGCGATGCCGATGGTGAGCACGGTGGCCACCAGGCGCGGCGCCCCGGCGAAGCGGCGCACCAGCATGGCGTGGGCCAGCCAGGCGAGCAGGGCGCTGAGGCCGATGGAAATGGCAAAGGTCAGCCAGAACTCGACGGCCCCGGCGACCGCCGCGGGATGGTCGGCGCCCCCGGGGACACAGGGGCCGCAGACGAAGGAGGCGAAGTGGAGCAGCTCGTGGCGCTGCACCATCTCGCTGAAGAGCACCGAGGCGGTGGCGCCGACCTGGACCTGGGCGAAGTTGACGATGCCGCTGCTGCGGTAGACCAGCACCAGGCCGAGCGCCTGCAGCGCCACCGCGCAGCCGCCGACCACGCCGAGGCCGAGGAAGCCGCCGTTCAGCCCGCGGCCGACGGCGAGGCCGGCGACCAGCACGGCGACCAGGCCGAGCAGCTCGGGGCGGCGCCGCGGCAGGGCGAGCAGGCGTGCGCGCGCGCCGCCCTCTCCGCCCACCGTCGCCACACCCTGGCTGTGCACGCTCAACTCCCTTTCCCCCGCGGCCGCCCCTCGGAGAACGATGCGGCCGGAGCCTCCCCAGCGCTCAGGGCGCCGCCGCAGCCCTGGTATGCCAGCGTACTCTAGCAGCCGTGCCCTTGCGGAGCAAAGCGTTTCTAGCGACGCGGGCGGCGCGGCGGAGCACTGGTATACTACAGCGCTCGGCGGCCACAACGCCCGGAAGCGGGCCTCGGGAGGGAAGCGCGACGGTGGTCGCGTCGTCTCGGCGGCAAGGGATAGGACACGGGCGGGCGTCCCGACGATGCAGCCTGCCCCTGTGCATCCCGCTCGGCGCCTCGGCGGCCGCCCTGGTGCTCGCCGCCTGCGGCTCGACGAGCTCGGCGCCGCCGGTGCGCCACGGCGGCCAGCTCGTCGTCGCCGTCGACACCATGCCGCTGTCGCTCAACCCGCTCACCGCGGGCGACGTCGCCTCGGTGCGCGCCTACGCGCCGCTCTACCCGCTGCTCTACGACGCGCGTCCCGACCTCAGCCTCACCCCCGACCTCGCCGCCGCCATGCCGCAGCTCTCCGCTGACGGCACGGTGTGGACGGTGCGCATCCGCGCCGGCGCGCGCTGGAGCGACAACGCGCCGATAACCGCCGCCGACGTCGTCTACACGGTGACCACCGAGAGCGACCCGACGCTGAGCGGCGACGCGCAGTTCGACTGGTCGACGCTGAGCAGGGTGGAGCAGGTCGACCCGCTCACCGTGCGCTTCACCCTGCGCGCGCCCGACGCCGCCTTCGGCGCCCGGCTGGTGACGCCGATCGTCCCCGCCCACGTGCTCAGCAAGTACAAGCCGGCGCAGATGGACACCGCGTTCTTCGACACCACCCCGTCGGTGAGCGGCGGCCCGTTCATGTACAAGTCGAGCAACCCGCTGGGTGCCGGGCTGCTCTACGTGCCCAACCCGCACTGGTACGGCGGCACCGCCAACGTCGACAAACTGGTCGTCGCCGTGGTCGCCGACGCGCAGCAGGTGCCGGAGATGCTCGCCCAGGGCCAGGTGCTCTGGGCGCCGGAGCTGACCGGCGGCGCCGTGGCCGACGCGGAGAAGCAGTTCGGCGTCCGCGTCGCCACCTACCCCGAGCTCAGCCTGGTGGCGCTGCAGTGCAACCAGCGCGCCGGCGCGCCGACCGCCGACGTGCGCGTACGGCAGGCGCTGTCGGCGGCGATCGACCGTGCCGCGGTGGCGCGTGCCGCCGCGGGCGACGGCGCCGCGGTGATGTGGGGCGACGTGCCGCAGCAATCGTGGGCCTACGACGCCGCGGCCGCGGTGCAGACGAGTGTCGACGCCGGCCACGCGCGCGCACTGCTCAACGCGGCGCACGTCGCCCTGCCGCTCACCCTCGACCTGCTCTACCCGCGCGGCGACGCCGCCCGCCAGGCCGCGGCCGCCGCCCTCGCCGCCGAGGCCGCGCCCGCCGGCTTCCACATCACACCGCACGCCGTCGACCCGGTGGCGTTGCGTGCCGCCCTCGCCGCCGGCCAGTTCACCCTGGCCCTGACCGAAACCGGCACGTCGCTCGACCCCGACGACACCGCCGCAGTGGGCACCGGCGGGGCGCGCAACTGGGGCGGCTACACCAGCGCCGACATGGACCGGCTGCTCAGCGCCGAGCGCACCGCCGTGGCCGCGCCCGGAGCCGCGCTGCAGACGCTGCGCAGGCCGCTGGTCGACGCCGTGCAGCACCGCCTCAGCCTCGACCTGCCCTTCATCCCGCTCTACGCACCGTTGCACCACGCCGCATACAACGTGACCGTCAACGGCGTGCTCGCCGGCGCCCAGCTCGACCAGGACCGCGACGGGTCGATGTACGCCCGCTGGTACCTCGCCGCATGAGCACGCGCAGGCG
>Ga0207664_10002511_pt1 | contig 12146 bp, 14 predicted proteins | sample LARL83metaG_FD_184349 | JGI IMG/M metagenome (GOLD analysis project Ga0207664, IMG submission 184349) | Corn, switchgrass and miscanthus rhizosphere microbial communities from Kellogg Biological Station, Michigan, USA - LAR L8-3 metaG... | ecosystem: Host-associated > Plants > Roots >...
GCAGCGTGGCGGCGATGCCGCACGAGCCGGCGATCCACGCGACGCGCGTGAGGTCGACGACGCGTTCGCGCTGGACGTTGCGCGCCGCGCGCTCGTGCTGCTGGATCACCGTGAGCCGGCGGTCGAGCGCCCGCGCGGCCGGCGGTTCGGCCTGCGTGCGCGCGGCGGGCTCCGACATGGCGGCGTACGCCCGCACGTCGGTCGCGAGCGCGGTGGCGTCCGTGCGCCCGCTGGCGCGGCCGGCGGCCGCGAGCGCGACGGCCTTGCGGCGCAGGTCGCGCGCGTCGTGCCGGGCGAGGGCGATCCGCGTGTCCGTCGCGGCCATCGCGACGCGGGCGGCGCCGCGCGCCTCGCGATCGGCGCCGCCGAGATCGCGCAGCGTCACGAGCAGCACGGCGAAGACGGCCATGTACAGGACGGCGAGCAGGCCGATCGCGACGACGAGCCGCGCGTTGAGGCCACGCGTGCGGCGCATGCGAACACGCTACCCGTCCGCGCGCGTCGGCGTTGCGGGGCTCCGTACGGGGAATCATCGAAAGCAGCCATCCGACCAACGAGAACGGGGGTTCGCCATGTCCGATCCGGCCCCAGCACGGGTGCTGCTCGTCGCCAACCGCACGGCGGCCGCCGAGGGCCTGTCCGATGCGGTCCGCGCGCGCGCGCGGCGCGGTCCGGCCGTCTTCCACCTCGTCGTGCCGGCCTCGCCGCATGGCCTGCACAAGCTCGTCGACCCGCAGGACGGCGACGCCGGCGAGGCGGACCGTTCGCTCGCCGCCGCGCTGCCGTTGCTGAGCGAGGCGGCCGGGGCGCCGGTGACCGGGCACGTGGGCGACGCCGAGCCGCTGATGGCGATCGCCGACGCGGTCAACGCCGCCTCCTACGACGAGCTGGTCATCTCGACGCTGCCGCGCCGGCTCTCGCGCTGGCTGCACCTCGACCTCGTCAGCAAGGCGCACGGGTTCGGACTGCCGGTGACGCACGTGGAGGCGAGCGAGCACGCGCGCGAGCGGGAGCACGCCGCGACGGGATAGATTCCCGCCCGTGAGGCTCGCCACGTTCCTGCCGCCCGGCGCGGCCGAGCCCGTCGCGGGCGAGATGCGCGACGGGCAGGCGGTCGCCTTCGGCGACGGCGGCTCGCTGCTGGAGCGGCTCGCGAGCGGCGACCGCTCGCCGGCGGCCGGGCCGGCGTGGCCGCTCGCGGATGTGGCGCTGCTCGCTCCCGTGCCGCGCCCGCGCGCGATCTTCGGCATCGGCTTGAACTACGCCGCGCACGCCGCCGAGACCGGCAGCGAGCCGCCGACGGCCCCGATCGTCTTCATGAAGCTGCCCAGCTCATCCGCGCCGCCGGGTGCGCCGGTGCGCCGCCCGGCGGTCGTCAGACGGCTCGACTACGAGGGCGAGCTGGCGATCGTGATGGGCGCCGACGGCGAGATCGCCGGCTATGCAGTCGCCGACGACGTGAGCGCGCGCGACCTGCAGGGCCGCGAGCCGCAGTGGACGCGCGCGAAGGGTGCCGACGGATTCTGCCCCTGGGGGCCGTGGGTGACGACCGCCGACGAGGTCCCCAACCCGGAAGATCTCGCGCTGCGCACGTGGGTCAACCGCGAGCTGCGCCAGGACAGCCGCACCTCGGACCTGATCTTCGGCTGCCGCGCGCTCGTCGACTTCATCTCCGAGACGTGCACGCTCGAGCCCGGCGACCTGATCCTCACCGGCACGCCGAGCGGCGTCGGCATGTCGATGGACCCGCGCCGCTTCCTCGAGCCGGGCGACGTCGTGCGGATCGAGATCGAGGGCCTGGGCGCGATCGAGCACGTGGTCGCCTGAGGCGCCGGCCCGCTGCGCGGCCCTTCGCGCCGTGCGGCTCGCGCTCCGCTCGGGCGCTCCGCTCGCGGCGTTTCCCGCGCGCTCCACGTCCGTCGCGGGCATCGAGGGGGAGGGAGCGGTTGCGCTTCCGCCGTCTGCGCGTCCCCTGTCGCACTCGGCGGCTTGTTCTGCGCAGCCCGCGCCGCCGGGACCCGTTCAGGTCGATGAGCGTCGAGTCTTGCCCGCTATGCGGGCGAAGATTGACACTCCAAGTTGAGGATCGTCACGTTCTGCGCGGATCCGCGCGACGGCTGGTGCGAAGCGCGCGAGCGGTTGCGCGCTTCGGGGGCCACGCCCCCGAGGCGCCGCCCGCGCGGCGCAACCGCAACCTGCTCACCCCCTCCCCAGCCGAACCGACCACGCATCGGCCGCCGCGAGCGCTCGCGCGGCGCGCCACGCGCGGCGCCTACCCCGCCAGCGTCGCCTCCACCGTGATCTCCGCGGATCCGCCGGCGAGCAGGCGTGAGATCGGGCAGTTCCTGCCGGCCCCCTGCGCGGCGGACGCGAAGGCTGCCGCGTCGATGCCCGGCACGCGGCCGGTCACGGTCAGCGCCGAGCGCGTCACGGTCGGAGCGTCGTCGACGCGGTCGAGCGTCACGACGGCGCTCACGTCGAGCTGCTCCGGCTCGTTGCCGCCCTGCGACAGCTCGTGCGACAACGCCATCGAGAAGCAGGAGGCGTGCGCGGCGGCGATCAGCTCCTCGGGGCTCGTCTTGCCCTCCGAGCGCTCGGTGCGCGAGGCCCACGTGACCGGCAGCTCCCCGAGCGCGCCGCTTCCGCTCGTGAGCGCGCCCTCGCCCTTCGCGAGGCTGCCTCTCCAGGTCGTCTGCGCGCTGCGCTCCGCGATCGCCATCCCGTTCCCCTTTCGACGTGTGCTCAGTGGTGCTCGATGACGCGGTCGATCAAGCCGTACTCGACCGACTGCTGGGCGGTGAGGAAGCGGTCGCGCTCCATGTCGGCGTGGACTCTCTCCTCGCTCTGCCCCGTGTGGAACGCGTAGATCTCGTCGATCCGCTTGCGCGTTCTCAAGATCTCTCTCGCGTGGATCTCGATGTCGGTCGACTGGCCCTCGAAGCCGGCCGACGGCTGGTGGATCAGGATGCGGCTGTTCGGCAGCGCCATCCGCTTGCCTCTCGCGCCGCCGGTCAGCAGCAGCGACCCCATCGACATCGCGATGCCGACGCACATCGTCGCCACGTCGGGCTTGATGAACTGCATCGTGTCGTAGATCGCGAGCCCCGCGTAGATCGAGCCGCCCGGCGAGTTGATGTAGAGCGAGATGTCCTTCTCGGGGTCCTGCGACTCGAGGTGCAGGAGCTGGGCGACGACGAGGTTCGCGATCTGGTCGTCGACCGGCGAGCCGAGGAAGATGATCCGCTCGTTGAGCAGGCGGCTGTAGATGTCGAACTCGCGCTCGCCGCGCGCGGTGCGCTCGATGACCATGGGGATGAGGGGCATGGCGCGTAGGCTCGCACATCGAGCCGTCCGGCCGCGCTGTCGCTACGGCACGAGCACGGCGGCGCCCTCGAACGCGCCGGCGCGCAGGTCGGCGAGCGCCCGCTCGGCCTGCGCGAGCGGGTAGCTCGTGACGCGTGTGCGGATCGGGATCCGCGGAGCCAGCTCCAGGAACGACCTGCCGTCGCGCCGCGTCAGGTTCGCGACGGAGCGGATCGAGCGCTCGCGCCAGAGGTCGTCGTAGGGGAACGACGGGATGTCGCTCATGTGGATGCCGGCGCAGATCGCCGTCCCGCCTGGTGCGAGCGCCTTCAGCGCGGCCGGCACGAGCGGGCCGGCGGGGGCGAAGATCAGCGCCGCGTCGAGCGGCGTGGGCGGTGCCTCCTCGCTCGTCCCCGCCCACACGGCTCCCAGCTCGCGCGCGAACGCCTGGCCGGCGTCGTCGCCGGCGCGCGTGAAGGCGTAGACCTCGCGGCCCTCGTGGACGGCGACCTGGCAGATCATGTGGGCGGCCGAGCCGAAGCCGTAGAGCCCGATCCGCTCGGCGTCGCCGGCCATCCGCAGGGCGCGGTAGCCGATCAGGCCGCCGCACAGCAACGGGGCGACGTGCAGGTCCGGCCAGTCGGCGCTCGGCGGCAGCGGGAAGCAGAAGCGGGCGTCGGCGACTGCCAGCTCGGCGTAGCCTCCGTCGACGTCGCGTCCGGTGAAGCGGGCGCGCTCGCAGAGGTTCTCGCGGCCGCTGCGGCAGTAGCGGCACTCGCCGCAGGTCCAGCCGAGCCACGGCACGCCGACGCGCGCGCCGACCGCGTGCGTGCTCGCCTCGTCGGGGAGGAGCACCTCGCCGACGATCTGGTGGCCGAGCACGAGCGGAAGGCGCCCCGGCTCCAGCTCTCCGTCGCGCAGGTGCAGGTCGGTGCGGCAGATTCCGCACGCGTGCACGCGCAGCAGCACCTGTCCCGGCTCGGGGACGGGATCGGGCAGCTCGGTTGCGCGCAGCGGCCGGGCGGGGGCGTCGAGCACGATCGCTCGCATGCAGACATGATGGCGCGGCGTGCAAGCATCGTGCCACCGAGATATCAGACCATCGCACTATCCCCAAAGCTTGGTGGCGAAGAGGCGGTGCGGCGAGCCGGCGACCCGCGCTACTGCGCCAGGCGCTCGAGCGCGCGCTGGTTCTCGGCCATCAGCCGCCGCAGGCGCGCCTGGAACTGCTTGTCGTCCCGGCGCGACTTGATGCGCTCGTCGATCGCGACGCGGATCGCCTCGGAGACCGGCACGTCGTCGACGCGCGCCATCGCCTCCAGGTCCGCCGCAAGCTCGTCGCTCAGCCGCAGGGTCATCGTCTTCGGCATCCCATCGAGCAGTATACCTATCAATGAACGCTCATAGCTGAGCATCACAGATCCATGGTGTCTTGGTAGCTTGGCTTCGCTATGGAACGGTTGACCATTGAAGACCTGCTGCTCATCGGGGAGGCGGTCCTCGACGTGCCGGGCGAGCGGCTCGCGCGCATGACGCGGCTCGACGTCGCACACGCCGCGCTCGCGGCGGCGGGGCGGCGCACGCGCCTCGCCGACCAGGCCGCCGCGCTGTGCGAGCGGCTCGTGCGCGACCGCCCGCTTCCCTGTGGCAACAAGCCGGTCGCGCTGGTCGCGATGCTCGAACTGATATCGCGCAACCAAGCAACCTGGATATCTCCAAATGGCGGTGCAAAGGAGCTTGCCACCACAATCGAGCAGCTCGCCTCCGGTGCGCTCTCGCACGACGCGTTCACCGCCTGGGTGCGCCGGCACGTCAGACCTCGCTAGCCCCGGGAGCGCTTTAAGCTCCGGGGATGTTCCCGGTCAACGTGCCGAACGTCCTGACGGTCTTCCGCATCCTGCTCGTGCCGGTGCTCGTCGTCGCGTTGCTCGACGCGACCCCGAGCGGGGACCTGCTCGCGGCGATCGTGTTCGTCGTCGCGTCGCTGACGGACTTGCTGGACGGCTACCTCGCGCGCTCGCGCAACGCGATCACGACGTTCGGCAAGCTGATGGACCCGATCGCCGACAAGCTCCTGATCGTCGCGGCGCTCGTCGCGCTCGTCTCGCTCGACCGGGTGGCGGCGTGGGTCGCGATGGTGGTGATCGCGCGAGAGTTCGCCGTCACCGCGATGCGGATGGCCGCCGGCGCGCAGGGCGTGGTGATCGAGGCGAACCTGTTCGGCAAGGCGAAGACGTGCCTGCAGATCGCGATGGTGCTCGCGCTGATCGCCGTCGGCGACGCGAGACCGCTGTGGCTCGACCTGCTCGTCGATCTGACCGTGCTCGTGACCGTGCTCTCCGGCGTCGACTACTTCCTCGGGCTGCGACGGCGGCTCGAGGAGCGCGACCGCAAGCGCTCGCCGGCCGGTCCGGCCGCCTGACGACCGCGCCTCAGTCGAGCGGCTTGCGCCAGGTCGTCTGCTGCCACGCCGGACGCAGGCCGACCGAGGCGAACGGCTCCGGGACGTCCGGGCCGCTGTCGCCGACGTGCGCGACGGCGGTCTCGAAGCCGCGCTCGCGCATGCGCGCGAACGCCTCCAGCAGCAGCGCGCGGCCGACCGACGCGGGCTGCTCGTCGGGCGCGACGGCGAGCTGCGCGACGATTCCGTCGGCGTCGTTCCAGCTTTCGCAGACCGCCACCCCGACGACCTGCCGGTCGCGACAAGCGAGCGCGCACAGGCCGGGGTCGAGGTGCTCCTCCGCGAGGTGCTCGGCGTGGAAGCGGTCGAGCGCGAGCGGCGCGCCGTCGGGACCCACGGCCGCCGTGCGCTCGAGCAGCGCGAGCACTTCCGCCACGCCGCGCTCGTCGTCGAGCGTGCCCGCGGCGACGCCCGCCGTCCAACTGGGCGGCGCGGGCGCGACGTCGAGCGGGCGCTCGAGCCGCCAGGTGCGCCAGACGGGCGCGTAGCCGGCCAGCTCGAGCTGGCGCTCGGCGACGTGGTTGCCGCCGGCGACGCGCTGGCGCAGCTCGCCGGCGCCCAGCGCGCTCGCGCGCGCTTCGACGAGCCTGAGCAGGTGCGTGCCGAGCCCGCGCCCGCGGGCGCGCGGGTGCACCCGCACCTCCGCGTCGGGCGGCGCGAGGAACGCGTAGGCGATCGTCTCGCCGCTGCTGTCCTCGGCGAGCCACGCGTCGCGCGCGAGGTCGACGCCGGGCCGCTCCCAGTCCTCCAGCACGTCGGCCAGCTCGCGGTCGGAGCGGCCGGTGTCGGCGACCTGGCACGCGGTCACGAGCACGAGCGCGGCCACGGCCTCCTCGTCGGTCCCCGCCGGGTGGTGCAGCCGCACGCCCGCCGGGAGCATGGCGCTAGCGGGCCGCGTCCACCGCGCCGTCGAGCCAGGCGCGGCGCGAGACGTGCGCGGCGCTCGGCTCGCCGGTCGCCAGCTCGCGGCGCATCTCGCCGAGCAGGCCGAAGCGCTCGGCGACGACGTCGTGCTGGTGGATCGTCTCAAGGTTCTCCTGGCGCGCCGAGACGAACGCCGCGTCGGCGAGCGCCGGGAAGCGCTCCACCACGCCGCCGATCATCTCGCGCACGCAGTCCTCGACGAAGCGCGGCCGGCGATGCGCCTTCTCGACGACGGCCGCCTCGTCGCTTCGCTTCATCAGCTCGTAGATCTCCGACGACATCGAGCCCTCGACGATGTCGAGCAGCGTGCGCGCCTCGATCTCGTCCTCGCACTGCTCGGTGCAGCCGATGTGGAGCGTGCCGAGGCCGCGCTGGTTGTGCGTCGCGACGGGGACGTGCTCGAAGATCCGCTCGATCTCGTCGTCGGTGAAGCCGTCGGCGGCGAGCCGCTCGCGCGAGGAGCCGGCGATGAGCTGCTGAGCGCACGGACAGGCGGTCATGCCCTGCGCGGCGACGCCGACGAGCCGGCGCGTGCCGCGCTCGGAGGCGACCGCCGAGCCGTAGAGCGTGTAGATCTCCTGCGTCTGGATGCCGGAGACAGGCGCCGGCTTGTGCTCCGGGTAGCGCGCCGCGATCGTGACCTCGGCGGTGCGCGCGCCCTGGCGGTCGCGCACGCGCTCGGCGACGTGCGTGGCGAGCGTCTCGGCCTTGAACGTCGCCTCGCCGAGGATCACCTCGCGGATCGCCTCGTTGACGACCTCCTCGAAGCGCGACATGTGCGCGCCCTTCTGACGGGGGCCGAGGTCGACGAAGCATTCGATCTGGGCGGAGAAGAGCTGCTCGGCGCCGTCCTGTCTGATGCGAATGACCTTCTCGATGCCCGTCACGCCGACGCGCGAGAGGCTGACCTGCAGCGTGGGACGCTGCGCCTGGACGTCGGGCGCGGCGACGGTGGCGGAACGGGAGCTCGACATCCCGGCCAAGGGTAGCGAGCCCGGCTCGCGGAGCGTGCACGCGGGGCGGCGCGCCGACTTGCGGCGGCGCTCCCACAGGGACCGTCAGCGGACCGCCGGCTTTGTGGTATCACTCCGCACAGGCTGGAAGCCGCCTCCACGCTCACGGGCGGGAGAGCACGAATGGCTCGGCCCATCGCGATCGACATCGCGAACGTAGCGTTCAGTTACGAGGTGCAGTGAGGAGAGGGGGGCTCGCCCTGCGCGAGTCCGAATCGCGTCTCGATAGGAACGACAACGTGACGGAGAAGGCTGGAGTGCTGTCGGCGGATGAGACGCCGCTGCTCGAGTTGGAGGAGCTGCGGACCCTCATCGCCGAGGGGCAGGAACGGGGGTACCTGACCTACGAGGAGATCTCCGGATGCCTCGAGGAGGTCGATGTCACGAAGGAGCAGGTGCAGGATCTGCACGCGCACCTGGAGGAGCACGGCATCGACGTGATCGAAGCGGACGGGCGCCCCGGTGCCGCGGCCGAGGGCGGAGCGGCGGAGGGCGGCGAGCGCCCCGAGTCGAGGACGACCTCGAAGCGCCCCGAAATCGACTTGACCGTGGAGCCGAGCCTCGACTCGCTGCGGCTCTACCTGCGCTCGATCGGCCGCGTGAGCCTGCTCACGGCCGAGCAGGAGGTCCACCTCGCGCAGCGCATCGAGCGCGGCGACATGCAGGCCAAGCAGCAGATGATCGAGGCGAACCTCCGTCTCGTCGTCTCGATCGCGAAGGGCTATCTCGGTCGCGGGTTGACGTTCCTCGACCTGATCCAGGAGGGCTCGCTCGGGCTTATCCGGGCGGTCGAGAAGTTCGACCACCGGCGCGGCTTCAAGTTCTCGACCTATGCGACGTGGTGGATCCGCCAGGCGGTCACGCGAGCGATCGCGGACAAGGGCCGCACCATACGGATCCCGGTCCACATGGTCGAGAAGCTCAACAAGGTCGTCCACGTCGAGCGTCAGCTCGTCCAGACGCTCGGCCGCGAGCCGACGCCGGAGGAGATCGCGTTCGAGCTCGACTGCCCGGTCAGAGAGGTGCGCGACATCCTGCGCATGGCCCAGCAGCCGGTCTCGCTCGAGAAGCCGATCGGCGAGGAAGAGGAGTCCGAGCTCGGCGACTTCGTCGAGGACCAGACGGCCGAGTCGCCGTTCGAGCTGGCCTCGGAGAACCTGCGGCGCGACAACGTGCGCCGCGCGCTCGCCGTGCTGCCGCAGCGCGAGCGCGAGGTGATCGAGATGCGCTTCGGGCTGGCCGGCGGCCGTCCGCGGACGCTCGAGGAGGTCGGCCGCGCGTTCAACGTCACGCGCGAGCGAATCCGCCAGATCGAGAACCACACGCTCAAGAAGCTCGAGGCGCTGCCCGAGGCGCAGCGCCTGCGCGACGCGTCCTAGCTCGCACGGCGCCGATCCCGCGCCGCCGCCGCCCGTACGGCGGCGGCGCGGGAAGCGCGCTCTCCGCGACCCGCGCGCCCCCCCGGCTCGCTACACTTCCGCTCCCTGCTCGGGGGGATGTCCGAGTGGTTAAAGGAGACGGGCTGTAAACCCGTTGGCTCTGCCTACGCAGGTTCGAATCCTGCTCCCCCCACTGCTCCGAACCACAGATCTGTGAGGATCGGAGGGCGCTCAGCGTCCGTGATGCGGACGCGGGAGCGTTGCGCCGAGCGCCTCGTCCCAGAACGCGGCGAGCTCGTCGCGGGGGAGCTCGAGCGCGTCGAGCAGGCGGATCAAGGTCGAGAGGCGTGGATCGCGCAGGCCGCGTTCGATCTCGCCGAGGTGCTTCTCGCCGATGCCGGCGCGCGCGGCCAGCTCGCGTTGGCTGAGATCGAGCATGCGTCGCCGCTTGCGCAGCGTCCGCACGACCGCCAGCGCTCTGGGCGCAACTTCGGACACTGGAGGCTTATACCGCGTGGCGCGGGCAAAAGTCCCGCTTTTGCAGGAGAAATATGGTGGCCTACTAGGTCGGGATGTCATCCCAAACGCCTGACGCGGCGCCGTGAAGGGACCGACCTCTTCGGGTCTGATAACCACCTATATCGGGTGAAGCTGGTAGCGTCTGCGTGCACCGTCCAGCAGGTTCAAGGGAGCGTGCATGACTACCGCCAGGCCGGGACGGCGAACGGCAGTGATCGGCAACGTCAAGGCGCTCACGCTCGCGATACCGGCGGGCATGGCGATCTCGCCCTGGGCGTCGCTCGCCTTTGCCGCACTGTGGCTGCTGCCGCAATGGGTCGAGCAGTGGCTCGACGTGGTCGTGCGCGCGCTCGACATGCGCGATCGCCGACGCTGCTGACAGACGAAACGCATGCGGCCCACGCCTGCGAGGATTGAGCACGGGATGTCGCTGTCCTTCCCCATCCAGCTGCTGCTCGTCGAGGACGACCCGGGCGACGCCCTGCTCGTCGAGTCGCTGCTCGCCGGCGTGGCCTCGAACGTCGACGTGACGCGCGTGGAACGGCTGCAGGAGGCCGCGGAGATGCTTCCCGGCGGGATCGACTGCGTGCTGCTCGACCTCGGGCTGCCCGACGCGATCGGGCTCGAGGCGGTCGAGCGCCTGCGCGCCGCCGCGCCGGACGCGGCGATCGTCGTGCTGACCGGCCACGAGGACGAGCAGCGGGGCGTCGACGCGCTCTCGCGCGGGGCCGAGGACTATCTCGTCAAGGGCAGCGTCGACGGGCCGCTGCTGGCGCGCGCGATCCGCTACGCGATCGAGCGCTGCCGCGCCGACCGCTCGCAGCGCGAGCTGATCGAGGCGCGTCTGCACGCGCGCGAGAACGCGCGCCTCGAGCGCGGCCTGCTGCCGCAGGCGCTCGTGCGCGATTCGCGCGTGGCGCTCAGCACGACCTACCGGCCGGGGCGCCGGCGCTCGCTGCTCGGCGGCGACTTCTACGACGCGGTCGAGCTCGACGACGGCACGCTGCACGTGCTGATCGGCGACGTCAGCGGCCATGGACCCGACGAGGCGGCGCTCGGCGTGTGCCTGCGCGTCGCGTGGCGCACGCTGATGCTGGCCGACGAGCCGCCCGACGACGCGCTCGCGCTGCTGCAGGAGGTCCTGCTGCACGAGCGCCACGCGCCGGCGATCTTCGCGACCCTCTGCATGCTGAGCGTGGCGTCCGACCGGACCCAGGGCGAGCTGCGCCTGGCGGGGCACCCGCCGCCGGTCCTCGTCGACGGGGCCGGCCTGCGAGTCCTCGACGTGCCGCACGTGACGCCCCCGCTCGGCTTCGTCGAGCCCGGCGAGATGCGCGGCAACGCGCTGCGCTTCGCCGGCGACTGGGCGATGCTGCTGTACACCGACGGACTGATCGACGGTCGCGTCGGCGAGGGCTCGGAGCGCCTCGGCGAGCAGCGGCTCGTCGAGCTGCTGCGGCATCGCGTGGACGGCGACGTCTCCCGCCTGGCCGACGCGCCGCCGTTGCTCGACGAGCTCGTCAGCGAGGTCGAGCGCCTGCACGGCGGCGACCTCACCGACGACGTCGCGATGGTCGTGGTCTCGACGAGGCGGTCCGCGTGAGCGAGGCGCGCGAGGAGGCGGCGTCGCGTCCGCCGCTCGTCCGGCGCCTGACGACGAGCCAGTGGTTCGCGCTGGCGGCGAGCGCGCTCGCGCTCGTGACGGCCGTCGGCACCGCGCTCGGCATCGTCGCGATCGTCAGGCTCGACCACGCCCGCGGCATCGCGCTCGACCGCAACGGCCCGGCGGTGCTCGCGCAGATGAGCCTGGCGACCGCGCTCGTGAACCAGGAGAGCGGCGTGCGCGGCTACGCGCTGACCGCCAGCCCGCAGTTCCTCGGGCCCTATCACGCCGGCCGCGTCGCCGAGCGCGCCGCCTACGAGCAGCTCGCGACGCTGCTGCACGGCCGCGACCTCGCGGCCACCCGTCGCGCGACGGCGCTCGTCCAGGCGCGCGCCGCCAGATGGCACGCCGACTACGCGCAGCCGGTGATCGACGGGGTGCGCCACGGTGGGATGCGCAGCGCGCGTGTGCCGTCGCCGACGCTCGGCAAGCACGACTTCGACGCGGTGCGCGCGGCGCTCGCGCGTCAGTCCGCGTCGCTCGGGGAGGTACGCGCCGTCGGGCGGGCGAACCTCGTCACGGCCGCGAACTTCCTCACCGACACGTTCGTCGCGGTGGTCGCGCTGATCGCGATCGGGATCGCCGGCGCGCTGCTGGCGCTGCGCTTCACGACGACGCGCCCGCTGCGCCTGCTCGGTCGCAGCGTGCGGCGGATCGCGCGCGGCGAGTTCGATCACGCGATCGCGCGCGCCGGCGCGCGCGACGTCGTTGAGCTCGGCGACGACGTCGACTCGATGCGCGGGCGGATCGTCGCTGAGCTCTCCAGCCTGCGCGAGGCGCACGAGCAGCTCGACGAGCAGGCGCGCGAGCTGACGCGCTCGAACGCCGAGCTGGAGCAGTTCGCATACGTCGCCTCGCACGACCTGCAGGAGCCGCAGGTCGTG
>Ga0207664_10002513_pt1 | contig 12133 bp, 8 predicted proteins | sample LARL83metaG_FD_184349 | JGI IMG/M metagenome (GOLD analysis project Ga0207664, IMG submission 184349) | Corn, switchgrass and miscanthus rhizosphere microbial communities from Kellogg Biological Station, Michigan, USA - LAR L8-3 metaG... | ecosystem: Host-associated > Plants > Roots >...
GGCGGGTTCACCAGCAACCAGAAAAGCGCCGACCCGAATAGTACATAGACGAGGATGCGCCAGTGATCGTGCCGCGTGAGCAGGTCGTGCCCGGCAATGTTGTAGAAGGCGAAAGTGAAGGCTCCCGCCACCGCCGCAGCCAGTCCCCAGCTGTTCAAGTTGAGGCGCCCCGCCCCAACGATTCCGATAGCCAAGCCACAGCCGATAACGGCCAGCGCCACCGAGCTAACCCGCTGGCCTGTTGCCCGTTGCCGCCCGCGGGCCACCATGTACAAAAGCACCCAGACCGGCGCCGTGTATTGCAGGATGATGGCCACCGCCACATTGAGCTTCTGGATGGCGAAATAGTAGAGGTAATTGGATCCAGCGACGCCCAGCACACCCAGCACCAGGCAGCGTGCAAAATCAGCACGTGGCAGCGCCATTCCCGCACGCCCGCGCCGCCACCATAAGAAGGGCGCCAGGAGCAGCAAAGAGAATGTAGTGCGCGTCTGGGCCAGGATCACCGGCTCAATGGAACGCAGCCCCTTTGCCCCAGCCAGCAAGCGCCCGGTGAACGCGGCACGGCCCAAGGTGGCCGAGATACCGAAGCAGAGCGCGGCCGCGGCGATGTAGAGATAACCGCGGAGAGAGTGGGCCTTAGCCGGCAAGAAGTTCGTCGAGGCGTTCCGGGTCAAAGCCGATCATCACCTCCTGCCCGATTACCAGCGTGGGCGTGGAGCGGCTCTGGTAGGTCTCCACCAGCTCTCGGACGGCATTGGCATCGCTGCTGACGTCGCGCTCCTCGAACTCGATACCTCTCGCCGAGAGGTAGGCCTTTACGGTTCGGCAGGGCGGTCAGCCGGGTTGGGTGAAAACGATTATGGGGTTTTTCATAGCCCGCTCTTACGGGGTCCCTAGACTATCAGAACCTCGAATTAAATTCTCAGAGGTATTCGATGACAGCGGTGATGGTAGCTGTTTTCTGCAGCATGGCGGAAACTGAGCAATATTTCTCCTTGGACAGACGAACAGCATCCTCCATGCCTTTCCTTGAGACCTGGCCTCCGACGCGGTAGATGAGTTTGATTGAGGTGTACACAGTGGGTGGCTCGGGGGCGCGCTCCGCCTCTGCCCGCACTTCCAGCGAGGTGAAGGGCTCACGCTTTTTGCGCAGGATGTTTATCACGTCCGTGGCTGTGCAGCCGCACAAGCCAATCAGCACAAGTTCCATCGGGCTGTTCGCGGTTTTCTCCGTGGCCGCGTCCAGCACCACGGCATGGCCGCTGGATGCCTCGCCCAGAAAGCGCTCGTTATCAGTCCACTTCGCGTAAGCAGTGATCATGGTCATTTCTTCAATTGCTATTTCTGAATTATCTCGTGTTGTCAGTCTGAGGTTCAGGATGGATGAGAACTCGGAACAGCTGCGGCGCAGCCTGCTTAAAGCGGATTTCCAATTCGGTGATCACATCGTGCACCTGCGCCAGGGGCAGATTGTCGGACATGGTTACGTGACAGGAGAGATACAGCCGCCCGCGCACTCGCTTGATCTGAACATCATGCAAATCAAGTACTTCCCGGAAATCCCTGACAATCCGCTTGAGCCTTCGTTCGAGGTCGCGATTTTCCCCAATCTCGTCCCCCGGCTCAATGGTCGAAGGCTCGCTTTCGATGTGGGTGAGGATGGAGGAGATTTCCGGCACTTCGCCACGAATTTCCGTTTCCAGGGTGGTTACGCGGTCATGCGCCTGCAGCAGGCTGAGCTGTTCGTCCAGTTCCAGGTGCTGCTCCACGTGCAGCTTACCACCCAAGTGCTGCACGCTCACGTCGTGGACGTTCAGGTTGTTGCGCATGGCCACCGCGCGGATGCGGTCGAATATGTTTTCCCCACCGTGCGCCTGGGGAATGGAGTGGACCATCACGTCTGCCTCGGGCAACACGCGATGCACCGCCGCTTTTACCGAGTGCGCCATCTGCTCCGAGCGTTGAAAGGTGAGATTCCTTCCTAAGCCGACGGAAACGTCAGCAAAGTAGTGGTTTCCCGAGCGGCGAATGCGCACTCGGTCCAATTCCAGCACTCCTTCCAGCTTGGAAATTTCGTCGATGATGCGGGAGCGGACCCCGGTGGGGGCCGCATCCAGCAGGGCGTCAATAGTCTTGCGCGCCAGCCGTGAGCTCACATACATGATGACGCAGGCTACAAATAGGGCCGCGATCGGGTCGGCGTCGCGCAGCCAGTCCACCCCGAAGGCGCGTCCCAGGGTCACAAGCAGAAGGCCCAGCACCACGACCGCGCTCGACCAAATGTCGGTGCTGAAGTGCAGAGCATCCGCTTCCAGCGCCTGGCTGTCGTATTTGACGGCAATTCGTCCCAGCGAGCGCGAGCGCCAGAAATCCACTCCCATGGACAGGAACATGACCAGAAAAGCGGCGATGCTAGGCTCGATTTCGATATGACGATAGAAGAGGCGGACAATGGCCTCGTAAATGATCCACACGCAGGTCAGCAGCAGCAGGCCGGTTTCCAGGAAAGCGGAGAAGCTCTCCACCTTGCCGTGGCCATACTGATGGTCGGCATCGGCAGGCTTATCTGAGACACGAACGGAAAAGAGCGTTATCAGGGCGGCAATGAGATCCAGCCCGGAATGGGCGGCTTCGGAGAGAATTCCCAGGCTGCCGGTGGAGATGCCGACAACCGCTTTCAGGGCAGTAATGCCGATCGCGGCCACCACCGAGTTGGCGGCTACGGCACGCTTTTCCGCGCGCATCGAGTCGGGGGTCAGGATGGCGGGACCGGCCATTGGCAAGATTATCGCTTTTCCCCGGCCCCTGCGCCAACATGCGTTGTGCTCGCCGCCCTCTCGGGCACTACTTCTCTATGGCGGCGAAATCCACGATCTGCTTTAGAACCTCTACAGGAATGCCCAGGTTGGTGCCACGGCCGTTGATGAACAACGTGGGCGTCCCGGTTACCCCTACGGATTTGCCGAGAGTGACCGCCTGTTCCACACGCTGTCGGGTCGCCGGCTCAGCCGCGCAGGTTGCTGCAGCTTTCCCGTCGGCCCCGGCGGCTGCGGCCAACTCCGTCAGCTTCTCGTCGGCGTTGGACTCCGTAATGTTCTGCTGCTGGTTATAAACGCTATCCACAAACTTCCAATAGGCAGCGGTATTTTCCCGCCCCACGCAGTCGGCGTAAGATGCCGCTTTGAACGCCCAATTGTGCGAGGGTAAGGGGAAATTTTCGGAGATGAAGCGCACGTTGGGTTCCTGGGAGAGAAGTTTTTCAATGGTAGGCTGCGCCTCTTTGCAGTGCGGACATTGCAGGTCGCTGAACTCCACCAGCGTTACCTGCGCATTGGCCGGGCCACGGGAGGGGCCCTTTGCCTCGCGCTCCAATTCTGCCCGAGCTTTGGCAAAGGGATCAGAACCGAAGGGCACCATGTTGCCGGAAATGGCGTATTGGTTATCCGGCGTGACGTAAAACGTTAATCTCTCCGAACCCTGCTTGCCACTCATAATCACGTTTACTTCGGCCACCGAGGGGTCCTTGGAGGGCTTGATGGACTCCACCTTCCACGTGATCGCAGCATCGTACCCAAACATGTGCTTCAGAAAATCGTTTACCGTTGCTTCCGACGGGATGTGCGATGCTGTTGCTGCCGGAGTGCCCGTGTGAGCCTTGGCCGGCGCCGGTTTCTGGTTCGCTGCGAAGCTCAGACTCGCGTAAGCGATAAACAACAACAAAACTGATCCGCGGGAGACGTAGGACATTGATATTCCTTTTTTTGAATTTTCTCGGTGCCTCTGTGTCATGGTGGTGATTCCATTTTTTGGGCCTACTCGTACTTCGCGGCTATCGGGAACCGCCGCCCTAAGCCGAACGCCTTTTCCGTGATTTTCAGCCCCGGCGCGGCCTGCTGGCGCTTGTACTCGGCGCGGTCCACCATGCAAACCACCCGCCGTACCAGAGCGGAATCGAAGCCGCGCTCCTGGGCGATCTGCTCCGGCGTCTTCAAATCCTCAATGTAATCTTCCAATATGCGGTCCAGGGTTTCATAGGGCGGCAACGTATCGGTGTCCTTCTGGTTGGGCCGCAGCTCCGCCGAGGGCGGCTTGTCGATAGTAACCTGCGGAATCCGCATGCGCTGCGAATTCGCGTACTCCGCCAGCCGGTAAACCATGGTCTTAGGCACATCGGAGATCACCGCCAGACCGCCCGCCATATCGCCGTATAGGGTGCAATAGCCCACCGCCAGTTCCGATTTGTTGCCTGTGGACAGCACAATTCCGCCAAACTTGTTGGAGTGCGCCATCAGCAGCGTTCCGCGGATGCGTGACTGAAGGTTTTCTTCCGTCACATCCTCGGGCATGTTGTCAAAGGCGGGCCGCAGAGTCTTCCGATACCCGTCGAACAGTTCGCCAATGGGCAGAACTTCGAATTTAATCCCCAGGTTGGCGGCCAGCGTACGCGAATCGTCTATGCTGCCGGAGGAGGAGTACTGGCTGGGCATACTGACGCCCAACACATTCTCCGCGCCCAGCGCGTCCACAGCAATGCAGGCGGTAAGCGCCGAATCAATGCCGCCGCTCAACCCGACGGTTACGCGGGTGAAACCGCACTTGCGGCAGTAGTCGCGCGTGCCCAGCACCAGCGCGGCGTAGGCGCTGGCGTCATCGCCCTCAATTTGCTCGTGGAGGTCCCCGGCTAGCGCGTCCGGGTCAAAGAAAATCAGATCTTCCTCAAACGATTTGCCCTGCGCCACTACGCGGCCGTCCGGAGCCAACACGAAACTGGAGCCATCAAACACCAGGCTGTCGTTGCCGCCCACCAGGTTGACCATGACTACCGGGACCTTGTCGTTGTGGGCGACCGTGCCCAGCATCTTCTGCCGGAATTCCCGCTTGCCCACCCAGAACGGCGAGGCGGAAATGTTGAGCAGGAAGTTGCCGCCCGCGCCGAGCAGCGCCTCCACTGGGTCAAAACCGTACAAGCGGCGAGGCCAGAAGTGCTTGTCATTCCATGCATCTTCGCAGATGGTCAGCGCCATTTTCTTCCCGCAGAAGGAAAACAGGTCCTGCTTCTGGGCGGGAGCAAAGTTCCGTATCTCATCAAACACGTCGTAGGTGGGCAGCAGCATCTTGGACTGCATCATAGCTACCCGCCCATCGCGCAGCACGGCGGCCGAATTCATCACCCTTTTGCCCGTTTCCACCTCGGCTGGAGTGGCCACCCCGCAGATGACGGCAATGCCCCGGGTCTCTCGCGCAATGCGTTCCAGCGCCTCCTGGTTGTGGGCTACGAACGAAGGCCGCTCCACCAGGTCACGTGGCGGATAGCCGCAAATGGCCAACTCGGGGAACAGGATCAGCCCCGCGCCCGCGGCTTGCGCCCGCTTCGAAAAGGCAATGATTTTGGCGGAGTTGCCGCTGAAGTCTCCTATAGTCGTGTTGATCTGCCCCAAGGCAATCTTCACGGATTAAGTGTAATGGCTGTGCTCGCCGTGTGGCCAGTCCCCGTTTATACGCGCGGTTCACCTCAGCATATCGGCGCGAGTGGCGGCTGGTATCATAAGCACAGTGGGAATCACGCAAACACAAAGCGTTTCGCCGGAACGGCTGGAATCGTTCCTGCTGGAAGTGGCCGACGCGGTCAATACCTCGCTCGACCTCGAGACCACGCTCAAGCGCGTAGCCGAGCTGGTACGTCGCATCATTGACTACGAAATATTCGCCATCCTGCTGCTCAACGAGAAGACGCAGGAGCTGCGCATCCGCTTTCAAATTGGCCATCCTCCGGAGGTGGCGGAACGCATCCGCATTAAACTCGGCGAGGGTGTGACCGGCATGGCCGCGCAGCGGCGCGACACCGTGCTGGTCAACGACGTGGCCGAGGAGCCCGCCTACATCAACGCCATTGCGCGGGTACGCTCGGAACTGGCCGTGCCTTTAATCGTGAAGAACCGCGTCATTGGTGTGATTGACATCGAGGCGCCCCACCGCAACTACTTCACGGAAGAACACCGGCGGGTGCTGGCCCTGATTGCTTCGCGCTTGGCCATCGGAATTGAGAACGCACGCCTTTATACCCGCACCAACCGACAGGCGCGCACCTTGACTTTGCTCAACGAGATCAGCCGCGAGCTGACCTCCATCCTGAATCTCGACCAGCTGCTCAAGCGTGTGGGCGAGCTCATCAACCGGCTGATTGATTACCAGATGTTCAGCGTGCTTCTGCTCGATCCCACCGGCACCAAGCTGCAGCACCGCTTTTCCCTGCGTTTCAAAACCAGCGTTCACGTCAAGCACGACATCCCACTGGACAAGGGCCTAGTGGGCTGGGCGGCACGGCACAAGCAGGCAGTGCTGGTGCCCGACGTCAGCAAAGACCCGCGCTACATCCAGCTGAATCCGGAGACCGGTTCGGAACTTTGCGTGCCTCTGATTTACAAAGACAAGGCCATCGGAGTGCTTGATATTGAGCACACGCGAGCAGGCTATTTCAACGAGGACCATCAGCGCACTATCACCACGCTGGCGGCGCAGATCGCCATCGCTATTGAAAACGCGCAGCTCTACGAGCAGGTAGCCCGCCAGGAAAGACGGCTGGAGCGGGACCTGGCGCTCGCCCGTGAGCTGCAGCTTCGGCTGCTGCCCCAGGCCCAGCCCAAAACGAAGAACCTGGACATTGCGGCGCGCTTTGTGCCAGCACGTGCTATTGGCGGCGACCTGTACGATTTCCTCGATTACTCACTCAACCGCCACGCCATCGCCATTGGGGACGTTAGCGGGAAGGGCGCGCCGGCAGCCATCTACGCCGCCCTGGTCAGCGGCATTCTACGCTCGCATTGTGCGGTCGAGCCCTCACCGGCGGAGATGCTTTCCGCCGTTAACCTCTCGCTGGGCGAGCGCCCCATCGAAGCCCAGTTCGTTTCCATCATCTACTCGGTTTGGGACGATGAGGAGCGGCACCTGCGCATCGCCAACTCCGGCCTGCCCCGCCCTATTTACTGGCGCAACGGCAAAGTTGAAATTATTGAGGCTACCGGCCTCCCCCTCGGCCTTTTCGAGAACGCCGATTACGATGAATTTGGATTCGACCCGCATCCTGGCGATCTGTTCGTGTTCTTCAGCGATGGCATTCTCGATGCCCGCAGCCATACCGGCACATTGTTTGGGCGCGAGCGCCTGGAAAAAGTGGTGTCGCGCGTCGGCGAGGGTTCGGCCACCGATGTGGTGGCAGAAATCTTCACCGCGGTCAATCAGCACGCCGTCGGGGTGGAGGCTTTTGACGACCAAACCGTAGTCGCCCTGAAGGTCAAGTAGGTGGCGAGTTCTAAACCTCATTCTGCTGGCGATAAACCTGCCGAAATTGTTCTTCGGGCGCCCGGATTCATCTACCGCCGGGCAGCACAGAATCGCAGCACAAAGGCGACGGTGGCGCCCGAGCTGCACTGTGAGCGCCTTCCCCTATCCTCTCTGGTCGAAAAATATGGCACACCTCTCTACGTCTACTCGGCGGAAGCTATCCGGCGGCGCTATCGCGAGTTCGACCATGCCTTCCATGGGTTTCCGCACACCGTCTGCTATTCCGTAAAGGCCAACTCCAACGTGGCGATACTGCGCCTGCTGGCCGGCATGGGATGCGGCTTTGACGTGGTCTCCGGGGGCGAACTGGAACGTGTGCTGCACGCCGACCGGCGCGCCGCTAAGAAGGTGGTTTTCTCCGGCGTGGGCAAGACCGCAGCGGAAATGGATGCTGCGCTCAAAGCCGGCATTCTGCTTTTCAATATCGAAAGCGAAAGCGAACTGGAGCTACTGGCTGAACGCGCCGAGCGCCGCCGCATTACTGCCCGCGTCGCCTTACGTGTGAACCCTGACGTGCCGGCGGAAACTCATCCCTACATTTCCACCGGGCTGCATCAGCACAAGTTCGGTGTACCCATTCACGATGCGCCTCGCCTTTATGGCCGCGCCGCCGACAGCCTTTTTCTGGAGGTGGCCGGAGTCAGTGTGCATATCGGTTCACAAATTACGAACCTGGCGCCGTTTGCCGCCGCCATGGAACGAGTGGCCGACCTGGTGCGGGGATTGCGGCAAGACGGCCATACCATTCGATATGTGGACGCCGGCGGCGGGCTCGGAATTGCCTACACTCAACTGGGTTTACCCGAGTTCGCGGATTTTGCGGTGCGTTATGCCGCGGCTGTTACGGCTCCCCTGCGCGGCCTGAAACTACACCTCTTGCTTGAGCCAGGGCGGTCGATCGTTGGCCCTGCGGGCGCGCTGCTCACCCGCGTGCTCTATCACAAGAACAACAACAGCAAGAAATTTGTGGTGGTGGACGCGGCCATGAATGACCTAGTCCGGCCGGCGCTTTACGATGCCTACCACGAGGTTGTGCCGGTGATACGCGATCCCGCCGCTGGCGAGCACGAGTTGTTTGACGTTGTTGGCCCGATTTGCGAGACCGGCGACTTTTTTGCCCGTGACCGCGAGATGCCGCCTGTTAAAGACGACAGTTTGCTGGCCATTCTGGACGTCGGCGCCTACGGCATGGTATTGGCTTCCAACTACAACACGCGCCCGCGGCCTGCCGAAATTATGGTGAACGGCGGCAAGGCGCGCCTCATCCGCCGCCGCGAGAAGCTAGCTGATCTGCTCCGCCTGGAAAACCCAAAACCTTAACCCAGAGCTTGCGCAGAACTCCAAGGAAGCCCCTGCGTGCTCTGCGTTAAGGGTTTTCAGTGTGCGTTCCGCTCCCACACTACCTTGCCGCCGAGGATCGTCGTTTCCACCTGCACGTCGCGGATCAATTTGGGATCAATGGTGAAAATATCGTCGCTCAGAATCACCATGTCCGCCAGCTTGCCGGGTGTGATTGAGCCCTTGTTGTTTTCCTGAAATTCCGCATAGGCGGACCCCATCGTGTACGCCTGAACTGCCTCGGCCACCGTAAGCTTTTGTTCAGGCATCCAGCCGCTGGGGTTCTTGCCGTCCAGCGTGGCTCGGGTCACCGCGGCGTAGATGGTCAGCAACGGGTTGAGTGGCGCCACATCCCAATCTGTGCCCAAAGCGAGCCGCACTCCATGGTTGAGGAATGTGCGGAATGCGTAAGTAGTCTTGATGCGCTCCGGACCAATGCGCCGTTCCGCCCAGCGCCCGTCGTCAATGGCGTGATACGGTTGCACCGAGGCGATCACGCCCAGCCTGGCAAAGCGGTCGAAATCTTTGGGGGCCATGTGCTGAGCGTGCTCGATTCGCCAGCGCCGGTCCTTTTCGCCATTGCTCTTGAGCACATCCTGATACAGGTCCAGAACCAGGGAAATGGCCTCATCGCCGATGGCGTGCACGCAAAGCTGCAGCCCCGCTTTGTCGGCGCCGACCAGCCGTTCCCGCATCTTGGAAAGCGGCTGCATTTCGTCGGTCAGTAAGCCTCGAGTTTTGGGGTCGTCCGTATATGGCTGAAAAAAATAGGCAGTAGTCGATCCCAGGGAGCCGTCGGCGAATGACTTCAGCGCTCCTGTGCGCAGCAGGCTCGAACCGAAAGCGTGCCGCATTCCGACTCGGGCGTAGTTCTCCCAGTTGTCAATCAGGGGCGCCACGTAGATGCGCGTGGTCAGCTCCCCTTTTTCTTCCAGCTCCTTGTAGATCTCCAGGTTGCGCGAGAGGTCCTCGTTGGAGTTGGCCATCTCCTGCACACTGGTCGCTCCCACACTGCGAGCGAGCGCCAAAGCACTGCGCGCCGCCTCCAGCCTTTGCTCATGGCTGAGCGGAGGGATAACCGCCTCAACCAGGTCCTTGGCCGCGTCTTTCAGAATGCCGGTAGGATTGCCATGGGCGTCGCGCCCGATCTCCCCGCCGGGGGGATCGGGAGTTTCGGCGGTGATGTGTGCCAGCTTCAGCGCCAGGGAATTCGCCAGGTACATGTGACCGTCATATCGCCCTACCGCTACGGGATTGTCAGGTGTAAGCCGGTCAATCAGTTCCTTGGTAGGCAGGCGGGGCGGATTCCAGCGCTGCTCATCCCAGGTGCCGCCCAATATCCAGCGGCCCTTGGGTTGCTTTGCCGCGTATTGACCGATCCGGGAGGAGAACTCCTGCGGACTGGCGGCATCTTTCAGTTGCACGCTGGCCAGGCCCAGGCCGCTGTCCATGAAGTGCACGTGGGCGTCATTGAAGCCGGGCAGCACCAGCTTGCCTCCGGCATCAATCACCCGCGTGCCGGGTCCGCGCCAGGCGTCCATAGCTGATGCGCTGCCGACCGCGACTATGCGCTCCCCCAGCACGGCCACAGCTTCCGCACGCAGCTGCTGCTTATCTGCCGTGTACACTCTGGCGTTGGTGACAATAAGGTCAGCCGCAGGCCGGTTCTGGTCCTGCTCCTGCGCCCACATCATGCCCGCCAAAAACAGCAGCAGCACGATTTGTAAGCGCAGACTACGGCCTCGAAGAAAATCGCCATCGCGCATGGTATTTGGGTTCCCGGCGAGCAAGCCTTTTCGGGCTTGCACGGTCCTCGCTGGCTCCTGACTACCGACTCCTGACTCCTCGGTCTATCGTTGTCCCCACTTCAGCTTGGCTCGCAGCACATCGAAAAACGTCTTCTTCATGCGCAGCAGCTGTACCTTGTGCTGCGACTTCCTGCATGTCACCCGGTCGCCGTCCATCAAGGGCATTCCCACCTGCCCATCCACGCTGAGGAAAGCATGTTCTTCCGCGGCTTTGACCACGATGGAGATCTCTACCGAATCGCGTACCACCAATGGCCGGTGGGTAAGCGCGTGCGGCGACACTGGGGTAATAACAAAGCCTTCCACCGAGGGCATGAGGACGGGTCCACCCGCGGCCAGGGAATAAGCGGTGGAGCCGGTGGGCGTGGCTACGATCAGCCCGTCCGCCTTGTAGTTGGAAACAAAGTCCTGGTTGATGTACAGGTCGAAGTCCGCCAGCCGCGCGATGGAGCTTTTATTCACCACCACGTCATTGAGGGCGTGATAGTGGGCCACACACTTGGCCGCGCGTAGCAGCTGGCATTCCAGCATCGAGCGCGATTCCGTGCCGCAGCAGTTTTGGTCTACGGCCTCCAGGGTGGCGTATAGATCCGAGAGCGGCACCTCAGTCAGGAAGCCCAGCGAGCCAAGGTTCACACCCAACACGGGTATGCCCGCCTTGGCTACGGCCCGCGCAGCAGCCAGCAGCGTTCCGTCTCCTCCCAGGACCACGACGAACTTGGGGTTGTGGGTGGTTACCGCCGTGCGTTCCACCACCTTGGGACCGGCGGCGTAGGCAGAAGTTTCCTGATCCACAACGACCTGGTAGTCATTCTCACGGAACCAGCGCAGCAGTTCCGGCACAATTTGCGCCAGTTCCGGCTTAGCGGGCTTGGAGAAAATGGCGGCTGATTTCATGCGCAAGCGTTTACCTGAATCAGAATCGCTGATTGTACAGCCTGGGGCTGAGGCTTGGTCACCGGGCTCCTTAGAACACGCCGTACAACAGAAATTCCCGGTTGCCCTCCGCTCCCAGAATAGGCGATTCCATCACTTCCGTTCTCGCACAGCCCAGTTCCTGCAGCTTAGCCCTTACTTTTTCCACTGCCTCCTGCTGCGCGGCCTCATCGCGAACGATTCCGCCCTTCCCTACCCGCTCCCTTCCCACCTCAAATTGCGGCTTCACCAGCACGATGATTTGCTTGCCTGTGCTCTCCGGAGCAGAGAACGCTGAAGGTACGACCGCCGGAAGCACCAAAGTAGCGGAAATGAAAGAAACGTCAATAACTACCAGATCCAGCACTTCTCCAATGTCTTGAGGCTTGAGGTATCGTGCGTTGGTCTTCTCCAGCAGGCGAACACGAGGGTTCTGGCGCAGGCGCAGGTCAATCTGGCCATAGCCTGTGTCTACTGCGATTATCCGCGCCGCCCCGTACTGCAGCAGACAGTCGGTGAAACCACCGGTGGATGCGCCCACATCCATGCAGGCTTTGCCGCTTACCTCCACATTCCAATTCCGCAGTGCCGCTTCCAGCTTCAAACCACCCCGGCTCACATATTTCAGGTCCCCGCCCAGAAGGCGAATATCCGCCTCCGAATCCACCCCCGCACCGGCTTTCTCGACCTTCTGGCCGTTGACCAGCACTCGTCCGGCCAGCACCAGC
>Ga0207664_10002514_pt1 | contig 12127 bp, 11 predicted proteins | sample LARL83metaG_FD_184349 | JGI IMG/M metagenome (GOLD analysis project Ga0207664, IMG submission 184349) | Corn, switchgrass and miscanthus rhizosphere microbial communities from Kellogg Biological Station, Michigan, USA - LAR L8-3 metaG... | ecosystem: Host-associated > Plants > Roots >...
CGCGCTACCGCGGGATGATCCGCTGTGCGGATCTCATCCCTGCGGATGATTTGCCGCCGAGTGTCAACGTTTCGTCAGTGGACCGAGTTACGGTCACCTTCTGGGCGGGTGGTTCACCTTGGAGCGCCGCTGGCCCATCGCCCGGCCCCGGTCACCGAAGTCATCGATGCTCGACGCCCTCCGCTCTCTCCTGGCTCCGCCGGCGCTGGTCGTGCTCGCGGGCGTGGTTGCCGCCGTCGCGGCCTTTGCCCGTCTGTTTCGGCGCCCCCGCCCCAGCCCCAGCTCAAGTCACACCAGGGCCCGTAGTGAACTGTTCACCCTTCTCGCAACGGCTCGCGGCAAGAGTCGGCCGGACCCGTTCGACGCGTTTCTGCGGTCGCTTGACGATGACCGAGGCGACGAGCTGGGGTGAGCACAAACCAAGAGGGCCAGGACTCGGGTGTCCAGGTCCTACGCTGGGATGATATCAGAAAGCTATTGCATCGCCATCGCGCGTGTGATATCAATACGCCATCATGCAACGTGTCAGCGAGGGAGTGCCGATGGCATCAGTCGAGAGCATCAGCCAGTCGCGATCGATGATCGTGACGACCACCGAGAACATTCCGGGCGCGCTCGTCACCAAGACGATCGGGCAGGTGTTCGGACTCACGGTCCGGTCGCGCAGCCTGGGCGGCAATATCGCCGCGGGGTTCAAGAGCCTCGTCGGAGGCGAGATCCGCTCCTACGTCAAGCTCAACGAGGATGCCCGGCGCCAGGCGATTGATCGCATGGTCGAAAACGCCGCCGCGATGGGCGCCAACGCCATCTGCATGATGCGGTTTGACTCGACCGAGATGGCCAGGTCCATGAGTGAGATCGTGGCCTACGGCACCGCCAAGGTCATAGTGTGGGACACGGCGGCGTCCGACGCCGCCGGCGCGGCCTGAGGCGCCTCCCATGCTGTTGGTGATCATCGCGGTCGTGGTCGTCGTCGGCGTCGTCGTCGCCCTGTTCGGCTGGGACCGCTACCGAGCCACTCGTACGGCGACGGGTGGTCGCCTCGAGCCGACGGGAGAGCTGTTCGTCGATCCTGACAGTGGCCGGCGGATGCGGGTGTGGTATGACCGCGAGACCGGCCGCCGGGAGTACCGGCACGAGGACCCGTCAGACGCCGCGTTCGGGGCTGATGTGCGCGCGGGGGAGCCGGGGGTAGACGGTGAGGACGCTGACGCCGTGCCGCCGGTGCGGCCCGCGCTGGGCGGCCCCCAGCGTCGGGCGATCAGCGTCACGGGGCTGACCAAGCGCTATGGCGAGACGGTGGCGGTGGAGCGTCTGTCGTTCTCGGTGGCCCCGGGACGGATCGTCGGCTTCCTCGGCCCCAACGGGGCGGGCAAGACGACGACGATGCGCGCCATGCTCGAGCTGGTGCGCCCAACCGCGGGCAGCGCGACGATCGAGGGCCGGCGCTACGCCGAGCTCGCGCAGCCCGTGCACACGGTGGGGGCGCTGCTCGACGGCAACGATCTTCACGCGGGCCGCTCGGGACGCAACCACCTGCGCGTCCTCGCCCGGGCGGCCGGGGTGGCGCCGGCGCGGGTCGACGAGCTGCTCGAGCTGGTGGACCTCACCCATGCAGCCGACCGGCGGGCCGGCGGTTACTCGATGGGCATGCGCCAGCGCCTCGGCCTGGCCGCGGCGCTGTTGGGCGACCCGCACGTGCTCGTCCTCGACGAGCCCGCGAACGGACTGGATCCCCAGGGCATCCGCTGGCTGCGCAACTTCCTCCGCGCTCAGGCAGACGAAGGCCGCGCGATCCTGGTCTCCAGCCACGTGCTGGCGGAGATCGCTCAGATCGCCGACGAGGTGGTGGTGATCAACCATGGCCGCTCGGTCCTGCAAGCGCCGCTGGCCGAGCTCATCGCCCAGCGCAACGGCGGCATGCGCGTCGCCGGTCCGGACGTCGCCCGGCTGGCCGAGGTACTGCGCGCCGACGGGGCGCAGGTGGAGACAGCCGCCGACGGCGCGCTCGTGGTCGCCGACCGCACCGGGGAGGAGATCGGCCAGATGATCGCGGCCAACGCGATCGTCGTCTCCGAGCTGGGTGCACGCGGCGAGTCGCTGGAGGATGTGTTCTTTGAACTGACCGGCGCCGAGGGAGGTCCGTCATGAATCGCCTGCTCAGCTCGGAGCTGCTCAAGCTGCGCACCACGCGCACGTTCTACGCGCTGATGGGCAGCGCGATCGCGTTGATCGTGATCATCACGGTGCTGGGCGCCGCGCTCGGGACCTTCAAGCACACCGGGACGCCGGGTCGTGCCCTGCTGGGGGTCGCGGGAGTGGCGCCGCTGTTCGCGCTGGTCATCGGAGTGATCGGGATCACCACGGAGTTTCGCCACGGCACCATCACGCCCAGCCTGCTGGTGGAGCCCGTGCGCACCCGGTTGATGGGGGCGAAGCTCGCCGCGCAGCTGCTCGCCGGCGTGCTGCTCGGCGCGGTGAGCTTCGCGGTGTGCGCGGGGATCGTGTCAGTGATTCTGTCGGGGCGTGGGATCGCCACCGGAATGAGCACCTCGGGCTGGATCGACGCGGTGATCGGTGGCGCGCTGGCCACCATGCTCTACGCAGCGCTGGGGCTGGGGGTGGGGGCGTTGATGCGCAACCAGGTGGGCGCGATCGTGATCGTGCTGGCCTGGGTGTTCGTGATCGAGAACCTGTTGGGGATCATCCCCGGTGGGTTCGGGGACGGGATCAAGAAGTACGGGCTCAGCGGCGTCGGCAGCTCATTGGCGAATTCCGCCGGGCATGCCAGCCGGATCGGCCAGGTTCCCGCCGGGCTGTTGCTGCTGGGCTATGTCCTGGTCCTCGTCATCGCCGGCACGGCCGTGGTTCGCCGATGCGATGTCGGCTCATGACCCGCGATGGGGCACTCCGACAGCGGGGGTTGCAGAGCTTGGGCCGGGTGCGATGCTCCTCACCTCATGTTCAAGCTGGTGATTGCCGTGATCGCGATCGCGCTGGCCGATTGCATCAACCCGTCGTTGATCGGCGGGCAGCTGTTCGTGGCCACCGGCGAGTACCCGCGGCGCCAGACGGCGGCCTTCGCGGTGGCGGCTTTGGTGGTCACGTTCGTCTTCGGCTTGCTGCTCGCGGTCGGCCTGGGAGACCTCATCCTGTCGCTGGTGCCCAAGCCCGGCCGCACCCTCAAGTACGAGCTGATCGCGTTCGCGGGGATCGTCCTGATCTGCGGCGGTGCCGCCCTCTGGATCCGCCGCCGAACCCTGGTGAGCACCAAGGAGGGCGACGATCGACCGCAGCGGCGCCGGCCCGCCGCGCTGATGGGGGCCGCCATCGCCGGACTGGAGCTGCTCACCGCCTTTCCCTACTTCGCCGCGATCGCGATGATCGCCGGCTCGGGCGTTTCGCGCGTCAGCAAGCTGTCACTCCTGGTTCTCTACTGCGTCATCTACGTCCTGCCGCTGATCGCGATCGCCGTCGTGATCGCGATCATGGGGCCGCGCGCCGAGCGCATCCTCGAGCCGGTGGGCGCGTGGCTGTCCGCTCACTGGCCGGCGGTCGTGGGACCGCTCACGGCGGCATTCGGGATCGGCATTCTGGTGTTCGGAATCGTGCAGCTGACCTGACCTGACCTGGGTGCTCAGTCGGTCGCGATCATGCGCTCAGAGAGTTCCCAAAGCCGGAGGGCGCTCTCAGGGTCGAGCGCGTAGGGCGCAACCCCGGAGGCTGTCTCTGGCGAGAAGTCCGCCGGTAGCCGGTGCGCCTCGTTGCAGTCCTCGAAGTAGCGGCCGCCGATCCCGTTCAGCTGGTGTGACGTCGCGACGAGCACCGACGTGGCTGCGCCCTGTTCGCGGGTCTTGAAGCCGATTCCACCGGACTGCTCCTGGCGCCGGCGCACCTGGGCCCACACGTGTTCGAGCACGTCCGGGGCCATATGCCGGCTGAGGTTCGTCTCGAAGATTGCGCCCGGATGCACAGCGTTGGCGGTGATGCCCTCGTGCGACCAGCGTTGGTGGGCCTCGACGGCGAGCAGGATGTTGGCCGTCTTGGATTGGCCGTAGGCGAGCCATGGGTCATAGGCGCGGTCACCGAAGTGCACGTCGTCGAAGACGACGGGTGAGCGCAGGTGGCCGCGGGAGCTCAACGAGACGATCCGTGTCTCGGCGCCGTCCTGGGCGCCGGCGGCGAGCGCGTCGTGGAGCCCGCAGGTCAGGGCGAAATGGCCGATGTGGTTGGTCGCGAATTGCAGCTCCCAGCCGCGGTCCGTCAGTTGACGTGTCGGGAGTGCCATCACGCCGGCGTTGTTGATGAGCAGGTGCAGCGGCCCGTCCCAGGTTGAGGCGAAGGCGCGCACCGAAGCAAGGTTGGCGAGGTCGAGCCGGCCGACGCGCACCACAGCGCCCGTGGTCTGGCGGATCTCGGCGGCGGTGCGCTCCCCTGCCATCGCGTCGCGCACGGCAAGGGTCACCTCCGCGCCGGCCGCGGCCAGCGCGCGGGCGGTCTCGACGCCGATGCCCGACGACGCGCCGGAGACGATCGCGCGCCTGTTGGAGAGGTCGATGCCCTCAGTGACGTCCCAGATCGTGGAGGCGGCGCCAAAGCCTGTCTGAATCACGGTGTTCTGTGTCATGCCGGCAGTGTCCAACGCGTCGGCGGCGCTGACCAGAGACCTGTTGATCCTGGTAGTCATACCCCCAGGTTGAGCACGTTATGACGGCGTATCGTTGGTCGCGTATGCCAGCCACGAACGTGATCGGCGAGTATCTCCGGGCACGGCGTGAGCTCGTCCAGCCCGAGGAGGTGGGATTGCCGAACCTCGGGCGACGCCGCACGCCGGGCCTGCGGCGCGAGGAGGTGGCGATGCTCGCCGGCGTCAGCGCCGACTATTACATCCGTCTCGAGCAGGGGCGCGATCAACATCCCTCCGCGCAGGTGCTCGACGCGCTGGCCCGCGTCCTGCAGCTTGACGAGGACGCCACCGCGCACCTCCACGGCCTGGCCCACCCGCCGGCGCAGCGACGACGCCGCGGCGGCCGGCCCGAGCGCCCGCCCGCGGCCATCGTCGAGCTGATGATGTCGTGGCCGGCCACTCCCGCCTACGTCTTCGGTCGCTACCTCGACGTGCTGGCCGCCAACCCCATGGCGACTGCGCTCGCGCCGTGGTTCACCCCCGGCGAGAACCTCGTGAGGGGCGCGTTCCTGGACCCGCGGCGACGTGAGCTGCGACCGGACTGGGAGCGCTCGCTCGGCGGCACGGTTGCCGCACTGCGCGCCAACGTCGGTCCCGACATCGACGATCCCCGGCTGACCGAGCTCGTCGGGGAGCTCTCGCTGCGCAGCGAGGAGTTCCGGCAGCTGTGGGCCCGCCACGACGCCCGGCCCAAGGGCACCGGCACGACGACCATGCACCACCCACAGGTCGGTCGCCTCGAGCTGTCCTACACCAAGTTCCCGATCCCCGACACCGACCGGCAGACCCTCTCCATCTACCACGCCGCCCCGGGCAGCGCCAGCGAGCGCGCGCTTGCCGTGCTCGCGACGACGACCGTCCGCGAGCGCGAGCCCGAACGGACGCTCAGAGACTGATCCACCGCTGGAGAGAGCAGCGGCTCGTCATTCACCCGATCTGGGTTACCCGGGACCGCCAGCGGCGCAGTAGGTTCGGTGCCGGTTGACGCTCACGCCGTGATTGAGCGTTGCAGGGCGACATCGCCCGTGTGCATGCGCCTGGTCGTGCCCCGAGATACCGATGCCGGCTCCCGACACCCCGCACGAGCTGTCCCACGAGCAGGCCGACGCGCTGCTCCGGAGCAGACGTTTCCTGGCGCTGCTGGTGATCGTCTCGATCGTCGGCGTGGTCGTGTCGCTCGCGGCCTGGTGCTTTCTGGAGGGGGTGTCCCAGATCCAGGAGGAGCTCTACACCCACTTGCCGCATGCGTTGGGCTACCAATCCGGGCCGCCGAAATGGTGGCCTCTCCCGATCCTCGCGATCGGCGCGCTGCTCGTGGGGCTGGCGATCACCCGGCTTCCCGGCAATGGCGGTCACGTGCCGGCCGAGGGGCTGGCCGCGGGCGGTGCGGTGTCTCCGAACGCGCTCCCGGGCATCGTGCTGGCCGGAGCGGCGACGATCGGGTCAGGACTGGTGCTCGGCCCCGAGGCGCCACTGATCGCCCTGGGCAGCGGACTGGCGGCGGCGATGATCGGTCTGGCCCGCCGCGACACGCCGCCGCAGACGATGCTGCTCGTCGCCGCCGCCGGGAGCTTCTCGGCGATCTCGTTCATCTTCGACTCGCCCCTCATCGCGGCGGCGCTGCTGATCGAAGCCACCGCCATCGGCGGTCCCAGGCTCAGGCTGGTCCTCGTCCCGGGGCTGCTGGCCGCCGGAATCGGGTCGCTCATCTCGATCGGGATGGGGCAGTTCACGGGGCTCAGCAGCAAGGACTACTCCCTCGGTGCGCTGCCGCTGAGCGCCGCCCCGCGGCCGACGATCGCCGCATTCGGGTGGACGATCGCCTTGGCGATCGCCGTGGCCGCGATCATATGCCTCGGGCTGCGTGGCGGGATGTTCACCCATCGCTTCACCTCACGGCGACGGCTGCTCGCGCTGTGGCCCGCGATCGGACTGGTCATCGCCGCGCTGGCGATCGCGTTCGCGCAGATCACCGGCAGAGGCTTCGAAGAGGTCCTGTTCTCCGGTCAGGACCAGCTCCCAGGGCTCGTCAGCCAGGCGGGAACCTGGTCGGTGGGCGCCCTGGTCTGGCTGATCGTGTTCAAGGGGATCGGTTACAGCCTGTCGCTCGGGAGCTTGCGAGGCGGCCCCACGTTCCCCGCCATCTTTCTCGGCGCCGCCGCCGGGCTCATCGCCTCGCACCTCCCCGGATTCGGGATCCAGGCCGGCGTCGCGGTGGGCCTGGGCGCCGGGGTTGTCGCCGTCCTTCGACTGCCGCTCTCCGCGGTGGTGCTCGCGACGGTGCTCACCGCGCCTGCGGGCAGCAACGTCGAGCCGCTGATCATCGTCGGGGTCACCGTGGCCTACATCGTCTCGCTGGTCCTCTCGCGTCCACCCGCGCCCGAGGCCGCGACTGCCGCCAGACCCGCCGCAGCTCCCGAGCCCGCCTCCAGCTCCTCGCAGTGAGGCCAGGCGGCGACTACAGCGCCCGCTCGGCCGCGGAGCCCCGGGCGGCAGGACCGCTGAAGGGCGCTCGTTGCACCGGGTCGTAGACGACCTCGGTTCCGGTCAGGCGGTCATGCCAGGCGTGTCGTGACGGATCGCGCAGCACGGCGAGAAAGCCCAGTCCCAGCGGAACCACGCTGACGATCACGGCGAGAAAGCGCCGTACGGCCAATCCGAACGTGATGTCACGTGAGCCTTGGCACGTGAGCCGGATCGACAGGAAGCGCATCCCCGGCGTCTGCCCGACCAGCGCCCAGAACGTCGAGAAGACCGTGCCGGCGGCGATGAAGCCGAGCGCCCCGAGTGCGATCGCCGCGCCGAGTGACAGCTGCTGGCCGGCGGTGTACGAGACGACGGACGCCAACACGCCCGAGGCCAGCGAGTAGACGACGAAGAGCAGGCCGAGGTCGATTCCGGCGGCGACCAGACGAGTCGCCAGACCCGCCTGGTTGGTCTCCGAGTCGGCCTGGCGCGGGCGGACGACGCGTTCCATCGTGTCATCCAACGCCTCGGTGAGCCTGGTCAATCGGACGCCGATGTCGGTGATCAGCCCCGCGCTCTGAGCCGCGATCGCCGCGCGGATCTCCGGAGCGCCCGCGATGCGCTCCACCAGCATCTGTGTCTGCCCGCTGGCCAGCACCTCGGCCCAGATCCGTTCGCCCGCCTCTGAGTCCAGCGCCTGCCTGACCAGCTGTGCGATCTCCTCGGCGTTGAGCTCGACCATCGGAGCCCGGAGCGCCACCGCCCTCTCGATCGCTCGATCGATGACCGCGCTGTTCAGAGCGCGGACGATCGCCTCCTCGACGGCCTCGTCGAGCGCGCGGTCTACCCCGGTTGCGCGCGCGACCCGTTCGGCACTGCGGGCGCCGGCCTTGAGAATCCGCGCGACCGGCGGTGGGTCAGGATCCGGCACCACGGCGCTGATTGTCTCAGCGCACCCGGACCTCACCCGGATCGGCGTTGCGACCGGACGGTCGATTTCGGGCGTTGCCGTTCGTGTAGGGGGAAGAGAGGCCAGAGCCACCTGGTCTCGAGAGATCCCGTGGCGGCGGATGGGGCCGTCAAGACCGAAAGGAGCAGCAGATGGGCAAGGTGATCGTGATGAACGGGCTGTCGCTCGACGGCGTGATGCAGGCCCCAGGCCGCCCGGACGAAGATCGGCGCGGTGGCTTTGAGCACGGCGGCTGGGGAGCCCCCTACGGCGATGAGTCGATGGTGGCCATGTGGGGTCAGCGGCTGGCCGCGCTGACGGGCGGTCGCCACGAGTGGCTGTTCGGGCGCTGGACCTATGAGCAGCTTCTGACCCATTGGAACGCCCAGGGGGGTCCGTTCAAGGATCCGCTCAACGACATCCACAAGTACGTCGCCTCGAGCCACCCGGAGACGCGGCTGGACTGGCCGAACTCGACGCTGCTGCACGGCGACGTCCCGGCTGCGGTGGCGGATCTCAAACGGAGCTCCGGCACGAATCTCGTGATCATGGGCAGCGGCGTGCTGATCCGGTCCCTGATGGCCGCCGAGGTGATCGACGAGTACCTGATCTCCATCGCCCCGCGCGTCCTCGGCAGCGGCCGCCGCATGTTCCCCGAAGGCATCGACGCGTCGCTGCGGCTCACCGACAGCGTGAGCACTGACAAGGGCGTGATCATCGCGACCTACGAGACGATCCGGGCTTAGACGAGGGCCGCGAGCGAGCAGGCTGCCATACCGGCGGGGCGCGCGCCGCCGCGCCCCGCCGCGCCCCGGCGTGCCGGCGGGGCGCGGCGGCTACGGCTGCAGGCGGTTGCGGATCTGGTCTCCGGCGGCGCGCAGCAGCGCGGACTGGATGGCGGACTGCAGCTTGCTGGGGTCGCCCAGCTCGCGCACCAGCCGGCTGACGTCGAGCTCGTCCACGGTCCGTCGCAGCAGCGCCCCCGTCGGGAGCGCGCTGTCGATGATCCCGGCCGGAATGGCTCCGATGATCGTCTTGGCGAGCCCGGGCAGCTGGGCCTGAGCGAGCACCTGGGGCATGAGCTGGGACACCTTCGGCAGGTGGTGTGCGTCGTCGAGCCTGCGGACGGCATCCCCCAGACCGGCCTTGAGCGCGCCGGTCGTGGCGGGGGAGAGCGAGCGGGGATCGCCGAGCGCGAGGACGAGCCGCTCGCGCGAGATGCCCAGTCGGCACGCGGCGCTGTCGAGCCCGAGCAGCACGATCTGCTCGGCGAGCGGCTCCAGCTGTTGGGCCGTGGGCGGAAGCGGGCGCGCGGTGCATGGATTCGCCGGCCGAAGCGGGACGTAGTGAGCGCCGCCGGCAGCGAGCTGGACCCCGAGGACAGCCCCCACGAGCAGCACCGCGATGAGCGGCAGGGAGAGTGTCCTCACGGATCGCTCCGGTCGCGCAGGGCCAGCGCGGGCACGAGCGCCAACAGCGCCAGCGCGGCCGCGACGACGAAAGCGGTGCGGAACGCGCGGGTGGCGGCCCGCGCGAGCTGATCCTCGAGGCCGGTCTCCAGGGATGTGACCGCAGGTGCCTGCGCGGGCGGCACCCGCAGCGCGGCGAAGGCCGGCCGCAGATCGGGCACGCGGCCACGCTCGGCGCCCAGTCGGCGCCCCAGCTGTTCCGCGAGGTCGAGCTTGGTCGAGCCGGGGAGGGGCGCATCGAGCACGAGGCGCGCGATGGCCTCCTTGGCCGGGGTCTCGGCATGGCGCAGGTCGGCGGTGAAGATCGGGGTGAGGATGGCCAGGCCGATGACCACGCCCGCGTGCCGCGCGGCGATGGTCCAGCCCCCATGAAGGACGCGCGGAGTCCGCTCGCGGAGCGCGGCCGCCGTGAGCGAGTCCACCGCGAAGCCGAGGCCGAGGCCGATCAGCACCTGCGGCGCCAGCGTCCAGACGAGATGGGCCCCGGGGAGCAGGGCCAGGCCGGCGAGCCCGCCGGCGATCAGCACCGACCCGGCCACGGCCTCCGACCGTGTCCCGGCACGGACGCGGCGCAATATCGGTCCGGCCGTCAGGGCCGCCGCCGGCACCGCCGTGACGGCGACGGCGACCAGCGCGGGCGAGCGGCCCCATCCGTCCACCAGCAGCAGCACGAGCAGGAACAGCGCGGCGGTGAGCGCCGCTGACAGCAGGGCCAGCGCGATGTTGGCGAGCACGTGCGGGCGGTCGGGAGTGGCGGGCACATTCGACTCGTTTCGCACCGTCCGCCCGCGCAGCGCGGTGGCGGCGGGCAGCGCCACCAGCACCAGCGGGATCTGCACCACGAAGATGGCGCGCCACGAGAACGCCGAGGTCAAGAGGCCGCCCGCCACCGGACCGAGGGCCGCGCCGGCCACGCCTGCCAGGGCCCACCGCCGCGCTCCGGTGCGCTCGGTCCCCGTAGCGGTCACCAGGAGCTCGAGGCTCTCCACGATCACCACGGCGCCTCCGAGTGCTTGCACCGCTCGCGCCGCGATCAGCACGCCCAGCGACGGCGCCACCGCGCACAGCGTCGTCGCAGCCGCGAACACGAGCAGCCCGGCGATCTGTGCACTGACCGGATCGCGACGCACGCACCAGCGGGCCGCCGGGACCGCCGCGAGCGCGAGCACGAGGTTGAACGAGATCAGAACCCACGCCAGGCCCCCCACCGTGGCGCCGAAGTCCCGCAGGATCTCCGGCAACGCCAGCGTCACCACACCCGCATCGCCAAGCACCACGCCGACCGCCAGCGAGAGCGCGGCGACGACACCCGCGCCTGCCGCGCGGGCCCCGACCGGCCGGCTGCTGCGATCCGCGTCCATCACAAGGCGAAACCTTCGCACTGAAAGATGACAGCCGCGACAGGCAGTTTCCTGACAGTTTGTCGGCTTGATCTACTACGCGTGATAGTTTTACGCAGCGTAGTAGATAGCCATCCCCTCTCACCAACCGGAGATCCTTGTGATGAAACGCTTCGCCCTAGCCGCGGCGGTCACGGTCATGGCCGCTGGGTCGGCGGCGACCGCCCTGGCCGCCGCCGCACCGAGCAGGACTCACCACCAGCCCGCCGTCGCGCCACGGACCCGCCACCGCCGGGCACCGACCCCCGATCCTGTGGTCGCCTTCAACCAACTGCTGCAGCAGGTGATCACGGCTCCCGGCGCCCAGCCGCCCACGATCCATCCCACCCGCACGATGGCCATCACCCAGATCGCGGTCTATGACGCGGTCAACGGCATCCTGCGTCAGGGCAGCCCGATGCTGTTCCGCGAGGCCGGTCCGCGCCACGCCTCGGCCGAAGCAGCGGCTGCCGCGGCCGCCCGCACGGCACTCGATGCGCTGCTGCCCACGCAGGGAACGGTGATCGACGCGTTCTACGCGCATGCGCTGGCGCAGATGGGATCCACCCTGGCCGTGCGCGCGGGCATCCGCTTCGGCGAGCGGGTGGCCCATGCGGTGCTCGCTGACCGCGCCCATGACGGCGCCGCTGACACGCCGCCGGTGTTCACGCCCGAGCAGGGCCCCGGGGAGTATCAGCTCACGCCGCCCGCGTTCGCGCCGGCCGCCTTCACCCAGACCGGGCACGTGACGCCCTTCGTCCTGCGCTCCCCGCGTCAGTTCCGGCCCGCGCCGCCGCCCGCGCTGTCCAGCGCGCGGTACGCGGCTGACTTTGCCGAGGTCCACTCGCTCGGCGAGCTGAACAGCACCATCCGGACGGCCGACGAGACCGCGATCGGGCGGTTCTGGGGCGCAGCGCCCGTCTGGATCGTCTGGAATCAGATCGCCGACCAGGCGGCCCTCGGCATGGGCAACAGCCTCGAGCAGAACGCCCGGCTGTTCGCGCTGCTCGACACCACGCTCGCCGATGGGGCCATCGCGCTCTATGACGCTAAGTACGCCGATCACCGCTGGCGGCCGATCACGGCCATCACGGCGATGGATCAGGGCAACCCCAACACCATGGCCGACCCCGCTTGGCTCCCGCTGGCCAACACGGCCAACGATCCCAGCTATCCC
>Ga0207664_10002515_pt1 | contig 12125 bp, 6 predicted proteins | sample LARL83metaG_FD_184349 | JGI IMG/M metagenome (GOLD analysis project Ga0207664, IMG submission 184349) | Corn, switchgrass and miscanthus rhizosphere microbial communities from Kellogg Biological Station, Michigan, USA - LAR L8-3 metaG... | ecosystem: Host-associated > Plants > Roots >...
TGGGAGCGAGAGCGTCGAGAGGGAGAGCCATGGCAGCGTCGGACCGCGTCCCCGTCACAGGCAGCGAGCGCTCGCTCGTGCCCGGCCACACCCGGGTCGGTGACGTTGACCCGCAGGCCCAGATCGATGTGACCGTTTACGTGCGCCCGCGGGCCTCCGTGGATTGGGTGGACACCGAGTGCGCGCGTCACCCGGTGAGCCGCCGGCTGGTGGCACACGAGGACTGGACCGAGCGCCACGGCGCCGCCGACGAGGACGTGCGGGCCGTGGCGCGCTTCGCGCGCGATGCGGGGCTCACCGTCACGCAGGTCGACTCCGCTCGGCGTGCCGTCCAGGTCCGCGGTTCGCTGCAGGCGGCGGTGGACGCCTTCGGGGCCACGATGGAGGGCCGCTACGCGACCGCCCGCGGAATGGGCGAGTACCGCGCACGATCCGGCGCGCTCACCGTGCCGGCGGCACTCGGCGATGTGGTGATGGGTGTGTTCGGGATCGACGACCGTCCGCAGGCGCAGCCGCAGATCCGGCGGCACGCCCAGGCGGCCGCCGCCTCGTCGTTCACGCCGGCCCAGGTGGCCGAGGCCTACGCGTTCCCTGCGGGCACCACGGGCAAGGGCCAGACCGTTGGGATCCTCGAACTGGGCGGCGGCTTCGACACCGGCGACCTCACCACGTACTTCGATGGGCTGGGCATCACCCCGCCCAGCGTGACCGCGGTCTCGGTGGACGGCGGCCAGAACTCCCCGGGCACCGACACCAACGCCGACGGCGAGGTCATGCTCGACATCGAGGTCGTCGGCTCCGTCGCTCCCGGCGCCGCGATCGTCGTCTACTTCGCGCCCAACACCGACCAGGGCTTCATCGATGCGCTCTCGACCGCGGTGCACGACACCACGCACAAGCCGTCGGTGATCTCGGTGAGCTGGGGCGAATCCGAGGACGCGTGGAGCGCCCAGGCGCGCACCCAGATGGAGCAGATCCTCACCGAGGCGGCCGGCCTTGGCGTGACGGTCACCGTCGCCGCGGGCGACAACGGTTCCACCGACGCGGTGAGCGACGGCCAGCAGCACGTCGACTTTCCCGCCTCGGCGCCCCACGCCCTGGCCTGCGGGGGGACCTCGCTGCAGGCCTCGGGCGCGACGATCGACTCAGAGACGGTGTGGAACGACGGGTCAGGCGCGACGGGCGGCGGCATCAGCCGGCAGTTCGCGATGCCCAGCTATCAGGCCAACGCCAGCCTGCCGGTCAACGTCGACACCCAGACCACGGGGCGCGGCGTCCCGGACGTCTGCGGCGACGCCGATCCGCAGACGGGGTACGTGATCCGCGTCGACGGCGCCGAGGAGACGATCGGCGGCACGAGCGCGGTGGCGCCGCTGTGGGCCGGGCTCATCGCGCGGCTGGACGAGCAGCTGGGCGCGCCCCTGGGGTTCCTGCAACCCGTGCTGTACCCGTTGCTGGGCTCAAGCTCATTTCACGACATCAACTCCGGCAGCAACGGGTCCTACACGGCGGGGACCGGCTGGGATGCCTGCACCGGGCTGGGCTCTCCCGACGGCACCGCGCTGGCGGCGGCGGTGGCCCCCTCGGGCACCGGTGCGGGCGCGCCGAGCTAGCCCCGACGTGATCGAAGCGCTTCGACGCCGCCGTTGCATATGATGCGGCGGTCCTGGCGCAGGAGCGCGGTTGACCGCCACCTGCCCGCGCGCTCAGCAACCTCGAAAGGCGCACGTGATCGACGAGACCAGAGGCTCGGTGTGGTTTGTCACCGGCAGCCAGCACCTCTATGGCGAGGAGACCCTTCGCCAGGTACACGAGCATTCGCGCAAGATCGCCGAGGCGCTCAATGAGAGCCCCGCCATCCCGCTGGCGGTCGTCGACCGCGAGCCGCTGACCGACGCCGACGCCATCCGCCGCGTGCTGGCCGAGGCCAGCGCCGACGAGGAGTGCGTGGGGGTGATCGCATGGATGCACACCTTCTCGCCGGCCCGGATGTGGATCGGTGGCCTCAACGCGCTGCGCAAGCCCTTGCTGCACCTCCACACGCAGTTCGACCGCGAGCTGCCGTGGGGCCAGATCGACATGGACTACATGAACCTCAACCAGTCGGCTCATGGCGACCGGGAGTTCGCCTACATCGAGAGCCGGATGGGCGTGGCGCGCAAGACCGTCGTCGGCCACTGGTCAGACCGGCTGGTGCTCGAGCGGATCGGGACCTGGGTCCGGGCGGCGTGCGGCTGGCAGGAGGCCCAGCGCCTGCGCATCGCCCGCTTCGGGGACAACATGCGCGACGTCGCCGTGACCGAGGGCGACAAGACCGGCGCGCAGATCACCCTGGGCGCGACCGTCAACGGCTACGGCGTCGACGGCCTCTCCGACGCGGTGGAGCACGCGCGCGAGGCGGCCGTCAACGAGTTGCTCGAGCGCTATGACGACGAGTACGACCTCGTGCCCGAGCTGCGCGCCGACGGCGCGCGCCGCGAGTCGCTGGTCCAGGCCGCGCAGATCGAGGTGGGCCTGCGCTCGGTGCTGCTCGACGGCGGCTTCGGCGCGTTCACCGACACCTTCGAGGACCTCGGGCGGCTGCGTCAGCTCCCGGGCATCGCGGTGCAGCGCCTGATGGCCGACGGCTACGGCTTCGGCGGCGAGGGGGACTGGAAGACGGCGTTGCTGCTGCGCGTGCTCAAGGTGATGGCCGCGGGGCTCTCGGACGGCACCTCGTTCATGGAGGACTACGTCTACCACCTGGGGCCCGGCCCGGCGAAGGTGCTCGGCGCCCACATGCTGGAGATCTGCCCGTCGATCGCGGCGATGCGACCGTCGTGTGAGATCCACCCGCTGTCGATCGGCGGGCGCGACGACCCCGTCCGCCTCGTCTTCACCGCGCCGCCGGGGCAGGCGGTGATGGTCTGCCTCATCGATATCGGCGGGCGGCTGCGGCTGGTGGCCAACCAGGTCGACGTCGTCGCGCCCGACGAGGAGCTCCCGAGGCTGCCGGTGGCGCGCGCGGTGTGGGAACCGCGGCCCGACCTCTCGACGGCCGCGGAGGCGTGGCTGATGGCCGGCGGGTCGCATCACAGCGTGTTCACGATGGCGCTCAAGATCGAGGCGCTGCGCGACTTCGCGGAGATCGCCGGGATCGAGCTGATCGTCATCGACGAGAACACGACGATCCCGCAGTTCGCCAACGAGCTGCGCTGGAACCGGGCGTACTACCACCTCGCTCGGGGGCTGTAGGCGCGCGCTGGAGCTATGAGGCGGTGCGCTACGTGGCCTCGTGCCCGGAGTGCGCCAGCGGCCTGCTGCGCGTCCGCGAGCCCGAGCGAGCACCGGCGCGCGAGCGGCCGTCGTGTTCGGGCCAGCGGTGGCCGTTGGTCCAGTACTCGTCGATGTCCTCCAGCGAGCGGCCCTTGGTCTCCGGGACGCAGAAGCGGACGAAGACGATGCCCACCGCCGCAAACGCGGCGTAGATCCAGAAGACCACGGACTTGCCCAGCGCGTCGACCAGCGACAGGAAGGTGACCGAGATGAGCAGGTTGGCCGACCAGTTGGCCACGGTGGCCGTGCTCGCGCCGATCCCGCGCAGCCGGTTGGGGTACAGCTCGGCGGTCATCAGCCAGAACAGCGGGGAGATCGACAGTGAGTAGCAGCCGATGTACACCAGCAGAATCGCCAGCACGCCCAGACCCCAGCCGGCGGCGCCGAAATGGAAGGCCAGTCCCAGCAGGACCAGCATGCTGCCCATCCCGGTCAGCCCGAAGTAGAAGAGCTTCTTGCGTCCCACCATGTCGACCAGGGCGATCGTCGGCAACACGCAGACGAACAGCACGGCGCCGACCATGATCTCCGCGATGAGCCCGCCGGAGCCGGCCGAGATGCCGGCGTAGCCGAAGATCGTCGGGCCGTAGAAGAGGACCGTGTTGGGTCCGACGAACTGCTGCAGGGCCGCCAGCCCCAGGCCCGCGATCAGCGCGCCGCGCACGCCGGGTGACAACAGCTCGCGCAGGGACCCGCGCTTGCTGTCCTCGAGATCCTCGCGCAGCAGTCCCATCTCCTCGTCCTTGCAGTTCGGGTTGACGCGCTCCATGACCTGCTCGGCCTCGTCCCAGCGCTCCTGCATGGCCAGCCATCGCGGCGTGTGGGTCATGAACAGCATGCCCACCGCCAGCGCGATGCCCGGGATCACGGCCGCGGCGAACATCGGACGCCACCCCCAGCCGGCCGAGAAGAAGATGTAGTCCAGGATGTAGGAGAGAAAGATGCCCAGCGAGATCGCGAGCTGCTGGAGGATGACCAGGCCGCCACGGATCTGGCGGGGCGAGAGCTCGGCGATGTAGGTGGGGACGATCATCGACGAGGCGCCCACCGCCACGCCCACGAGGATCCGGAAGATCACGAACAGCGTGAGGTTGGGCGACAGGGCGGTGAGGATCGCGCCGGCCGCGTAGAGCACGGCCAGCGCCATCAGCGCGTAGCGGCGGCTGATCGTGTCGGCCAGCTTGCCGGCGAAGACCCCGCCGATGATCGCGCCGATGAGGACCGCCGAGACCGCCAGCTCCTCGGCGCCGGCGCTCAACTGCCACTTGGCCTTGAGCAGGTTCTCGGCGCCCGAGATGACTCCGATGTCGTAGCCGAACAGCATCCCCCCGATCGCGGCGACGGCCGCCACCAGGTAGGCGTACCGGGGAGTCGAGCGGATTACGTCCCAGCGGAACGAGCTGCGGAACCCTCCGTCGGGCTCGGCGTCGAGTCGGGATTCGGTGCGTTCTCCGGCGTGTCGCATGCGGGACCCTTTCCTTCCTGACGATCGGGGTCCCGCATCGGATCGCTACCCGCTGGATCCGGCGCAAACACAGCGGTGTGAGCGCTCTCACCCGTCGTGGGGCTGGGGGCGGGCTCGGCCTCCAGGCGCGGGATCACGCGGTCCAACCACGCGGGCATCCACCAGTTGGCCCGGTCAAAGACGAACATCAGCGACGGGACGATCAGCAGGCGGATCAGCGTGGCGTCGATGATCACGCTGGCGCCCAGCCCGAGGGCCAGCATCTTGACCACCACGCTGGAGGAGAGCAGGAAGGCGAAGAAGACGCTGGCCATGATCATGGCCGCGCAGCTGATGACCCGCGCGGTCTGGCCGAGCCCGGTGGCGACGCTGAGCTGGTTGTCACCGTGGGCGAGCCAGTGCTCGCGGATCCGCGAGAGCAGGAACACCTCGTAGTCCATCGAGAGGCCGAAGACGATCGCGAAGACGATCATCGGCACGTAGGACTCGATCGGCACCGTGCCCGACAGCCCGAGCAGGCTGCCGCCCCAGCCCCACTGAAAGACGGCGACGATGACGCCGTAGGAGGCGGCGATCGAGAGCAGGTTGAGCAGTGCCGCCTTCAGCGCCAAGATCGGACTGCGGAAGGAGGCGAGCAACAGCAGGAAAGCCGCCACCAGGACGACGCCGATGATGATCGGCAGCCGCGAGGAGACGGTGTTCTGGAAGTCGATCGTAGCCGCGGTGGTCCCGGTGACATAGCCGGTAGCGTGCTGGCCGTGCAGCGCGTCGGGCAGGACGTCGTCCTGGAGGTGGCTGACCAACGACGCGGTGGCGTCGCTCTGGGGCCCGGTCGTGGGGACCACCTTGCCGATCAGCAGCTGGCCGTCGGAGCTGGCCTGGAAGGCGCTCACCGAGGCCACGCCGGGCGTGCTCTTGAGCGTTGACGGCAGCGACTGCTCCAGTGACGAGCGCTCCTGGTCGGTGGCTGACGCGGGCAGCTTGACGACCACCGTCAGCGGGCCATTGGCCCCCGGGCCGAAGCCGCGGTCGATGGCGTCGAAGGCCTGGCGCTCGCTGTAGCTCGCCGGCTCCGAGCCCGGGCCGACGTGGCCGACGCGGATGGAGAGCACCGGGATGGCGAGGATCAGCAGCACGAGGATGCCGCTCAGCGCGTAGCGCCACGGGTGGCGCTCCAGGCGCAGGGTGTAGTGCTGCAGCGGGCCGTCGGGGTTATGGGGCTCGGCCACCGGCGTGCGGACGCGCCACCGGTCGATCTGCGTGCCGGCCAGGGCGAGCAGCGCGGGCACGAGGGTGAGCGCCGCCAGGGCGGCGACGGCGACGGTGATCGCCGCGGCCAGGCCGAGCTTGCCGATGAACGCGATGCCCGAGGCGTACAGGCCGCACATGGCGATCACGACCGTCGTGGCGGCGATCACGATCGAGCGCCCGCTTGCGGCCATGGTCGTCCGGATCGCCGACATCGGGTCGTCGCCTTCGATGAGCCGCTGGCGATGGCGCGTGGTGAGGAACAGCGCGTAGTCGATGCCGACGCCGAGTCCCATCATCGTCGCCAGCGTCGGCGAGCTGGTGCCGAAGCTGATCGCGGCGGCCACCATCCCGAGGAGGCCGAGCCCCGTGAAGACGCCGATGATCGCGCTGAACAGGGGGAGGATCCCGGCCACCACGCTGCCGAAACCGGCCAGTAGCACCAGCAGCGCCACGCCGATGCCGATCAGCTCGGAGGCCGCGTCGTTGGGCTTGGGGGCCGCCGCCTGACCCAGCTGCCCGCCGTAGCTCACGTGCAGGCCGGCCTTGCGCGCCGGCGCCACGGCCTTGTCCACCTGCGCGATGTAGGAGTCGCCCAGGCTCTGCGGGTTGGTGTCGAAGTTGACCGTGGAGTAGGCGGTGCTGCCGTCCTGGGAGACCGAGCCCTGGCTCAGCGGGTCAGACACCGCCAGGACGTGGGGGAGGGCCTGGAGGTTCGAGCGCGTCTGCTCGAGCGCGGTGCGCTCTGAGCTCACCGACCCCGCATGATCCACGAACACGACCTGCCCGCTCTGCCCGCCCGCGGTCTTGTCATGGGCGCGCAAGAGGTCGAGCCCCTGCTGTGCGGTGCTGCCCGGAATCGTGAGCGTGTCGCTGTAGACGCCGCCCAGCGCGTGGTTGCCGATCGCCGCCGCCACCAGCGCGATCAGCCAGAAGCTGATCACCGATCGCCGATGCCGCGCCGCCCAAGTCCCCACTCTTTCGATCATCATTGCCCCGTTTTCTTGAAAAGTGTCAGGTCTGACAGAATACGGTAAACTGTCAGACATGTCAACTTCTGTAAGGATGCAGGCATGAGCGAGGACATCGGCCGCCGCGAGGCGCACAAGCGGGCCACGCGCGCGGCCATCAAGGCGGCGGCGATGCGGCTGGTGGCCGAGCAGGGGTTCGAGGCGACCACCGTGCGCCAGATCGCCGATGCCGCCGAGGTGACCGAGCGGACCTTCTACCGCTACTTCGACGGCAAGACGGGGCTGGTCGCCGATGAGGCGCTGAACTGGATGGAGCGCCTGCACCGTGAGATTCGCGATCGGCCCGCCGAGGAGCCCCCGCTGCAGGCGGTGGCGCGGGCGATGGTGGCGTTGGCCGCCGAGATCCGGCAGAACCCCGAGACCGCGCCGCTGTGGATGTTCGCCGACACCCCGCAGCAACACGAGATGCTGCAGCGGTCCGCGCCGCGGCCCCTGCTGCGCTTCGAGGAGTCGGTGGCCGATGCCCTTCTGGCCCGGACGGGGGTCTCGACGGAGAACCGCCGCCAGGCGGAGCTGGTGGGGCGGGTGTCGATCGCGGTGCTGCGCAGCGCCGGGATCTACCGCCGCCAGCTGCTGGCGCTGGGCGAGACCGACCCGCCCGCGCTCGAGCAGGTGGTCCACGACGCGTTTGCCTCGCTGACGGAGCTGAGCGCCTCGGGCCCCTAGGCGGCGAGGTCGCCCCAGAGGCGCCGGCCCAGCCCCGACGCGCGGGCCACCGGCCGTGCCACCGCGGCGCGCACGCTCTCCTCGGTCCCGGCCAGGATGAGGTGGTGCTGGGCCCGGGTGGCGGCGGTGTAGAGCAGCTCGCGCGTGAGGATGCGGGACTCCGACGAGGGCAGGAGCACCGCCGCGCTGTGGAACTGTGAGCCCTGGCTCTTGTGCACGGTCATGGCGTAGACGGTGTCAACCGCGCCCAGCCGGCTGGGGCTGTGCTCGATCGTCTCCTCGCCGCGTGCGAACGCCGCCGCCACGCGACCGTCCCCGAGCGCCACGACGACGCCGGTGTCGCCGTTGTTGAGGCGCAGCTCGTAGTCGTTCTCGTTGACCAGCAGCGGGCGGCCGATGTACCAGCGGTCCTCGGGGTCCAGGTCCGCCAGCTCGGCGGCCAGCCAGCCCTCCATGCGCGCCGTCCACGTGGCCACGCCGTAGGGCCCGCGGCGGTGCGCGCACAGGATCCGGAACGAGCCCAGCGCGTCGAGCGCCTCGCGCGCCTGGCCCGCGCGCGCGGCCTGGAACGTGGCCCGGGCCGCGGCCAGCGCGGGCTCGGAGACTGCGGGCAGGGCATCCTGCCCGGCCACGTCGAGGTCGAGCCAGGTGACGTCGTCCGCGCCCGCGCGCAGCAGCTCCATCACCGTGTCCCCGTCGCCGGAGCGGATGGCCGTGGCCAGCCGGGCGATGCCGCCGCCGAAGCGGTGCACGCGGTCCAGCACCACGATCTCGGGTCCTGAGCCCTGCGCCTCGGCGCCGACGATGTCACCGAGCACCGCGCCGGCCTCGATCGAGGCGAGCTGCCCGGGGTCGCCGACCAGGATGAGCCGTGCCCCGGAGCGCAGGGCCTCGATCAGTCGCGCCATCAGCGACAGCGACACCATCGAGGTCTCGTCGACGATGACGACGTCGTGGGCCAGGCGCTGGTTGCGGTCGTGGCGAAAGCGGCTGCTGCTCCCCGGGCGCCAGCCCAGCAGCCGGTGGATGGTGGAGGCGGTCAGGGCCAGGAGCTGCTCGCGGACCTCGGGCGCCACGTCCAGCTCGGCGGCCTCGGCGTGGACGGACTCCTGCAGGCGCGCCGCGGCCTTGCCGGTCGGCGCGGCCAGCGCGACGAGCGGGACCGGGCCGCCCGCCGCGACCGCCTGTTCGCAGATGAGCGCGACGATCCGGGCGACCGTCGTTGTCTTGCCGGTGCCGGGTCCGCCGGCCACGACCGACCAGCGGTGCGTCACCGCGGTGGCCGCCGCCTGTGACTGGCGTCCCTCCGCCTCGGCCCCGAACAGGCGCGACAGGCCGTCGCGCAGCAGGGCGTCGTTCACCGCGTCGGGCGGGCCGGCGGCCATCGCGCGCAGCGAGCGGGCCACGCCGACCTCCTCGGCCCAGTAGCGGTCCAGGTACAGCCAGGAGCCCACGAGCCGCAGCGGGCGCACCTCCGCGGCCGGTGCGTCACCGCCGGTCACGAGCGGGCTGGCGCCCACGCGGGCGATCCACGTCTGCGGCTCGGGCCAGTCCAGCGCGGCCAGGTCGATGGGCTCCTCGGCGTCGACCGCGGCGGTGTCGCGGATGCGGGCCAGGTCGACGTGCACGTGGCCCAGCCGCGGGCCGCGCACGGCCAGTGCGACGGCCAGCAGGACGGCCTCGCCGCTCTCCCCGCCCAGGCGGCCGAGCTCGCGGGCGACGTGCACGTCGGCGGAGTCGACGACGCCGGCCTCGTTGAACTGGCGCAGCAGCCCGGAGGCCTGGAGGGCGAAGCGCGCCTCGAACGGGTCGCGCTCGCGGGCGGCGGGGGCGAGATCAGCGGTGGGGGTGGGCTCGGCGCTGCTCACCGGTCGTGGGGGGTGGGGGCCGCATCAAGGGCGTCGCTGAGCGCCGGGACCAGCCCCGGCGGCGCCGGCCACCCGAACACCCCGGTGCGCGCCCCGCCGATGACCGGCCCATCGGCGCCGGTCATCCCGCGCACGAACAGGTAGACGACGCCCGCGAGGTTGACCGCCGGGTCATAGCCGGGCACCCGCCAGCGCAGGAACCGGTGCAGCGCGACCGCGTAGAGCAGGGCCTGGAGCGCGTAGTGGTGGCGCAGCATCTCTGCGGCCATCGCCTCGGGCCGGTAGTGCGCGGCGGTGAGCGGCTCCTCGGGCGCGCCCAGCCAGTTGGTCTTGTAGTCAAGGACGGCAAAGCGCGGCGGGGTGGGCGCCGTCGGGTCACGGCCGGGCAGGCGGACGACGAGGTCCAGCGAGCCGGTGAGATAACCGCGCACGCTCTGGCGCAGCCGCGCGTCGTCCAGGCGCTCGGCGTAACCGGCCAGCGGGTCGCCGGCGCCGGTATGCGCGCGCAGCACGTCGGCGATGCGCTGGAGCGTGAGCCACCCGCTGGGCTGATCGCCGCCGGCCAGCGGCAGCTCGAAGCCGAGCTCGTCCAGCCGGTCGGCCCGCGCCACATCGCGCAGCCGCCGGTCGTCCAGGACCGGGCCCAGCGGGGTCTCGAGCACCGCCCGCAGGCCCGCCGTGAGCGCCCCCGCGGGCCCGACGTCGACGGCGCGCCATCCCTGCACCTCCGCGATCCGCGCCGCGAGCTCAGCGTCGATGTCGGGGGCGGTGAAGTCGGTGGCCTCCAGGACGCGGTGCACGAACGTCCCGACGTCGACGCCGGCGGGCATGGCGGCGAGCGCCACCGGCGCGCCGGTCTCCGCGGGGGGCTCGCCGAGCATGAGCTGGGCGCCCGGCTCCGCCAGGGGCGTCTCGGGCGGTGGGCTGACCGCCGGCGCCACGCCGGGCCCCGGCGGCTCGTCGGCCAGCAGCGGCTGCTCGGGCTCGCTGGTCACCCACTCCTCGTGGCTGGCCGCGGTGATGTCGCTGTAGGAGGTCCGCCGCCAGCGCAGGTCCAGATCGCGCTCGAATGCCGACACGGCCAGTTCTGAGGGCAGCGTGCGCTCGGGACTCCACACCGTTCGCTCGCCGATGGCGGAGCGCTCCACGCTGATCGTCGCGCCCGGACCGCCCGTCGCATCGGCGAGCGACGCGAACCGGTTGAGCACCGCCTGGTCTGCCGGGGTCGAGCCGCCGCTGGGCTCGATGTCACCGCTGTCGGTGCGCGCGAACAGCAGCCGGCCCAGAGGCGAGTCGCGGCTGTCGAACGAGCCCGCCCACCAGACGACGGCCTGGTGGCGGGCACGGGTGAGCGCGACATAGGCCAGCCGCAGGTCCTCGCCGCGCTGCTCGCGGATGAACTGCTCCTTGTGACGGGCGAAGTCACGCCCCTCCAGCGCCACGTCGATCGTGCGCTCGTCATCGGCGTCGGGGTCGTGGAAGAACACCGGGCGCGGCGGCTTGTCGGGGATGTAGCCCGCCTCCCACAGGAACGGGAGATAGACGACGGGGAACTCCAGGCCCTTGGAGCGGTGAATGGTGAGCACCTGGACCGCCTCGGCGTCGGATTCGAGCCGGCGGCTGCGCTCCTCGTCGGCCGTGTCCACCTCGGCCTCGGCGATGCGCGTGCGCAGCCAGGCGGTGAGCGCGGTGGGCCCGAGCTGCTCCTCGGAGGCGGCGGTGTGCAGGAGCTGTCCGATGTGGCGTAGGTCGGTGAGGCTGCGCTCGCCCGTGGAGTCCCCCAGGACGCGCGCGGCCAGCGCGGGGCCCTCGGTGGCCTCGCGCATGATGGTCTCCAGCAGCGAGGCCACGCCCCGCGTGCGCAGCACCCGCGCCCACTCGTGCAGGCGGCGGTGCACCTCCTCCCACTCCCAGGAGTCCTCGTCGGCCTCGGCCAGGCGCTCGGCAGGCCAGCCCACGAAGGCGGTGAGCGCCGCCGAGTGCGCGCGCGTGATCGACGCCGGGCGCTCCAGCGCCTCGAGCAGGCGCAGCCACTGGTGCGCGGGCTGGGTGCCGAAGACGCTGCCGGCGCCGTTGATGACGGCGGGGACGCCGACGTCCTCCAGTGCCTCGCGGATCATGGCGGCCTGGCGGTTGGTGCGCACCAGCACCGCGATGTGGGCCGGCCGCACGATCTCGGTGCTCCCGGCGTCCCGCTGCCCCGGCACGGCCACCCGGGCCCCTGAGCTCAGCAGCGCCACGATGTCAGCGGCCACGTCGCAGACGACATGGCGGCGCGCGTCGGCGGCGCGCGCGTAGCCGCGCGGGGTCTGGGGCAGGTCGGCACGCATCGCCACGCGCACACGCAGCGGCGCCGCCACCGGCGCCCCCGTCAGCCCCGGCGCCTGGTGAGCCTCGGCGGCGCGCACCTGGCGGTAGGCGATGCCCTCGTGCCCGAGCTTGACGCCGGAGAACAGCGCGTCGTGGGCGTCGATCAGACCCTGATCAGAGCGCCAGTTGATCGGCAGGGTGGCCTGCGTGGCGGCGGCGCGG
>Ga0207664_10002517_pt1 | contig 12123 bp, 2 predicted proteins | sample LARL83metaG_FD_184349 | JGI IMG/M metagenome (GOLD analysis project Ga0207664, IMG submission 184349) | Corn, switchgrass and miscanthus rhizosphere microbial communities from Kellogg Biological Station, Michigan, USA - LAR L8-3 metaG... | ecosystem: Host-associated > Plants > Roots >...
TCGCACTGACGGTGGCGGTGGCCGCGTATTCCATGCCTGTCGGCGACGCGGTGAACAGCGGGCTGCTCGGTGCCGCCTTCGGGTTCTTCCCGATCATGTGGATCGTCATCAATGCCATCTGGGTCTACAACCTGACTGTGGAGACCGGCCACTTCGACGTGCTCCGCCGGTCATTCGCCTCGATCAGCGACGACCAGCGGATCCAGGCCGTCATCATCGCATTCTGCTTCGGAGCCCTGATGGAAGCTCTCGCGGGTTTCGGCACGCCGGTGGCCATCAGCTCCGTCATGCTCATCGCACTCGGCTTCCGGCCGCTCAAGGCAGCGACAGTCGCGCTGGTCGCGAACACCGCGCCGGTCGCCTTCGGAGCGCTGGCGGTGCCGATCGCGACGCTCGCGACCGTCACGAAGCTGCCGGTCGGCGACCTGGGCGCCATGGTAGGCCGCCAGACGCCGATTCTCGCGGTCTTCGTCCCGCTGGCCCTGGTGTTCATCGTCGACGGGAAGCGCGGCCTTCGCCAGGTATGGCCCGCGGCGCTGATGTGCGGCGCGACCTTCGGCGTCTTCCAGTACCTTGCGTCCAATTTCTGGTCCGTTCCGCTCGCCGACATCATCGCGTCGCTCGCTTCGGCGCTGGCCGTCTTGGCCTTCACCCGCGTCTGGCATCCGAAGGAGGGCTACGCCGAAACGGCCGACGATACGCCCGCGCACCGGCAGTCGGCGCGGCACCGGAGGCACGTCTCCGGTGACTCCGGGGAGGGCTACCCGGCCGCGACCGCCTCGGTCCCCGCGGCCTCGGACGGCACGGTCCGCGACACGCCCGGCGATGTCTTCAAGGCCTACGCGCCGTACCTGATCATCATCGTGATCTTCGTGGTCGCCACCCGCGTACCGGTCATCACCGGTGTAGCCCCCACGAAACCTGGCGCGGGCGGCACCGGCCTGGAGTCGGTGACCCGCATCTACGACTGGCCGGGCCTGCACGTCATCAGCGGCAAAGGCAAAACCGTAGCGACCACCTTCAAGCTGAACATCCTGTCGGCCGCCGGCACCTTGCTGCTGCTGTCGGGGCTGCTCACGATGATCGTGCTGAAGATTGGGGTCGGCCGGGCGGTGCGCGCTTACGGCCGCACGCTCGCGCAGCTGAAGTTCGCGATCCTCACCGTGATGACCGTTCTGGCGCTCGGCTTTGTCATGAACGAGTCCGGCCAGACCACGACGCTGGGGCTGTGGATGGCCGGCGCCGGCGGCTTGTTCGCGCTGCTGTCCCCGATCCTGGGTTGGCTGGGCGTCGCGGTCACCGGCTCGGACACCTCCTCGAACTCGTTGTTCGGAGCGCTGCAGATCACTGCCGCGGCGCAAGCTCACCTGTCGCCGGTACTGCTCGCCGCGGCGAATTCCTCTGGCGGCGTCCTGGGCAAGATGATCTCGCCGCAGAACCTCGCGATCGCGGCTGCAGCCGTCGGGCTTCAAGGGCGCGAAGGTGAGATCTTCCGGCGCGTGATCGCGTGGAGCATCGCATTCCTGGCCTTCATGTGCCTGCTCGTCTACCTGCAGTCGACCGCCGTGTTGTCCTGGATGGTCATCTGACCGTGTGGGTGCCGAACGCCGACTTTCTATGCGCCTTTGCGTGCTGGGTACACAGATGGGCACTGAGCGCAAACCAACCAATTCTGTGCGCATTACTTCGACGGTGCTGTCGTAGCATCAGCAGAGCTCATGTACAGTTTTGAGAAAACTGCCACCGCCAAACCACTTGGCACTGTGCTTGGCCGATCGTGCTCCATAGCATCGGATTGGGCTGAGAGTCATGTCTCGGCTAGCTGTGCCCGGCGCCATTCAAGGCGCGCACCTACTGCGAAAATGACGGTCACGATGAAAAGAGCCACAACGACCAGCCACTCCGCTGAGCCGTTGCCACTATCGGGATCGACCCCGAAGACAGCCTCGATCCAGTCGTGCCAGAACAACGTAACTACGGCAAGGCAGCCCGTGATCGAGCCGAGTACCGTCTCTAGCCAGAATCTGCGTCGCAGCCCTTGAGGCATGTCTCCTCCTATTTGCGTATGATATGTGGTGCGCTGCTGGGCGGGATAGACGCTGGCCCTATCGCTGCAGCGATCGTCGGCTGCGCCTTCGCCATGGCATCTAGCGCCTTGACCCGTGTCTCAGGATCATAACTCTCGATGGCCAGCTCACACGCGACCGGGCATTTCCCGGTCGCCTCATAACGAACAACGAGATCCAAGCACGAGCCGGGCGGCAGTGTCGAGGGTCCGTAAGAGAATTGATCTCCACGCAATCTACACACAATCTCCACGCCTTCCCCAAACGAAATAGCTATAAAGCCATCAACCGGACATAACGCACTATGCCGGAATACTGGGGGCAGGGGAAATGGGCTGGAATTTAGCGGTGATCCCCCGCTGGAATCTCATCCGGCTGCCATCGCGGCCAGCGGGCGGCCGCTGCCTTTCCCCGGCCGGCGGATGTGATCCGTTCCCGGCCGTGACCGGGCAGTTGCTCGCCATCCGCGAAGACCAGAAGGCGGACGGCCCCGTCCGAGCGTTCGCCGCGATATTGAGCAGTCCGAGGTATCAGTTCCTGAAGCAGACGTTCCTGCAGCCACGAAGGGCGATGGTGCCCGATGCCAGAGTTCCCGGTGGTCGTTGACGTCGTCACGCCGGAGTTCGACCGCTTCCTCCGCGCCGAGGAGCGGGCCGGACGCTACCCCGGGGTGGTCGCCCTCCTGGCCGCCGGCGACGTCGCCCAGCCGGTCTTCCTCCGCCCCGAGCAGGCCGGTGAGCTGATGGGCGCGGCGGCGCGGCTCGCGGTCGGGCTGTTCCGACCGACGCAGCGGACCGAGGCCGTCTGGGTGCGGGGCGAGAGCCAGCTCGCCGTCGGCCTCACCGGCATCCGGGTGACGACGCAGGAGGGCCTGCTCGGCGTCGTCCTGCCGGTGCGGTGCGACCAGACCGGGCGGGCCGAGGTCACGGTCACGTTCGCCGTCGGCAGCGACGAGCAGCCGGCGGGGCTGTTCGCCGCCGCCCACCGGCGGCCGGCCGGCCCCGAGCTGATCGTCAGCGCCTGGGGCGAGAACCTCGTCGCGTTCGCCTGGCAGTGCCTGCTTGGCCTCGTCAGCGGCGTCTCCGGCGCGGTCGGCAAGGACGGCCGCGGCAACCTCCTGGTCCCGGCCGAGGTGGTCGCGAACGCCGACGGGCTGCGCATCGTCCCGATGGCGCGGCACCGGTTCACCGGCTCGAGCGGGCTGGCGACCGGACGGGAACGGCGATGAGCCTCGCGGCGGGGGACATGGGCCTCGTCGGCACCCTGGGCAAGGCGCTCGGCGTCTTCCGCGACGACGGCAGCCACAACCCGGACTGGTTCGGCAACCCGCAGCGCTACCTGGGCACGATCCTCGCCGACCAGCACCAGCGGGACTCGCTCGTCGCGTTCGTGGACGACGCGCTCGGCGGCGAGGAGCGCGAGACCGACGCGTCCGGCGTCACCTGGCTGCCGATCGTCTCGCTCGAGGACCCGCGGCTCACGTTCTCGGCCACCCTCGACACCTCCGGCGCGTTCGTGGACGTCGGCCTCGGCCTCGAACTCGAGACCAGCGAGCCGGAGGTGAGCGTCCGTGCCTCGGTTCCGCTGTTCCGGCTGGCCAAGTCCGGCGGTCCCGCGGTCACCGACCACGTCCTCCTCGGCAAGCCGGGCGCCCGCCTGTCGGCGGCCGCGTCGATCACGATCACCCCGGCCGGCGCGACCGCCGCCGGGACGCCGGGGGAGCCCTCGATCGGCGCGATCGGCCTCGAGGTCGCGCTCCCGACGGACCCGGACGACCTCGACGAGGCGGTCTTCGGCCTCACCGTCGAGCGGCTCGTGCTGCCCGGGGCCGACGCGCCGCGCGACCTGCGGGTCGTCGCGGACGGCGTGGACCGGCTTGACGACGCGGTGCTCGACCTCGTGCTCTCGCTGGTCCGGGCACAGGCCGACGCCGCGGGCGGCATCCACCCGGCGCTGGGCGCCGTCGCTGGCCTGCTCGGCCTGCGGACCGCGGACGCCGTCCCGGACTTCCCGGTGACCGAGCTGCAAAGTTCCGGCGCGACGGCGATCGCCGCCTGGGTCCGCGCGATCATGACGACGACGGCGGCGCGCCAGGACTGGCTCGGCCACCTCGCGACGCTCCTCGGGGGCACCCGCTCCGGCGACCGCGTGACGTTCGAGCTCGGCGCGGCCGAGCTAGCCGTCGGCGTCCGGGTCGACACCGGGCCGACCGGCAACCCGCGCCTGACGCCGACCCTGACCGTCGACCTCGGCACGGACGACGCCCGGGTCGAGATCCGCGCGGACGTGTTCGACGTTGACCTCATCACCGGCGCGGCGCGCGCGTTCCCCGCGCTGGGGCTGTGGGCGGCCGCCGGCCGCGGCGTCCCCGGGCACCGGGTGATCGACGTGACCAACCCGGCCGTCGTCCGCGCCGACACGCTGCGCCTCGGCTTCGCGCTGGACGCCGAGCGGCGGCTGGTGTTCGTGCTCGCGGCGGACCAGGTGCGCCTCGGCGCGCGCGACTACGCGATGCTCGACCTCACCTCGCCCGACGCGCTCATGGACGCTGCCGGCAACACCGTCGCGCAGGTCGCCGACGAGCTGCTCGACGCGCTCGCACCCGCCGACGACCTGGTGCGGCTGCTGCTCGGCGTCGCGCCGCCGGCGGGCGTGACGCCGGTGACCCTGCCCGCGCTGTTCACCGACCCGCTGGGCGCCGCGACCGGCTACTGGCGCGCGCTGCTGACCACGCCCGCGACGGCGGTCGCGGTGCTCGAGGCGATCCGGGACGCGCTGAGCGACGCCGGCGCGGCCGTCGCCCCGATCGAGGGCGACGGCTCGGCGGAGCGGCCCTGGCGCGTGCCGCTGGCCGGCCCGCTCGGACTGGAGCTGCGGGTCGAGGACGACGTCGTCGCCGTCGGGCTCGCCGCTGTCACCACCGTCGACACCCTCGCCGCGGGCTGCACCGCGGTCGAGACCCGCTTCGCGGCCACCCTCGCCGAGGTCGACCTAGCGGCGCCGACGGCGAGCCTGCTGCCGCTAGTGGAGGTCGCGATCGCCGGATATGAGGCCGGCGTGACCCCGCGGCGGGTCCGGCTCGCGCTGGCCGACGACGCGACGCTCACCGCCGAGCACGTCGGCGGCCGCCTCGGCTGGAGCCCCACCGCCGGGCTGACCGCCGAGCTGCTCGTGCCCGAGCTGACGCTCCAGGTGGGCGGCACCACGATCCCGGTGGCGCTGCCGGTCGTCGGCACGGACGGCTCGGTGACGCTGCCGCCCGAGGGCTGGGACGGCGTTGAGGTCCTCGTCGGGTACCTCGCCGGCGTCGTCGGCGGCCTGGCCGCGGACACCGCGGGGCTGCTCGGCTGGACCGCGGAGCGGCCGGGCCGCACCGGCGGCGTGGCGCCGCCGGCCACCAGGCTCCGGCTCGCCGACCTGGTCGCCGACCCGGCGGCCGCGCTGCGGGCGTGGCTGCCCGCCGTCGCGGTGAGCGAGGCCGGTCCGGCGCTGCTGGGGCTGGTCGCGGACCTCATGGCAGGCTCGGGCGGCGTCCAGGGCATGCTGCTCGGCACCGGGCACCCGGACGACCCGTTCCGGCTGCCGGTCGGCGCCGGGCTGCCGGAGCCCGCGGTCTGGTTCCCGCCGGCCGGGCTGCTGCCGCGGGTCAGCCAGGTCGGCGAGGCCGTCCGCGCCTGGCGGCCCGGCAACGAGCCGCTGCCCGTCGACGCGCTGGCCGCCGCGCTGGCCGCGGAGGCGGAGGTCGCCACCGACCTGCGTGACCTCGTTACCGGTCGGCCGGTGGCCGGCGGCCTGGCCGCGCTGCTCGAGCGCTGGACCGGCAGCGACGGCCGGGTCGTGCCGCCGCCCGTCCCGCCGGCCGGCGTCACGGTCGTCACCGACGCGGTCGCCGCCGGGCAGTTGCTCGGCGAGCTCGACGTCGAGCTCGAGCTCGGCCGGACGCCGCAGGTCACGGTCTTGGTCGACCTCGGGGCCCGGGCATGGCCTGACGCGCCGGCCGGGCGCCGCGTCGACCTGGCCACCGCGGGCCTCACCGCGGACATGTTCGCGCTGCCCGAGGCGGCGACCGGCGAGTGGTTCGTGGCCCTCGGCCGCCGTGCCGACTGCCTGCCCGCGGGCGGCACCGGCGGCACCGGTAGCGACGGCACCGCCGAGCAGGCCGCTCGGCTGCGCCGGTTCGTCCAGGCGCTGGCCGCGGTGAGCGCGGACGTCGTCCTCGTCGCCGCGGGCGGCGCCGGGCACGCCGCGCGCGCCGTCGCCGAGTCGGAGGCGGCCGTCACCGCGCTGGTCACAGCCGGGACGCCGCTCTCGCCGGTCGCGTTCACCGTGCTCAGCACGCAGCCAGGCGCTGACGCGCTGCGCCTGCTGAACCGCCTGCTGCCGGCCGCCCCGGCGGCGTCCACCGACCCGGACGTGCCGGCCGAGGACGCGGACCTGGCGCTCGGCCGGGCACTGACCGGCGCGCTCATGGAGCTGACGACGCTCGCCGACCCGGGCGCCGACCTGCGGCTGCCCGCGGCCGCGCCGGCCGCGCCGCGGGCCGGGCTCGAGGTCGTCGCGTACTTCGGTGCCCTGAGCGCCACCGACGTCGGCCGGGCGCTGACCGCCGTCGTCGCCGCCGGGCTCGCCGAGCGGGCCCGCGTGCGGGCGGCGACGCCGCTTCCGCCCGCGACCTCGGCGGAGGCCGGCCTGCTCTTCCGGCTGCCGGTGTCCACCACCGGGACGCTCGAGGTCACCGGGGAGGGTCGGCTCACGCTGGTCTCGTTCGACGCCACCGCGGCGCCGGGGGCCGCGATCGGCACCGGGCAGCTGCTCCGGGCCCGCGTGCGCGTGGCCGACCGCACCGGCTGGCTCACGTCGTCGCCCGACGCGGAACTGCGAGCCTTCTCCGCCGACGTCGACGTACCGCTCGACGGCGCCGGGGCCGGCACGGCCACCGTCACGCTGCACGACGCGCGCGTCTTCGGCCGGAGCTGGGAGGCGCTGGTCCTCGGCACCGGGCCGGGTGCCGTCCCGGTGCTGCCGGAAGCGCGGACACTGCTCGCCGCCGCCGTCCAGCGGCTCGTCGCCGACGCGGCCGCACCGGCGTCCGCCGCGCTGACCGCGCTGCTGCGGTCGCTGGCCCTGCTCGCCCCGGCCGGCGGGCTGGCCGCCGACGCCCTCGACCAGCTCGTCCACGACCCCGGCGGCCTGGTCCGCGGCCGGCTCGCCGCCGGGCGGGACGACGTCGCGAACGCGGTCGCCGGCCTGCTCGGCCCGGTCGCCGCGGGCGTCGACCTGGCCGCGCGCTCGGTGGCGCTGCACGCCGGCAGCGACGCCGCGGGCCGGTTCGGCTGGTCCCTCGACCTGACGGCGGCCCTCGCGGCGGCGGGCGGCCCGTCGGTCAGCGGCCGCCTCGCGCTCGGCGCCGCGGACCCGCCAGCCGGCACCGGCGGGCTGCGGCTGGAGGTCGAGCTCGCGCCGCTGCGCGTGACGCTCCACCAGACGCCGCCGGGCACCGGTGCGACGGCGACCGTCGTCCCGCTGTGGCCGGACCCGGACGCGCGCGCCGTCGCGGAGGCGGCCGCCACCGCGGCGACCAGCCTCGGCGGCCAGGTTGCGCTGGAACTCGCGCGTCGGCTCGACCCCACGACCCGGCCGATCGTCGACGCCGCGCTCGACGCGCTCGGCCTGCTCGGCGGCGCGCCCGGCGACCTCGACCGGCCGCTGCGCTCCCTGGCCGGCCTGCTCGCGGACCCCGTGGCCTGGCTGCGCGGCCCGGCCTCGCTCGCCTCCGACCCGGTGCGCATCCAGGCCCTGTTCGACGCGCTACGCCCGCTCGTCGGCGCGGCCGGCGCGGCCGGGTCGCCGCTGACCCTGACCGACGGCGTCGTCCTCGGCGTGGCCCGTGCGGGTTCTGGCGCCCGGATCGAGCTCACCGTCGACGCGGGCGCGTGGACGGCGCCGGCCGGGGCCGGCGCGCGGCTGACCGCCGGCGTGACGGCGGGCCTCACGATCGCGGCGAGCGGCCCGCCCGGGCTCGATCTCGAGCTGTTCGCCGGCGTCGGCGACGAGCCGGGGCGCCAGGCGGTCCACCTCCGTTTCGGCACGCCCGGCGCTGCGGGCGCCGGCGTCAGCCTCTTCCTGCGCCCGGCGACCGGGGGCGACGTCTCGCTGGTGCCGTTCGCCGGGCTCGGCGCGCTCGCCGCCGCGGCGGAGGCGGCGCTGCCGCACCTGCTCGACGAGCTGGCCGGCGTGGCGGCGCCGGTCGGCCCGCTGGTCGCCCGTGTCGGCGACGCGTTCGACCTGCGCAGCGGCGCCCCAGCACGCTTCGACCGGCAGAAGCTGCACGACTGGGGCACCGACCCGGTCGGCTGCCTCGAGGCCTCCGCCGGCAGCATCGCGGCCGCCGGGCTGAGCACGCTGGCACCGCTGGTCGACGCCTACCTGCCCGCCGCCATCACGGCGACCGCGCCGACGCCGAACACGCTGCGCGTGACGATCGGGCCGCTGGCGCTGAGCTGGACGCCGGTCGAGGGCGCCGTCTCGGTCGCGGTGACCGACCTGGAGGTGCCCGGCGTCGAGCACCTGAACGCGACGCTCGCCCTGAGCCCCGCCGGCCTGCGCGAACTGAGCGCGACCGTCGGCCCCGCGGCGATCGACACCGGCGGTGTCGTGCTCCGGCCGTTCGTCACGGTCGCGGTCGGCACGGACCCGGCCGGCGGCCGGCGGGTCGTCGTCGGCCTGGCGGTCGACGACGAAAGCCGGTTCGGCGCCCGGTGGCTGTTCGACGAGCGCAAGCTCGCGCTCGTCGCGAGCGAGGGCCCGCCCGCGCTGGCGGCCGAGAACGACGACCCGGCGGCGGTCGCGCTGCGGCTCGTCGAGGTGATCGCGGACGTCGTCGCCGCCGTCGCGCTGCGGACCGACGCCGTCTCGGCGGCGCTCGACACCGGGGTCGGCGCCACCGACGTCCGCGGGCTGCTCCGCGGCGTCCTGCTGGCCGACGTGGCGAACCCGACGCAGCTCATGCCCGGCCTGTTCGACGTCGACACCGTGCTCGAGCGCGCGCACCGGCTGGTGCGCAACCTCGCCGGCGCCGGGCTGGGTGTGACCGTCGAGGGCTTGGAGATCTCGTTCACCACGGTCGGCGCCGAAATCGGCGTCCAGCTCGGTGTCGACCCGCGCTGGGAGCTGCTGAGCGGCGACGTCTCGCTATGGCTGGAGACCGACGACTCCTGGCTCGACCCTGACCCGCCCGGCTCCGGCGGTATCTTCCTCGGCGTGCTCAGCGCGGCGACGGCGGAGTTCCGCCCCACCCTCGCCGTCAACGGCGTCGGGCTGCGGGTCGGCTCGGCGAACGGCCCGCTGGTCGACAGCGTGATCACGATCGAGTCGATCGCCCTGCACGTCTTCGCCGCGTTCGACCTCACTGGCGTGACCGGTGGCGGCGCGCAGCTCGAGATCGCCGGGCTCGCGCTCGCGCCGAGCGGCGGCGGGCAGAACGGCATCGCGCAGAACGTCATGAAGGACACCGGACCGACGCCGCCACGGCCCGCGTTCTCGCCCGCCCTGGCGGTGCAGAAACACGGCACGGCTCCGGTCAGCGTCACGCTGCGGGCCGGTGAGGGCGACGGCCCGTGGTGGATCGCGATCCGCCGGGGCTTCGGCCCCCTGTACCTGGAGCAGATCGGGTTCGGCGTCGGCGTCGCCAACCATCGCATCGAGCGGGTCTCGCTGCTCATGGACGGCTCGGTCTCGATGTTCGGGCTCACCTGCGCAGTCGACGACCTGCAGATCACCTACCTGGCCGGCCGCGGCGACCTGTTCAACGTCAACAGCTGGGCCGTCGACCTGGGCGGGATCGCCGTGTCGGCGTCGATGGGCGGGCTGACGATCGCGGGCGGCCTGCTCAAGCAGGGTGTGGAGCCGGACGTCGAGTACCTCGGGATGCTGCTCGCCCGCTTCGGGACCTACGGCATCACGATCTTCGGCGGCTACGGGCAGGGCACCGACAACGGCGTGCGCTTCACCGCGTTCTTCGCGGTCGGCGCGATCAACGGGCCGATCGGCGGGCCGCCGGCGTTCTTCCTCACCGGCATCGGCGGCGGGTTCGGGATCAACCGGCAGCTTAAGGTGCCGACCGACCTCAGCCGGTTCGGCGACTACCCGCTGATCCAGGCGCTGGACATCGCCGCGCGCCCGCAGCAGCCGATGGACCAGCTCCGGGCGCTCGGCCAGTACTACCCGATGAAGCGCGGCACGTTCTGGTTCGCCGCCGGCATCTCGTTCAACTGCTTCGCGCTCGTGGACGGGATCGCCGTGGTAGCGATCCAGGTCGGCGACGGGCTCGACATCAACCTGCTCGGCCTCGTCCGGATGGCGCTGCCCCGGCCGCAGGCCGCGATCGTGTCCATCGAGCTCGCCTTGCTCGTCCGGTTCTCCACGTCCGAGGGCGTCCTCTGGGTCCAGGCGCAGCTCACCGACAACTCGTGGTTGCTGTACCCGGACGTGCGGCTCACCGGCGGGTTCGCCTACGTCATCTGGTTCAAGGGCGAGCACCGCGGCGAGTTCGTGCTCACGCTGGGCGGCTACCACCCCGACTTCCACCGCGAGGGCTACCCGGTCGTGCCGCGGCTCGGCCTGCACTGGGCGATCGGCGACTACATCGTCATCGAGGCCGGCACGTACTTCGCGCTCACGTCCGAGGCCGTGATGGCCGGCGGCGACTTCCACGCCGCCGCGCGCTTCGGCCCGGCCTGGGCCGACCTGCGCTTCGGCGCCCACGGCATCATCTACTTCGACCCGTTCCGCTACCAGGTCAACGCGTACGTGCGGATCTCCGCCGGCATCACCATCGACCTGTGGATCTTCGGCGAGGTCACGATCTCGGTGTCCCTCGGCGCGCGAGTCGAGATCCAGGGCCCGCAGTTCCACGGCGTCGCGACGTTCGAGGTCGGGCCGGTCGAGCTCTCGGTGCCGTTCGGCGACCCGGAGCAAACCCGCAAGGCGCTGCTGGCCGCCGCCGAGTTCATCGCCAAGTACCTGGACCCGACGCCGGACGGCGCGCTCGCGCACGCGGCGATGGTCGCGCTTGGCGCCTCGCCCGCGAAGGGCGATGACTCGACGCCGGACGGTTCCGGGGTACGGCCGTTCGTCGTCGTGCCCGAGTTCGGCCTAGCCTTCAGCAGCATCGTCCCGGCCGTCGAGGTCAACCGGTCCGGGCCCGGCGGCGACGTCGTCAGCACCCACCCATCGAGCGGGCTGATCGGCGTCGCGCCCATGGGCACGGCGGTGGTGCGGCCCCGGATCACGCTGACCTGGCTGCGAAGCGGCGTCCCTGTCGCGTTCCCGTTCACTGTGACGCCGCGGGCGTTCGGCTCCTTCCCCGCGGGCGTGTGGGGGCCGCCGCAGCCGGACGACAACCGCCCGATCCCGCAGGCGGAGATGATCGAGGCGCTCAACGAGCTCGGCCTGACCGCGTCGGCGGCGCCGTCGCCAGGCGGCCCCACGGTGCCGTACCACCAGGTCGACGTCGGGCGCCGCAAGCCGCTGCCGTTCACCCGGCGGGCCGCGCAGGTCAGCGCCTTCAAGAACCAGACGACGACGCTCGCCGGGCTGGTCAGCCAGCCGGCCACGGTGGACGACGCGTTCGCGGCCGCGGCCCGCTTCCTCGCCGTGACGGCCAGCCCCACCGGCCTGGCGGCGCTGCGCGGCGAGCGTCAGGCGCCGCCGCGGGTCGGGACCCTGGGCGAGGGCCTGGACGCGACGGCGGCGACGACGGTCCCCGGGATCGGCGAGCAGCCGCCGGGCAAGGTGTACGACCACGTCGTCGACGCGCCGGTGGCGGTCGGGCTCCTGCCCGGCGCAACCGTCGACCTCAGCGACACGCCGGCCGCGGCGGCCACGACGGTGAAGGACGCCGCGCGGCTGTGGCGGGCCGAGCCGCCGACGCCGGCCTCGGTCGACGAGAACCGCAGCCGGTCGATCGCCGCCCGGCTGGTGCTCGCCGAGCCGTCCGCCGTCCCGCTCGGCGGCGCGCGGGCCGCGGCGACGGTCATCGGCGCCGACCGCGTTCCGG